>Ga0209557_1000144_pt1 | contig 45176 bp, 58 predicted proteins | sample SaaInlV_120m_DNA_4_FD_184672 | JGI IMG/M metagenome (GOLD analysis project Ga0209557, IMG submission 184672) | Marine microbial communities from expanding oxygen minimum zones in the Saanich Inlet - Saanich Inlet SI074_LV_10m_DNA (SPAdes) (version 2) | ecosystem: Environmental > Aquatic > Marine... | reverse complement strand
TAATGGTGTTGGGCGTCCAGTTCAGTTTGAGCAGAGAATGAATAGATCTACTGCAGTCTGGCAGATGTATGGTGCATATCCATTTGACATCTCAGCAATGACTCTTAATAATGGACCAGCAGATCTACTGAAGATCGATGTTGACTTCAAATACGAAAGATTTAGATTTGACACGGTGGCAGAGGATGTATTATCCTTCAAACCTGAAGCAAATGATAAGGTCATTCGTAATTTTGATAAAATATTTGAGCGTTTGGGATTTGCCAGCGATCAGATAGATTCATCTTATTTTGGCACCTAAATAAATTTAATAGTTATGGAGCATTATGCCTTTACCTAAGCTCGCTATCCCCGAGTATGATTTGACATTGCCTATTACTGGCACTAAAATCACATATAGACCTTTCCTCGTTAAGGAGGAAAAACTGCTGTATCTCGCTATGGAGTCGCAAGACGACAAGCAGATGATCAAAGCAGTTAAGACCATCATCAGAAACTGCACCAACCTGAAAGGTAAGGTTGAAGATCTCGCAACATTCGAGATCGAATACATCTTCCTTCGCATTCGTGCTACTGCTGTTGGTGAAGCGAGTGAATTCAAAATCACCTGCCCTGATGATAATGAGACCCAAGTAGAAGTGATGGTCCCTCTCAATGAAGTTGAGGTGGTTATTCCTGCAGAGCATGAGAAGAAAATGCTTCTCGATGATAATGTAGGTATTGTTATGAAGTATCCGTCGATTGATGTATTCATCAGTCAAAATATGTCGGAGGATCCTAATATCGAGGATATCTTTGAGTTGGCAGCAGGGTGTATTGAAAGTGTTTACGATAAGGAAGAAGTCTATGACAACTTCACTAAGAAAGAAGCACTTGAATTCTTGGAAGACTTGAATTCCGAGCAGTTTGCTAAAGTCCAGAAATTCTTTGAGACTATGCCCAAACTGTCATACACACTTGAGGTTGTTAACCCCAACACTAAAGTCGTATCCGATGTTGTGCTTGAAGGACTAGCGAGTTTTTTCGCATAGCCCTACTGCATGATAGTCTTGAAAACTACTATAAGACAAACTTTGCCTTGATGCAGCACCACAAGTATTCGCTAACAGAATTAGAGAATATGATACCGTGGGAACGTGATGTATATGTGAATCTTCTCCTCGCACACATTGCTGAGGAAGAAAGAAGGCAACAACAAGATCAGTCACGAATGTCCCTCTAATGGCAGCAATCCGTAGTTTCGTTAAAATTCAACCGATAACTGGTAAATCAGGTATCGCCCAAAACATGGATCAGGTGCGTAAGAGCATCAATCGCATGGGGAGCGTGACGGATGGCATTGCCAAGAGTTTTTATGACACTACTGAGCTTCTAAAGTTTGAGAAAGATTATCTTACAGACACTTCCAAGACAGAAGTCACGACGATTAAGAAGAAAGATAAGAAGGATAAGACCAAGTGGACTACATCCATGCGGGATTTCAAGAAATCTTTCCAAAAGAAGAAACGTGGCAAGTTAGAAGACGAAGCAGAGAAGGGCGTAGAAGAAGGCAAAGAGGAAGGCAGGAAGGCAGTTGAGAAGCAGAAACCCAAGTTAAGTATGCTTGGTAGACTTTTCAATGGTCTATTCAAAGTCTTCAAATATATGATTATATTTGGAGCATTAAACTGGTTAAGTAACCCCAAGAATGCTGAGAGTGCCGTAAAGGTATTCAAGATACTATTCACCATAGGTAAGTTTGCATTCAAAGTTACTAAATTTGGGGTTGGTCTGCTCCTTGATGGACTGACTAATTTAATTGGTAATTTTAAGGAAGAAGGTCCGATCAAACGTGCATTCCGAGGTATACTCGGAGTCGTGCAGATGATGGGTGGTCTTGCTGCGCTTAGGACAGCACAGTATCTGATCATGCCTTGGAAGTTGATGAAGGACGTTAATCGTCTGAGAATGATCTTCAACATGTCCAACCAGCAGTCTGCAGAGCAGGATGTTAACCAGAAGGTAAGAAAGAGCGGGTTTAGAGATAAGAAGACTGGAGTTATCTACTCCAAAGAAGAATACGAAGCGATGAAGAAGTCTGCCGCAAAGGCAGAACGCAAGAATCCTGGTGCTGGTAAAGCATTTGAGGATAGATTTGGTAAAGAAAGTCGTTTCTCTAAATTCAAAGGAAAAGCATCTGCAGCACGCAAGAGATTTGGTGCTGGTGCTAACAAAGTATTTGGTAAGCTAGGCGGTAAGTTAAACGTCGGTATGAGCGTCGTAGGAGGCGCTGGAAGGATCGCATCAGGTCTTGCGAGTGGTGAGAAGGCATCCTCTGCTATTGGTGCTGGCGTCGGTCAGGGTGTTGGTGGTATAGTTGGCGGTATCGCTGGCACAGCACTCCTGGGACCCTTCCTAGGACCCTTTGCACCTATCGTTGGTAATGCGATCGGTAGTTTCTTAGGTGAGTGGGTAGGTAAAGAGTTAGGTCCAATCATGGAGCCTATCTTCGGACCTATTGGTAAAGCATTTAAGATGATGTTTGAGGTGGTCAAGATGACCATCGGACCTCTCTTCCAGAAACTTGCTGAGCCACTGGGGTTGATCTTCCAGATGATAGGTCAACTTGGCAAAGTCCTAATGGATGCTGCTAAGATTCTCGCAGAATTCGCTGGGTTTATCTTCGGTGGAATGATGGATGCCATTGGTGGCACCGTCCAATTTGTCGTCAATAATGCCAAGCGTCTGATGAATCCTGCTTCTGTGGCAGGTGGTGTTGCTGATGCGTTGACATTCAACCTGTTTGACTTCGACAAAGAGAATAAGAAGGCAGCAGGCGGTCCTGTCCAGATGGCAGCGGGTGGTGCTCTACAGTTTGGTAGTCATCCTGACATGCTGGGCATGGTAGGTGGTCTCTACCTTAAGACCATAGTAGGATCATTTGGTGCATTTGGATTTGTTGGTAATAAAGTAAAATCTGTCCTAGCACCTGACATTCAAAAGATTGCTGGTGGACTAGGTGTGCAGGTCAGTACTGGCGGTGGTGGCACTGCTGGTGGTGGTGTAAGTAATAGTGTACAATTCCAAGCAACTCAGACTGAAAAGAAAAAGGTTGATGCAGTCAAGAGTCTTAGTTATAAAGAAGGCACTTTCAAAGCGATTGATCAGGGGTTAAACAAACTACTTCTCAGTGGTATCAAGATCTTCAATCCTGCATTGGCAAAGCAGATTGAGGATAAGAAGGGTCAAACTCCACAAAGTCCAAGAAGCACCAGTAGTGGTGGTGGGTCTCCTGTAGGAGAGATTGAAGGTGGATGGGCTCCAGTACTTAATCTAATCCTAAAGTATGAAGCTGGTAGCGGTGGATATGATTCAATGTATCCAAGCACTACATTGCCTGGTGCATCTGGAATGCCCATTGCTGACGTTGCTCGTAAGGCAACAGGTGCTGTTGGTGCATGGCAAAACTTACCAGAGTATCTCAATCAGAGAGCAGTAGCAGTAGGTCTTGACCCTAAAAAGGACATATACAATGCAGAGAATCAGCAACTGATTGCTGAATATCTAATCGGTCCTGGTCAGGCACATGTCTCCAAGAAGATGGCGAAGGAGAATCCTAAGGAGGCAATGCTCAGACTGTCAAGAGTTTGGGCTGCAATTCCAAAGAATGATGGTGGTGCTAGTTTCTATGCTGGGGATGGTGTCAATGTAGCGCACATCAAACCTCAGATGATGTATGATGCTTTCGAGCAACTGGCAAAGGGTGGTAGGGTCAAACGTGGCGCTCGCGTCGGTATGGGTGAGCCCACCTTATCTGCCTATGAGGACGTAGCAGAAAAAATTCAGAAGAAAAAGGAGATTATGGGGTATGCGGCAGGCGGTCTGCTTGCCACTAATGGATCTGTTAATGATGTGCGTCTGACACCTCAAACACCATTCAGCGATTATCCTCTCCACCATAACTTATCTGATAATCATAGAAAAAATAATAGTAGACTAGGTGGACATCCTATTGTCCCTAGAGACTATGTGATTGTTAGAGACTTTAGTAACCAATCTTTAGATAGAGGATCACCTGTAGTTGCTGGTGTGGATGGTAAAGTAACCCATGCAGGTGGATCCCACAATACTGTTGTCATTAACAAGAACGGTAAAGACCGTATGCAATTCCACCACTTTGATTCGCTCAAAGTAGCTGTGGGTCAGACGGTTAACCCCAATACTGTTCTTGGTTTACAAGGTAACAAACCTAGTGGAGATGTCCATGTCCACTTAGATGCGACACCATCAGATCATAGAGCATATGCTGCACATCAACTCGGTGGAGAATTTGATGACAGCATGGCAGAAACTACTACTACTGGTGGCAACAGCGGCAACGGTGGCAACAGCGGCAACGGTGGCGGTGGAGATGATGCCAAACCTGAAAAACCCAAGACTCTTGAAGAGATGATGGAAGCATTCAAGACAGGTTTAACATCTGCCTTGACAAAGATCAGCACCAATGTGCCCAAAGATAATCCAGTTAAATCTTCTAAAGAGACCCCTGGAAACCCTGTTGCTACAGCACCCTCAGGTGGCGCTGGTGAGATTAAGCAACTAGGATCTATCCAAGCTAAAGCTGTCAAGAATCTCAAAGCAATTGAAGAAAAAGCACGACGTGATGATGAATCAGACTTTGTGCCTGTTGTTATGGAGAAATTAGTTGTACAAAAGGTTAGACAGACGATAAATACAGGAGGGAGCACTAGCGCAGTGTATACCAAACCTTCGCCACTTCTCACTAAGTAATGGCATCACCAAAAGCACCAGCAACTAAGGTCTCAAAACCAAAACTTTATAAGATGATATCTTATAAGGGCACTGGTGGTGGCAAAAAGTTTACGCCTCTTACTGCTGCTGATGAGTTAGGTAAGATTGTCAAAGATCAGGATAAAGCATTTAAGTCTATCACCTCAGGTATGAATTCCTTGGGTGCATCGATGAATGGCATTGCTCTCCAAGTAGAGGCAATGACTCAAGCGATGAAGGATAGAGTCTCTGCCAAGATCAAAGGCGACAACATTACTAAGAAGGCAGAGATTGCTGTAGATAAGGCAGAGGAAGGACGAGAGAAGAAGAAAACTGCTGAAGAGAAGCGTAGAGAGAATAAGAAGAAGAGAGAAGAGTTAGAAAATAAGAGCGAGAAGAAGGAAAAGAAGGCAGGATCTCAGGTAGTCCAGAATTTTAAGGAGGCAGCAAAAGGTGCTTTTGGTGGATTCCTTGGTGCTATTGCTAGATTCTTAGGTGGTATCTTTAAGATCTTCATTGCATTTGCTGCATTGGATTGGATCTCTAAGAATCCAGATAAGGTCCAGAAACTTGTAGAAGGACTTGCTGCTATTGGTAAGTTTGTCTTTAAGATAACGTCATTCCTTGTAGGGTCGGCGTTTGATGGACTGGTGAAGTTTATGGAGAATCCTATATCTCTGAAGGGGATTATAGGATTAGGACAGTTTCTGCTGTCTGCTGCTCCCATATTCCTGGGGATAGCATTCCTCAAGAATCCATTAGCGACTGCTAAGACTGTCGGATGGGTTGTCAGTAGTCTGATCAAAGGTATCCTAAACATTGGTAAGGCAGCGAAAGCTGGTGCCAAGATTAGGAAGTTTGCAGGTAGTAAACTCGGTAAGGGTTTGATTGCTGGTGGTCTAGGTGTTGGTGCATTCCTGGGCGAGAAAGGTGCTGGTGCTAGCAATGCAGAGGCAGTTGGTGCTGGTGTAGGCACCGCTGGTGGTGCCATGGTTGGTGAAGCTATTGGTAATAAACTCGGTGGTCCCCTTGGTGGGATGATCGGTGGTGCTGCTGGTGCATTCGTTGGTGGTAAGGCAGGTAAAGCAATCGGTGGGTTTATGGAACCCATCTTCAAACCAATCGGTAGATTCTTCAACATGATTGGTGATGTCTTTAAGCAGGTGATGGCACCTATTAAAGATAATCTGAGTGGTTTCTTTGAAACCCTTGGGGCAGTAATGACTCAGGTGCTTGACTTCATCGAGCCCCACCTCCCAATGATCAGTAAGATCCTGGGTGTTGGCATCCAGGTCTGGTTTGCTCCTCTATTCTTAGGACTCAAAGCACTGACTGCAGTGCTGAAATTCTTTGCACCTAAGACAGATGAGGTAGATAAGGAGAAGAGTAAGGCAGGTAAGGCAGCAGGAGGGTCCTTCCAGACCGCTAAGATGGTCCAACCTAAGATGGCATCTGGTGGGTCATTTAACCTGCAAGATGAGATGGCAAAGCAACTTCGCAAGACTGCGAAGGTTGCTAAAGCTTTCGGTCAGTTGATGCAACTCCCATTCAAAGCACTGGGTGTTGGCATTATGACTGCCATCGGTGGTATTGGTAAAGTATTCGGAGCATTCCTCCCTGCACCTATTAGAAACATGCTAGGTGCAATGATCGCACCTCTTGCTAAGATCTTTGGTGTATCAACTTCTGTTATTGGTGGTAGTGCTGCCAATAAAGAAGATATGAAGGGTGGGGATCAAGGGAAGGCAGAAAAAGATACAGGAATGTCATGGGATGAGAAACTCCTAGAGGCAATCGCTGGTGATAATGGCACTATCTCACTGATTGGTAAACTATTCAAAGCAATCGTAGATCATCCTATCTTCAAGGGTGTGAAGGCAGTAGCAGGTGGTCTCCTGGGTGCTGTTGGTAACTTCTTTGGATTCGCTCAAGGTGGTCAGGTGCCACAGTCGTTACCACAGAAGTCGATGGGTGGATGGATCTCTGGTCCTCAGTCTGGTTACCCTGTGTCACTAGATGGTGGTGCTAGCACGTCATTCATTGGTCATGGCACTGAGTGGGTTGGTATGAAAGGATTTGCAGGTGGTGGCGCATTTGTTGTGCCATTTGACACTCCTGCAACCAGAACTAATCCTGGTCTTACTCATCAGAGAATAGGTGAGGCATCTCGTGGTGGATACTCCATGCCTTTCTCTAGGGGTGGATTCCTGCCTAAGTTTGCTGAGGGTGGTAAGTTTGATCCTGTAAAATATAAGAAAGATAGTTTCCAAGCAAGTAGAGTTGTCTTAAATGACAAGTCATACTATGTAACTTATGGATATGTTGATGGTTCGGTATCTATCAAGTCAATGTCCAAGAGGACTGAGGCAGGTAACTTATTTGGAATGGGTGAAAAGAGAGCTGGTGTTAGACCAGACAGTGATGAATTTAAGGCAGTAATGAATTCAGGTGGTCTGAAGACTGACATTGCCAATAGGCATCAGAATAAAGGCACGAAGGGGACATCTACACCAGCAAATATCAAAGAGATTAAGATTCATCCCAAGGCAGATACAGCATACTGGTTTGATAAATCATTCCAAGATCATAAAGATCAGGGTGCTCCTGATGCACATGCTGCAGCTGCAGCAGCAGCGGGTTATCAGATTGACCCTGTAACTAAGATGTCTGTCAAACCTGGCGCTGATAATGAGTTTGCAGCACCTGAGACTATGAAGGATGCTGTCGTAACTGATAAAGAGCGTAAGGCAGAAGAGAAAGCAGCAAAGGAATCTAAGAAGACAGATACAGGGAAGAAGGATGGAGAGACTCAGGCTGAGATCATCGAGAGACTCTTTGGCGCAGATGGTGTCTTGGGTAAAGGTCTCGGAGAACTGGGTAAATCTTTACCTAAAACTGCGAGCACTAATACCAGTGGTAAGAAGGTAGAAGAGGGTCAGCAGAAGAAGACTGAAAGTAAAGCAGATAAATTGAAGTCACTGACTACTCAACGTGATGCCGCAATGCAACCCGTTATTACCAATCAAGAAGAAGCACCTATCATGGGTGGTGAATCTAATGAAATTATTGTCCCTGGTAAGGATAAGAATGACGCTGATGACTTCCTAATGCCCAAATTTGGTGTCCTCACTGAGTTTAATACCACCCTTAGTAACTTAATGTAATGGCAAACAACGCATCAAGAGAATTTAAGTGTAACAAAATTTCTCTAACTACACTCACTAATGAGGAAGAGTATGACATTAAGGATCTGGTGGGAAATTTTCTCTACTATGAGTCTATTGAGGCACCATTTGTACGCTTAGAGTTGACGATGATCGACTCTGTTGACTTTAACTTGAATTTGCAGGGTGGTGAGAAAGTTGAAGTCAACCTAAAGACCTTAGCAGCGAATGATAAAGGCATCTTAAAGTTAGAATTCAAAGTCTATAAGATTGGTGACATCATCAAATCTGAGAGAGGGCAGATGTATAAACTCTTCTGTTGCTCACCAGAGATGTATAACAATGAAATATATAAAGTCTTCAAAGCATTTGGTCCTATTGATGAGGGTGGATCCAAGGACGTTGAAAACATTCCTAAGCATGTCTGTAAGAAATATCTGAAAGCACCTGGCAAGAGAATTAAGGAAGAGAATTTTGAAGACCACTCTAGAGTTATGGTTGTATCTCCTAACTGGAGACCTGTAGACCTTATCTCATATGTCTCAGACAAGGTTACTAGGGTGACATCTGGTAGGGGTGACGACAAGCAATCTGGATTCTTATTCTATGAAAATCAGAGAGGATACAACTTCAAATCTATTGACCTGTTGTGTGAGCAGGGGTTTGAATTTTCATATACATACAAACAGCAGGGTCAACTAGAAGAGGGAGATGCTGGGTATTACAATATTGAATCTATTCAATATCCTGATAAGGCAAACCATCTCAGACACATGAGAATGGGCACATATAAAACAGTCACCACTGGTATTTGTATGACTATGCCTACACTAAGTAATGCTACACAGTCAGGCGCTAGTAATGACAAGAAGTCTGCGCCCTCAGGCACGGTATATCCTGCTAGAGAAACAGCGTTTGATGCTATCTTCAAGAGAGCTAAGACCCTCCATGATTCACCACCATTCAATATGCCTGAAGAGGTGAAGGGGGAGGGTGCATCGCCTACTAGACAGAAGATGAGAATCATCCCAGCCCTTGCCCATCAGCAAGGATCTACAGGTCAACCGAAAGGAGATCCTGACAATGGGACTCAAAACTTTGACACTTTGGCGGTTGCAGAATACGCAGCGGCTAGATATAATCTAATGAAAGCAATTCAGTTAACCATTCAGGTGCCTGGAAACACTGCACTCTGTGCGGGGGACATTATTAAACTCATCATACCTGGATCTCGCGAGAAGGGTAAGAGTGTTACCAAAGATAGGAAATTTAGCGGGAAGTATCTCATTGCTGCCCATACATTTACCTACACCAAGAAAGGTTGCACTTCTGAATTGCTTTTGATTAGAGACTCAATTCCCAACAAGTAACTGAAATGGAAAGCATCGAAAAGCACATCCAAAAAGATAAAGAGATCCTAGACAATCCTATGATCTCACCCAACCAACGTCGCCACATTGAAGGCGAGTTGCATGAATTGGAGGATTATGCTGAGCATCATAAGAAAGAGATTGAAGAAGGAGATCATCATGATCCCACATACCTAGAGCTCTTCTGTGATCAGAATCCTTCAGAACCTGAGTGTTTAGTTTACGAGGATTGACAAAGATCTAATAATTTATTATAATAACCATGTAAGGGTTGAAGAGATGAATAACTTTGAAGAGCTCTTATATGGGCACTATCGTAATAAACTGCAGGCACAGAGTAATCCCTCTCAATGGCCACAGATAGATATCAGGATTTGGCAAACATCATCTGGAATTTTTGAATCCAAATCCTGGTACAAGTATAAAGGCGAGAAGGACGCATATAACTGGTTAAGATACAGAATAACTGAGACGACTGAGACAACTGTCAGGACTGACATCTATAACTACTTGAGCACAGAGGACAGTTGTCCTTTTGTATGGACTTGGGATGGTAAATGGTGGACAGGTATTCCTGATGGTTGGTGTCAGGTAGGTAAGTTTCTGATTAAGTCTAGGATCCGATTCAACGGACTAGACTATAGATCATTGGATCAAGGATGGGATACCGAAACTGATAAGCAAGCATGGGGTAAACCTGAAGAAGAGGGTGAATTTCTCTTCACCTTGATCGATAAATAATCACATAGAATTATTATTCAAATGAGAGAACGCACTGATTACCTAGGAAGAGACGGTTACACTTGGTGGATCGGGGAAGTTGAGAATATCGAGGATCCCTCCGAGTTAGGTCGTGTCCAGGTGCGTATTCTCGGTTGGTATACTGGTCACAAGGCAAAGCAGGCATACACGAAAGAGATGCCTACAAAGGTGCTCCCATGGGCACAGGTGTTGCTGCCTACGGATAAAGCACAGACTAAATCTGTTGGATCCACCACTGGATTGCAACCTGGCGCATGGGTCATGGGTTTCTTCCTTGACGGTGATGAGGCACAGTTGCCTATTGTCATGGGTGCATTCCGTGGATTCCAAACAAAGGAAGATCCTAAGAAGAAAACGACTGCTGCTGATGGCACAAATGCAGAAAAGTTAAAGACTGAGACTCCACAGAAAAAAGACTTAGCAGGTAATGAAAGAAATGACGGTCATCCAATGCCTAAGAAGCAGACAGGCACGCCTGGAGCTCCTGGTCAAGTGGGTGGAGAAGAGGCTCGCGGCGTTATCTCTGCCGCTGAAGAAACTCTGCCTGGTAATGCTGTTACTAATCCTACTAAACCTCCTGTAGAGAAGCAGTCTATTGCTGATGGTGTTGCTGGTCCTAGTGGTGACGGTTTCTCGACTGACCTAGAGCGTATGCTCACAGAGTTGGGCAACATGGCAGCGACTCTTGCCAGTGGTCCTGGTGGATTCATCTCCCTTGCAACGGGTAAGAAGGTTGCAGGCGATAAGGTGATGGAGCACATGGGTAAGATCATGAATTTCCTTGCTGGTGGTATCGCTGGTATTCTTGCACCATTGAAAGAATTACTTGCCAAACTCATTGCTGAGGTTGTTGGTAAGATTGTGCAAATCATCTCTAGTTTTGTCCCTCTGGTTGTGATCACCACAATCATGATGTTCCTTGAGATGATCTTTGATATCTTCTGCATGAAGAAACCGATGTGGTTGGGGCTAGTGCAAGCCGCAATATCGGATGTCTCTGCGTTCGCTAATAATATAGCGACGCAGATTGTAGATAAGATTGCTGATAAACTTAAAGGTGTTGACTCTGCTGTTAAGGGCGTTACTAATCGTATCCTTAGTGGTATCACCAAGACAATGAATCGTGTTAAGGACATTGCTGGAGATGTGATCGCTGCTGTTGATATGGCAAAGGGTATTGCTGGTCAAGCAAGAGCACTTGGTGACACAGTACAATCAATCTTTGAGTTTGACTTTACTCAACTCAACTGGTCAGGTCTAATCAAACTCCTCTTTGCCATCTTGTCGATGTTCTTCAAGAAAGATTGCGGGAGGAAGATTAAACGACCGAAATCAAAGGCGTGGTATCCGTTAATCGGGACCACGGAATGTAGCAATGTCAATGATGCAATCGTTGGCACACCATACTCCAGTTTTGATGATGCTGTCACTGGAGGCGGTAACAGCGGTAGTTACATCGATCAGATGTTTACTAAGATCAATGTAAACCTCATGGAGGTTGTTACTCAACTGAATGGTGCTAAGGTCATCAATGATGCAACACCTGGCATTGAGAAGCAGATCACTCAGGGTCCTGGTGGTGTTACTTCTTTCCAAGATGGACATGGTAACGAGCACAAGAATATCCCCAACAACGAAACTAAGATCGTTGCTAAAGATAAGTGTGAGACCATTAAAGGTAACTATGTGTTGACAGTTGAGGGTGACTTCTATCTGAAGGTCATGGGTAACTATCAAGAGGAAGTAACAGGAGCTAAGAATGATAATGCTTCTCAGGGTCCTCAAGCAAAGTCTAAGGGATCATCTAAGAATGCAGATAAGGCTGAGGCAAGGAGTGACCTTGATGCTCAGGCAATCAAGTCAACTCAACGTTTCGACAGCAAGACTGGCACTGGTATAAAGTCAACTAAGATTGCTTCTGCAGGGACTGATGTTACTTCTAGTTTAGATACTGGTGGTGCTGATAAGTCTTCTACTAGGAAGAAAAATATGGTTAACATGGTCCATATTCAGCGTCAAGAGCGTGATCAATACTTCAAGGCATTGCCTGGTGGTCACTTCTATCCTGTTGATGAGATTCCTTTCCATCCTGAAGCAGATGAGATGGGTAAAGTGCCATGGGGTAGTCAACTATCTGGTAAGTTGGAAGACAAGAAAGAGCAGAAGTCTGCATCTCGTAAAGAGGGTGACCATGACATTGCATACACTGGTGACGTTAGTATTCAGGGTGCAAAGGTTAAGATCACTGCAATTAACTCACTAGCATTTAACTCTCAGACTATTAAGACTGAAGCAAACACGATTGAAAACGTGGCATCTGGTGAGATCACTAACGAGGCAAACTGGATCTCCTCTTTCCTCAACAGTGGTAGATTTGAGATCGTTGCAGTATTCAACCCACTCAAAGCATTGTCTGGTCAATTCACCTTTGTGAATGGTGCGATCATTGATATCACTACTGACCTTCCTATCCCTGGTTTGGCACCACCAACACAGACTAGGATCTGTCTGGGCACATCAATGCCTGCATCCATGAATGATATCATCATGGGATCTACTGCAGGTGTCCACTCAACCTTCATCGCATCTCCTACAGGTGTGATCGCTGAATTTGTGCCCACTGGTGCCCTGCTGAATCAGGTTGCTACTGGACTGATCCACAACGGTGTTGGCACGGGTTACATGGCAACTGGTTGCGGACTCGGACCCCATCAGGTCTATGGCTTGCCATTACTGCTGAATTGATGTATGATATGGGAGTCTTCATCATGCTCCCATGGAAACCGATACCTACCTTGAGCACATCTGGGTTACCATCTCTCAACGCTCCATCAAAATGATGGATAGTGAGGGTGTGGATGAAGTTATCAAATGGAAGTTTGATGAAGAAGGTGCCGAGGGTTTCAGTGAGACTATCGCTGAATTCAACAAAAACCTCCCTGAAGATCTAATCACTTATCTCGCATGAATAGCATTATTACGTTATCCTGTGCAGAAGTCCAAGAAAACTTTGACTTCGTATTCTCTCTTGTTGAGAGAGGTCACACCATCAAAATCCTTCATGACGGAGGAGTTTGTATGATGACACCGCTGGTCACAAAGGACAAAGGATCTGAGATAAATATCCCAGACCCTGAAGAATTTGTGCCTGACCCTGCTGCGGTCAGTGCATATGTTGCAGAGTCTCTAGGAGAAATGACGCAAGGTTTCTAAGATGCAGAAGGTTCGGATCACTAGCTCTTTTCATCATTTGGAAGACATAGGTATAGTCCAGATGTATTTCATCCAGGGTATGCCGTTTACATTTGAAGAGTTGCCGAAGTTTATGAGTGAATTAGAAGAAGTCAAACTCGATGCAGATACTGCACGAGAATTTACGATGGATGATCTCTACACATCATCAGACTATCTGGTGTTGGAAGGGTGTCATCCTATCTTGTTTGATCTTAGTGATTGGATTGAAAATTATGAGGAAGTCCCTGACTGAATATGACTTTGGTGGGAGACCTATCGCAACGGTAAATCTCCTACTACTCATTAGTGAGATGGAGGGCACATCCCAACATCTCAAATATATGGGATTCAAAGAGGACATGGACACCATCAATGAAATGAAGAAGAGGTATTATAAACTCTACTTCAAAACAAAAAAGGAGGAGAAAAATGCCTAAGAAACAATTCATTGCAAAGGGTGGAGACACCTGGGAATGGGAAGAAACACCCGAAGTAGTCAAAGCAGTTAAGAAACTCCATGAGTCAAGCAAAGCTGTCAAAACGAATAGTTGACGTAAGTAATATCACCTGGGAAGACGTATTTGATAAGTTGGAAACCGACAGGCAACAAAAAGATTTCACGGTGATCGCACCGAAAATCAAACCTGAAGAAATCCTTAACGAAACAAGGACACTTGTCTTACATAGGGGTGGTATGAATACTATGATCTCCGAGGGGAAGTATATTCCATGGAGTATGCGCCCTCTTGCAGATCATATGAAGATCAACTATGGTATGAAAGAATTCCACCAGTATGTTTCACTGAGTGGTGGATCTAGCACCTTTGGTAGGCACAATGATACAGTAGATGTCATGATTGTGCCTATTATTGGAGATATAGGTTATGGTGTAGATGGTCTTGGTGAAGTTTTTATGGAGCCAGGCGATGCACTATTCATACCTAAATACCTGCATCATGAGCCTTTGGTATTTGGACCAAGAGCAACATTGAGTTTTTCTTGAGGATTTTATAATGTATGACACCATCCTATGTCACTTTGATCTTGGTGCAGGTTTTTACAAAAGACCTCTACAAACAAAAGATCTTGACGGATGGGCATATACATTTTTCCTAGATCCTGCAGGGCAATTATGGGAAGTTGATTACACAGACACTCAGGACTTTTCAAGAGAAGATCCTAAGGGTTATGTATCCAACGGTTTGCATGGTAGTGTTAGACCCTACTATGCTACAAAGAGTATTGAAGTCTATCCTGCAGTCTGGAATGCATATTATGCACCCTTTCCTAGGATAATGCTACATTTTGTTGAAGGTAAACTTAAACGGTTATTAGTATGAAATTTCGCAATGTATTATTGGCAGGAGCACTGCTAGGATTGGCAACATTGCCAGTCAATGCCAAACCACTCAAAGATAGTGAATACTTCACTAATCATTCTATGGGTTGTATGCTCCTACAAGAGTGTACTGAAGGGGTATTTGAAGTCTTTTCACTTCTAGATGTCTCGAATCAGTATGATAGTCCCGATAGGTTTACCTTCGCTTCTAATGAATTCAACCAAATGCTTGTAGCATTGAATCAGGTTGGAGTCAAAGTACATCTTGCAGATTCAAAATACTTCCCTGTTGGACATCGTGGTGTATATCACACTGTGAGCAACAACTTCTATCTCAACCGAGCATTCATGCATCGTCCTGAGACTTTGATGAGTGTAATGCGTCATGAAGGATGGCACGCCGCACAGGATTGCATGGCAGGCACTATCGACAACTCCATGATCGCTATCATTATGGATGAGGACAAGGTGCCCAAGATCTGGCAAGAGATTGCTGCTGACACCTACAGATTTCAACCAGGAGCAATTCCCTGGGAGAAAGAAGCATTCTGGGCAGGTAAGACTGAAGGAATGACAGCGAATGCTCTCCAAGCATGTGCGCGGGGTAATATGTGGGAAGTTTATCCTCCTACACCCATGACAAATGAATGGTTAGAGAAAAACGGTTATAAATAAAAATGTAGCAATTGTGCTGAGATTTCGTGGCAACTAAACGTATATCCCAATTAGATACGATTGCAGATGCCCTCGTTACTGGCGAGGCAATTCTGCCTATCGTTATCTCCGACCCTCTGATTCCAAACCGTAAGGCAAAGGTCAATCAACTATTCCGTGGTGTGAGCGCAGGTAGCGCAACAGCACCTGGATTAGCGTTTGACTTGGACCGAGATAGTGGGATATATCAGTCAGCGATTAATGAGATTGGTCTAGCATTTGGATCAGCATCTCTCTATAATACTAGAAGAGAAAACACTGATGGATCCTCTACCCTGATCATTCGTGCTGTTGACAGTGCATCTGCAACGTCAAGCATGGAAATGACTCCACAGGGTAGTGGATTTTTTACTGTTAATGGTCCTATCATTCAGACTGATGCACAATTCTTCTTGCAAGGTGATCAAAACCCTGCAAAGAGAGTGCAATTCAACGTTGATACAATCTCAACCCAGTCTGGCACCCGTCGTTTCGATCTACCTAACGTAGGTACAAACACAAGCACCACTCTGCTGGCGAATGATACTTTCCAGACTGTCACAAATAAGACGATCATTATTAAAGACGGTGAGTTGCAGATCACAGGATCTACTTCAACTGATAAGATCGCAAAATTTGAGTGTGACGCTTGGGAGAGTCCTGGTCAGCACACTTACAAGTTGCCTGACTTTGGTGCTGCTAATACTCAGTCTACTTTGTTGGACGACATCACTGACCAAAATGTTTTCAACAAAAACATGGTCAATCCCACATTCTCTAACACTCCCTCAACAGATGAAGAGAATGACCCCACAAGATATGTGATCTTTGACTCTTCATTACTGAGCAATAACCGCACGGTTACTTTCCCTGATTTGAATGTCAAGGTAGTTGGTGAAGCATCGTCACAGACACTCACTAACAAGATATACAAAGGTGCAATCTTTGCTGATGTTGGTGATGATACCAGAAAGATCCAATTGGATCTCAGCAACATTGAGGACAACCAAACCTATGTGTTTAGTTTCCCTGATGATGATCCAGCAGCACCGTTGAATAACGGCACAGCAGTTAATATGCTGGTTGCTGAAAGGAAGACACAAACTCTTTATAATAAAACGTTAGAACTGGCGAAGATAAATAACCCAGATGACGTTAACGGTATCATTACTATTGATGCCAGCAACTTGACTGGAGCACGCTCCATTCAGTTCCCTGACGCTGATGCAACACTTCTATCTACTAATAACATTAGTGATGTTGCAATTAGTTTCGGTGGAGCACTTGCCGCACCTGTGTTAGGTGGGCAATTAAGACTACAATCATTTTTCCAAGCAGGTTGGTAATTAACAAATGACAGCAGGAAGACTCGCAGCTAAAAAACCAGGAGCGACCACAAATACGGTCCTCTATCGTTGTCCCCCTACCGTAACTGGCAGCACCGTTGTTAGTGTGTGCAACCAGTCTGGTACTGGTGCATCCTATCGGATGGCATTACGGGACTACGATCAGGTGCTGCACCTAGATGGACCCGAATCCGAGAATGGTGGATCGGCATCTACCTATAAGTTTACTAAAGGAAACCCAATCAGTGCATATAAAGTCACTGTTAACCCTGGGTTTTCATATGCTGATGCCATCCCTGGAGGAGAGTTTATCTCTACCAACGCATCAACTGGTAAGATCCTTGACATCTTCAAGGCAACGGGTGAGGTCATCTATTACACCCAAGTAAGAGATATTTCTACCACCCAATTCCAAGCGGACTCCCAAGCGGGTATATTTGTGGGTGGTGAGACTGTAACTGGTGGAGTATCTGGTTATACTGCAACATATCGTGGTGGATCACTTACTGGTGCAGATCTAGAATTTGGAAATTATGCTACTGGTGTCACGGCGATGGCATTCTCCCGCACAACGGGTCTTGCTGATGGCATGTATGTGACTCTAGGCAGCACAGACGATGCTGCTGCTGAAGTTGTCACTATCGATGCATCTGGTATTGACACTGTTACTAATGTCGTCACAGTTAGTCGCTCTGGACTGGGCACAACTGCTCGTGTAGTCCCTGCTGGTCTTGCATCTAATGCATGGTCTGCATCTGCTACCGTTACAACTATTAACGAGGGTGCAACTTTCGCTTCTGGTGACTCAACTCTAACTGTTACTGACTCTACTGGATTTGTATCTGGTGGTGTTGTCGTAATTGATAACGAGCTCTGCACTATTGATCAGGTTAACGGTAACGATCTTACCCTAGTGCGTGGTATCTACGGCACTGCTGATGTTGATCACAACGATGGTGTTAATGTTACTCTGCTGATTGATAACGGTACCTATCTGGTTAACTACTTCAGTGAAGGTGAAACAATTGCTGGTGGCACATCTAATGCTTCTGCTGGTCTTAACTTTACAACTAACGTGAGTGCAACTATTCTCACTAAGTATGTTGTTACTGACACTGGACCTTCTGCTACCGATCATGTTTATATCGGTCAGTTGCAACTTAACATTGACCGCACTTATAGATTTGATCTATCAGATGCTACCGTTGCAAACTATCCTCTGAAATTCTCGGGTGATGCCCTTGAAGGTCCTAACGATGCTACTCCTGGCACAGAGTATACTCAGGGTGTTAGTAAGGTAGGTACTGCAGGTCAAGCAGGTGCATACACATCGATTTCTATCGATGAGAATACTGGAATCTCACTGTTTGTATATGCAGATGGCATCATTGGCACTCCTCCTGCTACTGAAGCAACAACTGGTATTGGTTTCAGTGTTGGTGTCCAAACTAATCCACAGTATGAAGATATCTTCATCTATGATGTTGCTGGTGAGCCCCTGATTGCAGGTGACACCTTCACGATCAACAGCGTGACCCAGACTGTCCAGCCAGGTGGTGTTAGCGTTGGTCCTTATGGTTTTGTATTGGATTGGGATCCTGCAAAAGCACACCTGAAGGTTGCTTTAGGTGAAGGATCTCCTGCATTTGCAGATAACACTGAATTCCTGGACACTCCAACATTAAATAATGGCACTCGTATCATGACTAAAGCAGTCACTGGTAAGATTCTGGCTGTTGATACTATTTCTGCTGCTGATGCTGCTCGTGTTGCTAACACATATAGCAATTTGACCGCAAATGCCACTGCTGGATCAGGTGATATTGCTAAGGCAAAATTCACTGTAGTTGTTGACGGGTCTGGTGCTGCAACTGTTACTATTGTTGATGGTGGCGAAGATTTTGCCGCTGCTGAAACTATTCAGATCAATGATTCACAACTAGGCAACGGTGGTGGTGCTGCATTAACATTTAATGCTGCTACTATCTCTACCGCTGAGGAAACAAGTCAGACAGGTCTTTATAGCGCAGAAGACTATCTTTACTATGATAACGCTATTGCAGCAAATGATACAGAAAAGATTTCTGGTATCGTAGTGGGTCCTGGGCAGAATATACTCGTCTATTCCTCTGCTGCTGATCTAAGTTACGTTGTTAATGGTTTCGAGTCTGCTTCTGATGACCTTGAGGTTATCCAGTTGAGTAAGATCGTAACTGATGGTGGTGGTGCTGCTGCAGCTCCATAGTCTTGACCCTTAATAAATAACCATATAGCAGGACTCTTATAGAAGATGGCATTAACACGTCTTAAAAATATAATCACGTCAAGGACTGGGCGTATTATTTACGTCAACCCTGATGACTTTGATGCATCGGACGCATTTGATAACCGAGGTAACTCGGCATTGCGTCCATTTAAGTCGTTGCAACGTGCTTTCCTTGAGGTGGCACGTTTCTCATATCGTGTTGGTCTAAGTAATGACGAATTTGACGCATTCAGTATCTACCTGTATCCATCAGAGTATGTTATTGATAACCGTCCTGGTCTTGCGGACTACAACCAGATTCAACCGTTTAATGAAAACACCAACTTTGATCTAACCTCAGCGAGTAATGAGCTTTATAAATTTAATTCAACTCGTGGTGGTGTTATTTGTCCTCGTGGTGTCTCTGTTGTTGGTTCGGACCTTCGTAGAACCAAAATCATTCCGAAATACGTCCCTTATCCCACGGTACAGGGTAGTCTCGGTATTACTGCTGCTAATGAACCTGGCCCTACTGCTATCTTTAGGTTAACTGGTGGTTGTTATTTCTGGCAGATGTCCTTCTTTGATGGGGACAATACTGGTGTCTATTATAGAGATGACCTGAGTCAGATTGCACCTAACTTCTCACACCATAAGATTACTTGTTTTGAGTATGCAAATGGTGCAGATCTAGAGCTCTACTATCAGAAGATCTCTAAAGGTTATGCAGTTATTCCTGATACTTCAGGTTTGCCATCACAAGACCAGTTGCAAGCAAGGGTTGAGGAAAATAGGATCGTTGGTCCTATTTCCGACGAATTTGCAGTCTCACAGATCATCCGAAATGGACAAACCGCCACAGCATTCACCGTTGATGAACTTGGTAACCCGAAGAATCATGGATTCTCCGTGGGTGTCGCTGTTAATATTTCTGGCGTTACAGGTCCTACTGACCAAGATGCTCTCCTCTACAATGGATCATTCCTGGTAACATCTGCACAAGGTAACCAGTTTACTTATCAGATGTCAGCAGAGCCCTCAGGTAATGCATTAGGTAGTAATGTCCTGGTTAAAGTTGAGATCGATACCGTTGACTCTGCATCACCATATTGTTTCAACCTCTCACTGAGATCAGTTTGGGGCATCAATGGAATGCACGCTGATGGTAGTGAAGCAACTGGATTTAAGTCCATGGTTGTGGCTCAATTCACTGGCATTTCCCTTCAAAAGGATGACCGTGCATTCGTGCTGTATAACCCCAATACAGGAAACTATGAAGCACAAGCTTCTGGATCTGGCGCACATATTAACGGACTATGTAAGTATCGTAAAGGGTGGCGTCACGTCCATATCCACGCATCCAATGATTCATTCATTCAGGTTGTGTCTGTGTTTGCTGTGGGATTTGGTGACCATTTCTTTAGTGAGTCTGGTGGTGACTTATCCATTACTAACTCAAACTCTAACTTCGGAAATACATCGCTGCGAAGCAAAGGTTTCAAAGCAACATCATTTACTAAGGATAAAGCTGGGCAAATTACCCACGTTATTCCTCCCAAGTCGCTGTCAGATGTTGATGAAATTTCGATCAACTGGGTCACAATTGATATTACCAAGACCAGATCTGTAGCAGACCCAACTAAACTATTCATATATGGATACACAGTAGAAACTGGAAGACCACCAAGTAAGGTCCAAGGTTATACTGTTGGTGCGAGAAGAGACGACGTTAATACTCCTGACCGTCTATATGTCCTCTTGCTTGCATCTGGAGCGGTTGAATCCACTGCACACTATGCAGACATCAATCCTTCTGGTAAGGATGTAACTGGCACCCGTGCTGGTGATGATGAATCACCACTCAAGTGGGATAGTAGCAACAACCAATGGTATATTCAGGTTGATGGTAACGCAGCACAGAATACCATTTATACTACGTTACAAGCAAACTCCCTCTATCAAAACCTGGGATTCTCACCCACGACATACATTCGTCGTGTGCCTGATGCCCGTAACTTGGTTGATAGAGTATATCGTTACCGCTATGTGCTGGACAAAGATTCATTCCCAGTGCCTAGAGAACCTATCACTGGTTTCGTATTACAACCTAGATCTAGTGAGACAAACTCCCCTGCATATAGTAAGACATACTATGTCTATGCTACTGAAACATACCAAACATTTGAAAGGGGTGTTACCGATGGTATCTACTATCTGACACTATTGAATGCGTCAGTATCACCATCTACCTCTAACTTTAACGACTTCTTCTTCTCACAGCAGACAGTTGATCTATATCCAGCATTCGACAGAGATAATCCTGTCGCTGATCCTGCAGCAGCGGTGTCTATTGCCGATAACGAGACTTTAGGTCTAGTTACTACAACTGATGGCGCATCTCCTGTCCCTAATAAGGATACAGAGAGATCTATTACAAAGGAATCATCACAATTCTTCCTGCTTGAGAGTGAGAATAACTTAGGTTATAATACTACATCTAACGTGCTGAATGGCATTTCTGTCACTGCACGCCTGGGTGAAGCAGAAGATCGTAAGATCCCACTGAAACTTAACGCTGACAATAGTGTCCAACCTATTTTCTGTGAGTTGAGAAGATACTCTATTCTTAGAGCATCTGGTCACACGTTTGAGTATCTTGGTTTCGGTCCTGGTAACTACTCAACTGCATTCCCATCTACACAGGTGGAAGTGCTCAGTCCTGCCCAAGTTCGCCTGTCTCAGTCACTGAAAGAGGCAGCAGGTGTTGCATACTACTCTGGTGTTAACTCTGACGGTGAGTTGTTTGTTGGTAACCAAGTTATCAACCCAGTTACAGGTCAGATCACTAACGAAGATATTGCACAACTTAACGTGTTGGGTGAAGAAGGCACAACTATTGAGACATTCTCTGAGTTGGTGCTGACTGATAAACTAACTGTTATTGGTGGTGCATCTAACCAGTTGGAATCTGTATTCTCTGGTCCTGTAACCTTCCAGAAGAAGATTACATCACAGGATACAGTGCAGACTGTTAACTTTACACTGTCCAACCAGGATGGCACAGTGCTAAGAAACATCCTCATGGCAGAAGAGGATTCCTCAGGTAACCCTGAAGTTGATGCTGGTGAAGCATACAACAGCGGTGATCTCTGCTACAACATTGACTGGGCTCCAGGTCTTGCCTTGGGTTGGATCTACGACTCAGGTGTATGGTATAAGTTTGGTCTAAGTGATACTACACCTATCACATCTAATAGATTCAGTGGTGTAACACATTATGGTATTGGCATCGCTCCTGATGCTGCAAATAGAATGAGAATCGCTGGTAACGTCGAAGTTACTGGTGATATTGATGTTACTGGTAAATATGGTTGCGCTGATAAATACTCATTGGCGACTGGCATTAATAATGGAAACAATGGTGTGATGTATACAGGCAATGGATCAACGTCATCCTTTGCTATCTCGCCTGGTCATAATGCATATTCATTATTAGTATTCTTGAATGGTGTTTGTCAACGTCCTGGGACTGACTACACAGTTACTGCTAACGCAGTTGACTTCTCAGTCGGCACAGTGCCTCAGACTGGAGACGCTATTCAAATCCGTGAATTGGTTATCTAAAATAATAAACTAATCGGGGTCTAGAATGTCCACCAAAATTATAGGCAATCAGATTGATCAGGTTACCCGTGCCATTATGGAGGCACTACAGGTAACCGAGCAGATTAACCTGCCTGCACTTAATCAAGCAGCAGTTACTGCCTTAGGCACACCTGCCTTCGGCACGTTGGTGTATAACACCACCGAAGACATGGCGCAGATCTATAAAGCAGATGCTGCTCAAGGTGTTGCTGGTTGGGATGATGTGGGTGGTGGTGGTCCTTCACTAGGTGAAGACTCTATCATTAGGACAAACGGTAAGAATATTCAAGAGAATATTACTGTTGGTGTGACTGCTAATGGTGGTAATGAATTTGCCAACGGTGCCACGATTGGTCCTGTTAATATTGACAATGGTTTCACAGTTACCGTTGAAAATGGTGCTGCATGGAACATTATCGGTGAGGAAGACTCTAGCACTGCAGAATTTGTAGAGATCACATCTGGTCACATGACCAGCACAGGGACTTTCCACTTCTCTGAAATTAAAGAAAGTGTAACCTTCTACAACACCACTGGTGATATCACGCACGATTATAATAACAATAATGCTATCTTTGTTGAAAAAACTGGTGGTGGTAACTTCACCTTAAGTATTAACAATATGCCCACGGACTCTGCGGCATATACAATTACTGTCGTCATTAACGACGCTGGTGGCACAGGTGTCCCAACAACAGTTAACGTTGATGGTCAACAACAGACAATTAAATGGTCTGGTGGATTTGCCCCTGCTCACGGTGGCGGTGGTATTTGTGTTGTATCTTTCTCATTCATTGCATTCAACACTGGATCCACGGGTCAGTATACAGTATTGGGTAGCGGAGGAAACTTCTCATGAGTCTCGGTATGTCTGGGATGTTTGGTGCTCTTGGCGCAACTGTTGCTAGCAAGGGTGCTGGCGGTGGTGGTGGCGGAGGAGGTGATAATCTTGGCACTGCTAGCAATCCTGCCACGAGTGCCCGTCAACTAAGAGACAGCGGTATTTCCACTCAGGGCGCATATTATATCAATTTGCCTACTGTAGGCACAACACAGATATATTGTGCTCCACAATCTAATTTCCAGGGTGGTGGTTGGATGCTTGCATGGAAATGCACACGAGGAAGCAGATTCCACTACGATACTAACTACTGGACCAGTGCAAATACATACGCTGAGAGTGATATGACTCGGAATGATTCCGATGCAAAGTATCATACCTTTAACTATTATACAGGGACTGATTTTATGGCAATCTTCCCTGATCTAAATAATGGCGGTCAGGCATCTGGTTATGGTAATGGTTGGAGTTGGTATCAACCAAATGTAAACCAAACTTGCTTAAGTAGATTCCAATCACAGGGTCAGATTAGTGGCAACCCTCGTGGTGAAAGTATGTGGAGTGGATCTGGATTCTCTGCACAAGGTGGTTTCCAATGGTATGGATTTAACTACACTGGAGACAGTGGCAATGCTATGCGTTGGGGATTTGGTTGGAATAACGAAGGTGGTCAAGGATCTAATGATGTTTGTAGTGGTATAGGTCATCGTAGGACAGATTCATCTGCAGGAGATCATATCTATTGCTGTCAATCCACAACTGGTGTTAACAGAACAATTCGTGCGGAGATCTGGGTGAGATGACATATCAAAACTATGTTGTTAATGCAAAGAAGTGGATCGGCACCCAAGCAGGTACCCATGTATCCCAGTATGCTATGAAAATGGCAGATGAAATCTATGAAGTTGAGATGGGTAGACAAACTATTGATGAGTTTGCTGCAAAAGTAACTGAGTTGGAAGATGCTCCGACCCTAAATTATATTAGGGGACGCATCATTCACTATTATCCCGACTAAATACAAGAGGCAGGAATTAAAGTAGCATGGCACAGCTAAATGTAAACGCTATTAAAGACTTAGGTGGGATCGGTGGATTCACCTTGTCGAGTGGTGGATTGACCGCTAACGGCACATTAACCGTTACTAATCTCTCGGTGGATGGCACGATCTCTGGATCTTCCAACTATATTATTCCAAACCCTTCTAGTTATCAGGGTAAGTTTTTAACCACTAACGGATCATCACTTCAATGGGGTGATCTGAGCAGTGCTGCTGGTGTCAGATCCATGCAAGTATGGACTTCTAATGGTACTTGGAATAAACCATCTGGTGTTAAAACCATCATGGTTACAGTAACAGGTGCAGGTGGTGGAGGTAGCGGACACTGTGAATCTGGGGGTGCTGGTGGCACTTCACAGAGACAAGTTGATGTGACCAATGTATCATCAGTTACAGTTAGTATCGGTAATCCTGGTGGCGGTACAAACTATTCTGGTTGTGGTGGTAACGGTAACTCATCTTCCTTTGGATCCTACTGTAGTGCCAGTGGTGGAATCGGTGCAAACTGTAGTACCCAGCACGCTGGTGGATACGGTGGTAACGGAAGTGGCGGATCCCTTAACATCTACGGTGGTGGAGGTAACGGACACGGATCTCACCACTCATACGGTAACCACACTTCAGGAGTAAGTTACTTCGGTGGCGCACAACCATCATCCCACGGTCAATCAAACTACTCTCATAATCACCAATCTCATGCTGCTTGGGGATCTGGTGGTAATGGTGCTCAACACTCTAACAGGGGTGCTAGAGGACGTGAGGGTGTGGTCGTAGTCCACGAATTCTACGGATAAATACTAAAAAAGAGACTATTATGTCACAGATTAGAGTATCATCTATTAAAGATCTTTCTGATAGCTCTGGGTTTCTCCTTTCCACAGGTAAAATCCATGCTATCGGGACGTTGACTGTCTCTAACATTGTCATCAACGGCAAGATTAGTGGTAACAGTGACTATATTATCCCTAATATGGATGGTAACAATGATAAATTTCTGAGAGCAGGTGCATCTGGTCTTGAGTGGGCAGGTGCTGGTGGTGGATCTGGTATCAGATCTATGCAAGTGTGGACATCTAATGGCACTTGGAATAGACCTGCTAACTGCAAATCTATCATCGTAACTGTTACAGGTGCTGGTGGAGGAGGATCAGGTCACTGTGAATCTGCTGGTGCTGGTGGCACATCTGAAAGAGTAATTGATGTGACCAATGTATCATCAGTTTCAGTTACTGTTGGTAGTCCTGGTGGTGGCACAAACTATGCAGGATGTGGTGGTAACGGTAACTCATCTTCTTTCGGTAGTTATTGCTCTGCATCTGGTGGATATGGTGCTAACTGTCGTCAACAGCACGCAGGTGGCATTGGTGGTAATGGATCAGGTGGCACCCTAAATGTATACGGTGGCGGTGGTAATGGTCATGGATCACACCACAGTTACGGTAACCATTCCTCTGGTAGATCATATTATGGTGGTGGACAACCATCATCTCATAGTCAATCAAACTATTCCCATAATCACCAATCTCATGCTGCATGGGGTGCTGGTGGCAATGGATCTATGCACGGTAACCGAGGTGCTAGAGGTCGTGAGGGTGTAGTTGTAGTCCAAGAATTCTTCGGATAAATACTAAGTCAAGGCATTACGAAATGAGCGTCTTAAAAGTTACTACAGTACGAGATCCTTCTGGTGTTGGAGGTTTTACCCTCAACAGTGGATCTATTACTGCGAACGGTGAATTAAAGGTCACCAACCTTAACATCAACGGTAGTATTTCTGGATCATCTACTTATGTGATCCCGTCGCTTTCGGGACAAAGTGGTAAGTATCTATCTACCAATGGTAGTAATCTGCAATGGTCAGGTGTTTCCGCTACAGGTGGATTCAGGTCCATGCAAGTGTGGACATCTAATGGCACTTGGAATAGACCTGCTGGCGTTGCATCAATTAAAGTCACTGTTACTGGAGCAGGAGGTGGTGGATCTGGACACTGTGAATCAGCAGGCGCTGGGGGCACATCTGAGAGAGTTATTGATGTAACTAACACTACGAGTGTTGCAGTTACTATCGGTAGTCCTGGCGGTGGCACAAACTACGCTGGATGTGGTGGTAACGGTAACTCATCAAGTTTTGGATCATTCTGCTCAGCATCGGGCGGATATGGCGCAAACTGCCGTCAACAACATTCTGGTGGAATTGGCGGCAATGGATCAGGTGGTAACCTGAATATCTATGGTGGAGGTGGCAACGGTCACGGATCTCACCATAGTTATGGCAACCACTCTGGTGGATCATCATTCATGGGTGGATCTCAACCATCATCACACAACCAAGGTAACTATTCACACAGACACCAATCACACGCCGCATGGGGCGCAGGTGGTAACGGATCTATGCACGGTAACAGAGGTGCTAGAGGTCGTGAAGGTGTAGTTGTAGTTTACGAATACTACAGTTGATAAATAACAACGAAGGAGTTTTAATCTATCATGGCTAAATGGGCAATCTGCGACGCAGCGACAGGTCAATTAAACGACATCTGCGATGAAGAAGATAAGTTTGAGATCTATGAAGGTCCAGACGCTAACATGAAGTGGGTGCCAGTACCTGATGATGTTACATATGAGCACAGTATGATCAATGGCGTATGTGTCCACAGGGATGACCTTGAGGATCACAGAGAGCGTGCAACTGTTACTCGTGTCCTAGGATATGGCACCACTGGTGAGCAACTAGAGATGCAGTATTTGGATGCTGGTGATGGTGGCACACGTTGGAAAGATCACATTGCTAATGTAAGAGCAACCACAGTTTCACCTAGTAGTATTCCTGACTACGTGCCTAATCCTAAGCATCAGCAACTAGAAGGACGTAAAGCATGGGATAACTGGGTTGACAATTGGACCAATCCTCTGTAAAATAGTGATCTAAAGTCTAAGACTTTCTTTATTATATGAAAATTTGTATTGTTGGTGGCGGATCGTCTGGTTGGATGACCGCCTCTACTCTTGTAAAAGCATTTCCAGATTGGGATATAACCCTGATTGAATCGCCCAAGGTTGCCAGTGTTGGCGTGGGTGAATCCACAACGCAATTGTTTAGACAGTGGTTGCATTTCTTAGATCTTAAAGATGAAGAGTGGATGCCTGCATGTGATGCAACTTATAAGATTAGTGTAAGGTTTCATAATTTTAATAAAATTGGTGATAAACCTTGGCAGTATCCTTTTGGATTGCCGAGGACTGATATTGATATCCCACCAGATGTGTGGTGGTATGCTCAGTCACAACGTGGGTGGACTAATGATCAGTTTGCCAAAGATTTTTATGTGACAGCATATTGTGCTGAAAAGAATCTGCTGCCTGTTGCTCACAAATACTTCAACCTTAATAGGCAGACAGGATTTCACTTTGATGCAGTTAAGTTTGCAAACTGGTTGAAGGAAAACTATGCAATTCCTCGTGGTGTAAGGTATGAGCAAGAGCATATAACTAGGGATATATTGAATGAAGACTATGATCTATTCTTTGATTGCACTGGATTCAAATCACTGCTGAATGATAGTGAGTGGATTGATTACAGTGACTATCTACCTAACAATAGAGCATGGGTAACACGTCTCCCTTATACTAATAAAGAGGAGGAGATGAAACCTGTCACTGATTGCACTGCATTGTCATCAGGATGGGTGTGGAATGTGCCGACATGGGAGAGAATTGGCACAGGATATAATTTCTGTGATAAGTATATCTCTACAGATGATGCACTACAGGAGTTTGCAACTCACCTCAAGGTTAATCCCGATGAGCATGGATTCAGACTGATAGAATATAGGACAGGACGTAAGAAAGAGATATGGAATGGTAAGGTTGTTTCTATTGGTTTGAGTGCAGGATTTATCGAACCTCTAGAGTCAAATGGTCTGCTATCTACACATACATTCTTGACACAATTCTGCCGAGTAATGGCAGGTAAGGATCATGTCACTCAGTTTATGAGAGACACCTTCAATAACAACTCCAACTATAATTTTGATGGGTTTGCATCTTTCGTTGCACTGCATTATGCAATGACTCAACGCAATGACTCACCATATTGGAGAGCAGTTTCTAATATCAGATATCCATATGATAATCTGTTTAAGTCTGCTCAGATCAATTACATGGAGCAATCGATTCACTTCCCGATCAAGATTACATGGGAGAGTGATTCATTGTTGTGTGTGATGGCAGGACATGGATGGAATCCATTCAATGATGTTATACTAGATGAGATGGAATTCTTTGGTGGTGTGCCTACTAATGCTCGTGCAAATACATTTGAGATCCCTCCTTTCAACGGTATAGATACTATGACAACACCGCTTAAGTATTATTTGAGGACATTATATGCGAGTTGAATCTATTGTTGTTGTTGGTGGTGGTAGCAGTGGTTGGATGACAGCAGCAATGTTATCCAAGACATTCCCTAAGATGCAGATTGGTCTGATTGAAGGTGCTGAGGGACCAATTGGTGTGGGTGAATCTACATTGGGTCACTTTAATCGATTCCTAAGAAGATTGGGATTGAAAGATAAAGACTGGATGCCTGCATGTAATGCAACTTACAAGACATCAATTGCATTTAAGAATTTCAGAGATGGTAAGGGGGAGAGATTCCAATATCCATTCGGAGAGTTTGATCTATTTGATTATAAAGACTCATTGATGAGATACTTTGAGTTGCAATGTGAGTATGGTATGGATAAGTATCCACCAGAGCAATTTGCTAACTTTGCCAACAGTCAGACATACTTAGCAGATCAATGTAAGATCTCTGTTGATGCTATTCCTGACTGCATCTATAATTTTGATAAGGATACTGCATATCATTTTGATGCAGGATTGTTTGGTAACTATCTAAGAGATACCATCTGTATTCCTAATGGTGTGTTACACCTCAAGGGCACAATTGAGAAGGTAATGAAGAATCCTGATGGTAGTATTGACTCACTTGTTACTGATCAGGATGGATTGATTCGTGCTGATCTATACATTGACTGCACAGGTTTCAAGTCACTGTTACTTGAGCAGCACATGGGTAGTGAGTTTATATCATTTAAGGATAAACTATTCAATGATACAGCACTAGCAACACAGATTCCATACTCTGATCGTGAGAATCAGATGGAAACATATACTGACTGTGTTGCAATGGATGCAGGATGGGTATGGAATATCCCACTATGGAATCGTGTTGGCACAGGATATGTTTACTCATCAGATTATATCAATGAGTGTGAGGCAGAGGTAGAGTTTAGGAAGTATCTCAGTGAGAGATATACGCCTGAAATTGCCCAAGAATGCCAGTTAAGAAAGATTGATATCAAACATGGTAAACGTGATAGGGCATGGGTTAAGAATGTTGTGGGCATTGGATTGTCCTATGCATTCTTAGAACCTCTAGAATCTACTGGACTGATGACAACACACGAGAATGTCTTGCTGTTGTGTGATGTTTTAGAGAAAAGACAGGGATTCTATGCTAGAATGGAGCAGGATGCATTTAACTACAGTTGTGATAACATGATTGAAGCAATGAAGTGTTTCGTTGCACTTCACTATGCACTCAGTCAACGTGATGACAACCAATACTGGAGAGATTGCACTAACATTAACTTTGATATTGACCCTGCATGGAGACATTCAACTAGGGTTGCTCATGGTAATACAGTTGTAATGCTTGAAGGTATGGAGAATGCATTCAATAACCTAGAGCAACATAGTGGATCTATCTACATTGCTGCTGGTCAGGGTTATCGTCCATTCTCAGAAGGAATGTATCACGAGAAGAAGTCTACTACCCCTGAATTAGATGAGTGGATGGATGACATCCATGATATCCATACTAAATACCAACAAGACCGCAAAGTTATGATCGACTGGGTTGATCAACTACCATCACACTATGAGTACCTGAGGGACAACATTTATGATCTTCAAGAAGAAGAAACCGTGGGTTAGATTCTATTCCGTTGATCCTGGAGTTGCTGAATTGCAACCATGGATACCCGCAGCAAAACTGCACCGTAAATGGCGGACAGAAGCACTAAAGAATACTGCCAGTAAAGAGAAACGCTGCCCATATCTCAGGGTAACTAAACTCTGGGAGAGAATGTCTGCTGAATTGAGAGGAGAGGAGGGCATCCATGAGTTATACGAACATGCCGTAACATGCCCTGCATTGCGTGATGTTATGGACTCAGGTTATGTGTTAAAATGTCCTGCTGATATTCTGATCCATACTGATGGCACTGGTGTAAACTTTCAGTGGATCTCACAAATGAGATTCTGCACACAGACTGGTGGTCCAGGTAACCCAGGCAAATATGTGTCAGCACATATACCTGAACAAACTGAAGGTGTGCGTCAGTTGGTTAACCCACAGAAAGATGTACTTGACTGGACAATTAAACTAGAGTTGCCATGGAGAGTGCAAGCACATCCTGATATAGTGTTTATTCAAATGCCTATTCCCTACTGGGATGAGGATAGATTCACACCACCTACAGGTGTAGTTGATCCATCGTATTCATACGAGATTAACTTACAACTATTTTGGCATAAGATTGAGGAGGGTGAGTATATAATTAAAGCAGGCACTCCACTCTGTCAATGGGTGCCAGTGCATAGAAGTTTCCTAAGTAATAGGAACATTGATTTTCATTGCGAGACTGCTAATGAGGCAGACTTTGAAAACAATGCTATCATGGAATACCAACGCCATAAATCTTTTATGGAGATGGTAACCCTCAAGGAGCGTATCGCATCCCACAAGGTAATCCTTGCACTAAATAAAAACATCAAGAGGTTTATGTAACTATGGCAAAAGAAGAATCGCAGATTGTTACCCAAGACGGGCAAGATGTGCTTGAAGTGAATCTTGCCACACAGGCAGGAGTTGCTACTGAAGAAGAAAAGAAAGGAGTATTAGAAGAGATCGAAGGACTTATCTCTTTTGATCAACTCGTCATGAATTTCATCCAACAGTATGATGATATCAAGGAAGAGTATATCAAACTGCAGGAAGCACTTGATAACATGCATTACACTTCTACGATCACAAAGATCTCACTGGAAGAATTGCAAATCAAGAGAGATATGATGAATAAACTATCAGGTGCTGTTGAAGCATTGTCTCTCTACAAAAATCATGTGGATCCAGAAGTTACTGATCGTGAGTTTACTTTTGCTGAATGAAAACTGAATTGATATTTCCAACACCTGTTTGGAAGTTTGATAATGTAGGCATAGACCGAGAATCTCTCACTGATTTTGTATATCATGTGAAGGATGAAGACCCTGAGGGTCGTAAACAATCCAACATGGGTGGATGGCAATCACATGACTTTATCGATAGTGTCATGGATATCAATCCACTCAAAGATATTAGAAACGCCATCATGGAGCGAGCATATGCTGCTGCTGATGAGTTTGGATTCAGTGACTACACGTTGAAGATGATCAACATGTGGATCAATATCAATAACAAGGGTGCATCTAATCACGTCCACACACATCCTGGTGGTGTGTTGTCTGGTGTATATTATTTGAAACTACCTGACTGTTGTTATGGTAACCTCTCATTCATTCGTGACCTTAGTTACTCACAGATGAAAGAATACTGGGGTGATGGTAACAACGTGCATCGATGGGAGCATATGAATGAGACCGAGCATGATGTGTTTCCAGTAGAAGATCAACTCGTAATCTTTCCAGCATGGTTACAACATGCTGTCGGCACATCATCTGGTGAAGGTGACAGGATCTCTCTATCATTTAATATCACAGCATTTTCTAATCATTATCATGAAATATATCCAAGTAGACGATCTACTGACACCTAGTTACCTTCAGAGGTTATGCACATTGACATCGGGGATGAATGGATTCCCATGGTTTTTTCTATCTGAAGATATCAGTTACCAACCTACGTTGGGACAGTTTGGTGATGTGCCACTAGGTGATATCCCAGATGAGCAAAAGACTCTGGGATTTACTCATGTACTGTTAGATCAGGAGGGCGTAGAGAGTCCATTTCTGCCTATGTTTCAACCACTACTAGATAGTGTGAGTGATGCATTACCTTATCCTGTTGAATTCTTTCGTGCTAGGTTGGCATTACAACTAGCAAACGGTAAAGACTCACACAACGGACCACATACTGATCATGAGAGTGATCACTATGCAGCATTATTTTACTTACATGACAGCAGTGGTGACACTGTATTCTTTCATGAGTATGATGATCCAATGTATGGTGATGTTAACCAACGCTGGACAAAAGCAAGAACACAGTCATATAATGAGTGCTTCAGATCAACACCGAAAGCAAACAAACTATTTGCATTTGATGGTCATCGATTCCACTCATCATCTAACCCGACAACTAATCCATTCAGGGTTATATTGAATCTTAATTTTTATTGTGAGTATGATCTATTCGATTTTACAAAGTCTTAACAAAGACTGGTCACTTGATGACACGCCACACTATTGGAAGGGAGTAATTGAGGATCCTCACTATTACTGCACTTGGCAAGATGTAGAGTATTGTCTCAATCATCCTGAGTATTTTAAGATGCAGTTTATTAATAGAATTGTTGCAACGTTTGAAAACTACCCAGTATTTGAGAGAGCATGGGGTCAACCAACTCCTGATGCTGAGACATTAGTTAATATGTTTAATGATGGTCATAATCTTATCATCAATGAGTTTGATTTCATTGATCAAAAGAGGCAGAATATCATGCAAAGTGTAGAGGAGATGTTTCCTCCAGTGCAGGCAAGTATGCACATATATGCTGGTATAGGTGAAACTAAGTCATTCAGAATTCATGAAGACTTTGCTAACAATTTTATTATTCAAGTAGAGGGAGAGACACACTGGAAAGTATATAATAACCGTTGCTCTAATCTAATGTCACAGAGACATGACAACCCAGAGCATGACTATCTAGATTGTGCCATTGATGTTATAATGACGCCAGGTGATATGTTATACATCCCCGCTAGATGTTATCACCAAGCACAACCTAGCGGTAAACGTTTGAGTGTATCTATTCCAATGCAACATATGTGTCCTTTGAAACGTAAAGACAGGAGATGGCATGAAATCGTATAATCCATTTCCCATCATTCACCGATGTAAGTATGACTTTGGTTTTGAAGATTCAAAACTACAAGCAAGGACCATGGGTCACATGGTAGCAGCACAACAAGTGATCGACGATAACAAATATGAAACCCACGAGAAAGGTGGTGGCACTACAAGTGTAGTCATTAATAGAATCACTCCACCTCATATATGGGAGGAGTTTGAAGATTTTATGCCATGGTTTTATGAGCGTGTTAATAGGATATGGGACCTATGGCATCTCACTCCAATGAATAAAATGCTGTCAGAATCATGGATCAATGTGCATCCCAATGGTGCATGGACATCAGAGCATCATCATCAAAATGTCACAGTTGCCTGTGCTGCTTATCTATCAGTACCTGAGGGTAGTGGTAGATTTATGGTGAAGAATCCATACTGCCAGTATAAACTATCAGAACCTCTTGATTATAATTATTATGACATGGGTATGGACTGGGAGTATATCGAGGTGCAAACTAATGATGTGCTATTCTTCCCAGGATGGTTGACACATAAGACTGAAGTTAACAACACAAACAAAGATAGATATGTCATGAGTATGAATGTGATGGGTAACTATGTCAATTAAAGTATTTGATACTAAGGTAGTGAGTGAGGAGTTATTCTCTCAAGTAGTGCATCTCCCATATTATTACACTAGAGTTGATGTGCCACCCACACGATCACAACCTGAATTAGATCTAGCAGGGATGTATTGGACACACCAGTTTTATAACTATTGTCCAGTTGATGATCCTGATGAGTTACAATCTCCAGGATTACATGGTAGTGAGAATCCATTGTGGAAAGATGTGTTGACATATCTTGAAGCAAAGTTACCTGATATGCCACCACGCGAAGAATGTTATGCAGCATATATTAACGTGCTTAAGTATAATGATAACCCAGGTATTCATTGTGATGCACCATATCATGTAGATGATAATAAGACTGTGTTGGTATATCTCAATGCAGAGTGGAATCCAAACTGGGGTGGTGAAACTATATTCTATGATGGTGATTTAGAACCACAACGTATTGTGCAACCCAAACCAGGGCGTGTTGTTATGTTTGACGGGCGTATTCCTCACACTGGTAGACCACCAACGCCCAAGTATATGTTTAATAGATACATCATGGCATTCAAATATATGGATAGTGAGACAAGACATAAACTGTTTGTTGATCACGAAATAAATAATATGCCACCCGTTGAAGATCAAGGTATCGCTGGATTAAATGTTGAAACCGTGAAAAAGATTTGGCAATCCATGGACAAATGATCTTAATACGTTAACATACTCATGTCGGAGTATCACTCATGTTTAATAAGTCTGCCATCCTATCTCAACAAGAAAAATCATTGTTGAAGCACGCTCTCTTCTTATATCAGAAGAATGCACATGAAAAACACGGTCACATGACGATCGTGCAGAATGAATCACTCAAAAGTATAGTTGACACACTACATTTGTAATGGAAATCTTACCTCTCTTCTCACAACCAGTTTATATTGACGTTGTTAATCTAGACTCCGATGTATTGAGGAGAGCAGAAAGAACACCTATGCAAGATATGTCCCTAGATGGTGCATACAAGAAGAATGGATCCATGTCACAGGACACACAGTGGTTATCTAATCACTTAGATGTCAAAGATATTGTTGATCAACACATGGACATATATGTGCATGAAGCATTAACAATCAGTCGTAAACACAGATTACAACATCAATCATCATGGATTAATCACCATGGTATTGGTGACAGCGCCGCTGAGCATACTCATGTCAATAGTATGTTTAGCGGTTGTTTGTATATTAAGGTGCCTGAGAATTGTGGTGAGTTTCGCCTGAGGATGCCTAGCATGTTTCCGACTTACTTGACAAGCACTGTGCAACCTGATATCATGGAGAGCAACTACCTTAATCAACGGGAGTTTCCAATCGAACCATGTGAGGGGACTATTATTATCTTCCCATCTCACTTGCCTCACTATGTGTCACCCAGTGACACTGAAGAAGATCGCTACTCATGTGCCTTTAATTATTTCCTTAAAGGTCCATTTGGTTATGAAGACACCGCATTAACCTTATGACTATCCCACTCTTTATCTCTGAATCTGTGCCTAAAGAAATAAGCAACATCCTACGATCTCTCGAAAAAGGTATGCCTGCAAGGTATAAAGAATTCGAGGGCACGATTGAATTCGTGGGTGATGAATATATCACTCTATGCGTCTCCCAGAGACCTAATCCACCAGGATTTAGACAACCATACAACAAATGCTGTATGTGCATCTATCCCCAATATTGGGACGATCTAGAGATCGAGGATGAGCACTTCTATGATCACAAAGCATTTAGGGGCACGACTGATGATCATCCAGGCAACGATATGCTGCCTGATCTCAACAAGAGGTAGTGTGCCAGTTGGGTAAACTGTCCACTGTTTTGCCACTACATGCAAAAATGCTCTATATTAAGGGAGTTGAAAGCACTGCACCCAAACATGGACAAAACTATTTCCTTCGAGCGTTGCGTTGAAATCATTAACGAAGAGATCTATACTGAAGTACAACTAACTGTTGATGACTATCGCACATCAGCACGTCGTCCTATTGCACTTCGTAACTCTGACATTACGTTTGAATCGTATCTAAAATCATTTGAAACTGACGAGAAGCAGAAGACACAAACAGTCACTAAGTTTCTCCAGTATTGGTTTGCTGAAGCATTATCAATCATCATCGATCGTTATAACTTACCGATTGTTGATGGTTGTGGTGCTGGTCAGGATTATGCTTACGTTGGTAACTCATACCAAGGTAAACTAATCACTCAACCTATACCAATTGAGTATAAGTCTGCTGGAGGTAAGGATGGATCATCAGCATGTCTTGGCAACCTAGGTGTCAATGTCAAATGTGAATTGACCCTTGTTTGTCGTTACAAACTCGAAGGCAATCGTATCAGTGAGCGTCAGACTCTCACGATTGAAAACTCTGCTTACAAGTGGAAAGCATACAACAAAGGTAAGTTTGATCCTAAGACTGGTGAGTCTAAGTCTTCTAACTTCAGTGGATTACGTTGTCAGTCTGATAGTGACTATCAGGACATTGTGTGCTATTCTGGTAGACTAAAGAAGAATTCTACCTGGGTCAAATTCATTAAAGAAACAATCAATGCTTGATATTAACACCACACACTTCATGAATTGCATCGATGGGATGCAACAAATGGATGAGGAGAGTGTTGACCTAGTTGTCACCTCTCCTCCCTATGATGACCTGCGGACATACAACGACAGTAGTCAATGGGATCACAATGTATTCATGCAGGTGGCAGATAACCTCACTCGTGTGTTAAAGCAGGGTGGAGTTATCATGTGGAATGTTAACGACGCTACAGTCAAAGGATCAGAGACTGGCAGTAGTTTCCGTCAATGTTTATACTTTATGGATCAATGTGGTCTTAGACTACATGACACCATGATATATGAAAAGACAGGCACTGCCTTTGCATCTGGTCCTAAGAGTGTAAGATATACTCAAATCTTTGAGTATTGTTTCATACTCTCCAAGGGTAAACCCAAGACGATCAACCTCATTCAAGACAAGAAGAATGCATGGGCAGGTTGGACAAGTTATGGCAATGCCAAGACTCGTAATCAAGATGGCACCATGAATGACCCAGGCAAGAAGTCTAAAGTCATTCGTGAGTATGGTGTCAGGACTAACATTTGGAGGATCAAAAACTCAGGAGGTTTCGGACAATCATCCAAGGCAAGTTACAAACATCCAGCAACTATGCCTGAAGAGTTAGCACGAGGACACGTACTTACATGGTCTGATGTTAATGATGTTATTCTTGATCCCTTCATGGGAGCAGGGACCACCGCCCAGGTGTGCCTAGAAGAGAATCGCAATTTTATCGGTTTCGAGATCGATGAAACATATCATCAGATGTGTGAGGAGCGTGTGCTACCATGGACAGACAATGTATTCACTCGTTTATTATGACAATCCCAAACACACTGCCATTTGACATCACAAAGGAGAAGACAGTTGGCATCTATCATTTGAATAGAGATCACGCCCAATATGTCATCGACAACCACAATTTTGATAACAGAAAGATCTGTAAGAATCACATCAATGAGATCTATTCTGGTATCAGAGAAACAGGTTGGTTGTATGATGGTCAACCGATCACATTCAATGAGCAAGGTAACCTAACTGAGGGACAATATCGTCTCAGTGCTATTGCTAAATGGCATGATGCTGATGATACATTTGAGTGTATTGTTGCGACTGGTGTTGCCCTTAACTGCTTCTCAAATACTGTGCTCGCTAAACCTAGACGAGCATGTGATGAGATCCAACGTAAAGATAAGACTGCACTTGCCAGTGAAGTTGCTATTCTTGGTGACGTATTACGTCGGCGTCGTGGTGTTAAACTCACAATCAATAATGCTGTGAGAGAGTGGGAATTGTGGTCTGATGACATTCGTGAGGGTGTTGCATTGGTTGATACTTTCCTCACAAATACTGACAAGTTTTCATCTCAGTCGAAAGTATTAGGTGCATGGGCAACACTTGCTTGCTCACACAAGTATAATCAATCTGCTCTAACTTTCCTTGAGTTATTAGAGGAGGAGATTCTTGCTCGCCTTGAGGGTAAAACTACTAAACTAACATCTGATATAATTACTTACTGGAATACAAATTCAGTTGACATGAGTAATGAGGGTCGATTGACTCTATTCTATCAACTATTGTGTATTGGTCTTGATCGTATCATCACCAGTGAAGATGGTAGGATTGAGTTAAATGTCACAGTTGCTGACATGCACCACGACAAACTCAAGAATCGTGGTTGTTATCGTAAGTTTCTATCATTATGATGCTACCTGAAAGTTTCACACACACTCCACCAAAAGGTTATTCCTATGAGGTTAAACAACATAAGCAGAGTATCCTATCTATTTGGATTTGCGATCATTCTGAATACGTTTACAACGGTGGTGCTCCTGTTAAATCTATCTGGGGTTTTTACAACACAAGAAAGCACACCTACATTGCTCCAATCAATCACAAGAAACCAGGCAAAGTAGTTGACTTTGCTGACACTCGCCCGTATACATCAATGCAACTCGATCTAGGTCCACTTGCAGGTATACTATGTTAAGAGGTAAGTGCAAAGTCACTCCTAAGAGTGATAAGGCAAAGACTATCTTTGCCAACGATCTAAACTCTAAAACATTAGTCTATCTTGAGCACAAACGTGCTGATCGCTGGTTTTTCAGTGCTATCGACAACGTTGACTTCTGGTTTTGGGTAGACTATCCACATGACAATGACTGGGACTATCATGAAATCAATTAACGAATTGCCACCCTATTTCACACAGACCAGCGATGCCCCTTATGACCGTCACCGTTATAAGATATGGTGCAACGATAACAGTGTGAAGATCGTATCCTCATGGGAGGAAGCACAAACAGCATGGTGGAATTATCACCAATTCATTAAAACTATTGAGGTAATCGATGCAAAACAACAACAACCCAAAGGATTTCAATGACGTTGATGGTCTCTCCATCACAACAAATGATGATGGCACGTTTGAAGTGCAATGGGATGAGAATGACCCTAGATATAGTATGTTTAAGGGTTTAACCGAAGAGCAGATTCAACTCATGATCACAGAAGGATTGCGAGAGATTATCAACAGGGAGGCAGATGATGATGAAAGATGGTAGATCTGAAGGAGAGAAAGTTGCCAAGGCATTAGAGCAACTTAAGGACATGATGGCACGTTATTCTGATACTACATTGGATGGTGAATCCCTTGAGGGTAGTATCAGTGAGCGTGTCAACAAGTGTAAGGAATTAAACGAATTATTAGACTCAGCATATGATGCATCCCAAGGACGAGATAACGATAGTTGATGATTACTTTCCACCATGGATGGTGGAGAAAGTATCACAAGATCTAGAGTTTATGCCTGTTAGGTATAATAACTCACCATATGCAGATTTTGAGAAGGCACGATTCTTCGGGTCGATGTTAGTGCAGGATGATCGATTCATTGACATTCAACCATGGTGGTTTATTGAATATTTCAATCACTGCATGTGGAATGATTTGTGTAAAGAATGGACTGTGGGTCATTGTCATCGTGTGCTCTTAAATGCTCAGATTGCAGGTCAATCAGGGTGTGATCATACTGATGCTGATAGTGACAATTATCTCAGTGTTATCTACATGGGACATGGTAACAGTGGCAATACTGTGTTTGAGGATGATACTGTAGAATGGAAACTAGGTCGCTTAGTTATATTCAACTCAAGCGTGATCCATCGCGGTGATGGACCTGAGAGCGGATATCGTGTGAGTCTGGGAGCAGTCTATCCTAGTGTGCCAATCCGCAAACTGGTATCAATTGACGGCACAGGGGCACCCTGACCCCTTATAATTGATTCATAAGCAAAGGACACGATGATCAGGACTATCACCAAAGCACAGGCGCTAGAGCAATTCCGTTACAACTGGAAAGTTGACACAAAACAGAATCCTCGCCTACGTGGTGATGCCGTTGCAAAGCGTCTAGAGTGGTCATACTTTACTGACTCACTTTGTCGTGAAGGTTATATCACCATGAGCAAGTACGAGTCATGGTCTAACCCTTTCTGATCACCCTTAATTAACAACAATGACTGACTTTATTTGTGCCTACTTTGGTAAAGACTGGACTATCACTGCGAGAGGTTTCGCTAACACTCAAGAGGCAGAAAAGCATGGTCTGTTTATGATGCCAACTCCAGGATGTTTCGGTTTCGCTGTTATTGCTGAGAATGACATTGTGGAGGGTTGGCAACTACGACTAGAGCGTAGTTTGTTATCACCAAACGAGCGAGTCATCAAAGACAATCTCAACAACTACAAAATTGTTTCTTATGCCAATTGATAGTAAAGCAAGAGTATTAGGCAGCGTTGGTGTCATCACTGCCTATTTTATCATCCTCCATGTGAATATCTTACTCGGTGTAAGTATTCAACTTATTGCTGATTTAATCAGTGTGCCCTATTTTGTAAGAACTAGAGCGTGGGACGTTGTTATCATGCTTTCGTTCCTGCTCGTGATCAGTCTCTCAAAACTAACCACCTCGTGAAGTGTCCACCATAGTGGCACAGCACCCCAAAACCGTGTATATTAAGAGAGTCAAAGGAAAACACCTCCAAACATGCAACTCACAAACTCCATCTGTATCGTTGATTTCTTCCCTGAGGCATTCATCGCTGAGTCTGATGAAGTCAAAGGCATGAAGGTCACAGTTCGTCGTTTCGTTAAGTGTGTCACCTTTCGTGTTAACGGACAGCAGTCTTATTCCACAGTGACAGCACTCACAGCACGTAATGAGTGGGCAGAGCGTATCGCTGGAGGCGCTACGGTTACTGACTACCACACCGACAAGATCCCTGCTAATGTATATCGTCCGATGTCATGTGTGGGGTGATTCCCCCTCACTAACTGCAAACCCTTCTTACTTACTTTTCTCATGAATTACACTCTCAAGCAACTTCAAGAACGTGTCAACAAACTGATTGAGCAACAGGGCGAAGATGCAGAGTGTGGAGCATGGATCTATACCAAGAATGATTGTCATCTAACGGATGAAGATGGTAACACTGATTATGATAACAATGTAGAAGATCCTGCACTGATTGCACGTATCTTTGATGATGTAGGCAACGTTGATTACATCTACACTGTGATTCAAGAGGCAGTGGATGAAGCAACAGAAGAGCAACTTAAGGTGGCAGCATGACAACATTTACTAAACGACAATTTGAGTTAATTGCTGATGCTGTAGAGGACTATGCTGTGTTGATTGATGAGGACTCTGCTGACGAATGTGCAGAGATTCTTGATATCATTGAAGCACAGTTACAACAACCACCAGATCCACAGGTTTCACTATATCGTGAAATCGTCAACTTTTACTCAAACCCCCTAAATTCATGAATTACGACATCAACGAAAAAGAAACTTCACTAGATAACATGGGTGACACATTGCTGGAGGCAATGAGACTTTGCGTCGAAGATTCACGTCCTACTGATGCTAAAAGCATCTTAAATGAGTGGGTTGTTGATGGTCGCGATCCTCTAGATGGTGAGTATGAGTTTATCTTCATCCCCAATAACACTTTGATTAACTAATGCAATGTCTTTGAATAATACTGATAAACTGAGAACTGCATTGCAGCAGATCAGAAACGTTGAGATCATTGCTGAGGATCTTATGCACAGCAGGCATATCCTCAAGCATACTAACGTTGTTAAGTATGAACTTCAAAGACAACTTGCACTCTCTAATGCACATCCAGACGACCTCACCAGCGACACCTGAGACCGTGTGCCAATCGAGGCACTGTACCCAAAATCAGGAAAACCCGTTGCAAAGGGCGTCAGAACTGCTATCATACGGACATGACAAACAAAGCATTCCTTCTGACCGACTCCTCCTTCATCCAGGCGCTGCGCGACCTGCCTGCCTTCCTCCTCAGCACCGACGCTGATCTCGACATGGCATACGATTGGGTGTGTGATCAGTCCCGTCCCTTCGCAGGCGATCCCGCTGCCTTCGATCTCTTTTATGATGTTTACAACGAGACTTTCGACGCTTGATTGAGTCTAACCTAATCACACTATCTAACAACATCATGATTGAGACTATCGACATTGATTACACCACAGTGAGTGGCACTTCTATCCTCTACAGTGAGGACGTATTCATTCAATTTGACTGCATTTATAATGATGCAGGCATCAAAGTCCCTGCATTTCAGATCACTGAAAACAGCAGCGATGGTGCAAAGTATAGAGTGAATGCACGTCGTCAACAATACACAGTGGACAACCAGTTGTTGTACATTTTCCCACAAATCACCACGTTTGACACCATTGACGAGTGCAAACAATTCATCTTTGAGTATATCAACGACTCGGTATCTCAAGCGATCTTCGATGATCAGCACCGCAACGCATTGGAGGCACTTAAGTGAGACTTATCCTCGTCGCTATTGTTGTCATCGTTGGTGCTAATATAGGCATCAGTGCTGTTAACAAGGTATCACAATTTCAAGAGACTAAGATGACACGTTTCTGTCAATCTGTACCAGTTGGTGCTAGTTACGATGAGGTGTGCAGAGACTATCGTTGAGAGTGTGACAATCCACTAACCTGCACACCAGCACCCTCTAGGGGGTGCTTTTTCATGGGTTTTCCTGTATACTTGTTATATCGACAAACAAACAAGACTTTGATCACACTCCGTCCCCACCAGTCACGCGCTCTCGACGCGCTTTGCTCCACTGGTCACGGTCAGGTGATCGTCCCCACGGGCGGTGGTAAGACTATCATCATGATCGAGCACGCTCGGCACCTGTTGACGCACGGACCTCGCACGATCGTTGTGGTTGCTCCGCGCATCCTGCTCGCTAATCAGTTGAGCGATGAGTTCATGGAGCATATCAGCGGCACCTGGACGCATGTGGCACACTGCCACAGCGGTGAAACACATCATTTCTCTACTACTAAGAGCGACAAACTTGCTCTCTTCAATAACACTGCGCGAGCAGCAAATGAGTCCTGCATTATATTCACGACTTATCACTCTTTGCGCCGTGTTGTAGATAGTGGCATCGATGTTGATGCTATCTATTTCGATGAAGCACACAACGCTTGCACACGTAATTTCTTCATTCCTGTTGCTGCGATGAGTCTTCATGCCGATATGAAGTATTTTTTCACTGCAACACCTCGTGTCTCTAATCGTCATGATCGTGGCATGAATAACGTTGAGGTTTTTGGTCCTGTGCTGTGCAATGTGCCTGCTCCTGAGTTAGTCCAAGGCGGTCACATTCTTCCCCCTACGATTGTCCCTTTCGAGACAGATCACAGCGTAGACAAGAAGAATCCACACCTCGTACACAGTAACACTGTGCAGGATATCATCGACAATCTCGATGAGACTGACGCTGCAAAGGTGTTAGTTGCTGTGCCCTCTAGTCGTGTGCTGGGTAACATCCTAGGCAGCACAGATCTCCTCCATGAGTTGTCTGAGCGTGGATATGATGTGCTTCATGTTACATCTAAATTCGGTGCATACGTCAATCGCACGAAGGTATCTCGCGAGGTATTCTTTGACACGTTGACACAATGGGGCAAAGAAAAGGATCGCAAGTTTGTTATCTTCCACTATTCTATTTTGTCTGAGGGTATCAACGTCCCTGGTCTCACTCATTGCATTTTACTCCGTAATCTTAACGTTGTTGAGATGGCACAAACGATCGGCAGAGTTATCCGTCTCGATCGTGATGATGCAAGCAGATTGCAGTCAGGTGAGTTACAACCACAGCAGTGGAGTTTGTATAACAAACCCACAGGTTTTGTGACTGTGCCTGTGCATCGCAATTATGGTGCCGCTGTTTGTAAGCGTCTCCAGCGTATTGTTGATGAGATCTTTGTTAAAGGTGTCCCCGCTACTGCACTCGTTTGATGATTGATTTCTCTCGCTTTGAATCAGATAGGATGACCCGCTTGATGCACACATTGAGCGGTAATACTGATCCCACTGAGTATTTCGACTTAGGTAGAATGATTGAGTTTGCATGGCAACAATACAGTGATGATCAGTTGATCAGAGTTAACAAGAAGGGCGTAGATCTCATCGGTGCTGAGGACTCTATGACCTACGAATCTAAATGCATTACATTCAAGAATAAAGCAAAGAATGCGGTGCGTGGTGTTATCGTAGCGAATGGATATGGAGCACCATCATTAGATAGATTTCACGCTGCTGATTACTATCTCTTCACTGATTACAGAAACATGAAGATCGCATGGTGTCATGGGCATCAACTCTATAACGTGAAAATCAATGGAAGCACTATCACTGCCTCTGCAAATCCTTTGCCTGATCAATTCATTCATCTGCCACTGATAGCAACACCATCAACCAATTTCTTCGAGGATAAGCATCATTTCATAATGCAGTACATAAACACGATATAATGTGACAGTGCGACAACTGTACCCAATATTGGGTTTGCACGTTGGCACACGCCTCAAAACTGCTACAATACAGACAACGAGGGGCACAGAAGACCGCCTCTCACAACTCTACTAAATCAGACTCATGCGTAAGATCGAAACTCAAATGAATCAAGCGGTTGCTAACTCCACAAACTGGACATCAGGCAACACCACAGTTCATTTCAATGAGGAGGAGAATCTCTCAATCGTAAGACTTCACGGCAACAAGATTGCTGAGATTGGTGATGACTTCCTTCGCATCTTTGATGGCGGTTGGCAGACTGTAACCACCAAATCACGCTTAAACGCTCTCATTGATCGTTTCTGCAATGCTGCCACTGATGGAGTATTTCAGAAGGATTATCAGTGGTTTGTGCGTGACAACGGTCACACTGATACATTCATCAACGGTTACACCTTCGCAGAAT
>Ga0209557_1000143_pt1 | contig 45672 bp, 62 predicted proteins | sample SaaInlV_120m_DNA_4_FD_184672 | JGI IMG/M metagenome (GOLD analysis project Ga0209557, IMG submission 184672) | Marine microbial communities from expanding oxygen minimum zones in the Saanich Inlet - Saanich Inlet SI074_LV_10m_DNA (SPAdes) (version 2) | ecosystem: Environmental > Aquatic > Marine... | reverse complement strand
GCAGTGTATGTATATGTTACTCCGCCAATGGTAGCGATATCGCCATCTGATGGATTATCTGGAAAATTTATTGCCATTGTGTTTCTCCTATTTTATTTAAATTCATGTTATCAATGTGTACTGAATCCAGTTGGCAGAGGATAACTGAGAGTTTTTGAACCGGTTTTAATGTCACCTACAATTCTAGCTGTCGATCCGCCACCGCTGCCGAATACCAGACGGAATGGTTGCCCGCTAGTACCACTAAGCAAATGTCCAGTGCCACTTGAAGGATCACTTGGCCACCAAGCCCCGGCGGTGTTATTTTTATTAAACCAAACTTCATTTGTTGTATTGTCGTATGCAATTTGAAATACATCGCCATCGTTTACGTGATAGAATGAGGGGCTAGGATAGAAATATGTCGCATTGGTCCAAACAGCCCCTTGGTTGTATGAGACTACCCCAGTTGGATCATTATACCCAATTGACATTTGAGGAAGATCACTACGTGCCAAACCGATAAAGTACCCTGCTGTACTGTCAGGTAATATTTCAATTTCAAGATATTTTCTTCCAGATGTTAATTCACTACTTGCACCCATCCCCCAAACATTGGTGGCTGAAGAATACGCCCAGTCAACGTAATTAGTAGAATTTGTTGTTATTCCGATCTCACTAGAATCGAATGTAATATCATCGCTAAAGACCAACCTTGCAGTAGCAGTAGTAGATATGACCTGTAATCCATCAGTCGCTTTAACACGTAATATAAAATCGCCGATATCGGATGCAGTTGTACTTGGCGTTAATGTAAACGTTCCATCATTATTATTTACAATTGTTGCTTGTGCTTGATTACTTGGACTTGTATCATACGTATATGTTATATCAAATCCTTCTGCATCGGTTGCTGCAACAGTTAGTGTTGTTGGAGTACCGTCTGTATTTAATAATATTATATCATTCGATAATTCTGTTGTCCATGTAGGTATTACATCTGGTCCTGCCCAAATTCTATCCCATTCGCTACTATCCCAAATATAAAGTCCACCTGTTGATGTGATATAAGCAAGATCGCCCGTGCTGGGCGGCGGTGCAGCATTGCGGGCTATAATATCAGTATATGATGTTACCCCACCATCGGCGCCTGTTGCACCGGTTGCACCACTAATACCTACCCATTGTGAAGATGTGCCATCATCGTAATATATATACATTGTTCCATCAGTAGTATCAAACCATAAATCGCCGTCTACGGGATTGCTGGGTGATGTCGTAGATGTTGCAATACTTGCTGTCTCACTACCTCCGCCACTACCGGTTTCATCTAATAATGTTGTTTCAACACCGTTACTATCAACAACAAATTGTTTCTTTTGAACATTATCCCACTTAAATCCTCTTGCCCTTGCCATCTTCTAATCCTTTACTGTGCCACTTCTGTAGTTTTTACTACCGCAGTCCATCTAAATGTTTTACTTGCTTCGCCCGTTACTGAAATTTTAATAGCATCATTTGTATCATCTGCAATTGCTTCAACTACTAAATTTGTATTATCACTTGCTACCAGAATTTCATATAGATCGCCAACATCTGCTACTGTTCCTGCAAAATTGTCAACAACACCTTTAAGTTCAAATCCTGCACTTTCACCGGTCGCATCTGTTCTACGTGCTACAAAAGAAATATCATAGAATATTGTTGTATCTGTTGCTACTGGTATTCTTTCATTGGGCGCACCACGAACAAATAATTCGGTTTCAGTTGCATCAGTTGTTGTGCCTGATAATACATATTGTTTTGTGTAATGATCAGCACTTATTGCTTGTTGTGTTAGTGTTCTAACAATAGTAGGATTTTTAACAGTTAAATCATCTATTGATGCGGTTGTGACATCCAATTGAGAATCGTTATTGCCGGTACCAACTGTTAGTACTGGAGAATTTGCTAATGTATCACCAATGTCACCGTATAGTGATCCTGTTAGATGAGCATTGTGTCCAAAAAATGTATCTGCTCCAGTAGTGTTAATTATTGTTGCACCTGCGACTCCGCCAATTGTTGGTGCTTTTAGTTTTTCAATTTCAGCATCGTGAATTGTTAATAGGTCTCGCGTTGGACCAGTAGTAATAATTGGTGTATTTTGAGTAGGTGAAATTACATCTCCATATAAGTCGCCTGCTACATTACCTGTTAGTGTGTATTGAGGTTGCGAAGCGTTTAATACCGTTGCACCAGTAGTTGGATTTAAAATGTTGCCGCGGAAAGTTGCTGCGGTCGTAGCGTCACCTGGATTTAAAACAATTGATGATGTATCTGTTTCATCTGCTAAATTGTAACCGACCTTTGTTGCATAATATGAACTATTACCAAGTAAACTTGAACCGTCAGTGAAATCAGAAATATCTAGTGTAGCGAAACTAAACGCACCAGCGCCATTTGTTTGTAACACTTGCCCATTTGTACCATCTGTAATAGTATCTAAATCTGTCAACGCGGATGGAATGCTAGGCGAATTGGTTAGAGAATTATAGTCACCGTCAAATGCATCAGTTATTCCATATCCTGCAATTGTTGTGGGTGTTCCAGTAAGGTCACTCCATGTAATTACATATGCACTTAGATCAGGTGGAATATATGTAAATACACCAGTTGAATTATCATATGTAATACCACCTATGCCATTTGGTGCAACTGGACTGCCAACACTTAAATTAAGTGTGGAAAATTCGTTGCCAGGTACAAATTTATTATTGACTCCATCCCATATTAGTATCTGTTTATCTACTGGCGCAGATGTTGTCAAGTCTACATCTGCTAAGTCATCAATAGATGAATTTGCTATTCGTGCATCTACTTTTGAATCATCATAATATTCGTTGACTGCACCCTCAACCAAATCGTCACTATTAATAATTAAATTATGATATGTTGTTCCATCATTTGTAAATGTCCAACGATCAGTAGATTCGTTCCAAGCGATAGAAACATTTGTTGATGTTCCTCGTTCAATTTCTAATCCAGCATCTTCAGATGGTGTTCCAGTGACATCATTATTAAGAATGATAATATTATCAGATACCGTTAGATTTGTAGTATCAATGGTAGTAACTGAACCACTAACAACTAAATCTCCACTAACAGTTAAGTTATCAATATTACCGGTCGATGCCCATAGATTATTCCAGACTTTTGTAGAACTTCCTATGTCATATGTATTTGTAGTGGTTGGCAGAATATTACTTGACACTGAAGTAAGATCACTAAAATCGGCTGGTATGAATTTATTATTAGAATTATCCCAAACTAGTGTTTGTCCATCAGTGGGAGCGTTGCTTGAAATATCGACATCTATCAAGTCATTAATAGAATCTAATTGAACATGCCAAGCACCGCCGGCATCTCTGAATTTTAATTTTTCAGTTGTACGATCTATCCATATATCTCCAGTACTGATATTATATGTATTTGATGGATCGTTGTCCCCCTGATAAATTGTGGTACCACCTTTGCCTATTTTAAAATAGGGAACGGTGGTGCCCCTTGCGTTTAGTGTTACTGCCATTTTGTTTCCTCAACGTCTGTGCGTAAAAAGTCAGATAATTATATCTGTCGTTAAGTTATATTATTCTTAATCTATTTATCATATTATATTAATATAACATATTATAATTATTATGTCAAGGTAAAAAAAGAGGGGCCTCTTTCGAAGCCCCTCCTGTATTTTAAGTTTTAATTAAACTAGTTAAAGTTTAATTTTACGCATTAATTGCTTTGTACTCAACAGAAACAATTGCTTGGCCAACCGTTGGTGATGCCGCTGAACCGCCATTACCTAGTGTTGCTGTAATTGTTGCATTTCGTGCTGTTGTGTTTTCATAGCCTTGTTCAATAATGAATAGACCTGTTTCTGACATATCAACATCAATAGTAGTAACAAGATCATTCGTACCATCTGACACTGTGATTTCATCACATCCAACAAACGCTGTTAGAATTTTGATTGTTACAGATTTTACATAATAGTCTTTACCTGCAACATCTTTGATGTTACCAACTGTGAAAGTACCACTGCCATTTGCTGTGAAATCTTGACGAAGGAAGTTATCACCAACTTTGGCAATTTCATCATCGACATATTTCTTAGTAGATACAACCATATCATCTGAATTATCAAAATCAATTTCTGTACCTGCTGGTAGCATAACCATACCGCCAGTGCCATTAGTATTATCTGCAGTTTTTGGAGCTAATACAAGATTAACTTCTGTACCACCGACTGCTGCTAGTTCAATACCACCAGTGCCGTTTTTGATTTCTAATGAATCTGTTGTATTAGTTGCTGTTTCAACAAACGTTGCGATTAGCGTGTCATTTGAGCCATAAACCTGAGTTTTGCCTTCTGTGCCGCCACCTGTGCCGCCTTTGATGATAACATCACCTGAAGCGTGTGTGGATGTACCGTTACCGCCTTTAAGAACCAGATCACCTGCGTCACCTGCTACAGACACACCGCCTGAAACAGTTAAATCAGTGTCATCATCACCTTGAAGAACAGCTTCGCCTGATTGACCAACTAGGAAAACATCGCCGCCATCTTGACCTTGTAGATACATATCTACAACACCTGTGCCGCCTGCATTTTTAGCAGTTAGTGTTACACTACCTGTTGCACTTGACATATCTAGATATTCAGCAGTTGTCATACCAGAAGTTTGAATTGCAACATCGCCTGCTGCAGTACGTAGAGTCTCTTGGTATCCATATACCAATGCACCCGATGCATCTGCGATTAGAACTTGATGCTCTAGACCACCTACTGCGATACCTGTACCACCATTTGCGATTGGTAGAGTACCTGAAACATCTTCATTTAGTACAACTTTTGCATATCCTAGTGCACCAGCAGCGTTAACTTTTAGTACTGTTGAATTTGTACCTTTTGCTAGTTCTGCTACTGCGCCTGCTGCCGCCATGACCATTAGTGAGTCATTTGCGAATGCAGACGTATCAGTGCCAGTACCACCATCAGTTCTTGCGATTTGACCAGTTAGACCGAAACTTGCCGCTTGGATTTCACCAACTTTGATGTTAGCCATTGCACCATTAGCATCTTCAGATGACCATACATCGTCTGTTTCATCCCAATACCATTGTGCATTATCTGATGAACCACGATTTACTACAAGACCTGAATCTTCTGTTGGTGCAGCGTTTGCAGCAACATTTGAATTCAATTCAATCATGTTATCTTCGATAGCAACTGTTTCTGATAGTGTAGTTGTTACTGCACCTGAAACTGTTAGATTACCGTTGATTACCGCATCACCTGTTACTGTTGCAGATGCTAGAGTTGTTGCGCCTGCTGCAAGTGTGTTCGCACCAAAATCACCAGCTACACCGAATGTTGCGGTTGTATCTGTTAGTGTCATTTTTGTTGCTGTTGCGTTATCATCAATACCAGTTGAAGCAAAATCTGAGATTGTGCCACCGTCAACAGAATCACCTGAGATTTGGTTATCTGCAAGTGTTAATGTTCCTGTTGATACGTCTAATGCAAAGTTTGCACCCACAGTAATATCATAACGTGATATTGTTGAATGTGGAACTCCTACAGCGTGAACTTTACCCAATAGTGATGAATCTGAAATCGTTCCAGCGTGAACTGCGTCACCTGAAATTTGATCAGCATCAAATGTAAGTGTAACACCGCCTAGGTCAATATCTGTACCAGAAATTGCACCGCCAGTAATTGTAACATTACCTGAGTTTAGGTTTGTTGCAGTAACAGTTGTCATGCCAGTAGCAGTACCACCTGTTAAAGTAACATTGTTTGATGCTAGTGTTGAGAACGTACCTGCTGCTGATGTGTTTGCACCAATAATAACTGCGTCCATTTCACCGCCACCAAAATCAACAACGTCTGAAGTCAAGTTTGCACCTGAAATTGCACCACCAGTAATTGCTGCGGATGCTGAAGTCAATGTTGAGAATGTACCTGCTGCTGATGTAGTTGCACCAATAATTGTTGCGTCTACCGCCCCACCTGTAACTGCAACTGCTGCTGAAGTCATAGTTGAGAATGTACCTGCTGCTGATGTAGTTGCACCTAGAATTGTTCCATCTACCGCCCCACCTGTAACTGCAACTGCTGCTGAAGTTAGAGTTGAGAATGTACCTGCTGCTGATGTAGTTCCACCAATAATTGTGCCATCTATTGTACCACCAGTAACTGCAATTCCGCTTGTTGTTAATGAATCGATTTGAATTGAACCGATTACACCACCGTTGATAGCATCACCTGAAATTTGGTCGTCTGCTAGAACTAGAGATGCGGCTGATACGTTTACTGTATCAGTTGCTTCTGCAGTTAGTCCACCAGTTACAACGCCATCTTTTAGACTTACACCATCTACTGTTACACCAACACCTGCTGAATATTCAGCGATTGTATCTACTGTAACTGTACCAGTGAATGTTGCATCTGAACCTGCTACTGCATTGGTAAATGTAATACCTGCATTTGGAGTTAGTTCGCCGATGTTATCAACTGCGATTGCATCCATAGATTGTGAACCAATTTTTAGGTCTGCTAGTGCTGTACCTACTTTGAATTCCCAAACGTCAAGAGTTTCATTCCACTGTAGTGATGCATTATCTGCTGAACCACGATCAACTTCAATACCTGCTGAACCACTTGTTACACCTGCGCCAACTTCACCAGCATTTAATGTGATTAAGTTATCTGCTACTAGTGTTTCTGACGAATTAACAGTAGTAGTTGTACCTGTTACTGTTAGGTCACCATTTACGATTAGGTTTGCATCAAATGTTGCATCTGTATCCGCTAGTGTTAAGATTGTACTAGTTGTTCTAGTTTCTGTACCACCATCTGCTACTAATACGCCTAGTGGAGTTACATTATCATCAATACCCTGTGATGCGAAGTCAGAAATTAAACCACCGTCGATTTTATCACCTGAAATTTGATCATCATCAAGTAAAAGTGTTTGACCAGTCAAATCAAGATCGGTATCTGCAATTGTACCACCAGTGATAGTTACTGCTGCACTTGCCATTGTTGAGAATGTACCTGCTGCTGATGTTGTTACACCAATTGCTACGTCATCCATAGTACCGCCATTGATATCTGCAGTTGTGATTGTTGCATTTGTAAATGATGAAGTACCTGTTGCAGTTACGCCATTATCTTTTAATAGAACACCATCAACTGTAACGCCAGCATCTGTTGTTTTTTCATCGATTGTATCCGCTGTAATACCACCTGATCCAACAGAAGCGCCGCCGAAGTCAATGCCTGCTGCAGCAATAATTTTACTATTAAATGTAATATCGCCTGCTGATGTGAATGCTTCTACTGTATCTGCTTTGAATAGAGTAGTTGCACTTAGGTTTGTAAATTTACCAGTTGATGCAACTGCATTACCAATAGCAGTATTATCAATCGCACCGCCATTTAAATCTACTGTATCAGAAGTTAATGTTGTGAAGATTGCTGCTGCTGATGTTGTTGTACCAATTGCAACATTGTCGATTGCTGAACCTGCTGTACCGTCTACGTCTATTACGCCGTCTACGTCTAGTGTTTTGCCACTGCCAACTGTAATATCATAACCTGATAAAGTGTTGCCTGATGCACCTAGTAGATTAGCACCATCAATAGTACCACCGCCAACAGAATCACCTAAGATTTGGTTAGCTGCTAGAGTTAGTGTACCGCTTGACATGTCAATTGTGCCACCAGTGATAGCGACTGTTGCAGCATTTTGTACTGCCATTGAACCTAGACCTAGGTTTGTACGTGCAGTTGCTTTTCCTGATACATCAGAAGCGTCTACACCTAGACCACCATTTGCTAGTGGTAGTGCACCTGAAATTGCGCCTGAGTTAGTGATATCTAATGCACCATATACTACGCCGCCGTTACCGTCTGATTTTAGAATCTCGCCAGTGACTGCAGTGCCTTTGATTGTTAGAGCATCATTCGCATCAATTTTAATGAATGTATTATCTACATTGATATCGATTGTGTTGCCTATTTTTGATAGACCATTGCCTGCTGTTAACTGACCAGTACCTGTGAACTGTGCAAACTCAACTGCTGTTGAACCTGGGGTCACTGGACCGTTAGTTGTACATACAAAACCTTGGTCTGAGTTTACAGTACCTTCTTCTACGAAAAAGAATGAACCAGTAAATTCGCCAGTTGCATCCATATCAATCGCACGTTGTAGTGGCGCTGTTCCTGCTGCCCATACATAGATACCATTTTGTGATGCAGTTGCCTGGTCTTTCAATAGAATGCGGTCGCCTTGTACAAGGTTAACACTATCGATTGTTGATCCTGGGCTTGTAAGTGTAATGTCACCAGTTGTTGCTGCACGAACAGATTCTTTTACGTCAAGACCTTGTGCAACTGAGTCAACATATGCTTTTGAAGTAGCATGGTTGTCATCTGTTGGCGTTGTTTCTACTGACATGTGGGTCAGTGTAGTACCATCGGTTGTGATTTTGAACAGTGAGTTACTAGTATCGTATACGACTTTACCGCCGCCTTTACCATACTGTACCGACTGACCAATACCAGCAATACCGAAATTTTTAATTAAAGCCATTAAAGTTCTCCTATTATATAGCTATTAAATAAGAACACGAATACTATTCGAGTCTTACATTGGTTAAAGTTTTCATGAAAAATCTATCCGGGAAGAACACATCAGATAAATTATGTAAGATTGACATCTTACAATTGTATTTATGCTTCATGTATTTTGTATTTTATACGAATATTAAACGTAAGTTACGATTACTTTTATTTCGCCTTCTGTTGCATCGAAATGTGATAACTTCGCTTTTATCTCTATTTCAGTTGCACCCTCATAATGATAATCTGGATTTGTCACATATGATCCGCTAGATTCTAAATCATTAGAATCTGCGCTCATAAGACGATCTGATTCTGCGGTCGTGCCAATCACTAACGAAGGGATATTTGTTGGGGTATAGCCAGCCATTGGATTAATAACTTCAACCAATACACTAACAACTTTTGAGTTATTAGACATTCTTCCTAATACAACCGTATCAGATGTTCCAAATCCAGATATTGGACAATTGAATGTATATGACAATGTGCTTGCATCTGTTGCAGCACTATCTTGGTCTGCTACCAACGACCATGCTGACCCATCCCAAATAAATAGTGCCCACTCACCTTCGCCGCTGTCAAGAACATATGCTGCATCACCAACCAGCACACCAGTAAGTGCATCTCTTTCTGCCATTCCAGCAACAACAGTTGTACCTGCTTTGCGTACACCTTGTTCAACATTGAGACCAATAGCATATGATCCATTATGTCCAGATAATACTCCAAAATCAACTGTTGGTGATCCGATTTCATCAGTTATTATTATCTCGCCGCCATCATCTCTTCTAAGTTGTAACACAAATGCACTTGCGGCAGCAGGATATGTTAGTCCCAATGCAGCGATAGAATTAGTTCCTGCAAAATTATTTCCATTCGCATCAGGCGATACATTTACAATTGTAATACTTCCACCTAATGCTTCAAATATTATTAAATTTCCATTTGCATGACTTGCAGTTATATTATTAATTCCTGCTGCATTAATATCATTCGCCATGTCTTCTGCAATAGCAACTGCCATTCCAAATGAACCTTGTCCTGCTGCAGTAGTGGTAAAATCAACTGCTGATCCATTAATAGTTGCTGAAAACGGTGCAAACCCACCAACAAGTCCATATGCATTTCCATATGTTCCCGAGTCTGATTCAATCTCATTAGGTGCAGGGCTTGCTTCTGCAATTACGTTATGTTCTACGGTTAAAGCATTAATATCATCCCTTGCATTTGCTACACTCACTACGCCACCACTACTTGTCAAGAATTGAACATCGATACCATTGATACCCATCTTATCGCCTGCAGTACATGAACCATTTGTAATAGTTCCACGTGATACACTTGGAATTTGGTCTTTAATTTTTAGAAAAATAGCAACATTTTGTTTTTCAGTAGTTAGTTCACCGGTACCATCAATTGCTGGATATATAAAATCGCCTGCTGTACCTGGTAGTCCAGGCACAAAATCAATAACACCATTTGCAGGTCTTAGAAGAAAATTATTTGGACCAGGTCCTGGATGTGTTACTGTGCCAACTAGTCTATCCATGTTATCTTGTCCTGCAACTTCAAATTCGCCAGTATCAGGATTCATACAAATCACATCGCCTTCATCAAATCCATGCGCATCTTGATTCAAAAGATAGTTATTAGATGGATTAAGATACTTAAATCGTGAGTTGACATTAGGATAGAAATCGCTAGAAACTGAGCCAACTGGTAGCGGATCAATCATGGGATCACCATTTTCATTAAGTTGAAATACGATTGCACTGCCAGGAATATTGAATATACCAGTACCAGCCGCACTTCTGAAAGTGTTGTATCTGAGTCTATCTTCAACCTGACAAGTAACTGACAATGCGGTTTTTTCTATTATTGAAACAATTTGCAATGCTCTGCCATCTGTTGCACCAGCAATGAAATCACCAACAGTTATGTCAAATCCATCAAATCTAAATGGAGTACGTGTTAAATGTGAACCATGATTCACCTGCGTGACACCCATTGTTATTTCCCAACGGTATGCTTTGGCGTTACTTGCACCAGCCCACCAACTATCACCTAGGCCATCATCATGCGGCCAGGATGCAATATTTTTAGCACTTATTACAGTACATGATATAACTTTTGCCGGAACATTTAAATCTATTGCACTTGTCTTATAATTAATCATTTTAATTATTCCTTAAATAAAGTATTATATCATTGACACCACGATCCATGCATGTGTATCTGTCCCGAAACTTCTACCGGCACCAGTGTCTGCTTCTCGTAATACTAAGTTCATAGTAAGTGATCCTAGTGAACCAAATGCAATTGGTGATCCAGGAGATCCGCCTGCGTTTAGAGTACGAGTAGTCATATCTTTATTAAGTGGCATAATTATATACTGATTTGTTGTTCTAGAATATCCGTAAACAAGTACGTTTGATGGTGGGAATGAATATCCACTAAATGTCACCGCAACTTCGCCTGAGTTTACATCAACAATATTTGCTGATACACCACTTGTTGAATTCGAAATACTAGACAATGAACCATTTGTCGCATAGTTAAGTTTGAAATATTCTGTAGTACTACCGCCGCCTCCGCCGCCGCCACTTGCTGGCGCTGCGGGTGCCCATTCGCTACTTGTAGCATCCCATGTAAGAACATCACCATTTGTTGGAACCGTTGCATCGACATTACCTAAATCACCTAGTGATTCTGTTGATAAATCCACAGTTCCGCCGCTTGCTGGGACGAATTTACTACCATCCCATTCTAAGAATTGACCTGTTTGGACACCGGTAATGTCAACATTATTCAGTTCGCCGATAGATGAACTTGACAGATTTGCTGCTGCTGGAGCAGTTGGTTGCCATTGTGTGCCAGACCATGCTAGTAATTGTCCTAATGCTGGAGCACTAGAAGAAACGTTGTTTAAATCACCTAAATTAGAGTCTATTGAAACAACCAAATTATCTACACTAATGCCTGTTCCTGCTGTATATACATTATGAGCAAGAAGACCGTTACTATCTCCTAGTTGAGAAACATCATTCGGAATTGTAGGCTTATCTGTTAAATCATTGTACGATGAAACTCCGCCGCCGCCGCCTGATACAGTAGCGAATGAGAAGTTACCTGAACCATCGGTTGTTAGCACCTGTCCAGATGTTCCATCATTAATAGATAAGTCAGTTAATTCTAATCCGTTAATTGTATTACCAGTAAAATCAACTGTTCCACTAAATGTAGTTGTTTGTGAACCTGATGAATTTGTGAATGCGATGTGTGTTGCTTTGCTACCAGAACCGTTATCACTCTGAATTACCATTGGTTGTGAAGCATTATCTGCGCCTACCCAATAGTTTGTTTTAATCTTACCGCCACCTGTTGGTCCAATAATTAGAGCACCAGCGCCACTCGCATCATATTCAAAGCCAGCAACACCGCCCAAACTACCATTATCGTTATATTGAATTGAGCCGTTGCTACCTTGTGGAGTAACTTCTGCACTTGCCATATCAGCAGGTGCATATGTAAATACGCCGTCACTTGAATTAAATGTCAGTGACCCGCCACCTGATTTAGTTACAGTGTTTACACTTACTGATGAACGTGTTTCTGATGAGATATCTGGTGGAATAAATGTAAATACACCAGTCTGTGCACTATATTGCAACGAACCAGACGCACTTCCAATTGATTGGTTTGTTACGCTGAGGTCTGATAGTGCAATACCACCGCCTCCACCGCCACCACCTAGTAGTCCGTCAGCATCTGTCAATTGATTCACATCAGCAGGTACTACCGGTTTGTTTGAAAGATCATCATAGTCGCCTGAAAACGCAGGAGGGTTTAACTGTAACCAAGTAGCAAATCCTAGGCCAATATCATAGTTGATATAAAGTCCTAGATTACTGTCATCGAACCAAAGTTCGCCTGGAACTATATTTGTAGGTTCTACATCGCCTATAAAGACGCCAGGTATATCTTGATTTTCCCAATCACCACTTGTATTATTGTAGGTTAATACTTGTCCATCAGCAGTTGAAGTTATAGTAACGTCATCTAAATCATCTATTGTTGTTCTTGCTACTGCAGGTGTTAGTGTAAATGTACCAGTTATATTATTATATTCTAACTGTGCCTCATTACCATTTGCTGTTGCGTTTGATACACTTAGATCAGATAATGATATTCCAGAACCACCTGATGAAGTTGAATCAGATGCTGGTGCCCACGATGAACCATTCCATTTTAGAACTTGACCTGCACTTGGAGCACTTGCACTTACATCTGCTAGGTCACCAATTAAATTTGCACCGCCTAGTAATCCGTCACTATCTGTCAAATCGTTGACATCTGCTGGTATTGTTGGTGCATCGGTTAATGAACTATATGCTCCATCGAATCCATCAGTAATTCCATATCCTGCAAGTGTAGTTGGCGTACCAGTTAAGTCAGCCCAATTACTTGTACCTGATATACCAGATAAATCTACAGAATTGCCACCAGATATTTGTAAGCTGGAGCCAACTAGTGTCAAACTTTGACTATCGGTGTTTGCTGCTTGAATGATACCAGTTGTATCTGTCAAATCAGAAATATCTACCGGTGCATCAGTAATTCCATATCCTGCAAGTGTAGTGGGCGTATCAGTAATATCTGCCCAAGAAGGAGTTGCATTACCTAGTAAACTAGTTGTATCTGTCAAATCAGAAATATCTACTGGAATATTTGGCTTATTTATTAATTCGTCGAAATCTTGTAAATTTTTGCCATTATATAATAGATCAGTCCCAATACTTCTAAGTGTGTTTCCTTCTGTGCCCATATAAATCGAGTTGCCACTAATATATAAGTGACGAATTAAATTAGTAGGACTACCAATATCAACTGTTGCAGTAGTTTCTGGAATGAGATTAAAGTCCCATCCACCATTTAAATATGTTTTGACTTCCGCATCACCATAATCTCCGCCACCGAGGCCTGATAAATCAACTGAATTACCGTTATCAATACTTAATTGGGTACCATTTAATGTTAACTGTTGATAATCTGGTGCTGCTGCCTGTGGATTTAACTCTATCCACATTGGAATGCCACCGACTTCGTAGTTGATATTTAAACTTAGATTTAATGCATCTAACCACAATTCCCCAGGCTTAGGAGATGCTGGTGGATTATCTGTTATTGGGACTACTGATAGTTCAGTTAAATCAACTGCCTGCCCATCAGAAACATCTAATAGTCTTGTTGCATGATCATATGTAAATGTTTGCGGTGCAGGAATATCTGATAGTTTGGCTAATTTATTACCATTCCATACTAAATCACTATCACTATCTGCTTCAAGTGTATTAGAACCTATATTAATAGTTGAATCATCAATGTAAAAATCTGTCCAGCGTTTTGTTGCTGATCCCAGACTTTGTAATGCATCTGTCTCTGGAACAAAATTCCATCCTGCGTCAAGTGTTAATGTAGACGTTCCACTATTTGATGTTAAGCCATCAATATTTCCGCCGAGGGCAACTAGATCAACTGTATTCCCACTTGAAATTGATAGTAGTGTTCCGTCTAGCGCAAGAGATTGTGGTAAGCCTTCGCCACCGCCACCTCCACCTGTTGGTGCTGATGCAACCCATGCTGTGCCATTGTATGTTAGTACATCACCAGTAACACCTGATACTGTAAGATTATCTGCTAAAATAGCAGTTCCGTGAAATCTTTCGCCATATATATCATTAAATCGTAATTCAGCACTACCAATATCCCATTGATTATCAACTGATGGTGCACTATGGCCATCTAATTTAATATAGTTATCAACATCAGTGAATACTGGGACTACGATACTATTGCCACCTGAGATAGTAATTTCATTACCAACAATTGAAAGTGTCTGTGCAGAACCGCCACCGCCGCCAAGACTTGATAAATCTATTGAGTTACCGTTTGATATTAATAATTTGTCATCTACTATTGATAAGGTTTGATAATCAGCATCTAGTCTCGCTGCTAGTTTATCATTTACCCATTGTTCAGTCGCATATCCAGTTAAATCAGTAGCGGCATCTACAAGTGATACGAGATCAACTGAGTTACCATTACCTGATCCACTTGAAATTGAAAGTATGGTACCTTCGAATGTAAGCTCTTGTCCGTCACTATCACCCAAAGAGTTGATAGTATTTACAACAAAATCTTGTGTTGCATATGGTGTCAGATCAACTGAAGTAGACAGTGAAACAAGATCGATTGTATTACCACCTGAGATAGTTAATTCGGTGCCGTCTAAAGTTATCTGTTGTGCATCAACGTTAGCATATTCTGATAAATCTACAGAATTGCCATTTGAGATGCTAATAAGATTATTAGAAAAAGATAGTACTTGTGATTCTGCAAGTAGATTGGTTGTGTCTGTAAACTCACTTATATCTGTTGGAGCGCCTGTTAAATCTGCATACGCACCACTAAATGATTCTGATATTGTGGGTTTGTTTGTAAGATCATTGTAATCACCACTGAACGGAGTTACATGATCCAGTAGATTTGTGGTATCTGTTAGGTCGCTCACATCTGTTGGAATAGTTGGTGCGCCTGTCAGATCATTATAATCGCCACTAAATGCAGTGACTTGATCAAGTAGATTAGTTGTATCTGTTAGGTCGCTTACATCTGTTGGGATTGTTGGTTTGTTTTGTAACGTATTCCAATCACCCAGGGGATGATCAATATTACCAATCGCAGTAGCCAAATCAATAGTTGTTGCATAATTTCCTAAGTTCAAACTTACACTGTTTCCATCAGTAATACTTAGTACATTTCCATCCCACTCTAATTGTTGTTGTGATGGAGCGCCTGATACCCAAGATGCACCATTATATGTTAGAACATCGCCTGCTGTGCCAGATATATCCAAGTTAGAAGCAAGAACTGCTGTACCATGGAATGTTTCTGCGTAGATATCACTGAACCTTAGATTCTCACTACCAATATCCCAATTTTTATCTAAACTTGGAACTGAGTGACCATCTGTTTTCACAACATTGGTAACTTCGACTGGTTCTGGGAGCGTAATTGAATTACCACCAGTTATAGATAGTGTTCGGTCATTTATTACAAGAGTTTGTGGTGTTGGATTTTCATTATTTTGTCCTGCCCCTTGTGGTGCAGCAACCCAGGTGTTACCATTCCAAGTAAGAACATCACCATTATTTGATCCGGTAATTGTTAAGTTATCAGCAAGAACTGCTGTACCGTGAAATGTACTAGCATATATATCATTATATCTGAAATCACTGCTACCCAAACTAAACGTATTGTCTATGGTAGGAGTAGAATTGGCATTTAATCTTAGATAGCGGGAATCGCCATCTGCTTGACTAATTGCACCAATATTTGTTCTTGCAATAGAAACATCGGGTAGATCTGATAGATTATTTGATTTTGTTATGAATTGTGTTGTGTCAGTATTTGCTGATAGTGTTATTGTTTCGCCATCATCTGCAATAATGAGACCTGTACCAACTGCTATACTCTTAAAAGTGAATAGACCGGTTGATGGTTCTACACTTGATAATACTGCACTTCCATTACCTATATTTGTACCGGTTTGAAGGGTTTCTGATAGGTCGGCCGATATCACAAGACCATTGCCACTATCTGTTATTACGACATTTGTACCTGCTGTTATTGTTTGTAATACAAGTGATGATCCTACAACTGAACCTAATTGATTTCCTAAACCAGTATGTGATACTGAATCTATTCCGCCAGCAACTCCACTTGAACCTGATCCAGCGGCATTAACGAATGCACCTTCCGAAGTGCTGTATACAAGAACTTGATCTTCTTGTAAATTACCAACTAATTTAAATGTTGGATTAAAAGGTGTTGCGTTTATACTCATTTCTATGCCCCTTAATAATTTAGATATATCTTATCGATATATCCAACTGTATTGATATCAGTTTGTCCCAGTGATGTTCTATCTAATGTAGCTCTCAAAAATACCAAATTTGCAGTAAATGTATATCCTTCTACACCCGTAAATTCATTATAATCTTTAAATGGCATACCATCAATTAATATACTGAACCAATCGTCTTCTGTTGGATTAGTCGCAAGTGTACCTTGAATACGAACTCTTCCAATTAGTCCTTGGCCATAAACAGCCACAGTATGAAGTCCATCAGTGAAGCCATAATAACTATCACCGGGAACTGCATTGCCTACTAGATCAAGATTTGTTCCTGAATTTTCTAGAAGAGTTATTGTTTTACGTGACATTATTATTCCTTATTCTGCTTGAGTTTCAACTTCGACAACCGCAGCACCACCAATAAGTTCAGCAACAACTTGTTCAATTGTTAGTGAAACTTCGTTATTAATAAGATTTGATTTGTTTTCGCCTGATTTAGAAATCTGTGATACTCTGATTACTAGAATTTCCTCTTTAATACTCGCCATTTTATATCCTTTTAGTTTACATTAATGATATTTATCTATAAACTATTTATCTGATTGGCAAATTTCACGTATCAGTATTGCTTTGGTAATTTTGGTAATATTCTCACTGGCAACAAATGCCATTAGTTGCATATCAATATACTCTCTGCAGTATATAGTGTATGTATTATATGTACTGTGCCTAAATTTATAACTAAACGGTGCATTATTTATTTGTATAGTAGTATCTTCTTTTGCAAACTTGCGCACGTTAGTATTCAATAAGTAATTATCATTACTTGAATATGTGTCAATAAGCAATGGTCCCAAGTATGTATGAAGATTATTATTATATTTTAAATTAATTTTATATCTAAACTTTTTATAATATAAACTATTTTTTATCTCAACATTATCTGCCTGTGCGTTCAATGTTTCTGATAAATTATCTATAAAGGGAATATGAATTTCTTTTTGTAACTTGCCGTAACGTGTTGCTGCAAGTTCAAATACATCTTTATCTTCGAAATAAACATGTGTCATTGAACTATTTGTGAATTTAGTGCCCGGTTTACTTCTAAGAAATCTTATACAATTTGATCTAGCAATCATGTCTTCTGGTGTTGTCGGATAATCGAACCACCAACCATAACCAGTTCGGTTTACATACGAATCTATAATTTCTTTTGACGGAAATCCATACAGCCGTTTATATGCTATCTTATAAGGATATTTCTTGTAAAATAATTTTGTAGACTCGACATGTTTAACCATATGTAAATTCTAACTTATCATTGGCAACTCGTACAGTAACTTTGCCACCATTAATTAGTTGTCCAAATAAAATTTCTTTCGATAAAGGCTTCTTAATATAATCATTAATAACACGTTGTAACGGTCTTGCTCCCATATCTGGGATATAGCCACGCTCACGCATCCATGACTTAGCGCCGAGTGTTAATTCAATTACTACACCTTTATCAGTCATCATTTCATTTAGTTCATTGATTGACTTATCAACAATCATATCAATATGTTCACGCTGCAAAGCGACAAACTCAACCATAGCATCTAACCGATTACGAAATTCAGGAGAAAAGAATTTCTTCACTGCCTGTAAAGATGCATCATTATTGTCGTTACTGAAGCCAATTGCCATCTTGGATTTTTGTGACGCACCCAAATTGGATGTCATAATAACAATAGCATTACTAAAATCTGCAACCTTGCCCGTTGAACTAGTTAATCTGCCGTCATCCATCACTTGAAGAAGTAGGTTCATAACACTTGGATGTGCCTTTTCAACTTCATCTAATAGAATAATGCAGTTTGGAGTTTCTTCTACATCATTAATGAGTTTGCCACTACCAGCACCACCTTCTGCGTGTCCTACATAACCCGGAGGCGCACCGATTAATTTAGATACTGAGTGTTGTTCCATATATTCACTCATGTCATACTTGCGAAGTGTTACATCTAAGTTATTTGCAAGTTGGCGACATAATTCAGTCTTGCCTGTTCCTGTTGGACCAACAAATAAGAAACTGCCAATGGGTTTGTTGGTAGGACGCATACCAGACTTAGCAACTAAAATAGATTCTACTAAAGTACTGATTGCTTTGTTTTGTCCAAATAGTTTCTGCCGTATATTGTGTTCTAAGTTTGCATAATTTGTATTTTCTTTTGCATCAATCATATCCAATGGAATACGAGTAATCTTTGATACCGCTTGTTCAACTGCGCCTCGATCAATTTTGCCAGTTGATTTATGTAACTTAGTTCTAGCACCGGCAACATCAATAATATCAATCGCACGGTCTGGATTATATTTACCATGCATATAACGCTCAGCCAAATCTACAGCATAATCAAGTGCATCATCATCATATTCATTGCCATGGAACTCTTCATAATATTTTTTAAGACCCTTGACAATTAATTTTGTATCCTCTTTACTTGGCTGCTCAATTACAACTTTTTGAAACCTGCGTTGTAATGCACGGTCTTTTTCGAAATTCTCTCTATATTCTTCACTTGTAGTTGCGCCCATGCAAAGTAGTTTACCACCTGCTAATAGTGGTTTCAGAAGATTTGCAATATCAATATTTGAACCACCCGCTGAGCCTGCGCCCATTATCATGTGAATTTCATCAATGAATAAGATTACGTTATCTTTTGCAGATAATTGTTCAAAAACTATTTTAGCACGTTCTTCAAACTCACCACGATACTTGGTGCCTGCAACCATAGCAGTTACATCTAAAGAATAAACAATTTTATCTTTAAGCATATCAGGACATTCATCGTTTACAATATTTCTTGCCAACCCTTCTGCAATAGCAGTTTTACCAACACCTGGTTCGCCTACAATAATAACATTATTCTTTTTTCGTCTTGCTAATACTTCAGAGATTTCAAGAATTTCTTCGGAACGTCCGATTACTGGATCAATCTTTCCTTCTGATGCACTTATATTTAAGTTCTCACAGAAATCTTCAAATTTTATTTGCCCTTGACTGTCAGGCCCACCAGCCATACCACGTGGCATGCCACGGTTTATTGAATTTGCAAATGCATCATAGAAATCTTTTTCAATAATCTTAACTACTTTATCTCTACTCGCCCCATTTTTCTTTAAGATATACGCAGCGTGGGATGATGTTTCACTTAATAGTGATACAATGAGATCCTTGCAAAACATCTGCTTTCTGCCAGTAAAAATAACTTGTGTTACGGCACGATTAAAAACACGATCAATTGCTAGGGTTTGTCTAGGTCCCATGCCATCTAATTTTTCAACTGTGATGTCATCTCGTTGTGCTAGGTTTTCTTCTAGGTCTCGGATAATATTGGCATGGCTGCAACCCATTTTGCCCAATAGTTCTAGTACATCTTGCTCGTCCATTAATACGTACAATAAATGTTCCAATGTTACATATTCATGTGAAAGTGCCGCAGCCTTTATTAATGACTGGTCTAATGCCCAACTAACCCGATTGTTATAATTATCCATTGTATTCCTTAAATTTAATTTTTAGTATAGTGTTTGGGAGTATGTTATTAATAACTACTGTATCATTAAACTGCGTGTTATTTGGAACAAATACATCAAATGTTATCATGTCATCATATATAAATGATGATGTTTCGCCTTGACAATATTTTAATTCTAACGCATCTAATTTAACAGTCATATTTACAGTTAATATTCTATTTTTTACATATTTATTTTTTACCTTTATGTATGCAAGTCGTACAGCATCGAATTCTTCTACTGAGCCACCATGATCTGGATGTGCTTTTAATAAACATTTTCTATATGCATTACGGATTTCATCTTCACTAGAGTATTTATTAATCTCTAGAAGTTCATACGAGGTCATTGTGAATCAGGTAAAATATTGTCAATACTAGTTTCATCGCCATTTGAATAGTAGTCTTCATATGCAACTATGATTGCTTTTTGTTCACTTAGTTTTTTAAGAATTTTTGCCATATCTAATGCAAGTGCTTCGTATCCAACATTAGTCAGTGCATACACGACAACAGGTTTTCCACTTGCTTTTATTTTAGCGAATTCTTCTGCGGCATTGTCTGGCGTGATAATTACCCAATCAATTTTTGAAAGAGTAAGGGCTTCAGATTCTGGTAGGATTAACTCTGGTCTATCAATTGGCTGTGAACTATATTCTAGTTCTCTTGGTGTTCTACTGCAAGCACTAAGGCTTATAGTTAGGGTTAGCAATATCAGAACATTCATTATTGATTTGTGAAGGTTTTGTAGCATTAATTTCATCCTCTGTTAGTGGCGACCCACCTACTATCTCTAAACATCTTAACATATTATCACTAGCTTTGTCAATGATTTTTTGAACATCTTTTGGTCTTCTAGCTGCTAGAAAATCTAATTCGTGTTTTGCTAATTTATTTTCTAAGTTACGAACACGATTATCGGCTGCTTTAAATTTTGTGTTTGCTTTATCAAATTCTATTTTAATACGCTTTAAATCCGCTTGCGTTTTATCTAATGCAGCCTGAGTTGCTTTTTGGGCCATTTCAGACTTGGCAGCATTTTCTGCATATATTCGTATTTGATTTTGTGTATAAGTGTAGTATTGCCATAATGCAAACCCAGCCGCTGCGACGGCCGTTGCAATAATTAGATATTTTTTTATACTGAACATTTTATTACTCGTTTGTTATATTGAAAATTAAATTTTCGGTATCTGGGTAATTTACAACTGTTGGACCTTCTGGGCACATATAATCAATGTGAGCTAAAAGTATTGCGTTGCCTTCAGCAATGTGATGGCTATGGTTTTCACTTATTGTAAAACTGAAACCAAATTTATCTATTTTATCACTAGCCGGCCCACTAAATTTAGCAATACTCGGAATTGCAGTGTGAACATGATACTTACTATCTTTAACTTCAAGTCTGAATCCTTCAACTGAACAATCATCCCTGAACTTTTCTCTCGCCACTATTACGTCGAAAGTACCATATGCATCGCCATCAGATACTGAGAAATGTTCTGGTGCCCATTCGAGTATTTGTTTCGAAGATATTTTATCCAAAAAGGTATAACCACCGCCGAGCATTGCTAATGTTGCAGTTACTATTCCTATTCCTTTAGTTATATTTTCTACATCGAAACTAATCATTTGTTATTTTTTTGTCTTTTTTAACCATTTATCAATATCATCTGATGAAATAACAATTGATGGGCCATTATAGAACTCAATAGTCCATTCTGAAATATCTACTAAACGTGTTACATCATCTAATATCAAAAATACGTTTCTCATTAAGTCTTCGTTTTTAATTTCAACAAATACCAAATACATTCCATCTTCATCAGCAGTCGGTGAAACCTCAGTATCAAGAATTTCAATTATTCCGCGCTCTATAAAACGTGCAAGATCATCAGCAGGTCTTTCATCAGTGACATAAAATGCAAGAACTGTTACATCATCAACTGTACCAACCTTAGGTTCAAAATCTGCTACAGTAACTTTTTTCGTTACTAGAGATTTCAAATCATTATGTTTTACGCCTTCATTTATTTGTGTAAATTTCATATTTAAATCTCCTGGCTATTGATATTTGTATTATCATCTAATCCAGAAGTATATGCATCATTTAAATCTGACACATCAATTTCTTCTGAACCTACTTTAATTTGCTCATCCGTATATTCATCAATATATTTTCTAGGCATCCATATATCAACTGTCCAGATTTTATCACTATTTAATTTTGGTAGTCCGTCACTATCAAGATCATTCGGTGATTTAGGAACAATAGAAGTTTTCAATACACCTTTATTAAATTTAACTTCACAACCAATTTTTTCTAAACGCAATCCAGCCTTAGGGTCAGGCATGCCCATATATGGGTACATTAATTTAATATGTAGCCAATAGCGTGAAAGATTTGGTCCTTCAACGATTTCGCCTGTATCCCAGTTTTTATAAGCATACATACCGGTATCTTCTAGGATTTTTTCAAATTCCATAAGAATATCTAATAGTGTGTTGTTTTTATTAACATCACGTAGGTTATCTAATATATCATCGTGTTTTAGTTCAGACATTGGTAAAACTCCATTTGTTAAATGTATTTATCACATAAAAACTTTTTTGTCAATATGTAATAGTAATACACTATTCAAAAAAATTATTGATAAGTAATATTGAGACAAGAAGTGTCTCACTCTGAAAAAACCCTTCCTAAGGAGGCTATAATATGGCACGAAAAAAACGTGTTGACAATAAACAATCTAAAACAAATAACCGTGAACCTTATCATCCTGATGGTCAACGTAGCGGTATTATACAATTAAGAAAAAAAACAATCCCAACAATACTGCCCCGTAATATTGCACAAGAAGATTACTTGTATCAATTAGCAGATCCAGAAAATAATATATGTTTCGCAATTGGTCCTGCTGGTACTGGTAAAACACTTTTATGTACTCTTATGGGCGTTAAAGCTTTCATGGAAAGAGAGGTGAAAAAAATTGTTATTACTCGTCCGGCAGTTTCAGTGGACGAACAACACGGGTTCTTACCAGGTGACCTAAATGAAAAAATGGCGCCATGGACAAGACCTATATTTGATATATTCGAAAAGCATTTTTCGGTGGCTGAAATTGAATCGATGTTGGCAGAAAACATCATAGAAATCGCACCACTTGCATACATGCGTGGCCGAACGTTTGAGGACGCTTGGATCATTGCAGATGAAATGCAGAACGCTACAAAGTCACAAATGAAAATGCTATTGACCCGCATCGGCAATAATACTAAAATGATTGTTACTGGTGACTTAAAACAACATGACCGAGGTTTTTCAGAGAACGGTCTTTCAGATTTTATGGAACTTACTAGACGTTATGAACTTGCAAATATGAATCATATTGCTATCTCACGTTTTGATATGATGGATGTAGAAAGACATCCAGCAGTTGTAGAAGTTCTTAAAATTTACGGAGAAGACGAATAAAAAAAAGGGGAGCGCAATGCTCCCCCCTAAGGGGAGCGCGTTGCTCCCCGTTACATTTGGGTTAGAACAAACGAAAAAAATCTAACCCAAAACAGTGTTTACGATTGCAGCCCAATCTTCGCACTTAATGATTTCTTTGTTATCACAATCTTCGTTGTGGGGGTGCGAAATCAACACACTTTTCAAACCAAATTGCAAACCACATTCAGCATTTTCAGTTTTATCTTCTAACCAATATTCGGCAGTTGGGTACTTTGCTGTAAATTCAGCAAGAGCATCATCTTTGTCTGCACCTGTATCAAGGCAAATAACTTCTTTACATACATCCATACCAAATACATTCTTCAAGTTGGAGATACGTAGTAACCGTGCCTTTTCATCTAGTGAAAGAGAAGTGATAACAACAAACTGATAACCTGCTTCAACTAGCAGAGCAACACCGCTCCGTGCATCACGAAATGCTGGAAGAAATCCCATCCATGCACTTTCATTGAATTCTTTTACTAACCGTTTGCCGTCAGCCTTATCAATGCCATATGTGATGCTCATGTCATACACATTTTCTACTTTTTTAGAATAACCTTTCTGTATCATCCAATCGGAGAACATACCCTCCCAGTTAAGCATAACACCATCACAGTCCGTAAAGATAATTTTTTCGTTTGTCATATTCATACTTTCTTCTTATTACTATTACTTTATATAGTGATTCGAATGGATTGTCAAGTATTAATTTGTATATAATTTACGATATGCTTCGATATCTTTCTCATACTGTTTTGAACAGAAATTAGACTGACGTTTCCAAAAGTTCATCTTACGCTCACATATGTCTAACTCTTTAGAGGCATGATGTTTTTCAACTCTATCGTCACTTTTCAATAATATAAATTTCAGGAAAAAATAGTTTTCTAGATGCTTACAAATCATATGATTGGCATCGTAGTCTTCTGCATAGAATGCTGAATTGAATGTGCGTTTTTCAGTGTCGCTATAAAAAAACATCATGTGCATATCTCCCTTTAATCACATTTACTGTTATAGCAGTGATTCGAAGATATGTCAAGTATTAATTTTGTTTTTTATGCCTGCGAACACGTTCTCGCCATACAACATAACTACGTTTTTTAAGATTATGTTTCATTATTTTCATAACGGCATCTTCGGTTAAATCATACTGAGATTTAATATCAGCCCAAGTTGTTTTATCACACCAGGCACTCGCAATAAGTTCAGATAAATTATATTCAGTCATATGATTACCGTAAATTAGTTAGGATGCATCTTTATCCCATCAACCCACCAGTCTATTAAACTGTAGTCCGGTCATCAACACTTACGCACTCCGCTGTACGGCATTACTCTGCTTCGACATTTTTTTGTATGAGAACAACCTCACTTCATTCATATGGGACCTTGTAACCCATACTAGCAAGTAGTAACTCTTGCCCGGCTCTTGGCAGACAGGGTGGGATTCGAACCCACGGAACCTCTCGGTTCGCCGGATTAGTAATCCGGTGCTTTCGGCCACTCAGCCACCTGTCCACATTCTTGGTCGGAGTATAAGGATTCGAACCTTAGACCTCTGCGTCCCAAACGCAGCGCACTACCAGACTGTGCTATACTCCGTATCATTGGTATCCCGTAGGGGAATCGAACCCCTCTTTACAGGTTGAAAACCTGTTGTCCTAACCGATAGACGAACGGGACAAATTACATCAAGCAGTTTTTGGACCTGCTTAGGTCATCCTGGGCACCATTTGCTCAATTGTTTTACAAGGGGAACAAAACCCTTTAACTGTGGCGCGGTTGACGGGACTCGAACCCGCGACCCTCGGCGTGACAGGCCGATACTCTAACCAACTGAGCTACAACCGCTTGTTATTATTCTCCAATATCAAATGACAATTGACGTTCTGCATCTGCCTCTTCTTTGCGTTCTGCAATAATCATATCGACAATTTCATCAAATGATTCATAAAATTGTTCATCGTCTTTCCAAAATGAGCGACACGCAGCATATGCATCAGTATCTACAAAATTCCAGTTGATTGAATAATCTTCATTGAGGTTTTCTGATTTCTCAACTGCATCACGGATTTCGATTTCAAGCATTGAATAGATCATTGTGATTCTCTCTTATCGGTTCTATATATATTTTATAGCATGGTAGAAATAGATTGTCAAGAGTTATTTTAAATTATTTGTCTATTCCTATACATGGAATAATAATTGACTGCTTACAATTATCTGGATATGCAATTGCTGAAACAACGATCGGCATGCCCACCATAAAGAAAGAAATAATAATAAAAGATAGTAATAGTTTCATAAGTTATAATCCTAATTTGGTGGGCGACCCTGGAATCGAACCAGGCGTGCGTCTCCGCGAGGGAGTTACAGTCCCCTGCCACACCTTGCGGCCTGTCGCCCACATATATTTGGTAGAAGTGGGTGGATTCGAACCACCTCAAAGGCGCTAATCTGGCGCAAAGAGCATATAAGACTCCTCTGACTAACCAAGTCTCACTTCCGATTTTTGGTGCTCCCGCAGGGACTTGAACCCCGAGTCGACCCGTTATGAGCGGGGCGCTTTAACCAATTAAGCTACAGGAGCGTTATTTCTGGAGCGGGTAAGGAGAATCGAACTCCTATCATCAGATTGGAAATCTGAGGTCTTACCATTACACAATACCCGCGGTTTATTTTATCTTTCTACTAAAGGAGTAGCAGCCTGTGAATCATGATAGTCGCCACTTGCATAGTAATCACGATACGCAACCTCTTTGACCATTACACCATCTCGCATACGATATGTAACAATTTCTCTACGAATGACACCAGTAGTATCAGCATCAAATGCTGCTTTAAATGGTCCTTCTGCCATATTGTATTCTCCTTAATAATATTTGGTACTCGTACCCGGACTTGAACCGGGACGCCTCAAGGGCAACAGATTTTAAGTCTGGCGCGTCTACCGATTCCGCCATACGAGCATATTTCAATTAGATGATATAATCATCGTGTTCATTTTCCCATTGACTAATGGCATTTCTTAGACCCATCGCCAACCAATCACCACCTGACATATCAAGCATTTCGCTCCATTGTTCAACAACTTCATCAATTTGCTCACGTTCCAATTCATCAGGTGAATCTACACCAAAGTGTTCCTGAATTAATCCAAATGCCCATTCAGTAACTTCACCTTCTAACCAATCAAGCATTTTGTGTGGTCGATGAATTTCAAATTTATCTTCACTCATGTTCGCCTCCATTTCCACGTCCGGTATACTTACGAAGAGGGTTTCATTTTCTTCGCCTTATTTAATTTGGCGGTCCCTATAGGATTCGAACCTATGACCTACTGCTTAGAAGGCAGTTGCTCTATCCGGCTGAGCTAAGGAACCACACTATTAATCTTCTTGCCAATCCCAAAAGGGATCATAAATTTCCATTCCTGTAAAACCTTCTTGTGTCCAACCACGTGATTCTGCATATGCATGAATAATATCTTTAAGTGTGGTTCCCTTAGGCCAGGGTGTATTCGCTTTCCAAGCCCACATATCCATTTCAACCATAAGTGATTGTTGGCCTTGAGCAGTTCCAGCATTAACCTTGTTTGATTCGTCCCAAACCATTTTTGCATCTGACATCGTGTGTTCCTTTTTATCTTATATACAAGTTATAGCATATTGATTATAGATTGTCAACCTTTAATTTCCAAAATAGTTAATTAAATTCCACCATGTATATTCGGTTCCCTGCCCAAAGTCCATCCAGCCCAATGCAAATACACTGACCATAACATAGCAAATAAATTCATCAAGTTTTTCACGCTTACTCATTTGGAGCATACTCTGCTTCGAATTCATTTAATGAATTTTGCTTTTCATTTAACATACATTCTAATGTATAAATTGCCATACGCTTTTCATCGCTTGCACCTTCTGTCAAGTTAATGATTGCGTTTTGAAGTGTTTCGATATCTTGTAATACTTCGTTCATGATAGTCCTCATTGTTATTACTATTATGTTATACAATGATTCGTTCTATATGTCAAGTAGATTCGTTATCTTTTTTTGATATTAATAATTTTTCTTCACTCATGCTACCAACTAAACAAACTTTCTTCTACATCTTTATTAAGCGGAACTGTCACACGCCGTTGCATACCAAAACCATTTTGTTTCACGGTCTTGTACCACTTTGCTCTTTCATCAGGTAGATTATATTTTTCTTTGATAATGTCATCACCTTTGAGCATTTGTGCTTTGCGTGTTGATTGTTCGCCAGCGTGTGTAGATCCTGCTGTAAATTCTTTTAGCATTATATTTCGGAGAATGTATGTATTGCAATGGTTCATCGCCATAGCAACTGCAAATTCATCATCTTCACCTGGAATAATTTGACTATTACCATTGAAGTTGGTATCCATCATTATACGCTTGTCATTATTCTTTAAGAAGAATAGTGTTCCCTTCATACTACCAAATTTGCGGTCAAAACATAACTCAGTATCCCAATGAATATCTTTATAAGCAGGGTCAACATTATTAAACTTATCATAGAAAGCCCCATCGCCCGGACGACCATCCCAGTGAGGCCAGAAAAGATCCACGTCTTTAAAGTTATCAGGGAATTTGCGTAGAATATCGCAAATATTAATATGGGTATGAACAAAGTTTGGATGTAAATTGAGAATAGCATCCGAATCTGCAAATATAGCCCAGTCTTCATTTCCATTATAAAAATGATTGAGTAGAACATTTCTGGCACCAGCAGGCGGAATAGGAATATCAAGCCTATCAATGTATTCAATACGAGGATGATCCCAATACTCGTTTGCACTAAAGTCTTGAGCCAAGATACGAATAACAATCTCACTGTCATAGTCAAGCCAAAATTCGATTTGCTTGTTGTGGTTGTCACTTCGTATTTGTCTAGTTTCAAGATCGGTTCCATGATATGCTATGATATAAATTGAGTTACACATTATCTAAATTTTCAAATTGTTTTTGAAGCCAAGTAAAATCGTTTATCTTTTCTAGTTTATCTTTATTACCTTGGTATATTCTACCGTACTCTTCGCCCATATTCGCACCAATGGAAATGAACTTATGATAATCAATATACAGTGGATTCTTCCATAAGTCAAGTCTTTTTTCTATTTCATCTGTAGCAACACCACTTGCTAGTTTAGCACATTCTCTAAACGCACCTTTCCATGCATTAAATGGAGTCGTTGCAAATCTAGTTTCATTTGAAGGTATATCTATACGATAATATGGAAAGCCAAGTTTTGCCACACCAGTAGTCACATCAACTATTTTTGTGGAACTTTTAACAAAGAATGAATTACGATTAAATAATTTAACTCCACCATAACCAGCAAGTTCACCAGTAGCAGGGTTTAATGCTCTCCAAACGTGCGTACATTGCGTCTGTGGTACCGCAGGATATACATCTATACTATCTGATGGTATATATGAAAAATCAAAATCATCAATTATCCAAGCATCACCATCTACAACATAAAAGTTTTCAGTTAGACTTTGTTCTGCGCAAGCACGGTGTGCAGCATATACTCCTTCGATATCAGCAGTATTAATAACTCGCTGGTTCTTGCCAACCTTAGATAATATTCTGTTTAAATTGTTATCTGAATAATCATCCTGGTAAGTAAGATAGAATACATCTATCACGCCACTTGGATCTCAGGCGGTCTCCCGTTATCACTCACACCCAAAATGCCGTCTGGATCACCTAACCAAAAGCGAATACTTGTATCATCAGCAAGTCTCAGGTCTTGTCCCTGTGACCATCTACCGTGTTGCATTAGCACCCAATCACCAACCTTCACATCATTCTGTTCTGGTCCTACTGCATAAACTTCCGCCCATCGTGGCCTAATGCCTCTATCACCTGATTCTGCGGTACTATCATCTAAATGGATAATTCCATTTAATTTTTTAAATCCTGTGTCCATATTAGTAAGAATAATTTTATTTCCAATTGGAGATAACGTTTTCATTATTAATTCCTCATTTTGATTTTTTAGATTTGTTTTTCTTTAATTCATCTGCTTTTACAAAATTGCCATCAGCATCTTCTAACCATTCTGGGTCAGTATTTTCTTCTACTGGTTCGGAGAAAGGTTTTGGTACCGGTCCCGGGCTAGTCTCTTGAATTACAGGCTCATCCCAATCATCTTCCATTGGTTTATCTGCCGTTTTAGGTTTTGGTGTATCATCTAACTTGATACTTGCTGCTTTAACTGCATTTGGATTATTTCTATTATAATGTTCTCTTGCTATTTCGTCAGCACTTTTCATAACTCTTCCTGCACGACCAAGTTTATCACCACGTGCATTAGAAGCAGTATTACCTACTGTTATATTTTTATCTTGTTGTGCTAACAATTTGCCAATATCAATATTAACACCTCGCATACTCTTATAATTTTTCATACCTTCGCCTTTTTTATCTAAGGAACTCTTTCCAGTCTAGATCATAGTGAATACTATTTATCTTATGTATTCCGATCAAGTATAACACATAACTTGCTACACTACTTCCACGGCCAACGCCCCATACTATTTTATTTTCTCGCATATAATCCACTAAATAAATCATATATCGTAATAGCATAATCATATCACGTTTTGAGAATTCTGTTAATTCTTCATCGACTCTTATTAGTTCCTGTTCTGTGTAACATAATTTTTTTACATAATCTGTTACATCAATTGTTTTATATTCATCTGGTAAGAACCATCTTGATTGGTTATTTTTATCAAACTCCGCCAGTTCTGTAGTTATTATTTCAATCGGTGTTAGAGGATTAATATTTAAATAATTACTTTGAATAGCAGTATTATATTTTTCAAAATCCTCATGCCATTCGACACTTTTTACAGGTTCAATATCTTCTTGGTTGTATAGCATCTCGTATAAATCATGCCTGTTATACACAACTCTACCATATTGATCTTTTAAAGAATCAATCCGTGACGATTTTTGGCTGCCAATCATGTATTTTTATAACCTCACCTGGATCATCAACAAGTTTTAATTCGCCTAGAATTACTTGTTGTACTTCATCTAATACATTATCATATTCTGGAGGGTTTGTCAAGTCTGTTTCTTCATTTACCTCATAATCTTGTGTTTCTGGTGATTTTCTAAACCACCATGGTGTATCATAATAATATTCTTTTTGTCCGATCCATGTTTCAATGCCAGGCAATCCTGGATAATCTTCATCTGCATATGTATAACTCATTGTGGGATTTTCAAACTTACTTGTAATCTTCACACTTAAAATATCTATATGTCCATCTGCTATTGAATTAAGTTTAGCGTGTAGTGTCATAGCAATAATATCACTTGTGGGAACATATGGTAACATAACTATCTTATTACCTACTTCATCTAATTTAATTGGTGCTGACTTATGTGTAAAAATACTTTGATGTAATATTTCTTCCAAGAAGAATTTTACTTTTAGAAATGCAGCATTTCCCATTGCTAAATCAGTTGTGCACCAAACAAAATCAATTTCTGCATCAAAAATTTCTGAATACAATGATGCTTCTGCTTGTATTAATGTTGTACTAAACATTGTCTTAAATGTTGTAAAACTATTTGCGGTAATTACAGTATCGGTCATTTTTTATAACTCTCTTTTATTTCATTTTTATTTGTATTAATTGTGCCTTCATAAAGCCAATACACATTATCATCAATCTCTGTTTCATCTGTATAAAAATCATACATAAAAAACACTTTGGGAAATAATTCACTTAATGGTTTAATAAAATCAATTAAATTTTTATAATTACCATTGGTTGTAAATCTCAGTACATCATGTCCGTTATCCCAAGCCATCGTTTCAATATTAAGACTACCTTGATTGGATTCCATCCACGAGTCTTTTATATATTCATAAAATTTAGTAAGTTCTATATCTGTTCCATCTACTGTAATACTGTGATATGTTTTAATGATATTTTCATTCATCATCTGGGTCATCTATGTCTTCTCCTACAACTAGGGATTCTGGGGTACGACCGCTTATAATATCAAATCGTTGCCGTTCTAGACGCTCAGTTAATTCGAATTGCAGTGTTTCTAATATACTCTGCAATTGTTCAACTGCATCATCTAGCCCCATTGAATGAGCCATGTTCATTTTCTTTAAAACGTCACTCATTTTTGTGTCTAGTTCCTCTTCGGAGAGACTCTTATACTCTTGAAACATTATTTTATTCCTTATGTCTCTTTACTATAGTTATTTAGTATAAGAATTTATTTGATGAATTGATTCAATTGTGGTGCAACCCATCCTTCGGGTTTTAATACCTTACCATCATCGCGTTTAATTACTTTGCCAGTTTCGGGATTAATCTTAGCAAAGTTAGTATTCATTACTTCATTCCATGCTGCTTCACTATCCCAGCCTGCAGCACGAATAGCGCCCATAGTAACAACTAAAATATCAACTAGCGCATCAAGTTGCTCTACTTTATCTTCTGCTACAACTGCGTCTACTAATTCACCATACTCTTCATCAATTAATCCCAGATACATTTTATAATTTTCCGGAGATGCTGGTTGGTCGCAAGCAGTTGCAAAGCGTTCAATATCATTAAATGGATTTGTCATATTACCTCATAAGTTTATTTAATTATAGATTACATTATACATGATTTATTAATTAAATGCAATAGTTAATATTTTTTATTTTCTAATTTTTTTTTAGAATGCTTCGTGCTATATTACTATTTTTTGTTATAATAATAATACTATCATTCTCATCCACAACGATATAATACAAAACCCTATGTCCCGTTTTCGTTCTACGTTCTTCAATTCTTGTTGTCATATTATCTTCACTCTCATCTTGATAATAATACAGTATTGCCTCCAATTGCAGTGGTATTGATACTCACATGCTTCTCCCAAACATATGATTTTAAATAATCTGGTCCGCCCGCTTTGGGTCCAGTACCTGACAATCCAATGCCACCAAATGGCTGTGTTTCTACTATTGCTCCAATTTGATCCCGATTGATGTAAATATTACCAACATTAACATTATTAATAATCCCATCATAAAAAGATGCTATTCTGGAATGAATACTCATGGTTAAACCAAATTTGGTTTCATTAATATATGATATAATGCCATCTAGTTCATCAACATCATATTCATATACATGCAACAGAGGTCCGAATATTTCCTTATCAAAATATTTTTTATAATCCGATACTAGATAAGCACTTGGTGGAATTGTTAAAGCAGGTAATTCAACACCATTTCTTGATCTTGTCGCTATCAGTATTTCATTTTCTTCAAGTACTGCAATACGTTGTTGTATACTTGTAAAAGCGGCACCATCAATGACACGTGTAACATCAGTATTCAAATCATCACTGAACCCCATCTGTACAACTTTAATAGCATTTCCCAGCATCTTTAAAATATCATTGGAATTATCTTTTTGTACAAATAAAAATCTTGTTGCACTACAACGCTGTCCTGCACTATCAAATGCACCGTGTATTACATCTTTAACTAATTGTTCTGGTAAACACGTACTATCAGCAATCATACAATTAATGCCGCCAGTCTCTGCAATAAACGGTATAATAGGTCCGTCACGGTCTGCTAACACACGTTGAATACGCTTTGCAGTTTTATGTGAACCAGTAAATGTTACACCTTTAATTCTTTCGTCTGCTACTGCAAGTTCTGCATCCTTAGGATCAGTGGGACATAATCTAATAGCATAATCTGGTATACCGCATTCAAGCATACAACTAACTGCAGTCTCAGCAACCTTAATTGTTTGTGGCGCAGATTTTGCTAATACAGTATTACCTGTTAGCAATGCTGCTATAATTGGTCCTACAAAAATAGCAAGTGGAAAATTCCATGGTGCTATAACCATCCACACACCGTGTGCCTGATATGTAGTTGTATTAATTTCGCCTGTATAACTTAACGTATCGCCTTGATTATATAATTTTTCTGCTTGTTCAGCATAGTATCTAATAAAATCTATGGCTTCCCGAACTTCGCCAATAGCGTTAGGATATGTTTTATTTGCATGTGCAACTAAATTACTTGCTGCTTGTTCCATATGTGTTTCCAAATGATCAGCATATTCAAGAACTACTTTCTTTCGTTCATTAAATGTAGTTTTACTCCATTCTTTGCGACCTTTCTCTAGCACTACAATACTATCGGTTACTGATAATTGTTCAGGTACAATAAATTCATAACTTGGTCTTCCCACTAGATTTACAATAGATGCAGGATCAGTTAAATCATATCCACGACTATTCTTTCGGTTGGGATATAAATCTTTGTATGTTGGTAATTTTTCTTTGTCTTTTTTTGCTTCTATAAATGGATCCACCAGTTGTTGATTAAAAACAAAACTAGTGTTTGCTCCATTTTCTAATAATCTACGGACAAGATATGCAAGTAAATCTTTATATTCACCTACAGGTGCATACACTCTAATACTAGTATTGTATGTTTTTTGTAGATATCCAAATAGTCCATCCCCCATACCATATAATTTTTGAAACTCAAATTCACCTCCTAGGGTTTCGTGGTAAAAATATATGGCTGCCACGGTGAATGGATTATGTGTGGCATATGCAGGCTTGATATACTCTGATAACATAATTTTTCTTGCACATGCTAGATAACTTATGTCGGTATATTCTTTACGTGAGAATACAGGATAGTGTAAGCCTTCTTGTTGTGCTATCTTTATTTCTGTATCCCAATATGCACCTTTAACTAAACGGATACATAACGATGTATTGGATTCTTCTGCAATATGTTCTAATGTATCTATTGCCCAAAATGCACGTTTTTGATATGCTTGGACTGCGAACCCAATTGTGTTCTCTTTAAATTTATGTGTTAATAATAATTCTTCTAATACCATTATACTTAAATCTAAACGTGATGCCTCTTCAGCATCAATAAACATGGTGGTATTTTTATCTTCACAAAGTCTGGCAATTGCTGCTAATTTTGGGACTAAATGATGTATTACATCAGCATGATTTCTTAACTCATATCTTGGATGAATAGCACTTAGTTTAATACTAATGCTATCTTCAAACCATGCTGCAGCCTGTATATACTTTTCATAGTATGCGTTGGCATCTGGCCAATTTGTTGCTGCTTCGCCCAACATATCAACTGAGTATGAGTATGATTTATCTACTACAGTTTTTGCATCTTCAATGGTTTCGCCCATTACAAATATATTGCCCATTCGTTTAACAGATTCTTTAACAATCTTACGAACTGTAGGCCAACCCAATCTACTAATTAAATTATTATATGCTGCAAAACTCTGTGCTTGAGTTAATGCTTTGCCACTTAAAGTCGCATAGAAACTATTTTGTGACAAAAGGTTCCAATCAGCATTTGTTAGTTTTTCTTTAATTAATTTATCTTGCGTTTTTTTATCTGGCGTTCTTAGTAAACATTCACATAAAGTCATTAACGCAATGCCTTCATTGCCAGATAATTCATATGCAGTCATAAGCTGATGTATCATACTAGATTCATTAAATGCAGAATTAATTACATTTGATGTTTCTAAAATTTCGGTTCGGTCTTCTTTTGTAAGTCTTGCCGCAAGCATTAATTTTGGAATTAATTCTATCTCATCCATTCTATAATATATATTATGTTGATAAATTCTCATAACCGTTTACTAGCCTTACTTCTTTTAAATAGTACCTTTTCAATATACCTATTATGGCGAAGTATGTCTAAATTTATATCAAATATCGCACGAATTTCACCCATTGTTTTATTTTTATAAGGGTCAAAATCCACTTGATGTACATTTTTAGTCCGACGAGTCTTACCATAAATAATACCCATATCAAACGCTATTAGTTCTCTTTCGCCAAAACGATATATTTTTGGAAATATATTCGATGCATAGTATTTATACAATGCCACATGCCAGTTTTTTAATGACGTTGCGTTGCCCATTGTATAACCTATAACAAATGCTTCATCCTGATTTAATAATCCTCTGCCCAATAATGCGTGAATGCAATCGTGTGATTCTAAACATATTGCGCCCGGAAGACTAAATGGAGATTTGGGATTTTCTATTATTTTTACATACCAACTTATGTCTATTGAGTCACTTCCAGGCAAAGTATTCAATACAGAAATGAGAGTGTCATTGCCGTTTTCTATTCCTGGATTCCAATCACGGTAGTATAACATGATAATATTTAGTCGGAATAAAAAGAACCCGACTACCGAAGTAGCCGGGCCAAGTTTGCGAAGAGGACTATAGGATGAATCATTCATCCTAAAGTACAGAGAAATTAATCCCTGCAATAGTATTTAAAATAAAATGATATAAAGATAACTATCTATAGAACTTTTTGTTGTAACGATGAATAAACACATTCAACTGCTTCATTGGAAAACCCACCAATATGCCAATTATATAAACCAGACGGAGTTGAATGAAGTTTCCAATCATAAATTGTTGCTACACAGACTTCTTCTATAAAACTGCCAGGAGCATCTTGTAATTTAATTACAAATTCCAAGTTCCACTCAACATTGGTCTTGTCACCATGAGTATAAGTAGGCTCACCAAACGCAGCAACAATATCATCATATGTGGTATTAATAAATCCTTGTAGCGCAGTACCCGTGACTTTAACACTAGCATCATTTGTAATATTAATAATTTTCATTACACATCTCCTACTGTGAGATTTACTCGTTTTACACCATTACGCTTCCCAATATAAAAGAAGAACTTCTTTGCACTTTCATACGTTTTGAATTCTTTTGTCTTTTTGGGATAGTTGTAGTAGCCATATTCAACAGTAAACATAATTATTTCTCCTCAACTTATACACTCTTTATATAGTGATTCGGTTAAGATGTCAAGAACTAATTAAAATTTTATTGACTTATAAATCATAGATAAATGAATAAGCAAAGAATTGGCATTGTAACTATTACACCTGACAATGCAACATGCATAATCGACCAGAAAACCCTTTCCATTTCTAATCCTCTTCGAATTTTTAATTATTGTTGAAGTAATTTGCAGTATACTTCATTAACTGTTTTATTTGTTTTGAATCTTTGGGGAAGATATTTCTAAATCTCTGATATACAGGAAGTTCATTTATAAACTTTTCTGGATTACGAATTGTTTCTTCCGGTGCATCAGTATCTCTAATTTCATCTGCTAAATCGTGCCCATATGCCATGAGTTCATGAGGATCACGCAAATACATACGCATTAAATCTTGTTCTGTACCGCCAGATTTTTTCTTCTCAACACCTTTCATATATCCACTTTTATATGTCTTTAATACGTTTGGATCAAATTTATCATATTGGTTCCAATGAATTGTTTCATGAGCCAACATTTTCATAGCAATTTTTTTAAATGTTTCTGGTCCCCATTTGCCCTCTAAGTTTTTGGCGTGTAGAAATATTCTTACACTTTTACCTTCTTCTGGATCCCAATCTGCTGCAGCACTAATCCATTCATCTGGATCTTTTCGTGGCGAATGGTCAGCAATAAAGTCAATAGGCAAATCATCGAAATTGTTAGCATTTAAAATTTCCTCAAGTTCATCAATATCATCCTTGTCACCATTATCAGCAAGATATTCTTGGTATTCTTTATTGGCTTCATCAATGATTTCTTCAACCTGAGAAAGAAAGTCTTCATCAGGTTGTAATCTTTTTTCTTGAATTATGATTTCATTTATTTTCATGATAATATTTATCATTGATCCTAATAAACTATTATTATTTCAAGTAACGAGGACCAGTCCACTGTACAGTGTATCCACCGTCAATGATGTTGCCACGCGCAGCGTTACGAGCAGGAGCATTGTAGCCTGCAGCTTTCAGAATATCGCCTTTCTTAAACAACTTGTCGTTTTCAGACTTAACGATAAAACCCCAAACAGAACGACTAGAAACAACTTTGATATACTTCTGGCCTTCTTTGATTTTAAGACCATTATTAAAGTCATCAATCATCTTTACATTATGCTCAGACAGTTCTTTAGTGCCGTTGCGCGATGTCCAGTCAAAGTAATCATTTTTGATTGTTTCAAGCAGTGTGTTGATTTCATTTTTCATCATACGATCCTTTGTTTCTTACTATACTTACTTTATACAGTGATTCGTTTCAGATGTCAAGTAGTTTATGCAACTTTCTTTTCATAAACTGCTTCGCCGTTGGAGAAAACACCAATACGATTAAACTCGCCAAAATTTGCGTGAAACTTTTTAGTAATTTGCTTGACCCAGTTTTCTGCTAGTGGGTTCTCATTACCATAATAGTCTTCTTTAGCAATGATCCAAACCGCTGCAGAGCCACAGTATTGACTAACACCAAAGTAAGCAAGTTGGTTCTCTGCGATTGCCAGGTCTTCACGGCCAACCCATTCTTCACACTCTGACATTGATGGGAAAAGTTCTGTTGCCTTCTCAACCATCCATTCTTTGAAATAGTCCCAATCATCTCCTGCTTGAAACTCACAGAAGTTGTCATAGTCAACACAATCATTTTCATCGTCCCAACCGTGACCATGTTCGGTTACATCATAGTAAGCAACGATTGCATCACGTGGTGTAGAAACTGAACGACCCATATTGGTCTCCTTTTTTTAACTTATACATACTTTATATAGTGATTCGTTCAGAATGTCAACCTTTATTTTTATATTCTTATTTGAAGTAAACATGCAAGTTGTCGTATATTGCATCTCCGCCATCCATCAATGCACCCCCGTCAATGAGATAAGTCATAGTGCCATTTTCATCTTCGACTACGACCTGAATGTCGCCGCCATACTTGGCCCGGGTATCTGTAATAGTACCTAGGAAAGGGACTCCAGCATAGAAACCACTAACTTCTGAACCTGTTGCGCCATATAGGTTGTTCATAAATTCTTTCATCAGTCTCTCCTTACACGAAAAGTGGTTGCATTGTTTCGAAAACTTTGTTGTAAGCATTTACCTCTGCTTCATAGTATTCGTAAAAATCTGAGTCATCAGCAAAGTGTGCATGGTCACAATTATAACTAGCACAATGTTCATCCCATACACGATTCATTGCTTCCATACCTTCAAGCAAATCACCACGACCATAAGAAGTCATTACTGTTTTGGCATCTTCAAAGGAAGTATCAAACTTATAAAAACTAGGGATTCTAAACATATCGTGATCTCCGTTTTATCTAACTTATACATTCTTTATATAGTGATTCGTTTATAATGTCAACCTTTTTATTTTATATTCCTTCTAATTTATTTCTTTTGGTCCAGTAGAAATAAATTCCATACCGTGAGCATTGCCAACATATATTTTACCGTTCCAATTCATTCTAATTTTATTAGTTGCAATGTAAGCATCAAATGATTTTTTTGGACGCATGTTATCTGCCTCCACTTCAACACTATTATTATTCATTGTGTTGGTCAAAACTGCGATTGTATCATACATTTATTATTCCTTAATTAATCAAAAAAGTTACCTTCAACCCAAACAAATGTGTTATCGGATATATCATACCAAGTACCTTGCTTATATTGGGGATTATTCCATAACAATTGGCGGTTTGCTTCTTCCATCACTTTAATAGCGGTGGGCCCTTCAAGTGTTACACTATTATCATATGCCTTAAAAATAAATTTTGTCATATCAAGCCACCATCTTGGGATTATGTGAGAAAGCAACAAACCCCTTGTTTGCAATCACTGCACAAGTGCCATCCTCGTTAACAATAACATCGCCAACTGACAGAGATTGCATGCGACCAAGACGCTCAATGTTCGCTTCAGGCCCGATATTTCCAACTTCAAAACAATCATTGTAGTCTACCGCAGTGATGTTTGCCACGTGACTATAGAGATTATCTTCAACCGCAGCATAAGCAAGGCCTGCAATTTTATGACCATCAAAGTCCATTGACATTTTAGTTTTAGTAGTAAACTTAGTGTTTGCCTCACCAGCATTAATAGCGGCGATATCTGCTTTTGAAAGAATGATTTGATACACTGCAAATTTCATAATTGAGTTCCTCTTTCTGATTACTACTTACTTATACAGTGATTCGTTTCATTTGTCAATATAAAAATAAATTATTTTACAAATGCACCAATTCTTCCATGCACATCTGGGTATACACGATATGTATATCCTGGAGGTGGCTCTGTTGATTCGCCTTGCCAGACTGGAATAAAATGATTTATATCACCAGTAAAGTCCTCATTTTTTCGATAATGTACTTCTATTAATTTATTTCCTATGAACTCACAATTCATCCATGGGTTACGTGGCAATAGTTCTCTTAGAATTTCTGGAAATGGTAATCTAATATCATTTCTTCTCCAGGAACGCCATTTAATAAAAGTATTGTCTGGTTTTGTACCTTCGACACATAAAAATTGTTTACCGTTATAATAGTCGATACTGAAATGCCTACCTTCAAAGAATTCACACCAAAAGTGTCCAATGGGCAAATCAAGTGTTTCATCTTCTATCCATACCTTTTGTGCACCAAGACCCAATCCCAACATGTTAATACAAGGTCTGACAATATAATTACCAGGCTTAGGAACGCTAAGTCCAACTGGCCCACACGTATATCCCAATTTGCGTGATAATATTAGTTTATCTAAGCCCCAAATATCATTGGGATCAATATTATACCACACAAAATCCTCTGCACTATCATCCACTATAATATCACCCTTAATAATATATTTAATATATTTATTTAATTTTTATAATTATAAAAGTTTTTGAAGATAATAATATTCGTCAACTGCAAAAGTTTTTTTAGTATTTTTAGTTCTATTTCTGGTGGGGTTTATAGAATTTCTAGTATATGCAACTATTTCATAATAGTAATCTAACCATATAATATTATTGGTGTGTATGAATACTCTATAATCATCTGGTATCATACTATGTATCACACTGGTGCTGTCTTCATATTCCCACAAAATTTGGGGCAATATAGCGTATTTCTTTTTTATTTCCCAATTGTGCATTGGTTCGTAATATGATATGTTATACGGTGTTGTTGGTATTCTGGTAGTAGATATTTTTGGTATGGGTAAAATCATTTCTGAAACTTTTTATATAGATTTAATAAATTAACAGGTTCACGGTTGATGGGTTTGGAAGCGGATTTACGAATGTATACTCTCCAAGCACCTGTATTTGGATCCAATCGTTCACATTTAATTGCATAAGGATCTGCATTTACCCAACCTGTAAATTCAGTTGACATAATACCGTGTCCGGTTATAACTGTAATTTTTTTAACTTGATTGTAATAGCATAATCGTGTATGACTTCTATATTTTTGCCAAGCATTATGTACTGTTAATCCGTGTAAGTCTAAATTCATTGGCTATCATCTTTAATCTGCGTGTTTATTAACGTCCCAATCAAACATCCCAGTTAAAAGCATTGTGTTACTTTTTGCATTATGCAAAATATCATATGCGTATCTATGATTAATAAATGTTATGATATTTTTACCTAAATCAAAGCTTTCATTCTCAATATTTATTACTGGCACTGCTATAGGAGATACATTTATAATAAATATAGATGATATATTCAGAATTTCTTGTGTATTCCGGTACGAAATATTATAATCAGTCGCCTCAGAGTATGTTTTAATATCAGAAACAACAGTCTGTAGCACGCCTTGAATATCTTTTTTAATCTCTTCAATATTAGAGTAATTATCAACCAAAATCATTTTTCTAATAAATTTTTCTGTATTAGATGATATTTTTCCCATGCGTTTGCATAATGGCATTTTTAGTTTGCGCGCCTCTTGTAAATCTGCAATTCTACTCACTAAACTTCTCCACTATCTTGTGTTTGGTGGCCCTTCATAACAAGTCCTTCATCTTTACATTCTTTTAGAAAATTATTGTAATGTGTTGGATATGTTATTATAACATGCTGCATAATATCTTTATACTCACGTGTGTCACTTCTATTTGTTTCTATTTTCCCACTAGTAATATTTATAATAGTAGTTGCTTCTTGCCACCAACGTTTTCTAATTCGAGTAACAAAAAATACTTCTTCGAACATTTCCCAATTCCCTTTATTAAGAAAATCTTTCATTGATGTATTTTCGCCTGGCGCCGGTCTAAATTTATGAACCAGAACAATGTATGCATTTTTTGCCATGTTATATTACTACCAATTTATTATCTTTAATTATTAATTTATTATTATCTTTTATATTTATCAAGCAAATAATCCAGTCCTTTATTTGAATTATCTTTGTATGATATTTCATGTCTCTGCACATACTTTGCAATGTATCATATTTATAACCCATTACGTGTGGGTCACCAATTATAACATATTCGTATATTCCAAGATCAATCTTTTTTTCGAAATGTTTTAATACATAATACAAGTCATTTGTATCGTTGACAATTATTTTTATATTATCTTCTACAATATTACCACGAAAAGGATTGGGATTATCCTGGTCTTCTGCTATTTTATTTGCAACTATTTCACGGTGTAATTGCAAAAGGTAAGAATCATAATCTAAATCTGCGATAATTATTTTAGGTTGGTATTTCTCTGGGTGTTCCATTTAATTATTATTGCCAATATGCTGTAATTCCAATAGAGTTGCACTAAGATTAATTTCTGGATCTGCTACAAGTGCATGATTGACAAGGCCATCCCGAATACAAATTAACGCACGACCTTGCGTAATATCATCTTCGCCAAACCATATTAGATTTTCATATAACTTTCGGTATACACCTTCATACTCTTGTGCTTGTGCTTTAGAAACAATTAGTTTACGTGCATCTGCAATCTTACCAATCTGAAATAATGCAACATATTCTAATACCCAATCACTTTCGCCACTTTCACCTTGTCCCGGCTGCTGTAATTTATTATCTACAATAGATTGTTGAACCATATTAATACATTTACGCAAATCTGGATATGCTGATTTGACATAAACATCAAGTGTATCAATATCTAAATCAATGCCTTCGCTAATAAGAATAGTTGCCACTCTTGCTGCAAATTCTTGTTCATCTAATTTCTCAATATGATATCCTTGACACCGTGAATGAATTGCAGGAATTACTTTATTAGGATAATTACAAGTAAGAATAAACCTACAAGTCATAGAGAATGCTTCCATCATATTACGCAAGATTGCTTGTGCACTTGGTGATAGATAATCTGCTTCATCTAGTAACACATACTTGAAGTCGCCACCAAATGGCAGACTACTAGCAAAGCCATTAATCTTTGTTCTCATTGTATCTACATTATTTTCATTTGATGCATTAATAATCATGATATCACCGCCATCAACGCCCAATTCATTTAATAGAACTTTTGCGAGTGTTGTTTTACCAGTACCTGCTGCGCCACTGAATAATAAATGTGGAATTGCTCCACTATCTACCCATGATTTAACTTGACGTTTTTGTTTCTCGTCCCGAAATACGTAATCTTTTGTCGTGTTCGGCCGATACTTTTCTACCCATAATTCTTTCAAGTTCTTCTCCGTATTGCTCTTCAAATTTTTGTTCTAATTGATTCATGTATTGACTATTATCGTCTAGCATTTCACTTAGTTTAACACATTTTATCTGCATTGTCAAGTTTCTTTCTTTATAATGCACTTTGAACTAAATTCATCATTACAGCAGTTCCACTAATACTACTACCAATCATAATTGCACGGTCACTCCACGCCATGCCAACATATACCCATCCGATTGAACTAATTACATATGAAACTTGTCCTAAAAATGCCATATTTGCACTAATAAGAAAGACACCAGTAACTGCTAAAATCATACTAAGCCATTTAACATACCAATCGATAGTACCAGTTGGTGTCGTTGGCGTGAGGTCCTCGACTTCTGTTTGTAGTTCAGATAGTTCTTGCTTTAATCTCTTGCGTTCTTGTGCATATTCAATCGCAAGTTTTTTAGCGTTACTGTCTTTTGATTCTGTATCTACCATTTTAATCTCTTATGTTATTTTTTTTCGCACATTACCTGACTTGGTATAGTATGTTTGTCTAACACTTTGTAGACCGCCTATTACTCTGCCTGGATAGTTGCCCAAGTATGTGCCTGCACGTAAATCATCAGTATTAATTAATTCTTTATGAAAGTGGTCAATCTCATCCCATACACTTAGCATTGTTTTTCCCATTTCATCAAAAAAACTGTCACTAAAAATAGGATTGTCATCTTTATAATATGCATATGATGCCATCAAATACCAGGGTATCATCATATTAATATTGTTAGCAAATATTTTTGCTGCGTGTGTATCTAGCATTACTTTACCTTTTTGAAGGTTAATGGGATATAATGAGCATCTAAATTGTCACGGTATTCTATAGCGTCAAGCACACAATCAAATGTGCGACTTATAGTTTTGCCATTTATTGTTCCTGTTATTACATACATTTTACACCAATATTTGTGAGCATTATTTTTGCTAGAGAGGTTTTATCTAATGTTTGACTTTCTAGTGTATCTTCTAGCAGCATTTGAACAAGAGTTTCAAACATTAATTGTTCACTATATAATAATGCATCCTTGAAATCTCTCATTTGTTCAGGTGTTTCTAATTGCCAGATAGCATCCATCATTTGGCACTGTGCGTGTGTTAAATTATAGAGAGCCATTTTATTACCTATTATAGTAATGATTTTAAGAAATCAACTAATGTATTCCAAAGTGTGATTACAATATTTAAAGCATCAGTTGAAAGCCATGTGATAACATCAATTGATAGTATAGCCAATAGATTTGCAACAAGTAAGATAATAATAATGTTCAATTTGAACATTAATCCTCTCCACATACTTTTTCGTTTTCTCAATGCTGATTTTAATTCTAATGGACTTGCATCATCCAGTCCATAAACTACTGCCTGTGTTTTGTTATCCATAATAGGTTCAATCCATTCTATCTACGCCACTGTCTTCCCAGGGCCATTTATCTTCGTCTTTAGGAAATAAATCATTTAGTATATCATTTACTTCATATATCGTAGTTGTATGTTGTTCATCAATTGGCTTTTGTTCTTTGACTAATTTCATTAAATAATTAGGCACTTCACTTAAACATTTATAATTATAATTATTCATCGAACTTCATATATTCTACTTGTTGGTCACCGTTTTCTAATGTTCTACGGCTTTTAACTCGGATGAATTTTAATTCTTCTAACTGTTGTAGCAGAACATCAACCGCATTTGTTGAACCAATTTTAAGTCCGTGATGTCTTCCCATCATAAAGATAACACCTGCAATTAATACGGCCCACAACCCAGAAGGTTCTGTAAATATTTCCATTTTTTATCTCCTATATATTAGTAATATATATTGATTCTATTACAATGTCAAGTAGTTATTTTTTTAATCTATTAATTTCTTCTGCATTCTTTGCAATATTATCATCCTGTGTCTGATCAATAATAGTTTTTAGTTTTTGTGCTTTCTCTTCTTCACTATCAATGTGTAGGTCTTTCTTTATAACCTTTTCTAATTTTAGCATAGGAATACGCTCATTGGGAACATATCTCCATGTGTATCCTCGGTCTGAATAGACACCGAACACAGTTTCGGTCATTCCTATTTTAACTATCATGGCTAATTCGCCATCTAGTAATACCTCGTGACCTTCTTGAAATGCTGGATTCATTTTGAACTTTAGACCTTTAGCAAGTCCGGTTGCAAAGTCTTTAAACCATATTGCAACTACCAGTGAAATCAGTACACCAATCCACGGTAGTAATAAATCACTAAATTCCATACTTAAAGTATCTAATTCTGGCATACTTATCCCCTATTATATAAGGTATTTATATAAGTTGACAATAAAAAAGCGCCTATTAGGCGCTTTTTAGTTGTTATAGAACCTAAGAGAATAAGGTCATTCTTTTTTGATAGCTATGTAAATATACTTTGCACCA
>Ga0209557_1000141_pt1 | contig 46139 bp, 35 predicted proteins | sample SaaInlV_120m_DNA_4_FD_184672 | JGI IMG/M metagenome (GOLD analysis project Ga0209557, IMG submission 184672) | Marine microbial communities from expanding oxygen minimum zones in the Saanich Inlet - Saanich Inlet SI074_LV_10m_DNA (SPAdes) (version 2) | ecosystem: Environmental > Aquatic > Marine... | reverse complement strand
ATGAAAATACAGTAAGAAACTACTTATTCTCAATGATCAATGTTGACTGCTCATTTTGATATGGTGCCCCATGCCTGAGTCGAACAGGCACTCCCGAGGGAACGCGATTTTGAATCGCGCGCGTCTACCAATTCCGCCAATAGGGCACGGTAGGCATTGTAGCTAACTATTATCTCTTTTAAAATCACCTTCTCATGAAAACAATCGATTTTAACTATCATCTGCCTGAAGAGCTCATTGCTAATTATCCTATGCATGAGAGAAGCTCAAGCAGGTTGCTTGTAAGCAAGGAGTGTCTGTCTCACAAAAAGTTTAAAGATATTATTGATTTTATTGATGAGGGGGACTTACTAATTCTTAACAATACCTCTGTTATACCAGCAAGAATTTTCGGAAAGAAGAAGTCAGGTGGCTCCATTGAAGTTATGCTTGAGAGGCTTATGGAGAACAATGAGGCGCTTGTTCAAATTAGGTCAGGCAGGAGTCCAAAAGTAGGCTCAGACCTTTTTGTTGATAAATACAAAATAAAGGTGATTGATAGAAAAGAAAATTTTTTTATTATCAAATTTAACGATGACCCCCTCGTGGTATTCAATGAAATAGGTCATGTTCCACTACCTCCCTATATTAAACGAACAGACGAGGAGATAGATCAAGAAAGGTATGCGACTGTTTATGAGGATAAGAAGTTGCAGGAATCCGTTGCTGCACCAACCGCAGGTCTTCACTTTGATGAAAAATTACTTAATGAGTTAAAAAACAAAGGAGTACAAATTGGGAAGGTTAATCTTAGTGTAGGAGCAGGAACTTTCCAGCCTGTTAAGGTGGACAATATAGAAGACCATGATATTCACAGTGAATACCTAGAAGTTAAACCTGAAATAATAGACCTCATTGAATCCACAAAGGCAGCTGGCAAGAAGGTTATAGCTGTTGGAACCACTGCAACTCGAGCGATTGAGACAGCATACTTAGACACATCGTACAAAGGTTACAAAGGGTACACCAAACTTTTTATTACCCCTGGCTACAAGTACAAAGTTATAGATAAGTTAATTACTAACTTCCACCTTCCTCAATCGTCGTTGTTAATGTTAGTTGCAGCCTTTATAGGATATGAAAAGATGAAAGAAATCTATAAGATAGCGGTTGAAGAAAAATATCGATTCCTATCTTACGGGGATGCAATGTTATTAGAAAAAAATGAAATTTAAAGTTACCAATAAATCAGACTTCGCAAGAAGAGCTGAGTTGACATTTCCAAGAGGAAAAATTCAAACACCGGCCTTCATGCCAGTAGGAACTAATGGAACCGTAAAAGGAATGACAGTTGATGATCTAAAGTCCACTGGAGCTGAAATTATTTTAGGTAACACCTATCACCTTATGCTCAGGCCAGGTGATGAGGCAATAAGAGATCTCGGAGGTCTGCATAAATTTGCCAATTGGGATAGACCAATACTTACAGATTCAGGCGGCTTCCAGGTATGGAGTCTTGGAGATTTAGTAAAAATTACAGAAGAGGGCGTTAAATTTAGCTCACCCTATGATGGAAGAAAAATCTTTATGACACCCGAGGATTCAATTCAGATTCAAGAGAATCTCGGGTCAGATATAGTTATGGCATTCGATGAATGCACCGACTATCCATCAACTCATGATGATGCAAAGCAGTCCATGGAGCTGTCTATGCGATGGGCTAAGAGATGTAAGGATGCACACAAATCCTCATCTGCACTTTTTGGGATTGTTCAAGGTGGTATGCATGAGGATTTAAGAGAGGAGTCCCTTAACAAAATTATTGATATAGGCTTTGATGGAATTGCATTGGGTGGCCTAAGTGTTGGTGAGTCAAAAGAAGAGAAAACAAGGATACTTGATTTTATGTCAGATAAACTTCCCTCAGACAAGCCTCACTACTTGATGGGGGTTGGAAAACCAGAGGATATAGTTGAGGCAGTTAGGTATGGAATAGACATGTTCGATTGTGTTCTTCCGACAAGAAATGCAAGAAATGGCCAGCTCATAACCTCTACAGGTGTAGTAAATATAAGAAATGCACCATATAAAATGGATGAGGGCCCTGTAGATGAGAATTGCGACTGCAAGGTCTGCAAGAACTATAGCCGAGCCTATCTGAATCATTTAGATAGAACCAACGAGATGCTTGGAAGCATATTATCAAGCTACCATAATATTTATTACTACCAATCACTAATGAGGGATATAAGGGAGTCGCTAGAGAACAATGTATTCGCGAAATTTGTAAAAGACTTCTATAATATGCGGAATTTAGAAATGCCCGATGGGCCACTATAGGAGCTAATATGAATTATACAAAATACTTACTTGCTTTCAGTTTGATGCCTAATGTTGTTTTAGCTCAATCTCAGCAGCCACCTTCAGCCTATGGTCCTCTTATCATGTTCCTTGGCTTCTTTATATTGATCTACTTTTTAATGATCAGACCACAGAATAAGCGACAAAAGGAGCTTCTCAATATGGTTTCTGCTTTAGAGAAGGGCGATGAAATTATTACAGCCAGTGGGCTAATTGGAAAAGTTAAAGAAATCAAAGGTGCTTATGTCACCCTAGAAGTTGGCGAAAACCTTGTATTAAAATTTCAAAAATCTGCAGTCTCAAGTGTTCTTCCTAAAGGAACAGTAGATTCAATTAAGTAATTAAAGATAGTGAATAAAAACTCAGCCTTAAGAATTATTACAATATCACTAGTTCTTCTAGTGGGCTGCCTTTATGCACTTCCAAATCTCTATCCCACACAGCCTGCAATTCAGATTGCGTATACTGACTCAGGGAAGTCAGCTGATCAATTCTTATTAGATAAAGCTGAATCAATACTTGATAACGAGACATCAGGTTATGAAGAAATATTCTTAAGAGACAATAAGATTGTTATTAAATTTAATACCCTAGATCAGCAACTTGAATCAAAAACAGCCCTTCAAAACAAGTTATTAGATCAAGCTATAATTGCTCTTAACTTGGAACCAACCACACCGGCTTGGTTAAAGGATATCGGTGGCAAGCCCGTGAAGCTTGGTCTAGATCTTTCTGGGGGAGTTCATTTCTTGCTGGAAGTTGATATTGATTCTGCGTTACAAGCTAGACTTGAGGTTCTTCTAGATAACTATAGAAAGAGTTTCAGAGAAGACAAGCTTAAGATTGCAAACTCATCAGTTAATGATCTTGCTCTTTCATTTGAATTCAGAGATACAGAAAGCTATAACGAAGCACTAAGAGCTTATAGAAATGATAGCATCGGGATCAATGGTGGTATCCAGTACATTATTACAGAGAGACCAAGCAGAAAAACATTACTGCTGAAGTTCTCTGATGTCGCTATTAAAGACATTCGCGACTATGCAGTAGGACAAAACCTCACAACACTCAGAAACAGAGTTAACGAGCTTGGTGTCTCAGAGCCAGTTGTTCAAAGGCAAGGAGCAAACAGGATTGTGGTCCAGCTCCCTGGTGTTCAGGATCCAACAGCGGCTAAAAAAATTATTGGTAAAACTGCTAATTTAGAGTTTAGGCTAGAGGCAAACTCAAGAACGTCTCCCCTTAGAAAAGAAGAATTTAACTTTAAAAACAACGACTACAGAACAGCATTCCTTGAAAGAGCAGTTGTTGTAAGTGGTGACCGAGTCACTAATGCAAGTACAGGCTTTGATGAGAGTGGATTCTCTCAAGTAAATATTACTCTCGATATGCAGGGCGGAAGAGCTATGCAGAAAGCGACATCTGGAAATATAGGTAGAGGCCTGGGTGTTTTATTTGTTGAGCAAAAATCCAAATCGGAGTTAGTTGTTGATGAGCTTGGCAATAAAGTGATTGAGCAAACTTCATACATAGAAAAAAATATTATAAGCCTGGCAACCATTCAGGCTGTTCTTGGAACAGGTTTTAGAATAACTGGAGTTGGTTCTCCACAAGAGGCAAGTGAATTGGCGTTGCTATTGAGAGCAGGAGCGCTTGCAGCACCAATGAAGTTCGTTGAAGAAAGAACTGTAGGGCCAAGCCTTGGTAAAGAAAATATAGAGCTTGGAATGACATCTATTCTAATTGGCTTCTCTCTTGTTATCTTATTTATGGCTCTTTACTACAAGGTATTTGGTCTAGCTGCAAATGTGTCATTGGTAATAAATTTAGTACTAATTACAGGAATCATGTCCTTGCTTGGGGCTAGCTTAACGCTTCCAGGAATAGCAGGTATCGTTCTAACTGTTGGCATGGCCGTTGATGCAAACGTGCTTATCTTTTCAAGAATTCGAGAGGAACTTAAAGAAAAGGATCCTCAATCAGCTATTCATGACGGCTTCTCAAGAGCCTTTGTAACTATCTTTGATGCCAATGTTACAACTCTTATAGCAGCACTAATCTTATATGTCATTGGAACTGGGCCTGTTAAGGGCTTTGCAATTACTTTATCAATAGGCATTATCACCTCAATGTTTACTGCGATCATGTGCACAAGAGCCATGGTTAATTTGATCTATGGTAATAAGAACATTAAGGAATTAAAAATATAATGAACAACAATATTCCATTCATGAAGTTCAGGAAGATTGCTGCGATGGCATCTATTGTATTATTTTCATTATCAGTTCTTTCCCTTTCCTTCAAAGGCTTGAGCTTAGGCTTGGACTTCAGTGGTGGCACCTTAATAGAAGTTACTTATGAAGAGGCAGTCCAACTTGAAGAAATAAGAAATATTCTTATAGAAAATGATTTCGATGACTCTCAAGTTGTTAACTTTGGATCAAACCTAGATGTCCTCATTAAGGTAGCTGATCAAAATGGTAACAGTAGTATTGGTGAAAGCATCTTTAATTTATTAGAAGATAATGGCTTTAAAGGCGAGCTTAAAAGGGTTGAGTTTGTTGGGCCTCAAGTCGGTTCTGAGTTAAGAGACCAGGGTGGTCTTGGTATGCTAGTGGCTTTGTTCATGATCCTTATGTATGTTGCATTTAGATTCCAGTACAAGTTTGCTCTTGGTGCCGTAACTGCTCTTGGTCATGACGTCGTCATTATTTTAGGGTTCTTTTCATTATTCTCATGGGACTTCGATTTAACGGTTTTAGCAGCTCTTCTTGCTGTTATAGGTTACTCGCTCAACGACACCATCGTTGTATCTGACAGAATTAGAGAAAACTTCAGATCTGAAAGGGTTTTAGGTCCGCAGGACCTTATAGATCTTTCCTTGAATCAAACGCTTGGAAGAACCATAGTCACATCATTAACTACATTGCTTGTTTTATTTGCTTTATTTATTTTTGGTGGAGAACTAATTAAGGGATTCAGCTTAGCTCTAATACTTGGTGTTATGGTTGGTACCTATTCTTCAATTTATGTTGTTGCGAACATGCTTATGTCGCTATCAATAACTCAAGAGGATTTAGCAGTACCTGAGCCTGAAGGCGCAGATTTCGACGAGCTTCCTTAGTATTTTTCGAAGTAGGGCTTAACTGATTTAAGTATAGCTTTATAGCACTTCGGAGTAGCACATATAAAATGATCGCCATCTAAGTATTTTGGGTCACCATTAAAATCACTTATTAGCGCTCCTGACTCTCTTGCAATCAATAAGCCTGCTGCAACATCCCAAAGCTCAACACCATGAGCCCAGTAGCCATCTAGCCTTCCTGTTGCTAAGTAGCAAAGATCAAGCGCAATAGATCCAGAGTTTCTCATCTCAAGGTCTTGATTGAAGAGCTCTTTGTAGCTTTTACTAAATTCATAACCATAGCCAGGTGAGCTCACACTCGAGGTTGCAAAGCTTAACATTGAACCAACAATGCCCTGTTGCTTGCTTACTCTAATTTTTCCATTGTCCAGAGTTGCTCCAGCACCCTTTTGGGCTGAAAACTCTTCTCTTCTAATGGGATCAATAACAACAGCTGTAACAGGCTTTTCGTCCATTAGGCAAGATAGAGATAAACAAAAATGCGGATAGCCATTCATGAAATTCTCTTCACCGTCTATAGCCTTTAGTACCCATGTAATATTGGAGTTGTTAATCTCCGAGCCCGTCTCGGCTCCAAGAAAATTATCCTCTGGGTAGAATCTTTTAATCTCTTCTAGAACTATTCCCTCAACTCTTCTGTTAATAGCCTGAAGGTATCCATCTGGAGAACCTTTGGAGGCATCCAAGCTATGAACTTTTTTCACAGCAAATTCCAGTTCAGCCGCACCTTTTCGAGCTGCAAGTTGAGTAACATTAAATAAAGCTTGTATTGACATGTCGCTATTGTAATGGAAAGTGGGATAATAGTGCCATGAGTTTAAAAAGTAATTTAATAAACGTAGTTTTAGTAGAAACATCACATCCAGGAAATATTGGTTCGGTTGCAAGAGCAATGAAGACTATGGGTCTTTCAAGGTTGTCTTTGGTTAACCCAAGGAAGTTTCCCTCTGGTGATGCCAATGCACTGGCAGGTAATGCCTTGGATGTATTAGAGAGCGCAACTGTCTATGACTCCATAGAGGAAGCCATAGCAGATAGCACCTTTGTCTATGCAACCTCATCAAGAAATAGAACCATCCAATGGCCCACAGTAAATTCAGAGGAGGGCGCAAATAAAATAGTTGATCAGTCCAATTCTAAAAAAGAAGTCTCTATACTTTTTGGTAGAGAGGACAGGGGTCTTACCAATGAGGAGCTTCAATTAGCTAATACCCACATAGAGATTCCCGCGAATCCCGAATACCCAGTACTCAATGTTGCTATGTCCGCTCAGGTGCTTTCATATGAAATCTTTAAAGCGTCACATCAAACAGATTCAAGGGACTGGCACGACTACCCAGAGGTAGACTCTAAAAATTTACAAATGCTCATCGATCACTTCATCGATACGGCAGTCGCAATAGATGTTATCAATCCAGAGAATCCTAAGAAAATTATTTCGAGGATTAAGCGCATGTTTAGCCGCCTTCATCCAGATGAAATGGAAGCAAGCTTTATGAGAGGATTTCTTGCAGCTATAAATAAAAAGATAAAATAGTCATTTAGACTTTGATAATTATCATACTTTCAATATAATACGTTTCGCATCTAGTCCCGTTCGTCTAGAGGCCTAGGACACCGGGTTTTCATCTCGGCAACAGGGGTTCGACTCCCCTACGGGATGCCAATTTACTAAGAAGCCTACAGTTGTAGGCTTTTTTTATGTCTTACATAAATAATGTACCTACATTGATACCTTTTTGTACCTACAATTTCCATTAACTAATGTACCTACAATTTAATTAATTTGTACCAACTTAAGCTATACGGGGGCAGGAGTACCAGCCGGGTGGGGTGGGTATGTATCTAGTGGCTAAATATCTTTCAATGTAAACCCTTGATCTATAAATTCATCTTTAAATGAATCTCCACCTATTACTGCCTTAGACCCATTCCCAGACAGATATAATTTTGAAACGCGTGAAAGATCTTCAAGTGTGCAATTTATAACACTTTTTCTGAGAGCTAATCTAGACTCTGGGCTTTTATTGTCAAGTCGGCTTGCATAATCGGTGCCTGCTTCACCGCTAGGAGAAAGTGGTTTATCAATCGAAGAAACAACGCCCATAATTCCCTCTTCTAATTGTGCTTCTGTGATTTGATCAATTGACCATATTCTTGCCTTCTGAAATTCGCTAAATGTTTCTTTGCATTTAGGGTCTCTGTAAGAATAAAATTTAAAAACACCATTATTAGAGTCTTGAGAGGCTCCAGCACCATAGGCTCCGCCTTTCTCTCTTATAGCAGAATGTAAATAACCATTTCTAAGAACTGTTCCTAAAATCATTAGTGCAGCAGCATCTTCGTGCTCCCAATTAACAGTAGGGAAGGCTTCTGCACAAAAACAAACCTGTGATCCAGTCATCCAAGCAATCTCTTTATGCTGTGGTTTAGTCAAATCAAAAGCCTTCCAGGACTTCAATGGAAATGTTGATAGATCTAATTTAACTTTTTGCGCCTCCAGAGAGCTGGCTGTGAATGATATTGAGGGATCATCACAAACTTTTTTGTGAATAGACCTAAGCATTTCAATAAATGCATCTAAATTTGCTTCTTCATTTATTTCTTTTGCCAAAGTGCTTATAAATGAAATTGATTTAGTTCCTGACATTCTCTCCAATGTTGAAGAAGATCTATTAATTTGCGATGCGGCACTGCTCATAGCTAAAAGATGGCCATTTTGGACAATTCCCTTGTCATTTGCCGAGGCAGTAAATTCTAGCAACTCTTTAATTCTCTTTTTTTCAACAAAGCTTGCATTTAAAACAGTATCTTTCATAAGCTCTTGCATCAACATGGAGTTTTTCTCGAGAGACTTACCAGCTATTTTCAGTCCAACTCTATTCTTATCTTTATTAGATGAAGGCAGTAAAACTATCGAAGCGCTTATACCTCCAGATATTGAAGATTGATATTTTTGAACATCTTCATACGAACGATTTGCAATTCCAATGTCAGTCAATATATTCGCATACATATTTAGCAGATCAATTTCATGATCTTCAAGACCTTGAATTGGATATATTAATGAATGATAGACAATCCCATTTGTACCAGTTTTATAAATATAGTTATTTTTATTCAGGTTAGAGGCACTATCTGGTTTTAGGTATTTTCTTTGGGAAGGTATGTCCGAAATTCCTACTTTTGGCAGCAGTTCTGGGTTATCTACTGACTCCTGTCTTTCTTTAAGTTTTTTTGATAATTCAATAATTTTATTTTTATCATTTGTTGAAAAATTTTTAACTTTCTCCGCTAGGTTCTTTTGAATCTTCTCTTCATTTTTTTTATTGAAATCGGTATCTGGAGCAAGGGTGAATCTTAATCTATGTGGGTTGTCTAACAGTTTTTGTTGAATAAAGCTTTCTATATAGCCTTTCTTGTTGAGATTTTCTTTTAATCTTTCAAAGCTAGAGTCTAAATCTAGTATATTTAATGGATCATCTCTATGAATGCAAGCAGGAAGACATGAAAGCATTAGTTGAAGGCCAAACGGCATTCCGCTGCCGCCAATTTCACGTTGCGATATCTCTAACTGGTGTATTGATGAATCTATAAGCTCCCTATCAACACCATCTTTTATTAGTTTTCTTAAGCACTCAAGAATAAGGTCTTGTATTTTTTTTTCATCACCCTTAATGGTGCCTTCAAGACCGGCAGCAAAAACTAATTCTTTTTGGTCAGAATCTAACCCAGTTAATGGGGATAAAGATTTACCCAAGGGCGTGCTTTCTAGAGCTTTTCTCAGTGGAGAGGCTGAATTATCTAATAACACGCTAGACATTAGATATGTTCCTAGGAGCTCTTCAGCATTATGGCTTTCACCTAGCAACCATGACATAACAACGTGGTGATTTTCTTCATCCCCAGGTTGAGGGTTATACAACTCAGTTGCCTCAATTGGATGGCTCAATCTTGCTTCATTAGAAACAAAAATCTTCCTATTAAGAGGTTCAAATTTTGAAAGTACATTAGATGTTATATATTCCTGTATCTCCTGTGGTTCAACATCTCCTGCTGTTAAAAAAATAGCATTTGAAGGGTGGTAGTGGGACTTATGAAAATCAACTAACTCCTCATGGGTTAAATTTAATATGTCTTCTGGGTTGCCACCGCTATTAAATTTGTATGTTGATGTTGGGTATAGATGTTTAGACATTCCATGCCACAATTGGCTAGTTACAGAGCTCATAGCACCCTTCATTTCATTATAAACAACACCCTTAATCTCAATTTCACTCGATATATCCTCAGGATCCTTAAACTCAACCCTATGGCCTTCTTGTGCAAAATCTAAATAGTCTAAATTTGGAAAAAATGATGCATCTAAATATACAGACAAAAGGTTATCAAAATCCTTTTTATTTAATGTTGCAAATGGGTATGCAGTCCAATCACTCGATGTAAAAGCATTCATAAAAGTATTTAGAGATCTTCTAATCATCATAAAGAAAGGATCCCTTACCGGGTACTTTTTAGAACCACATAACGCAGTATGCTCAAGAATATGAGCAACACCTTTAGAGTCCTCTGGTACTGTTCTAAAAGCAACCATAAATACTTTTTCACTAGATTCAGAGCCTAGATGAATATGCTGGCACCCAAATTGAGTTTCTTCGAATACTTTTGCATTTATATCAAGCAAAGGAATATATTTTTGATCTTGTAAATTAAACATAATAAACTTATAAAAAATTAATAAAAAAAATTACATGAAAAAATTAACTTTATTCTTAGCTTTCTTTTTAACAACTAGCTGTAGCATTAATCCCCAATCTTTTGTTGAGGTCGATAAAGTTGATACTTTCAATCTTGACAATTATAGCGATTTTTACATAAATATAAATGAAGTAAACCTAAGCTCGGATATAAACCCCATTGCCTTAGAAAGATTTCGCGATGATCTAAAAAATGCTTTATTAGAAAGAGGGCTGACTTTCAACCAAGACTCAAATCTTGTATTTGAAATAAATATAACTTCAAAAGACGAAATTGAAAGCGACAATTTTAGTAATTACTATGCTAGATATGGATGGGATAGGTATTATAGAGATGATATTAAAACAATTTCAAAATTTGCCTTAAGAATTAACCTTAAAGATATAAATACTGAATCAACTTTATGGACTGTTTATGGTGACTGGAGAAAAGGCTCTAAAAAATCACCTACCAAGGATGATGGTTCCAATGCCTTAGTAGATGAGATAATGCTTAGTTTTTAAACCTTAATGGGTCAAGAGCCTCCTGTAGATTCTTACTCAGGGGATTAAATAACCCAAGAATCTTACACGCTACATAGTCACCTAACAACGGAGCAAAGCTCAATCCTCTTGATGCTAGGGCTCCAATGCAATAAACATTTTCATCATTTAATTTACCAGCAACAGGCAGTCTATCTGGAGAGGTAATTCTTGTGCCTGACCAGAATTTCTTCACATTTGTTTCTTTAAATGGAATAGCTTTTTTAGATTTTTGCAATATTTCATCTTTCAAAAAATCATCACTTAGCTTCTCTGAACCCTTTTCGTATGACGACCCCATCCAATTAATCTCATCTTTAGGCGGTAGTATGTAGCCAGAATGGTTTAAAGGCTGCTGAATGCCTCTTAATTGAGGACTACTAATGCCAATAATAGCTCCCTTCATTGTTTTAACTTTATCAACTTGGCTTTGAATGCCTACTCCAGAACATATTACTAAATAGTTATAAGTTTCATTGATTTCAGAGTTATTAATATTTAGATGAACCTTGTCATTATCAATAGAATAGCTTTCAAACTTTGAGTTAGTAAATATTGTTATATTTTTGTGGTTTAAGCATTCTGTAGATACTTTTTTTGGAGAAATAGCCCCACCAAATTTACAAAGGACTCCATCATATGGCTGACAAATACCATGTTTTGAGTCAATTTCATTTTTATCTACTTGCTCAAACACATCTGTTCTATTAACTTTCATCAGTCTATTAAGCCAATCTCTTCTATGTTCAGAATTTGAAAGAAATAGGATGCCGCTATTAATAAAACTTTTAAAGTTATTTATGTAAAAATTAAGTGCAAAAAAATAAGATTGAATAAGAAAAAAAGATCTTGGGTCATCTCCAAGTGCAAGTTTTGGGTACATTGCAGCCCATGGGTTACTTGATGTTTCCGACGCAATATCAGAATTTTTTTCATAAACATGCACACTGCAACCACCATCAGCCAAATTTTTTGAAAGTATTGATGCTGCCAACCCAGATCCTATAACTGCAACATTACATGGTGAAGAGTGGGGCCTACTCCCGCTTGTGTAGGTTCCTATAAGCATATGTCTTTTTTTATTAAACCCTTTTACCTTCTTAACATGAAAACCAGAATCTAAAAGACTTCTTTTTACAACTCCTGAGGCGGTATATGTCCCAAAGGAAGTTTCTTTATGGCTTAATAAACCAACTTGCATAAAAACATTAGTTGTCCACATTTCATTGTTTTTTCTAGGATCAAAGCCGTCAAAAAACCAAGCATCAATCATGTGCCTGTTATGAGCTACACTCTCTAGTCCTTCTTGAACATCATCTATAACTAACAACAAAGTGGCATTAAGTTCTTTTAGTTTTATTTTATTAATCCCCCCAAATATTGCTGGAGTATTTTTAAGATATATTTCTATAATGCTTCTTAATTCTGGATAAAAAGATTGAATTTTCTTAATATCCTCTTCTTTTGGAGCATATTTATCAAAGCTTATAAAATTTAGATGTGAGCAACTTTTATTTGCCTCCACCCAGTTTTGAAGAGTAATAAAAAAATTTAAACCTAATCCAAAACCAAGCTCTCCAATATTAAATTCCTGATTTTCTAAATACCCCCATTTCTCTTTTAAATTATTGGAGCTCAAAAAAACATGATTGGTTTCATTAATAACATCATCTTGATAGTAGATATCATCATACTTATTAGAATATGGATATCCTTTAACCCATGAAATATTATTCATAGGAGGTTTTATTGGTCTCATATTAGAGGTAGACTTTGTATGGTTATCATCAGGTGCATATGAAATATATTTCTTTACTATTATTAGTTATTGTAACTTCTTGTTCTAAAGAGGTGAATGAGTTACCTCAAATTCCTAAATCTTCAAATGTCGAAGCTTTAATTGCACACAGTGATGAGTTTAAACAAGAGTTATATTCTTACAATACCCCAGGTGGATTTATTCATATAGCTGTTGGATACGGTATTGCTAATTCTATTATGGTTGAAGGAGAGGGTGGGAACATTATTATAGATGCTTCAGACAGCGTATCAGAGGCAAAAAAAGTCCATGAGTTATTCAAAAGCAAAAATAGCAACCCAATAAAAGCAATTATATACACACATAATCATGGGGATCATACATTTGGAGCTAACTACTATATTCAAAATCTCACAGAAAGGCCTCAAATTATCTCCCACGAAACAACGGATTATTATACTCAACGCATTATGGGTATTATCAACCCCATTATTTCAACGAGAAGCACTAGAATGTTTGGAACACTTCTTCCGGACGATCAATTCATAAATGTAGGCATTGGCGCAAGTTTAAATGTTTCTGATTCCCCAATTGGCTATGTGAAGCCTGATACCGTTTTTAAAGATGAGTTAAAAATTACCATCTCTGGCATTGATATTGAACTCTACCATGCGCCTGGAGAAACCAATGATCAAATATTTGTTTGGTTACCAAAGCATAAATCACTCATGCCTGGCGATAATATTTATAATACATTTCCAAATTTATATACAATTCGAGGGACTACTCATAGAAATGTTTCTGGATGGGTTGATAGCTTAGACCATATGAGATCGTTCGAACCAGAATACCTTTTTCCTAGTCACACCAAGCCAATTGAAGGTGATGATGCCACAAAAGCATTAACTATTTACAGAGATGCCATTCAATTTATACATGATCAAACTATCAGATTAATGAATAAAGGGTATTATCCAGATGAGATTGTTGAAATGATAGATCTCCCATATGAATTAGCATCATCACCTTTATTAAGAGAATTTTATGGGACTGTTAGATGGTCTGTAAGAAGCATTTTTAATGGATACCTTGGTTGGTTTGACGGGAATCCATCTAGTTTGGATCCTTTGGAAAATATAGTTGAGGCCCAAAGAATAGCATCTCTTGCTGGCGGGAATGAAAACCTATTTCAGAGTCTAGAAAAAGCTATTGCTATTGAGGATATGCAATGGGCCCTTCAGCTTTCAGATTATTTGATTAACTTAGAATTTAGAATAAATGAAACAAATATTCTTAGAAAAGAGGCCTTATTTCATATTGGAACTAGGGCATCAAACCCAAATAAAAGAAACTATTTTTTAACTGCTGCATTGGAGTTAGATCCTTCCTTTGAGGGTTTTCCAGAGGTCAAGAAAAGTGAATCCGTTGTAAACGAAATAGATATAGACACTATATTCAGTATTTTAAGCGTTAGCTTTAACCCTGAAAATTCATTTAAAGATAAATATTCGGTGTGTTTCAGATTTAAATCTGGAAAAAAACGAACAGCAACTATTAGAAATAGAACTTTAGAAATTTCAAAAAATTTACAAAGCTGCAATTTAAACGTTAGTACTTCTGAAAAAATTTTTAAAGAAACCTTGGCGGGATTGAGAAGCCCAGTAGGCGAGGTTGCTTCAGGAGCTATTGATGTAGAGGAAAGCAAAGTCGATTTCTTAAAATTTCTAACTTCATTCAAGTAATTAAAACTTATTTAATATTAAGTGTTGACTTTCGAAATAATAAGCGTAGTATTAACTTTACCTGCTGAAACCGACTAACAACCAAATGCAGACGGAAGTTAGAGAGAATCAGAAGGAAGAGACCAGAGGGAGAAAAGCGTTTTTAAGAGTTGACGATAAAAAAGAGCTTAAAAACCCACCAAGGATATAAGAGAAAAATATCCAAGGAGCTAAAGAAATTCTCACTTTAGACCCCAAAGGAACTCGAACTAAGACAGAGCAGTGCTCTGTTTTTTTTTGCCTAAAATAAGGCTATTAACTTAATATTCAGTTAAGTAACACATAAGCTTTTTAACTTAGAGCCCATGCAGGTAGATTTTTTTATTAACAATATTTTATTTTAAAGAGTGCTTATGGCAGAATTAAAGAATGAACAATTGGATTAGTTGGACAATTTTTATTTGTTTCTTTATTGGCTTATTTATTTCCGTCATTAACCTTGCTTATAGCTGATCTTTTAAGTGGGTTAAGGTGCGCCATTAATTATTTATTATACAAATCTAAAGTAGAGTTGAAATGAAGAGTTTTTCAACTTTCTCTCTTGCCCAAGGGGTTTTTCTTAAGAATTTTAATGAGGATTTAATAGAAGGGTTGCTTTTAAAGCAATTTATATCTATCTCTTTTGCAAGCGCTTCCCATCCATAATAATCAACGAGACCTGTGACCACTTTCTCTAAAGTAATACCATGCAGCGGGTTATTGATTTGGTCTTGAGACATTGTTTGAGTATTTTTTAGGAGTTTGCTGTTAAGTGATTTATGAGTCTATCTTTAAACTGGTCTAGGATTTCTTCCTCAATTAAATGGCGCATATTAGGAATAACAATCAGCTTACTGTTTCGAATAAGTTTTTGCATTAAACGAGAATTCTTAACGTCAATTACTGGATCTGCCTTGCCATGAATGATCAATGTATCTGCTTTTATTGATCTAACTTTTCTGATTCTATTTTTTGAAGAAAGTATGGCTAGCAGTTGTCGCGCATACCCAAAACCATCTTTAATATCCTCAACGCGTTTATAGTTGCTAATTGTACTTTCTCTAAATTCAGGTGTATCAACCACCCTGTCTTTCATACCTATAAGGCCAACCCATTTGATTTCTCTTTGATAAACTTCTTCCATGGTTGGGTTTTCAAGTTTAGACCTTTCAATCATCATATTTCTAACGTCCTTAGAAGCCCCGTTTAGTGGTCCTGGAACGCTTGCTGTTGAGGCAATAAGTGTAAATGACTTAACTCTTTCAGGATACTTTGAGCAGAGTATCTGGGTGATCATACCACCCATGGATGTTCCAAGAATATGAGCTTGTTTGATTTGAAGATGATCTAAAAGATTAATTCCATCTTTTGCCATATCATTGAGGCTATATTCTGTTTTGATTGGTAGTTTTAAGAAATACCTAAGATATCCAAGACCAAATGAGGGTTTATCCTTAAATCTCGAAGACAATCCAGAGTCTCTATTATCAAATGTAATAACTCTATAATTGTGACCTATAAGAAAGCTTATAAGATGGGGCGGCCAATGGACCAGTTGGGCGCCAAGACCATGCACTAAAAGAATCGGCTGTGATTCCATTGAACCATACTCTCTATAGAAAATTTTTACCCCTTCATTTTCTATAAATCCTTCTGTGTATTCCATGTCTTTAGTCTTACATATTTTTTCAATGCAATACATATCTTTTTCATATACATTAGTGAAAAGAAGTTTTTCATTGGGGAATATTTTTTGATAACAGCTGTAAGCAATAAAACTAGGTTTGCCTATGGAATAGGTGATTTTGCCATTTGTCTGTACTGGAGCGGTGTGAGCATCTACCTTCTTTATTTTTATACAGATGTTGTAGGCATAACTCCTTTTGCAGCAGGCATTATTTATGGACTTGGTATTCTCTGGGATGCTATGACAGATCCTTTTATGGGCTTCATGGCAGAGCGAACTAGAAGCAAAATGGGCAGTTACAGGCCTTATATTTATTATGGCTCTGTTCCGCTTGCACTTTCTTTCATTCTTCTTTTGTGGGTTCCGCCTTTTGAGGGCGTTCTATTATTTGGCTTCCTTCTATGTGTTAATTTAATTCATAGAACCTGTTTCACAATAGTTAGTGTTCCTTATTCTTCACTTACTGCTCGAATAACAGATGATAGTGATGAGAGAACTATACTTACTGGATCGAGAATGATCGCAGCTGCTTTTGGAACTTTTTCGATATCTGCATTAGGTTTCCCGATTGTTCTCTATTTTGGTGGAGGAGAGGAGTCTCTTGGATTCATTTACTTAGGATTGATTGCTGGGGCCATGGCAGCAATCATTCTCACAATAACTGTTTCATTTGTTAGAGAAAGAAGCTTTAATAAGCCCAAAGAACTTCTTCCGAGCTTTAAAGAGGTTATGGCCTCGGTTGCAAGCAACTATCCTTTTTGGATTGTTTTCTCTGCCATATTAATTCTTATCTCTACTTTTTTAATGTTTAATAACAACCTTATTTATTTCGCGAAATATGCTCTAGATATGCATGAGCAGCAAGGCTTGATATTGGGCATGTTGAATGGAGTGACACTTCTTGCTGTTCCCTTTTGGGCATTTACTGCCCTCAAGCTTGGCAAAAGAAACACTTGGTTGCTAGCCATGACGTTGCTATTTATTGGGTTCTGCATTTTTTATATTTATCCAATATCCACTCTTCATGAACTCTTATATATTTTAGCTTTTATTGGATTGGGTAATGGAGCTACAGGAGTATTATTCTGGTCTATGCTCCCAGATACCATTGAGTACGGTGAGTGGAAGTCGGGCATAAGAACAGAATCATCGCTGTATGGTTTTATGACGTTTGCCCAAAAAGGGGCAATTGCAGTAGCGGTAATCATTTTAGGTATTGCATTAACTAAAATAGGTTTTGTTGCAAACCAAGACCAGTCAGCTGAAACCTTAAAGGGTCTTAAAAGTTTAATGTCCTTAATCCCCCTTGTTGGTATTTTCATAAGCTTTATCTTGATTTACTTCTATCCAATTGATAGAGCTCTTCATCAAAAATTAATAACAGAGATTCAGCAACGAGGAGAAATAAATGACTAATATTCGATGGGGCATTGTAGGAACTGGAAGTATAGCTACAGCCTTTGCGCACTCTATTAAATACTCTAATAACTCCTCTCTTGAGGCTGTTTATGGAAGAAATGAAAGTAAATTAAAAGACTTTTGTAATAAATTTGAAGTGGAGGGTATAAATGAACCCAATAATTTATTTACCGCAGGTCAAATAGATGCAATTTATATTGCTACACCTCATAGCACTCATTATGAATATTGCCTTTCTGCAATTAGGAATAAAAAACATATACTCTGTGAAAAACCTCTTACAGTAAATCATCTTGAGAGTATGGTTTTACTCAACCTTGCAAAGGAATCAAATGTATTTTTGATGGAAGCTTTTATGTATAGAACTCACCCACAAACTGCTAATATTTTAGACAGCCTTGATGTGTTTCAGGATTCAAAGGAAGAAATTATTATTGAAAGTTCTTTTGGGTTCACTGCTGAATTATCTGAATCTCACAGGTTAAGAAATCCAATGCTGGGCGGGGGAGCTATATTGGATGTTGGTTGCTATCCGCTGTCTATTTCAAAACTTATTGCAGGCAGGATCCAAGGTGAACTATTTTCAGATCCAGAGAGCATTGAGGCATCAGGCAGGATCGACTCAACAGGGGTGGATCTGCAGTCAACTGCCACGTTAGTATTCTCAGATCGCATTAAAGCAGAAATTAGTTGTGCAATTGACGAGGAATATTCAAATAACTTGATTGTTAGAAGTGGAGACATAAAGATAGTTGCAAGTCAGCCCTGGCATTGTGGTCAATTTCAAGAAGGGAAGTCATCAATTGAAATATATAAAAACCAGCAGCTTATTAAAGAAATCACTTTTGAAGACAAGGTTGGTCTTTTCACCAGAGAAATCAACCATGCCTCTGAGTGCATAGCCAAGGGTGAGATTGAATCAAACTACATAAATCATGCTGACACACAAAGTAATATGCTTTGGCTCGAAAAATGGAGGCAAGAGCTTGATATTGTTTGCCCATTGAGCCAGTTTAAAGGGTCTCCTTTGCCTGACTCCAAATTCTATTCTATCCAGAGACCAAAACTACAAAGCACATCGTTAAATGATGTTAAAAAGCTTGGATCAAGACTGGCATTGGGCTGTGACAATCAAACATCAAGTCTTCATGCTTTTACTATGTTTGATCACTTCTATGGATCTGGTGGAAGAATTTTTGATACTGCTTATATATATAACAATGGAAAAGGTGACAAGTATCTAGGGGATTGGATTAACTCAAGAAATATTGAGGACGAAATTATTGTTTTAGGCAAAGGTGCGCATACGCCTGATTGTGAGCCTAAATTTATTAGACCGCAGATAGAAAAATCTCTTTCTCGTTTAAATATAAATAAGATAGATATATTTTGTCTTCACAGAGATAATCCTAAGATTCCAGTTGCTGAATTTATGGATGCTCTCAATGAAGTAAAGAATGATGGATTGATTGGCAATATTGGCGCTTCGAATTGGGAGATGGGTAGGTTCGCCGAAGCAAGAGACTATGCTTTAAAAAATAATATGGAGCCCTTTACTGTTCTAAGTAATAACTTTAGCTTAGCTGAGATGGTTGACCCTGTATGGCCTGGATGTGTGGGTGTTAATAATAGCTACCTTGAGTATCTTATGGATAATCAGATTATGCTGTTCCCATGGTCAAGTCAGGCTAGAGGATTTTTTATAGAAAAGAAAGAAATTACATCCAATGAGCATTTCTCCAATCCATCTTTAGAAGAAGAAATGAGAGTTTGGCATAGCAAAAAAAATCTTCAAAGAAGAAAGGTGTGTTTTGCAATAGCAGCCCAAAGAGGAGTTCAGCCAATTCAAGTTGCCCTTGCTTACGTTATCCAAAAGTCATCTCTTATTTTCCCCTTAGTTGGACCCAGAACGATAATGGAGGCTGAGAGCTCCATTGCAGCAACGCAACTAAACCTCACTGAAGAGGAAATGAGCAGTCTTGCTATAGATTAACTTCTGACTTTAGGCGGATGTCCTCAGATGAAGCACCAATATAGATTTTGTGAGAGCTGTTTTGAACCACCCAGGCATTTTTGCTAACTGACCAATTACTAAAACTTCTTTCATCTAATGTGATTCCAATTTCTTTGTGCTCACCAGGCTCAAGGTGGGTCTTGCAAAATCCTTGAAGTTTTTTAATAGGCTCCATCTTATCTGCTTCTTCATTACCTACATAGCACTGTGAAATCTCTGAGCCCGAGATACTACCTGTATTTTTTACAATATACCTACATATAAAATCCGTATCATTAATTTTTGCAATCTTTAAATCGGAATACTCAAATTTGGTGTAGGACAGACCATGACCAAATGGGAACAGAGTTCCTATGTTCTTTCTTTCGTACCATTTATATCCTACTAACAATTTTTCTTCATAATTCATCTGGAGATCTTCTCCAGGGTAGGAGTTGAACGCAGGCGTGTCTTTGATATTCATCGGGAAGGTTGTTGGCAACTTACCAGACGGGCTCACGTCTCCGGTCAGTATTTCTACTAGCGCATTTCCAAATTCTTGACCTGGGTACCAGCACTGAAGAACTGCTTTTGCTTTTGGTAGCCAGGGCATGCTGATGGGAGAGCCGGTATTAAGAAGGATAATGGTGTTAGGGTTGATATCAAGAACTGTATTTATAAGATTATTCTGATCTCCGGGTAGATCTAAATCAGATCTATCATTCCCTTCAGTTTCCCAGTCAGAATTTGTTCCAACAACTAGAATTACTTGGTCTGACTCTTCAGCCACCAATTTAGCTTCCTCTAATAAATCTACTTTATCAGGAGTTTTACACCCGATATAAATTGCTGGAAAGTTTCCTTCAAACTTATACTGTATTTCAATTTTATATTCCTCACCTTCTTTAAAATCACATTTCCCTCTTTTGGGTGTGGTCCCAAATGCGAAGAAAGCATCTCCCGGAGAGGTCTCGGTTGAATTATCAATAACCAAATTACCGTCAACCAAAAGCTTGCTTCCACCAATAGCAAAAATTTCAAACTCATGGTTTCCGGATATGTCGGGGCTATAGGTGCAAGTAAATTTAACGAAGATATTAGGTCGCTCTTGTTCGGCAATAATGTCTTTGGCAAAACCTTCAAATACCCAGAACTTACCGCCCGAAGAATACTCTTTTGATACTAACTCTTCCTCGCCACTAGAAGTATCAAAATATTCAATTAAATAGCCGTCTTGTCCCGATGGGTTATCTTTCATCAAATCTTCTTTCAATGGCGGCAAGTATCTATGGGTATGGCAACCCTTGGAATAGTTTATTTTTGAAGTCTTACCCAATATATCTTTAATTGCCTTGAGAGGATGAGATTCGTGGTATGCCATTAGATGGGCACTTCCCCCACCAATTATTTGTGATTTTTTTGCATTAGGCCCAATAACACCAATAGAACTTATATTTTTATTTAACGGAAGAAGGCCTTCATTCTTAAGAAGCACCATTCCATCTTGCGCTGCCTTTTTTAAGAGCATTCTTTGCTCTGGTGTATCGTTGCTTTTTTCTGCCTTCAGATCTGGATCATCAAATCTTTTTGAAAAGACAGCTATATTTAAAATACGTTTTACCTTGTCATTAATTTCAGAAACAGGCACATCACCTCTTTCTATAGCCTGCACAAGGTTTGTACCCCAGCTCTTAGCAGGACCTGGCATTTCTAAATCCAAGCCGCCATTAGCATTCTCAATATTCTCAAGCGCAGCACCCCAGTCACTTACAACATAGCCATCAAAATTCCATTCTTTTTTTAATATATCTATTAATAATTGTTTGTGCGAGCTGCAGTAAATATTATTTAATTTATTGTATGCACTCATAACAGATTTGGCATTAGATTCCTTAATACCCATCTCAAAAGGAAGTAAATATATTTCTCTGAGGGTTCGTTCATCTATATTGGAAGAAACAGCATATCTTTGAAACTCTGTATCATTTCCAACAAAGTGCTTCAAACAAGAGGCAACATTTTTTGATTGAACACCATTCACATATTCAATAGCAATTCTTCCAGTAAGATAAGGGTCTTCAGAATAGCTCTCAAAGTGTCTTCCGCCCAATGGGTGTCTATGAATATTTATGGTTGGCCCCAACAAGACATCGACGTCTTTAAGTTTGGCCTCTGAGCCCAGCTCAATCCCTAGCTTATTAATTAAGCCCATGTCCCATGTTGAGCCAAGCGATATAGCACTTGGAAAACATGCAGAAGGCTGGCCTGAATTACCATCTCCTCTAACCCCATTGGGTCCATCTGACATTTTAATACTTGGGATATTAAGCCTATCAATCTTATTGGTGTGCCAGGCATCGAAGCCACTCAATAGCTGAACTTTTTCATTTAACGTAAGATCATTAACAAGCTTGTCTATATTTGGCATTCTTTATTCTTTATTTATATTTGTTAAGAGACTCGACCATCTTTTCTTGAACTTTATGAACTGCTTTTAAGGGTCGAATCATAACCTTAAAATCAATAATTTTACCTTCCTCATTCCACTCAATCATATCAACACCATTGACTGAAACATCATCTATATATGTTTCAAACTCAAGAATGGAGTGAAGCCCATCGTGAACTTCTCGAATGTATGAAAACTTTTCCATATTAAAAGATTGACCTGCGGCATGAAGGTACAACTTAGACATTTCCTTGCCTTCCATTGGTTTAAATACAACAGGGGATGTAAAAACAGCCTTATCTGCAAGAACATCATCTAAATTATCAAGATTTTGGCTATTGAATACTTTATGCCACGAGCTAATGAATTTTTTTGCAGTCAATGTAATTCCTTGATTTAATTATAATGAATCTTCTTCTATAGATTTACGTATTTTTAGTTTTTCAAGGCTGATTTCATCTTTAAGACTCATGATGTAAGCAGATGCAGCAAGAATAAGAATGCCTGATGCTTCATATATGATATTTATAGAATCTAAGTCTTTGCTTTGCAGAATAATCATTCTTGTGAGGGCAGTCATAGCAATTATGATTGGAAGGGTGACAGGGATCCTGTTATTTATATAGAAAGCTCCAACCATCCCCAAAACCTCAGCATAAATAAATAATAAAAATAGATCACTTAAATTCACAGTTTGGGATGAAATCATTCTAACAAGCTCAATCCCAGTAGCAAAAAGAGTTGCAATAGCGATTATCATCAAAATGGCTCTTTCTGAGAACCATATAAATTTCTGCCAAAGATTCTGCTTACTCATAATGTACCTCTAAAGTTAACAAGCTATACCTTAATCCTAAACAAAAATAATCATTTTGCAAAGCCGTAAAGCGACTGAGATTAATATTGACTTTGTTAGCGATAAGGGTGATTCTAAATTTAATATTTATGGAGGGTTTTATGAGCAGGGTGCTAGTTACTGGGGCTTCAGGATTTATAGGAATGCATTGCATTCAGCAACTCATCAAAAAAGGCTATGAGGTGAACTCAACAATGAGGTCAATAGAAAGAGCTGATGAAGTTAGAGATGGCTTGGTTGAGAGTGGAGTTTCTATAAAAAAACTCAATCTTTTTAAAGCTGATTTGCTTAATGATGATGGTTGGGATGAAGCTATTGAGGGTTGTGAATTCATGCTTCATGTTGCATCTCCATTTGTTATCGATGATCAACCAGAAGAGTTTTTTACCAAACCTGCGGTTGAAGGAGCCCTAAGAGCTATGAGGTTTGCACAAAAGCATCGCTTAAAGAAAGTTGTCTTAACATCATCTTTTGCAGCAATTGGAGATACTTTTGATGGAACTGAAAGTTTTGATGAGTCACACTGGTCCGATGCAAGCAATCCTGAAATAGCTTTCTACAATAAAAGTAAGACTCTTGCAGAAAAAGCAGCATGGGATTTTGTTAAAGATAATAATGCATCCTTCAAGTTAACTGTCATTAACCCAGTAGCTGTAACTGGCCCATCACTTTCGAAGGATATAGGAATATCCAACTCATTGGTTCTGAAGTTAATTAATGGAAAGCTTCCAGGTATCGCTAAGCTCCATATTGGCTATGTTGATGTAAGGGATGTCGCATTTGCACATATTGCAGCCATGGAGAATGCGAATTCAGATGGCCATCGAATTGTTGTTTCAGAAAAAGAGCTTTGGATGAACGAAGCAGCAAAAATTTTAAGAGAGGCTGGGTATAAGACACCAAAGATCGTGATGCCAAAATGGGTTTTAAAAATCGTTGCAAGATTCGATAAGGATATGACAGCTGTAGTAAAAATGGTGAATAAAAAAAGATGCACGCACAGCACAAAAGCTAAAGATATTTTAAACTGGGATCCTATTCCTGCCGAACAATCTATTTTAGAAACAGCAGATCAAATCAAAAAATATGGTTTGATCTAGATTATTCCTGGAAATATAGCCTTTCTATTTTTTGGATATTCTTCAAATCTATTCTTGTACCAAGTGTGGTTTGAAATTGCTCTTGGAAAAAGGTTTGCAAATGTCCATATAAAGAAAACTAATCCTGACGCGCTCCAGGTAAGAATTGCCCAGCCCAGCCATTCAATAATCTCACCAAAATAGTTTGGAGAGGAAATATACTTGTGAAGAAAAGAATTTGGAATGTGGTAGCCAGGACCTTTATTTTTTTTCATTCTTGTGATTAAAAAATCAGAATAAATGTTGATAAACATACCTGCAATAAAGACGATCAATCCCAATTTAAACTCTAGGCTTTGATGCCAATTTGCAGAGTACTCCGTGAAATAATAAATCCCTATAGCCTGAATAAGCACATTAACTATATTAAACATAAATGCTGATATGGGTATGGTTAGCGGCATAGTCTTGGTTGTCATATTCATCCAAAATGGGTATATAAATGTTCTGTGAATATAGTGAACCAGCCATATCATTAAAAAAGTTTCATGAATAACATTAAGCTTATCTCTCATCAACCAGCCAAGGGACAACATCAAGATAACAGATGGACTCTCCATAACAATCCATCCTAAGCGGGCTGAAACTTTCGGCCCCCATCCTGATGACTCATGCCTGCCATAAGGAGCAACAGTATTAAAAAGATAAATGAACGTGCCTAGGGCAACAGCCACCCAAAGAATTAATAAGCAATAAAAAATAAGCATATTTAATATTTAATGAAAGTTACTCTAGTTTACACACAAGAACTTAAGTCATAAACTTAGTTAAGATATTCTCAAGGGGGATGGGTAATATGGATAAATATGATTTTATAATTTTAGGCGCGGGATCTGCTGGGTGTGTTCTTGCCAACAGGCTAAGCGCTAATCCAAATTTTAAAGTTTGCATTATAGAGGCAGGCCCTAAGGATAGTGATCCAAGAATTCATGTGCCACTTGGCTTTGCATTCTTTGGAGAAAATTCACCCTATAACTGGTCTTATGAAACAGAGCCACAAAAAGAATTTGAAAAAGTTGCCATTACAGAGCCTCAAAGAGCTGTTGTAGATTCAGCAGGGGGTGTTCATGAAGTTGAAACTGAGACATTTGAACATAGGAAGGGGTATCAACCTAGAGGAAGAACTCTTGGGGGTTCAAGCTCAATAAATGCAATGCTTTATGTAAGAGGTCATAAGTGGGATTATGATCATTGGTCGGAGCTTGGTAATGATGGTTGGTCTTACGATGAAGTGCTTCCTTACTTCAAAAAAGCTGAACACAATGAGGAGCATGATGATGAGTACCATGGTCAAAACGGTCCATTGAATGTTAGCAAAATAAGAAACGATAATTTATTTACCGATGATTTTGTTGCCGCAGGCTCAAAACTTCATAAGTTCAATAAAGACTTCAATGGTGAAGATCAAGAGGGAGTTGGCTATTATCAAACTACCCAAAAAAATGGAAAAAGATGTAGTGCCGCTAAGGCATATTTGGTGCCTGCCTTACAAAGAGATAACCTGACAGTTCTAACCGACACAAATGTAGATAAAATAATTATGGATGGCGATAGGGCTGTTGGAGTGAGTTGTTTTGATGCTAACAAGAAACCCTTTGAGATTCGTTGTACAAAAGAAGTACTTCTATCCTCTGGAGCTTTTGGATCGCCACAAATAATGCTTAGATCTGGTCTCGGTCCAAAGGAAGAAATTTCTAAGCACGGAATAAACCATATTGTTGACTTACCAGGAGTCGGTAAAAATCTGCAAGATCACATAGATTATCTATCAGTTCACAGATACAACTCAATGCATCTTATAGGTTTCTCATTAAAATCTATTTTTTATAAATTCCCACTTGAGATTCTTAAATATATATTTAAGAAGGTTGGGATTTTTACATCCACAATTGCTGAGGGCGGTGCTTTTTTGAAAACAAGTGAAAGTATTCCTGTGCCAGATATTCAGCTTCATTTTGCACCAGCTATGGTTATAGATCATGGAAGGACAAGTGTCTGGGGTCATGGTATGAGCTGCCATACTTGTCTTCTTCGACCCAAATCAACCGGTGAGGTTACATTGAGATCTAGCGATCCATTTGAAGACCCAGTAATAGATCCAAAATTTTTAAGCCATCCAGATGATATGAAAGTTATGGTCGAGGGGTACAAAAAAATGATGGAAATACTTCATACGGAGCCTTTTAATAAATATATACAAGATCATGTTCAGCGACCTATAGATCTAGAGGATGACAGGGATATTGAACAGGCAATTCGAGAAGATGCTGATACTGTTTACCATCCTGTTGGAACATGCAAGATGGGTTCAGATGAAATGAGTGTAGTTGATAATAAACTTAAGGTTCATAAAACTAACGGGTTGCGAATTGTTGATGCCTCCATAATGCCAACTTTGGTAGGCGGCAATACAAATGCACCCACTATTATGATTGGAGAAAAAGCATCAGATATAATTCTTGAGGACTGGTCCTAATGAAAAATATAGTATTATTTTCATTCCTATTCTTTTCAATATTCAGCAATGAAGCTTTGGCTGAGACTGAAAGTAAAGTTATTATTGATGTTCGAACAGAATCTGAGTGGGCAGGTGGTCACCTACAAGGCGCATCTCATATTCCTCTGAGTGAAATAAAAAATAAAATTAAGTTTTTTGAACCCAATCAAGATGCTGAAATAATGCTCTATTGTAGAAGCGGCAATAGGTCGGGCAAAGCAAAGACTATTCTAGAAGATATGGGTTATACAAATGTTAAAAACATTGGAGGCATATCTTCTGCCAGCAACACCTTTCAAATCAAAATTATAAAATAGTTCTATATATATTAAAAAAATACATAATCTATGTTGACACTGTAAACATATATTGTATTATACCCAGCTGTGATGTTTGCAGTGTAAACATTAAAATATAATTTTTTATAAAAGGACTCTCTACAATGTTCAAATTAAATTCTTTAATTGCAATTTTCGCTTTCAGTATATTTGCTGTCGAAGCAGATACTCTAAATTTTGAAATGAAAGAAGACATTTCATTATCTGGTAAAATAGCTACAGTTAAAACATCTTCAAAGTATAAATCAGTAGCTGGTTGTGCAGCGTTATGTGAATCAAAGAATTCTTGTGCTGCATTTGTTCTTAATGCTAAGGCTGGAAGCTGTTCAATACTTAAAACAGTAACAAAAGAATCTGCTAAGAAGGGTTCAACATCAGGTATTAAAAGTTAATAGTTTTTAACTTCAAATCAAAGGCCTCAAATAGAGGCCTTTTTTTTGTTTAAAAATAAGTGCCGTGTTCTCATACTTATGTTTAAATAAATTATGAGTGCCTTTACTTCTTTCTTTTCTAAGTCAAATAGCAAGAGGGTATTATCGTTTGATGGTGGTGGTGTTAGAGCAATTGCTGGACTTGTATTTCTTCATAAATTAGAAGTTGAAAGCGGCAAAAAAATTGCCGATATGTTTGATATGTTTGTTGGTGTTTCTGCGGGAGCATTGAATGCTTTATGTTTAGGTGTCAATCAAATGAGTGCGAAGGAGATTAAGGACTATTGGTCAAAAGACTATATAGAAGAGATAACTTCAAGCAATTATTTTTGGGATAAGGCATCTATTATTCAAGCTAGACCAAAGTACGAGAATACTGGAAGAATAGAGGTTCTAAAAAAGATTTTTTATGATAAGTCTATGGGAGAGTCAAAAAAGCCAGTTATAACCCTTGCATATGATGTTGAGAACAGATCGTATGTTGCTCATAGTAGTTTTGGGACTCCTGGCATAAGCGTAATAAGTGCTTGTTGTGCATCCAGTGCAGCTCCTGTTTATTTTCCTACTTACCAGGCAGAAGATGGTGGTTGGTATATTGATGGTGGTGTTGTTTCAAATAACCCGTCATTGCTTGCATATACACAGGCAAAAAATTTCTTTAAATCTGATGACATTAAAGTTCTAAGTATTGGTACCGGCTTGAATACAAGAAAAATAAATGGCAAGCAGTCATCATCATGGGGGGGATTAGGCTGGCTTCGTCATGATGTTATGGGAATCATGTTAGAGACTGGGCTTGAGAATGACCTTACCCGTGACTTATTGGGTAAATCATATTTAAGAATTAATTCTCCCATAGGTAAAATAAATAGAAGGCTTGATGATAGCTCAGGTACAAATTTAGAAAAAATACATTTAATGGGAATGAGTTGGTGGGATGAGTATGGAGGCGAAGCATTAAAATTTTTAGACACTTAAAGGGTATTAAATCCTAAGAATGTGTTGTAAGATACGTTTTTTTTAACTAATTGGAAATTATGAATATATACGTCGGAAACATTTCTTGGGGCATGAGCGACCAAGACCTAGAAAACCTTTTTGCTGAGCATGGAACTGTCACTTCTGCAAAAATCATCACAGACAGAATGACTAATCGATCAAGAGGTTTTGGCTTCGTAGAAATGAGCGATGGTGCGGAAGGTGCAATTGAAGCTCTACATGAGTCAGAAATTGACGGCCGTAAACTTGTTGTTAATGAATCAAGACCAAGAGATAACGGTTAATTCATAAAATAATCAATTTTAAAAAGGTAAATGATTACATCATTTACCTTTTTTTTTGCCTTTTTGTAAATTATTTACTTTTTTTCCTAAATGTGTACAAACTTGACATATTAACGTCAAAATTGTTAAATACGCTCATTAATCTTTTATAAAAATCTTATAGGAATATACTGTGAATAAATATCTATTATCGCTCTTACTTCTTGCGCCATTAACTAGTGTTATAGCTCAAGAATCAAATGAAAAAGAAGAAGAAGCAGCCGTTGAAGAGGTTGTAGTAACTGGAATAAGATCTAGTTTAAAAAATGCTATCGACATTAAAAGAAAGAATGTTGGTGTTGTTGATGCTATTACTGCTGAAGATATTGGTAAGTTTCCAGATGGTAATTTAGCTGAATCACTATCAAGAATCGTAGGTGTTGCTATTGATAGATCTAATGTTGAGGGGTCAAAGGTGGCAGTTCGTGGTTTAGGGCCAGAGTTCAATCTTGTAACACTTAACGGAAGACAAATGCCGACTGTACCAGGTACTTATGGTGGAGGAAGGTCATTTGATTTTGGTGATATCTCCTCTCACGGTGTATCTGCAGTTGAAGTTTATAAGTCAGCTAATGCAGCCTTACCTACTGGCGGAATTGGTGCGACTATCAATATGGTTACAACAAAACCTCTAGAGGTTGGCAAGACAGTAGGTTCGTTTGCAGTAAAAGCTATGATTGATACAGAGAATGAGCAAGGTGATGAAGTTACACCAGAGCTTGATTTTGTTTTCTCAACTATTGGAGAGGACTATAATGGAGGTTCATGGGGTCTTTCATTCTCAGGAACACATCAAGTAAGACACAACAGGGAAGAGGGTACAAATGAAATTACTTGGAACCCAAGCACCGTTGAAAATTACCTACCTCCAGAAGCAGTTATTACTTCAACCAATCAAAGAGAAGATAATGCTTTCTTTTACCCAAGAAACTTAGTTTACAAGTACAAAGATAATGAAAGAGTCAGAAATAATTTTCAAACAGCCTTTCAGTATGAGCTTGGAAGAGTAAGAACTACAATTGACTACACATATTCAAATGTAGACTTTGCAAGCACGGGTGTTGAAAATGGAGCTTGGTTCTCAGGCTGGAATGCAAGAAACGTAACTATCAATGAAAATGGTGCTGCAATTTACTCTGATGACGTTGGTCAAGAAGGTAAAGGCAGAGAGTTTTTCAACAACATCCTCTGGGCTGGGTCTGTAAACAGAAACAATTCCCTTGGATTCAATATAGATTTCCAAGTAAATGAAGATTTGAACCTTACTTTTGATATGCATGATTCGTCTGCAACTATCAAAAGCTACGGTAACTCAATTATGTTCTCAAATGCTAGGTGGTCGTCTGCTGATAGCAGGACTGACGGAACTGGTCCTTTTGGTCCGGTAGGTGGCGCAAGAATGGGGACTGCTACTTTTGATTTTACTGGGATGATACCAATATTAGATTACACTGCATTTGATGAAAATGATATGCAAAATGGAATCACCACTCCTAGAGAGCTTGTTGCATCAGACCTAGCTCCGGTAGAAGCTTTAATGGATTATCAAGAAAAAAGTAATTTTATGGATCAAGTTCAGTTGCTCGGTACATGGGATAACAATCAAGGTCTTTTTCATGAATCATTATCAAGAATTAAATTTGGTTATTCTTCTGTTAATCAGAAGTTTAGAAGAGCTAAAGCGAATGAAAAACTCCTTCAAGGTAAGTTAGAAGACGGAAATCCAGATTTTTGGAATAACGCATTAACACCTGATTTCATATTTAATAAAATTAACGAAGATAACTATCTAGGCTCAGGCTCAGATTTATATTACTTTGATGTATCAATCGAAGATGCAATTAGAAGCATGCAAAATGATGGCTACCTTTATTCAGAAGCTGCTGGTTTAGCATTTTGGAATGTTAGAAGAGCAGAAAATTGGCCTTGTGGAACAGTGGACGACGCACAAGGACAAGGCTTATACAGCTATGACACACAGAGCAGAACTGATACTAGAGGTGTTTTATGTGCAGGCGATTTTGATTCAAATGATATCGTTGAAGAAACCATTGATGCAATTTTTGTAAATGCTTATTTTGAGCATACTACTAAAAAAGGTCAGCCTTTAAATATTGAGGTTGGTCTTAGGTATGAAGAAGTTGACCAGGCATCAACAGGTACAACTTCTCTTCCAATTGCAACAACATGGTGCTTATTTGCTGATGGCAACCCATTATACGATTGTAATTTCTTTGGAATGCTAACAGGCGAGCCTGAGGTATTTACAGAAACAGGAGAGGGTAGCTACATCCTTCCTAATATTAATGGTAGTTTTGAATTTGCTGAGAATATGATTTTTAGATTTGCTCTAAGTAAAACAAACTCAAGACCTGACTTAGAACAAATGAGAGCAACAGTAGATACTACTCCATATTCTAGTCAGTACCCTGTATCAGTTATAAAGGGTAATCCAAATTTACAACCTTACGAGGCTGAGAATCTTGATTTAGCATATGAGTATTACTATGCAGATGGAAGTTACTTTGCTGTTAACTATTTTAGAAAAAATATTAATGGCTGGCATGGTTCTCAAAACGGTTCAGGATCATTCAATGGTGTTACTGATATAGGACAGTCTCAATTTTTCTTAGATTTATTAGAGCAGTCACAAAATTACACAGATGATAATGCATCAAGTGGTGCAGAGAAAATGTGTCAAGTATTTAGTTGGTCCTGTGGCGTTGGCGAAGAAGGAAGAACTAATGGTTTTGCATGGATTTTAGCTCATGATGATGGTGGTAATTGGGCTCAGTATGATTGGACCTATGAAGGCGACCAACCTTATATACCCTCAACAGGTCTTTCAGGTCAAAATAATATATTTATTTCTGAAGATGGCGATCCTTTATATATGTTTAGTATATTCAAACCTGTTAATAAGTATTCAGGCACACTTGATGGAATTGAGCTTGCTATTCAGCATTTGTTTGAAGACTCGAACTGGGGATTCCTTGCTAATGTAACTTTAGTAAGTGGAGATACTGACGTTGACCCGGCAAGAATTGGTGAGCAGTTTGCTTTACCTGGGTTTGGAGATGCTGGCAATCTATCAGTTTTCTATGAGGACAATCAGCTTTCAGCTAGACTTTCTTACAATATAAGAGGTGAAACATATGCTGGTCAGGATCAGTATAACCCTTTATTTATTGAAGAAAGAGGTCAGTTAGACTTTAGTGCTTCATATGAATTCAGCGACAATGGATCTGTTTTCTTTGAAGCTCAGAACCTTACAAAAGAAAATGTAAGATTGTATTCCAGATACGAAGAGATGCTTTTCTTATACCAGGATCATGGTTCAATATTTAGAGCTGGGTTCAGATATAAACTATAAAATTTCTTAATAGGTTTAAAAAGAGGGTTATATACCCTCTTTTTTTTTTGCTTTAAAATATATATATATATATGTAAAATGTGCTTGACACATTAATCTCATTATTATTTACTATATCCATAGGTACTTATCCAATACATCACATATATATGAAAAATATTTTTAAATCAGTTTTTGTAATTGTTTTCATTTCATCTTGCGGCGGTGGCGGAGGCGGCGGCGGAGGTGGCGGTGATAATGGAGGCGGTGGTTCATTCCCAGCTCCAACGATTTCGATAACTTCTGATATTTCATCTGCATCAACCGGTGATAGTGTCCTCATATCTTGGTCATCTACAAATGCAACGTCATGTACAGCATCTGGGGAATGGGCTGGTGGCAAAGGTACTTCAGGCTCCGAATCTATATCTTTAGTGGCTGGAAATAATACTTTTAGCTTAAGCTGCTCAGGGAGCGGCGGCTCTTTAAATCAATCTGTGGTTGTTTTTGCTTTTGATCTAGGACTGGAGACAGACACAATAACAATCAACGAAGACACTATATATTCAGGAAGCATTGCCGCATCTCCAAATGAAACACTCACAAACCCACTTCAGTACACAATTACATCAAACCCCGAGAAGGGAATACTGGACTTCAGGCCAGAAGATGCAGGAATCGTATATTCACCTAATTCAAACATTAATGGAGCAGATTCTTTTACATATGAAGTATTTTCTTCAGACAAAGGAATTACCAAACAAGTAACAATTGGTATTGAGATAGTTTCTATAAATGATATTCCTAAAATTGCTTTTGAAGAAGACCCAGGCCTTTCAAAGAATTCAATGATCATTGATCAATCCTTTGACTTTAGGGTTAATGTTGAGGATGTAGACAATCAAATGGATAGTTTGCAATTTTCAGCTCTTGTTGATGGTTCTGATTTCCAAGCTTCTTTTATGTTAGATGAGGGAGACAATCCAAATGGAACAGGTACTTTGACCTTAAACCTTGGTTCCCTTGCTCTCGGAGGCTTATATGGTGTTGATTTAATAGTCTCAGACGGTGAGAACTCGGCAAAACTTGAATTTGTGTCTTGGTTTGTAGGCTACAGAGAGACTGTAACAATTAATCAAGATGTTGATCCTGAAGATGGTTTTGTTGGCGGGGAAAAGATACTGAAAGAATATAATGTTCACTATTTAGTTGGCCAGCCTGGAGATATGGGTTCATTAGGAAAAACAAATTATCTATTTATTGGTGACTCTTTGAATGGAGATGCGGACATAGATTTATACAGAAGGGCGTTATTAGCATCTCTTAATAAGGTCAGAGAGTCTGATGCAGGTGCATTTTTTAAAGAAGATTACTTTAAGGTTGTTTCTGTTGAGCCTGTTGATCCTGATGGAACCTCACCAACTGGCATAAGAACAGGTTGCTATTCTTTTGATGAAAGTGTTTATTGTGTTGGAGATATGGACACAGCAATTTTTGACGATTTCTTACCTGATAATACTTTAGTCTCAACTTTAACAAGAATTCAAGGTAGAGGCGTCAATCTTGGAAACAGAAATATTCAAAGAATAAGAGATACTAACCCTGAACAAACCAGCACTACTCTCATGCATGAATTAGGGCATGCCCATGGTTATATGGGAGATGAGTATCGCTCAGACGATGATCGAGATGTAAGTGCCTTTGCTGACCAAAACATTAATACAAGCACGCAAGGTAATGCCACTGTTGTAAAATGGAGTCATCATTTTGAAGATCCATTAAATATCTTAGGACGAGATATTCAGGTTTGCTACAACTATTCAGATGGCACAATTGCTGACTTCGACAATGTCGGTGTTGTGATCGAGGACTGTGGTTGTTTTGCTAATAATTGGGATGATCAAGGAAATTTTGCAGGCAAGAATGAAGAATGTAACAAAGTTGGGCACTTTGAAGGAAATTATTATGGCTTATACGACAACTACAGACCAAATTTTTGTAATATCATGGATTCGTGTAGCAGCGGGGGATACGGAAAGGTAAATATTGAAGGATTTGCTGTAGGCTCTTTGCAGAATCAAGGCTTTTATGATCCAGGCAATGCTTCTACAAGCAGAAACGATCAAGGCCAAATCGTTTCATGGGATATAGCAATTGATGTTGATTATAATCCTGAACAAATTACACTCAAGTGGTACGTTGATGGTGTTGAGGATGTCTCTAAAGAGAATCAAACATCAGTATCTTTTGGCAGGCCTTCCGATAACGGGGTTAGGATTTATACCTTCAAGGGAGTAGATCTTTCAGGAACAATTATTGCCCCCGATGACCCAATGAATAATAATGATTTTTACAGAGGTATTATGCAGTCTTCGTTTATATGGGTAGATTCGAACGGGAATACTCAAAGAGATCCTGTTATTGGCTTGATACCTGAATATGATTACGGATATATGTTTGGCCCAGTAGGTGGGTCATGGGGAGTAAACTGGGCAAAATGGTAAAAATTATACACTTAACTTTAATTCTTTTTCTTGGCCATTCGCATGGCGCTATTGAAAAAGATATAGATATTAACCTTCTTACTAAAGATTTAAATGCAGACGCACTAGTGCTGTCACTTGTAGGAAGCAAGGATGGTCTTAGATTGGAAAAATCATTCGTAAAGCAACCAAATTACAATGTTATTGCAAAATATAAGTCTTTTAACAAAAGAGATGAGTATGTGCTGAGAATCTTAAATGATGAAAAGAAAGAGGTGGCTGTAATTGGACTTGGAAACCCTTTTTATATCCATGCACAACATATTGGTTATGAAGATAGCAATAAATTTGGATCCTTCATAGATAATGCTAAATTTAATGCTGTTATACCAATTGGTATAGATGCCTCGTATGTTGTTTTAGCTTCTCAAGATGCATTTGGTTTCGATGATATTAATGAAATATCTCTTAAGAATGCATTAATCAATAATCAATAGATATATATTCAATATTTTTTTTTAACAATGGCTATATGAGCTTTATTTATGCTTGAAAGGATAAAGCTTAAAGGTTATATTAGCTGACTTGATGCGGTACTAGCTCAGTTGGTAGAGCGTCTGCTTGCCAAGCAGAAGGCCGCCGGTTCGAGACCGGCGTACCGCACCAATTCCTTGACATTGTGTATACTCAATTTATAAATTTGTATAAGGTGTTTTAGATATGAAGTTAAAAGTATTATTTACTTGTTTATTCTTAGCTTCTTGCGGGGGTGGTGGAAGCGAATCTGATAGCCTCTCCGACAGAGTAGACCCACCAGTAAATCCACCAAGTTTCTCTGAGGAATGCATCGATGCTGGATTAAATATTGAAAGATGCACATTCACTCATAATAATATTGAGAGATATTATCTTATATATGTCCCAGCCAATATTGATCAGAGCAGTGAAATACCTTTGTTATTTAGTTTGCATGGTTATGGGGGTAGCGCAATTAGAAATATTGAATACACAAATTTTAGATCTATTGCTGACACCTATGGGTTTATAACAATTTTCCCTCAAGGAGCTCCTTTTACTTCTCAGCTTGGATCAAGCTCGTCGCACTGGAATTCAGGCGGATGGACAAGCGGAAGTAATGTTGATGATGTAGATTTTATAGACACCATAATCGACCAATCATTTACTAAACATAATATTGACCAGAGCAGGATATATTCAACGGGTATGTCAAATGGTGGTTTTATGAGTTATCACCTAGCATGCAGTTTGAGTTCAAAGATAGCAGCAATTGCATCTGTAACTGGTTCCATGACATTTGAAACATACGATGAATGCAATCCATCTCATCCTACTCCAGTTCTTCAAATACACGGATCAATGGACTCAACCGTCCCTTACTCAGGTAATGTAACATTGGGTATGAAAAGTATTCCTGATTCAATGGATTACTGGGCTACGTATAATTCGTGTGATGCAGAGCCAACTATTGCAATTACAGATTTTTTTGATGAGGGTTATTCAATACAGTATGATTATTATGAGAATTGCCTGAATAATGTAAGTGTCGAATTAGTTTTGCACAGCTCTATGAGACATACATGGCCGAATGCTGATTCATTGAGCCTTCCTGCATCTCAAAGTATTTGGAATTTTCTTTCGCAATACGACCTAAATGGTTTAATTAATTAAGTCTATTTTTTATATATTTTTTTCTTCTTAAATTGATTTAGGGCATGTATTATTGAGGCTAACTTAATTAAAACAGGGAGAGTTTTTATGAAAAAAATATTTGCATTTACAATGCTTTTTACAATGAATAGTTTTGCTCAAGACGCAGAACAATATAAGTATGATCCAAGCGAAACATCTAATGTAGCTGAATACTATATCGGTTCATTTAATAAAGGAAAGGATCTAGATGATTTAGTTGATTGGTATGGGGACTTTGCGGAATATGCTGCTGAAAATGGTTCTGTATATGACAATATGACAGTATCAATTCTTACCCCATATTTCCATAATGATTTAACAACTCATGACTTCATGTGGGTTGCTACATTTCCATCGCCATCAGAGCAGTTCCTTGGTTTAGAAACTTGGGTTACTGGAGGCGGAGCAAATCTAATGAAGAAACTACCTGTTACCAATACGCAAGTTGTAAATACTAACCAATGGAATATATCGTCTCCATCTGAAATGTTACCTGGAGATACTGCTTATGCCAATTATTCAGTTTGTGAGTTAGAAGAGGACTACAACATGAGGCAAGTTTATGATCTTTATGTAGATATGGCTAAATATGCTCAGTCAGTAGGAGATACTGTTGGAAGAAAAATGATTGTTCCACTAGCCGGGCATACTTTGCCTGATGGAAAGGATTTTATTCGACTAATGTATACATCTTCTATTAGCGCAATGGGTGTGAATGCTGAATTATTTTGGGATAAGATTTATGACTCAGAAGCAGCTCAAAACTTAAAAGGTTTTTCATGTTCTAATGCAAATACATATGTTGGTACTAGAATGAGATAGCATAATGCTTAAAAAATAGAGCGCCATGTGCGCTCTTTTTTTTACTTAAATTTCTTACTTCATTCCAAGTATTAATATATTATAAAATTTAATTAATTTTTTTATGGGAGAGAAAAATGAGAATAATTATTACTTTAGGTTTATTTTTATCCTTTGGCGTTTTTGCCGACGGGCATGAGGCAGACGAGCCAAAATACAAACCTAACAAAGCTGAGTACTATGTAAATGTCTTCAAAGATGGTAAAGACATGGACGATTTAATGAAGTGGAGTATGAAATGGAAAAAGTGGGCATCTGAAGGTGAGCCGGGAGAGGTTTTTAAAAACTATACTGCAGCAATACTTGTTCCTTATTATGGCCATAGTTTAAATACTTTTGATGCTATATGGGTTGGTGGAAGTCCAGATCCAGAAGAGCACTATGTTGGTAATGAGTACTGGATGAAGAATGGAACTAAGTTGTATAACGAGCTTCCCGTAACCTTCCCTCAAGTTATTGATACATGGCAAAGAACAGTTTCTGAAACACCAGATGGGGCAGCAGGTTATGTAGTATATTCTGACTGCAAACTTGGTGAGGGTGTTACTAACGAACAATTCTATGATGCTTATTTTGCATATGCTGAGGCAGCAAAAGCAAATGGCGATGTTGCAGGTAGAAAAATGATTTGGCCGCAAACTGGTGTTGAGCCAGGATGGGACTTTGACTTTGTTCAAGCCGTTTTCACCTCTTCTATTGGTGAGTATGGTAAAAATTGGACTAATTTTTGGAGTGAAAAAGCTGATACCCTTCCAGAGGCCGAAGCAATGGCAGCTCTCGGCGGTTCATGCACAAATGAAAGGTCGTTTTCAATAGTGCCTGTTAAAAGCTAAGTATTTATTTGTATAAAAAAGGAGGCTTAATGCCTCCTTTTTTTTATGCATTATGCATAATGTAGTAATGGAAAAATACAAGGATCATATTGCTATTATTGGTTCTGGAATTGCAGGACTTACAATTGGATGCATTCTTTTAAAAGAAGGGGTTCCCTCGGTAATCTTCGAAAAACATTCAGAGCTGGGATCGCATGGGGCTGGAATATCTCTTTCGCCAAATGCATTGAGAGTTTTACGCTATATGGGTCTTAAAGATGAGGTAGAAAAAATCTCCAAATTGACTCTCACAACAAAAATTCAGGATAATACTAAGACTCTTTACACTAGCTCTTCAAATGTAAGAACCACATCAAGAGAAATGCTTTATAAAATATTGCTCAACAAATACGAATCTTATGGAGGCAGGATTATTTATAATCACGAGCTAAGGGCAATTGATTCAGATTCATCTAAGGTGTTCTTTCTAAACAATTCTAATTTTTTAGTGAAACATGTAATAGCTTGTGATGGAATAAAGTCCGTATCAAGAAATTCAATATCAGAAAGTGCGTCAATTCCTTTGTATAGTGGATATTCTGCATGGAGAGGCATCATCAAATCAGAAGATAATTCTATCAACCTTCATCTTTCTAAAAATTCTCATATCGTTAGTTATCCCATAAATAATGAGTTCACAAGCTTTGTTGCTGTTATTAAAACAGCTAATGAGTACAAGGAGGCATGGAAAACCGAAGGTTCTGTAGATGAGATGAGGGCTGATTTATCTATGCATCCAACAAAACTAGTTAACAGGTTAGCTAAATCAAACGAACTATTTAAATGGGGTATATACAAAAGACGAGATGTAAATAAATTATTTGTGAAGAATATTACATTTCTTGGTGATGCTGCTCATCCAATTGTTCCTTTTCTAGGTCAGGGCGGTTGTATGGCCCTAGAGGATGCGTATATTTTTGGGAAGCTATTAATTAAAAATAGAGAAGATATTACACATGCCCAACGTGAATACAAAAGATTAAGAGCTCCTAGGCTTCGAATGGTTAAAAGAATGTCGGAAACTCAAGGCTATCTTTATCATCTTTCAAATCCTTTCATAACTTCAATAAGAAATTTTCTTATGCGCAAGTCATCTAGCACAACTGACAAAAGGCTTATGAGAATATGGGATTATGATCCAAATAATGATCTTAAATAATTACTAATTTAAAAAATTAATTTAATTTGCTTTTAATTTTCTGTTATATAATTTTTTGATGAATATATTAAATAACATCAAATCATTTTTTACCAACTCTAGCCAAACAGTCAATGATAGCCAGCATGACCAAGAATCAACATTGGAAATTTCCTCTGAGATTAAAAATGTATTGGAGGATGAAATTCTTCCAGGCTTGGATATTTCTGCTGAAGAGTTCTGGATAAGTTTTGAAAAAATTATTGATGATTTTTCTCCTAGAAACAAAGCCTTGTTGGCAAAGAGAGAAGAAATTCAAACCTTAATTGATGAGTGGCACATCAGCAAAAAAGGCGAAGTCCATAATCATGATGAATATAGGTCTTTTTTAGAAGAAATAGGCTACATCGTTCCTCGAGCTAATAACTTTACAATTTCAACAGAAAATGTAGATCCAGAAATAAAGACTATAGCAGGCCCTCAGCTTGTCGTTCCAGTAATGAATGCAAGGTTTGCACTTAATGCAGCAAATGCTAGATGGGGAAGTTTGTACGATGCATTGTATGGAACTGATATGATTTCTGAAGAAGATGGAGCGCAAAAAGCTGGTGAGTACAACCCTAAAAGAGGAGACAAGGTCATATCTTTCTCTAAAAACTTTCTGGATGAAACGATACCATTACAAAATGGTTCTTATAATGATGTTATTGGGTTTGAGTTTTCTGATGGGAATATTTCTGCGCAGCTCAATACCGGTTCAATATCCCTTTTAGCCAACCAAGATCAATATCAAGGTTTTGTTGATAATGGCAATAATGCATTCGGATTACTTTACAAAAATAATAATTTGCATTTTGAGATACAGATAGATAAATCGCATCCAATAGGAGAAACAGACCCTGCTGGCATTAAAGATATTTTAATGGAATCTGCTATTACCACTATTCAGGATTGTGAAGATTCAGTTGCTGCTGTTGATGGTGAGGATAAAGCGCTTGTTTACAGGAATTGGCTAGGTCTCATGAAAGGGGATCTTGAAGATACTTTTATTAAAAATGACAAGTCACTAACAAGAGAGCTTAATGCTGATCGAGATTATATATCTAGAGATGGTTCTAAGTTAACTCTTCCTGGGCGAAGTACAATGCTGGTAAGGAATGTAGGCCACCTGATGACAAATCCAGGCGTTAAGGACAGGCATGGCAATGAAGTTCCTGAGGGAATAATGGATGCCATGTTTACTATTTGTATAGCAAAGCATGATTTAGAAAATAAAGGAAAATACCAAAATTCGAGAACAGGAAGTGTATATATAGTAAAACCAAAAATGCATGGACCTGAAGAGGTTCAATTTACTTGTGACCTTTTTGCCGCTGTAGAGCAGGCATTAAATATTGATCATAACGCTGTAAAAATTGGCATTATGGATGAGGAAAGGCGCACAACCGTGAACCTAAAGGAGTGTATTGAAGTTGCCAAAGAAAGGGTAATCTTTATTAACACTGGCTTCTTAGATAGAACTGGAGATGAGATACATACGAGCATGGAAGCTGGCCCAATGATCCCAAAAGGTGATATTAAACTTCATAACTGGATTGCATCATATGAAGACTGGAATGTTGATATTGGATTGGAAACTGGTTTTCAGGGAAGGGCACAAATAGGTAAAGGCATGTGGCCAATGCCCGATGAAATGCTTGGGATGTATAGGGCAAAGACTGTACATCCGAAGGCTGGCGCAAACTGTGCTTGGGTCCCCTCGCCAACAGCTGCTTCCCTTCATGCAATTCACTACCATCAAATACTTGTTTCTGATGAGCAAACTAAGATCAAAGGAAGAGACAAGGCTGATCTAAATTCAATTCTAGATATACCTCTTCACTCAAATCCCGAGGAGCTATCCAAGGATCAAATACAGTCCGAGCTTGAAAATAATTGCCAAGGGATTCTTGGTTATGTTGTTAGGTGGGTTGACCAGGGAGTTGGTTGCTCAAAAGTTCCAGACATCAGTAATGTTGGTCTAATGGAGGATAGGGCAACCTGTCGGATATCAAGCCAACATATAGCAAACTGGCTTCATCATAAACTTATCGACACAGATCAAGTAATTGAAGCAATGAAAAAGATGGCTACTATAGTGGATAATCAAAATAGTAATGATGATAGCTATAATGATATGTCACCATCATTTGATGGTCTTGCCTTTCAAGCATCTTGCAGCTTAGCAATAGAGGGAAGGATTCAGCCCTCTGGCTACACTGAGCCGATACTCCATGAAACAAGATTAGAATTTAAAGCCTAAATGAAAAAAGGATACTGGGTTGTTAGAGCACACATTACAGATAGTGATGAATATGCAAAGTATGTTTCTCTAGCTGGAGATATTGTTCTTAAATACAAAGGTAGATTTCTAGTAAGGGGTGGAGATCAGGATGAGGTTGAGGGCTCAGGTTATGAAAGAACCGTCATGGTTGAGTTTTTATCTTATCAGGATGCCAAAGACTGTTATCACTCTACTGAGTATCAAAAAGCACTCATTCACACTGTAAATTCATCATCTAGATACTTTAGTATTGTGGAGGGCGCTAGTTAGCTTTTTTTTGCTTTTCGGTTTCATCTCTATGTTTTTTTAAGTACTTCATGAATGGAGTACCGCCAGTGCCCTTTATCGTTGAGCCTCCAGTTCCAAATGGGTTCTTTATTTGAGATTGTTTGTGAATATATGAAGCTGCAAACTCTAAATGAAGCGCCCTAAATTTTCTTATTTCTTCAAGGCATTTGTTGTATTTATTGGTCAAGCTTTTAGAGCCATCAATTAATTCCTTTGCTTTTGAGATATTTTCAACTTCCTCAATCATACTTCTATGCTCAGGGGGCATATAATCTCGCATTTCATTAAGATAATGTCTTAAATGGTCCTTGGTGTGATAGATGCCCAGAGCTCCGTCAAGGAATGGCATGATGCTACTCTGGGCTCCCGTTTCGCCTCTAAAAAATTGAGGCTTATTGTTGAATTGGTTTTCATACACAAGGCCTTTTTTGAGGTCAGGGTTGTCCTTAGTGCCAAATATAAAGGGCCTCACTCTATGATAATAAACATAAGGGTCGCATTTCTCAGGCATTCTTAAGAAAATAGCATTAACTTCCCTTAGAGATATTATTATTCTTCTTAGACCATCATCTAATTTTTTATTCTTATTAGACTTAAGTTTAGAGATTTCATACGCAGCAGTAACTGCATCCTTTGCTGCATTTTCAATACATACATGGATGGTTACAAACCAATCCTCGTCAACGCCACCCAAGAAGTTGGTAATCAGGGCAACATTTTCAAGAGATATATTCTGACTTTTATCAATCCTATACCAGTTATCAAGACAGTAACTTGCATAACTTAAAATTGGCGGCCTGCCTAAGGTATTAGACGCCTCAACCCATGGTTTTGATATTACTTCTGGTAGTATTTTGCTAGGTTTTTTACCACCCCATATATAAGCATGTGCAATAAAGCTCAGATGGACCATTGCAAGCTTAAGCTCTCTGAGATCCTTATTTTTTAGGAGAGGTTTTATAGATAGATCATTGACTTGCAACCCATCAATTGTTGTTTGAACTTTTCCTGTTAGAAGTAGCTTGGGAAGCTCAGAAGAAATATTTTCTAAATTTTGCAGAGACCTTGATTTTGTTATATATTTTTTTAAGGGATCTTTGTTTGGTAAAAAAGTTTTCATACACTTATCATATATAAAAATACTTTTAGTTGAATTGTTTAAAACTTATTTAATATTAAGTGTTGACTTTCGAAATAATAAGCGTAGTATTAACTTTACCTGCTGAAACCGACTAACAACCAAATGCAGACGGAAGTTAGAGAGAATCAGAAGGAAGAGACCAGAGGGAGAAAAGCGTTTTTAAGAGTTGACGATAAAAAAGAGCTTAAAAACCCACCAAGGATATAAGAGAAAAATATCCAAGGAGCTAAAGAAATTCTCACTTTAGACCCCAAAGGAACTCGAACTAAGACAGAGCAGTGCTCTGTTTTTTTTTGCCTAAAATAAGGCTATTAACTTAATATTCAGTTAAGTAACACATAAGCTTTTTAACTTAGAGCCCATGCAGGTAGATTTTTTTATTAACAATATTTTATTTTAAAGAGTGCTTATGGCAGAATTAAAGAATGAACAATTGGATTAGTTGGACAATTTTTATTTGTTTCTTTATTGGCTTATTTATTTCCGTCATTAACCTTGCTTATAGCTGATCTTTTAAGTGGGTTAAGGTGCGCCATTAATTATTTATTATACAAATCTAAAGTAGAGTTGAAATGAAGAGTTTTTCAACTTTCTCTCTTGCCCAAGGGGTTTTTCTTAAGAATTTTAATGAGGATTTAATAGAAGGGTTGCTTTTAAAGCAATTTATATCTATCTCTTTTGCAAGCGCTTCCCATCCATAATAATCAACGAGACCTGTGACCACTTTCTCTAAAGTAATACCATGCAGCGGGTTATTGATTTGGTCTTGAGACATTGTTTGAGTATTTTTTAGGAGTTTGCTGTTAAGTGATTTATGAGTCTATCTTTAAACTGGTCTAGGATTTCTTCCTCAATTAAATGGCGCATATTAGGAATAACAATCAGCTTACTGTTTCGAATAAGTTTTTGCATTAAACGAGAATTCTTAACGTCAATTACTGGATCTGCCTTGCCATGAATGATCAATGTATCTGCTTTTATTGATCTAACTTTTCTGATTCTATTTTTTGAAGAAAGTATGGCTAGCAGTTGTCGCGCATACCCAAAACCATCTTTAATATCCTCAACGCGTTTATAGTTGCTAATTGTACTTTCTCTAAATTCAGGTGTATCAACCACCCTGTCTTTCATACCTATAAGGCCAACCCATTTGATTTCTCTTTGATAAACTTCTTCCATGGTTGGGTTTTCAAGTTTAGACCTTTCAATCATCATATTTCTAACGTCCTTAGAAGCCCCGTTTAGTGGTCCTGGAACGCTTGCTGTTGAGGCAATAAGTGTAAATGACTTAACTCTTTCAGGATACTTTGAGCAGAGTATCTGGGTGATCATACCACCCATGGATGTTCCAAGAATATGAGCTTGTTTGATTTGAAGATGATCTAAAAGATTAATTCCATCTTTTGCCATATCATTGAGGCTATATTCTGTTTTGATTGGTAGTTTTAAGAAATACCTAAGATATCCAAGACCAAATGAGGGTTTATCCTTAAATCTCGAAGACAATCCAGAGTCTCTATTATCAAATGTAATAACTCTATAATTGTGACCTATAAGAAAGCTTATAAGATGGGGCGGCCAATGGACCAGTTGGGCGCCAAGACCATGCACTAAAAGAATCGGCTGTGATTCCATTGAACCATACTCTCTATAGAAAATTTTTACCCCTTCATTTTCTATAAATCCTTCTGTGTATTCCATGTCTTTAGTCTTACATATTTTTTCAATGCAATACATATCTTTTTCATATACATTAGTGAAAAGAAGTTTTTCATTGGGGAATATTTTTTGATAACAGCTGTAAGCAATAAAACTAGGTTTGCCTATGGAATAGGTGATTTTGCCATTTGTCTGTACTGGAGCGGTGTGAGCATCTACCTTCTTTATTTTTATACAGATGTTGTAGGCATAACTCCTTTTGCAGCAGGCATTATTTATGGACTTGGTATTCTCTGGGATGCTATGACAGATCCTTTTATGGGCTTCATGGCAGAGCGAACTAGAAGCAAAATGGGCAGTTACAGGCCTTATATTTATTATGGCTCTGTTCCGCTTGCACTTTCTTTCATTCTTCTTTTGTGGGTTCCGCCTTTTGAGGGCGTTCTATTATTTGGCTTCCTTCTATGTGTTAATTTAATTCATAGAACCTGTTTCACAATAGTTAGTGTTCCTTATTCTTCACTTACTGCTCGAATAACAGATGATAGTGATGAGAGAACTATACTTACTGGATCGAGAATGATCGCAGCTGCTTTTGGAACTTTTTCGATATCTGCATTAGGTTTCCCGATTGTTCTCTATTTTGGTGGAGGAGAGGAGTCTCTTGGATTCATTTACTTAGGATTGATTGCTGGGGCCATGGCAGCAATCATTCTCACAATAACTGTTTCATTTGTTAGAGAAAGAAGCTTTAATAAGCCCAAAGAACTTCTTCCGAGCTTTAAAGAGGTTATGGCCTCGGTTGCAAGCAACTATCCTTTTTGGATTGTTTTCTCTGCCATATTAATTCTTATCTCTACTTTTTTAATGTTTAATAACAACCTTATTTATTTCGCGAAATATGCTCTAGATATGCATGAGCAGCAAGGCTTGATATTGGGCATGTTGAATGGAGTGACACTTCTTGCTGTTCCCTTTTGGGCATTTACTGCCCTCAAGCTTGGCAAAAGAAACACTTGGTTGCTAGCCATGACGTTGCTATTTATTGGGTTCTGCATTTTTTATATTTATCCAATATCCACTCTTCATGAACTCTTATATATTTTAGCTTTTATTGGATTGGGTAATGGAGCTACAGGAGTATTATTCTGGTCTATGCTCCCAGATACCATTGAGTACGGTGAGTGGAAGTCGGGCATAAGAACAGAATCATCGCTGTATGGTTTTATGACGTTTGCCCAAAAAGGGGCAATTGCAGTAGCGGTAATCATTTTAGGTATTGCATTAACTAAAATAGGTTTTGTTGCAAACCAAGACCAGTCAGCTGAAACCTTAAAGGGTCTTAAAAGTTTAATGTCCTTAATCCCCCTTGTTGGTATTTTCATAAGCTTTATCTTGATTTACTTCTATCCAATTGATAGAGCTCTTCATCAAAAATTAATAACAGAGATTCAGCAACGAGGAGAAATAAATGACTAATATTCGATGGGGCATTGTAGGAACTGGAAGTATAGCTACAGCCTTTGCGCACTCTATTAAATACTCTAATAACTCCTCTCTTGAGGCTGTTTATGGAAGAAATGAAAGTAAATTAAAAGACTTTTGTAATAAATTTGAAGTGGAGGGTATAAATGAACCCAATAATTTATTTACCGCAGGTCAAATAGATGCAATTTATATTGCTACACCTCATAGCACTCATTATGAATATTGCCTTTCTGCAATTAGGAATAAAAAACATATACTCTGTGAAAAACCTCTTACAGTAAATCATCTTGAGAGTATGGTTTTACTCAACCTTGCAAAGGAATCAAATGTATTTTTGATGGAAGCTTTTATGTATAGAACTCACCCACAAACTGCTAATATTTTAGACAGCCTTGATGTGTTTCAGGATT
>Ga0209557_1000133_pt1 | contig 47816 bp, 24 predicted proteins | sample SaaInlV_120m_DNA_4_FD_184672 | JGI IMG/M metagenome (GOLD analysis project Ga0209557, IMG submission 184672) | Marine microbial communities from expanding oxygen minimum zones in the Saanich Inlet - Saanich Inlet SI074_LV_10m_DNA (SPAdes) (version 2) | ecosystem: Environmental > Aquatic > Marine... | reverse complement strand
GCGAAAGAAGCAAGTCCTTTCTGCTCTACTAATGCAGCACCGAGGTATCTCCATCCACCAGCATCTGAAGCATCAGTATGGGTTGGAGCACCACCACCTGCAGCAATTCCTGTAATTGCTTGATATACTCTACTACTATCTTCAATAATATCATATCTAACATATGTTGTACCTGCTGCATATGCCGCATACTTACTACCCTCGGTAGCAGTAGCAATAGGTACGTTTGTTGCACTTGTTAGTCTACCATATCCATCTACTGTAAATTTCGTTGCGTTTACAGTTTCTGTGCCAAATGGTTCGTCGTTAGATCCAAGAGCATCAACTGATGTGAGAGATTCTGTATTGTAATCACCATCAACTACAGCAGTGACAATCATATCAATGATAGGATTACCATTAATACCACCGCCATCAGCAATAGCAATTCTAGTTGCTGTACCTGTAATAGTTCTGGTTTGTATATTACCAGGAGAAGACCTAGTAGTAAAACCAGTTGAGTTTAGATCAGCAAAAGACTTAAGGTCATTATCGTATGGTTGAGCACCAGTCCCTTCTATACTTGTATCTAAACCATATGCAGCAAGAGTAGTTGGGTTTGAGGCATTAATAACTCTACCTTTAGAATCAACTAAAACCTTAGTATATTCCGCTGATGCAGTGCTGGTGCCATCATAATGAGGAAGATTGCTTAATAACTGTAAGGTTGCATTAATCGCCAGGTTTTGAGATCCATCAAAAACTCCACTACCAGTTAAGTCTTCTGAGAGTGAAATCTGTCTAACTGAAGCAAGTCTAGACGCTGTTGAAGCATTACCAATTAATGTAGAAGTTACTGTGCCTGCAGAGAAGTTACCATCTGCATCTCTTTGCACAAGAGTATTTGCAGTGTTTGAAGTGGATTCGATAGGTCTTTCATACCTAAGAGAGTTCCACGCGGTAACACCATCACCGATCTTGATACGACCTGTATCGAGCTCAATGCCCAATTCCCCTTGAGCAAGAGTCGGGTTTGAGTTTGCCCATTCTTGAGCCCCACCTCTCCTTAATTGAATTCTATTTGCCATTTTTTACGACAACCCGTACAGTTAATGCTTCTGAGTTATTTATGCCATTAAAAAGGGGGGACACAAGTCCCCCCTCATCATTCTGCTTCTACTTCGTCAACTGTTTCTTCATCAGAAGTTTCAGATACAGTTTCTTTATTAAAATATTCTAGAGTTTCGATAGCACCTTGAAGTTTAAGTGCAGTGGTTTCATTCTCTTTAATCTTTGTTGCTAACTGCTTATTCTCTTCAACTAGCTTAGCAAAACGCTCTTTGAATTGACCAAGCATTTCTTCTTGAGAAACTTTTTCAATTGTCATAATGTTTATCTTGATTTTGGACTAACGTTAGTAAAAGTGATTTGATATCACCCATTTCAGATTTTAAGTCAGAAACTTCTTTTTGTAAAGACTCTTCCTGAATCTTTTTGATCTGGCGAGCATTGAAGGTCGCCATATATTTATCATACTCAGAGGCGTTGCCATTTATAATAGCATTAGAAGAGGGATCTCTATACCATCCCTCTTTACCATCTACAGGAATTAATTCATCCATAATTATGTTGCAAGTGCAATAGCTCGAAGGTCAGCAAGTAGTGGGACTCTTGCCTGATTTGAAGATCTCATAACAATCTTAAGTTGGAATGCATTAAAATTCAAACCACTTACTTCATAGTAATAATCTTTCCAAAGAATTTCTTCTGAGGGAGAAGAGTCATATTGTAGTGGTGCGGGCATTAAAGTCCAACCAACAGAATTTAGATCATCATTAGTGCCAGAGTTAAATACTCTGTAGTAGATTCTGATTTCTGCTTCAGGAGGACGAGACATTTGGAAATCGACTCTAATAGATCTCGATTCTCTAATCAGTCTAGCAAGACGAGTGATGTATACCGCATCGTTTTGATCACCGAAAGGTAGTGTGGAAACATCTTGCGATGTGTCAATCTGTGATTGCTGACCATATGCATCAGGACCACCAGGCCACTGATTGATTCTATTTGATGTCGTAATCAAAGAGCACCTGTCCAAATCAACCAGAGGAGAAAGATTGGATTTTTCTGTAGAAAGATCAATCTTCATAGTTAGTGATTTAGCACCACTTAGTCTTGCATCTTCATTAATTTGAGAGCAAACCATTCTAGGATTGCTGAAGAAATTAAGATTATTAATGGTAATATCAGCATAAGACCCATCATTAACAAATGAGGGTTGATCCTGAATTGTAGATCCGTTACCAATAGAAGTTGCACTGGTAGTATTAATTCTAGTAGTAATCTCAGTCTCAGGAAAGTCTAGTGTAGATATTGTTGGGGTTAGTGTTTCAAACTGCACGTTTTGAGTAGCAAAAACAAAATCACCACCACTACGGATACCACCACTAGCAATACTAGTAGTATGTAACATGTAAGTATCCAACCAAGGACATGAAATTGATGTATGAGTCTTATTCAACTCTATCAATGGTATGCCATCTAAATTATAACATTCAACTACGGAGTTAACCGTATGTGCTACTTCTGCAGTATCATTAAGTCCTCTACCAGAAGTAGCAACAGTAATAGTCTTACCATCAGCAGAAATTTCTCTATATGAGATAATCTCATCATTGACCTTCAAGTAACCAGGATTAGAATCGCTGATTACAGCACCATTAATAGTTTTATGGAATGCAGTAGCATCATCAACAGTAATTGAAGATGCACCTACAATCAACGCACTATTAAGAATAGTTGATGAAACTTCAGAAACTATTCCTTCAACTTTAACATTATTAGACCTGCTATGCATACCATGATTTCTATGGTAAACCAAGACTTCTCTTTCATCACCTCCAAAGGTGGGTGCAGATGTCAAATAATTACCGATGCTATCTCCAGTATATACAATTGATGCTGCAGTACCTGTGCCTCCTCCAGCTTCTGAGACTGTTTCTGTTGCTGTGAATTGAGCAGAAACATAGTTGAGTACCAAAACGCCAGTGCCGCTATCGAAAGAAACAACTTCACCTGTTGCTGCAGAAGTACCACCAGTTACAACATCACCTACTTCAAAAGTGTCAGTGACGCCAGTAAGTGTAAGAGTTGCTATCGCTTGCGAAGATAGAATATTAAATGTACTTGAGCTTCCTGCTAACCAGTTACCATCAACTTCATTGACAATTAGAGTATCTGGATCTGTGTCAGGATCAAATGATAATACAGTTGCTTCTGCATTTGTCGTAATCTGTTTTAATCTAGCTCCGACAGAATATGCATAAGTTGTGCCTGCTGGTAATACTAAAGTAGTTTTTGGTTTAATAGTCTGAATGGGATTGGAAATAAGTCTGTGGACTCCTCCATTTCCTCTACCCTGAGGGGTATTATTTAAAGTTACTGTGCCCTGAGTTTCTGTAAAGTCAGCACGGAATACTGTAAACTTCAGATCTTCATACTGATCAGCAGTCCAGGTAGATGCGTTTTGAGATTTAAAGAGCACACCAGCATAGGGTTGCTCAGAAATTGTCCTAGTGCCAGTAACATCAACATCACCCATTCTAGAGATCCAAACTTTATATTCGTTGGAGTCAGACAGAAGCACGAAGCAATATTCAATTGAAGACTTAATATAAACAGGTGCTCTAAATGTAAATCTAGTTGGGATCGCAGCACTTTCAGAAATCTCTACCTGATCGGGATTGATCGTAACATCAGAGAAAGGAAGAATAGTTTTTGTAGGATAACCATTTGTCATGGTCCTAATCTGCATTGAGATTGGGATATTAGTATCTTTAGTCTGGAAGTAAATATCAACTCCAGTCAAGAACATCCCGCCGTCTTCTTCAACAATAAAGGATTGTGCAAGAGGGTCATACCAACCAATCTGCCTATCTTCAGTTCTGGTGCTTTCAACAACTCTTTCTTCAGAAACAGTATCTTGGACAACCTCAGCATTTCTAACAGCAAGAATATTTTCTTGGACTGTCTGTAAAGTGCCTTGAGCAGAATAAGTTGCCTGTGCAGAAGAATCTACAGTGCCAGGAGTAGAGTTGTTAGTCTCACTTGTAGTAAATCTAACATTTCTAGTACCTGTTGCCCAACGGGGGTTTGCATCATTCTTAGGAGAAGGCACAAAGAATGTGCCTTGAATATTACCTACGTTATCGGTCAATAAACGACGATCTTGGACAACTGCTCTAGCACCAGATGTTAGTCCAAGTAAAACTTCACCAACTTGCATGTTACCGAAATAATCGGGAGACACACTTTCAGCAATTGCAGTAATGTTATGATTTAAATATTGAGTTTGTGAAGCATAAGTTTCTGGAAGTGTTTCAGTGCCCTTTCCATATGGATTTGTAGTATATCCATCATTAGGAGCAACAACTTGCAATTGACAACCAGAAGTCTCTCCACGTACAGTTTCACCAACAACAAAAGGTGTTTCATTTGTCCTAGAATCTGTAGAAGAATTTTTGATTATTTCAATAACCTTAGGTGTCATATAGTTTGTAACTACCACACCATCAAAGAATGCATAGAATCTAGTACGGGGTTTCAGTCGGAATACATTAAATCCAATATTACGAGATCTAATCCAAGGAATTGCAGAAGTAGATAGAATAGTGTCACCTAAAGACTTACGATCAATCTTAGGCACAATTTTTGTGCGAATACCCTGTCTTGCTTGGTTGTTAACAACACGGAAGGTTGTGCGATCATGTAGATAGAAAAGTCCCTGTCTACGCTGACCGTGACCAGCACGACCTAACTGACGACCAACACCATATGTACCAGATGTTGATGTTGTTTGAGTTGTTGACAATACAGTTTCACCAGTCCAGTTTGTCTGCCAAGATCCCCACTGAATAGGAGCAAAACCATCTTGATCAAGCTGCATATCTTCAGATACTGCAGAGAAATCACCTTCAATATTCTCAACACGAGCAGGCATACGATCAATATCAATCCAATCATCAGATGCAGGTTGTAGATCTACACGACCGATGAAAGTAAAGACGTTAAATGGGTTAACATTTTCAGTCCTAGATGCATATGGTTGTGTAATTACTGCTAGATCATTATAGGGAAGGGTTAAAACATTCCCTGGTGCTTTGACAATATTAGTTGATTCGGATTCATTATATTGAAGTGCAACATTGGTTGTAAAGTGCTGAGGTCTCAGTTGTCCTTCTCTAAAGTCTAAAGAGCACTTATAGTCAGGACTAAAGACAGCACCAACTGTATGATCAGTAAAGTCATCTACAACATATCCATTCTTCAAACGATCAAAACCATTTTCATCATAGGTTTTAGTATTGTCTGCTTGAGACTCAAGCAAAGACAACGAAGTATAGTATTCGACGTGAGTCAGTCTCTGCTCCAGGTCGCCAATATCCTTCATCGTATAACGACGAATCAATTCCTGTTTGATGATAACATCTCTTTCAGGATCAAATACATATGGTTTATATTCTAACGTTGCTACAAGCATTGCGTTAGGGAAATCTTCAGGAGGAATTAGATATTTTCCAGATACTCCTTTAGAAATTTTAATGTCTCCAGAATGAGAGACATACAATTTATCGATTCTAGCTAGATACCAAGAATAATCAGATCTAAAGGAAGAATTGACCTGCATGATATCGAAGATTGTGGAAGCACCACTACCACCACTAGTATTGAATACTCTTGAGTTGAAATCAAATGTTGTGCAATTTACAAAGTATGGTGCGCTAATAGTGCCAGACCCATTTCTCAATTCTTTGATGCCAGGACGGAAGTCTGCTTGATCTCGAATAAACTTAATAGATCCATCTAACTTATAGTTAGGAATATCTTTAAACTCAATACCAGTATAAGATTCTGCAGAGAAGTAGTCACCAGATGCTTCATGAATGAAGTAATCAAAGATTACTAGCAATCTTCTATTAGGAGATACTAAACCACTTTCTCTAACTAATCTAGAAACATCATAATAATTAGTTCTTTGACCAGGATCTAATGTAAACTGATCTGTAATTACTTTACTACCGAGTGAGATTGAATCTTCATCGTCATCAACTAGGGCATCGATAGGATCATTATTCGCATCAAATCCTTCAATCTTCTCACCATTAATAAAGTTGACATCATTCAGATTTACAAAAAATAGTTTTTGTGTAGTGTTTTGGAAAGAAATTACTCTTCCACGAGCCCCAGAGGTTTTACCAGTAACTAATGTGCCACTTCCAAAGAAGATTGATTCTGTCAGTGTGATAAATGGTGGTGCTGCATCATTAGAATTATATGACTCATAAATTGCATGGACATGATAAACATCATTCAATCCAAAAGAGACTTCACCATCTTGGACTCTAGTGCCATATAGACCACTATATGTCAGACCAGTTTTTTGGACATCTACATCATTATCTGTTTTGATTACCTTCAATGCTTGCATCTTAGCAGCAGACTTAACTTTCTTAGATACCGTGTTTTTGGAAACCAGAGCAGTTAATGAAACTGAAGCAACTTGGCCAAGTCCACTGATAGAGAATGACTGATTACCAGCACCAAAACTTGTCGCTAATACACCACCATCAGTTAAAGAATCTACATCTAAATTATCACCAGCACTGAATGTAGTATCGCCACCATCACTAATAACAGTCAGAATATAATTATCGGAAGATAGTGCGCCAAATGCTTCAGTTTCAGGAAGAGTGAATGTAATTGATCCTGAAGTAACAGTTTTAGACGCGAAGTTTCTAAAGACAAAGAAAGACTCATCTGCCAGAGACTTCATAACATCTTCAGGAAGGTCAAACGAAAGTTCGCCATTCTGATAATCTTTCTGGAAGATGAAAGGACGCAATCTCACCAACTCACTATAATCGCCATCTGCAACAGTGCCTACGGTTAATACAGTATCGGTTACTGCAGTTTGATCATCATAATTGAAAATAACATCGCTTGCTGCTACTGTTGACCTCTTATTAACACTAGTTGTACCGATATTAGCAGGATCAACTCTTTTGATTCTTACCGTGTTATTACCTTCAGAATTAGAAATAGTTGGTGTTACTACATCACCAGGACGAAGATCTTTATCAAATCTAGTTCTAAAACCAGTAATATTGGAGTTAGCAATTGAAGCAACATCAAACGTTGCATCAGCACCACCACCTGTGATTGTAATGGTTTCATCAACACTATAACCACTACCACCAACATTAACAGTTACCCCTGTAACTGCACCTGCCGAAGTGGTAATATCAACAGTCAAATTACTACCATTACCACCAGTAGTAGCGACACCAGTAGCGTCTGAATATCCACTACCACCAACAATAGTATCTGCAGTTAAAACATCACCTTGAGTATTATCAATATTGATAGTTGATGCTTCAATAGGTCTAGCATCATTCAGAATAAGGTTACACCCAAATCTAATTTGGTTGGTAGCATTTAGACCAAATGCAGATCTAGCATCCGAAACTTGATAAGACCATGCTGCTTCAAGAGTACCTATAGGTCTTCCATCAATTTCTAAAATTTCATTATTGGTGAATATACCTGAAACTTGCTCAAGATAAACATAATGTGTATTATTACCTGTACTTGCAATATAACCAATGGCACCAGAAGTTTTACCTTTAATTCTAGATCCTACTGTAAGGGGAAGCACCGCATTAGCAATATTGATTGCTGTCCACATTTGAGCATCATAGAACCACATGTCATAGACACCAGCCGTGACTCCTTGATTGCCAAAGGGATTAGTTGCTGCAGAAGAAGTCGTTGCTTTTTGCATTTGGACTACACGACATCTACCAATTTGATTGGCACCTGATTTTGGTGTAGTAGTTGCATTTGCAGACCAGTCATCATACAAATCCATAACTTGGTATGCATCAACAACACCATCTCCACTAACTTCAGGCCAACCATAGATATCATATACTTTTATGAAATTGCCTAAGTTGAAATTGATAATACCATTCTGTACAGAATCAAAATCTCTAGGTTTATCTACATCAACATATTGGGGAGAAATAAACTCTGTGCGATATCCTTTAATATATGCCTTACCAGGAGAAACCTCAATAGCAAGTTTAGATTCTGCTGCTGGATTTCCCTGTCGAGATGTATCTCCTTGCTGATAAACACCATTATTAAATCCATCATTTAAATGCTCTCTAGGAGTAACAGTGAATGTATCAATTACATAATCTCCAGACTCTTCAAAAGTCCTACGCGCAAGAGACTTTTCAAGTTCACTATATGCCGTACGAGTTACGAAACTCTCTACCGTGCTTTGATTAATTCTAAGTAATTCGATGAAGTCTTTATCTGCTTCATCGGAGATAAGACGTTTTGTAAACTGAGTGCTAATCTTAAATCTATGACCACCAGGAGCAGAGTAGTTGGAAGTTCCTGCAGCATTATCATTTAGAGATTCATCGTCTTCTGGAGTAACAATGGACTCAAGTACGTCAAGACCGACTCTATATGAAGGATTGCTACTATACTGCTCAAGAATAATATAACTAGAGGGCACATTTACAAAGTGACCTCTGATGAAATAAACACCATCACTAATATATGCCGAAGATCCAACTGAGGTGGCATTTACAGGAAGAAGTTGTGCAAATGGAGTGCCGATTTCAATCAGCGTCGATCCAAAAGTAATTTCTTTGTTTGCAATTAACTGCTCATTTAATTGGAAAGTATTTAATCCAGACGCTGAAGTTGTATCTCCAGAATCAATATATTTTACATATATTGTAATGTATCCCCTTTCGGAATCCTCTGCGGAAATACTATATAAAACTTTTGCTTTAATACCAGTAGTCAGACCTTCAATAATAGAACCATCTAACTGGTCTCTATAGGTCTCAACATCACTACCTAAGAATGATTCTTGTAATAGAATGCAACTTACATTCAAGTCATATCCCACTTGACCAGGGATGACCATTGCACCATCTTTAAAAAAGTGTGTGCCAACATTTTCGACCTGATTCTGCAAGATCGATTGCATGGTTGACAATTCACGAGCCTGAATTGGGAATCCAGGACGGAATAACACCCTGTAAAAATTCTTATCCTTATCGAAATCGTCGTAATAGGGTGTAACGTTTAGATTGGTATTTTGTGCCATTAGAATTCGATTACGATTTTGATGTCTTCTACTTGGTCATTTGCGCGACTGATAGAGCGCCTGTTATCTATATAGACCACTTGACCAGTGCTATATTTGATCTCTGGTTTTGCATATCCATTGTTAAACTTCATACCCAAATCATACTCAGTATTGTTAATGGTCCTAGATGCTGTATTGGGAATCGTAGGGAAGTTTACATCTGGTTGACCAGCAGCACCAGACGTTGCTCCATTGATGGGGTTTGATCCATCAAACTCATTTAGAGTACCAGTGACTTCTGGGAAAATACCATCAACGTTGTTTTGATAATACTTCAAAAGTTTAGTAGTAGAATTCCATGAAATAACTCTACCCCTAGCGGTAACGGTAATACCACCAATAATTCTAGATTGCGTAATGATTTCATCAGGAATATAATTTCCTTGGAAATTTGAGGGGAAGATTACTGCTTTAGTTGCAGAAACCGTAAGATCTGAGATTAACTCAGAGGTGCCAAACTTAAGTGGATTTGCAATCAATCCAATACGACGATAATCGTTATCAATAGGGAAATCCCCAGCGCCTTCATCATAAGAAAGTTTAGCATTGATCATTGCTCTGTATGCACCCATCTCAGTGACAGGATCATAACCATGACCACTTGGAGGTGGAATAATAACATCGACTTCAGCATTAGTGCCTGTGCCGATACCTTGGATATTATCAATACTGATTTTACCAAAAGTATATCCTGTGCCACCAGAAGTTACAGTTGCAGAAATTACCTTACCACCGTCAATAACAATAGAAACTCTTGCACCTGTACCATCTCCATTGATAGGGGCATTATCATAAGTGCCGTTATTGTAACCAGATCCAGCAGCATTAATAACTACAGTATCAATTTCACCAGCGACTGCGTTTGTTCTTACTGCATCATTAATGAAAACAGGCATGTAATCATTAGAGAAAAACTTCAAAACAGAAGCCACAGGAATGGTATAAAGATACTTCCAACGATAACCATCACCAGTAGTGATAATGGAAGTAGAAGTGCCAGTTGGCTCAACCGTAGATGGTTTCCCGTTAGGATCTGAAGGTGACGTGCCATTGTAAATGCACTTATATACTTGATATTGTGAGTTTACAACGTAGAAATCTGAATCATATAATTTAGTAGCACCTGAGGAAGCAGTTTTACTAGGAGAATAATCATGACGATACATGTCATAGGTAAAACCCAGACCGCCAGTGGTTTGCTCTGGAGAAACCCAGTCAATTCTGCGGACAACCTGCACAACATCAGATGCCAACACCCTTTTCAGAGAAATCATGTCATCATATGATGACGAAAATTCTCGAAACGAGTCTACCGCTTGGGGTGGTGAGTTTTCATCATCCCAAGGTTGTGGTCTACCGATGAAGATGTAGAGTCGGTCTCTAGAAGATCCTGCATCAGCATCACTTTGAGTCGAGTTAGGACCCTCAAGTGCTTTGATGAATTTTTGTGCAGAAAAAATCCTAAATTGATCAGTTAGTAACGCTGCCATTTCCTAGGTTATATACAAATTGGTGATCCTCTTGTTTATTTATGAAGGTTATCAAGATCTAATTTCGGTTAGATACTTAATTCCCTTGATTCTGTAAGAAGCTCCACCGTTTCCATTAATTTTTTCTCCTCCAGAAATTATTTGTAATGCTCCTCCATTTCCTGTTGTATCACCACCAGCATTAGTAACAGTAACAGTGGGGCGGGAATTATATGTATTATCAATGTAAGGAATGATACCATAACCACCATCAGTAACAGTTACTGAAGCAATTTGGTCACCAGCAACAGTCATGTTTACCGTTCCTGTTGCTTGAATATCACCAATATCCTCAACTACAATTGTTGGTGGAGCAGTATAGTTAGTGCCAGCATCCAATATAATAAAGTCAACAACACAAGAATTTTCGGAGAATTCATAAAGAAGACCACCTAATCCTTTACTAACATCCCCAGTATCGTATGGAATAATGCCTCTTACGGTTAGTATGTAATTTGGAGAATCCCAAGAAACTACCGTAGCAACAATTCCAGATTCGCTGCCAACGATGGTTTCATTGATTTGATAATTAAATCCATTTCCTGTAGGACCATCCAATTGAATTTCAATTAATGCTTCATGGGGACGACCTTCACTCAGAGCACCAGATTCAATAACACCAGCAAATTTGAATGGAGTAGATCCGTCTTTAATATTCTCACCAACTTGGAATAATGTAGTATTCTGTCCACCAACAGTTTCTTCTACACCATATAGAGAACTGTAGATGCCACCATCCAAACTAATTTGATTGACATATGCAGTGCCAGTATTAATAAGATCTGGAATTCCGTCACCAGCACCACTTAACTCATCATCATCTTCAAAATCAGAATTTGTTAAAGCACCGATAGGTACCGTTAATGTTGTAATAGTAGTATTTTCTGAAAATATTACATTATGTGGTTGGAATGAAGAACTAGCACTTCCCGCTGTGCCTGCATCAAACTGCACAATAGTATCTTCTGTAGATGGAATACCTCCATCGATGAATGCCAATTCATCGACTTCAAAGGTAACTAGCAATTCCCTATTATTTGGATTCCAATCATATACTTTAGCAATCTTATTATTTGCATTTTCAATTTGCCTAATAACAGTATCGCCAACTTTATATTGATAAGTGGAAATACCATCTCCATCATTTTGACTGGTATCTAAAATAATTCTCTGGTCATATCTAAAATTAACACCACGAGTTAGACCACCTAAAGACTTATCAGTCTTTGTAGCATAGTTAATTGTCTCATTATCAATGATGAAAGATCCAGATCCAGGGAATGCATTTGTAGACTTTACATATACAGTATTATCACTTGAGGACATTTCTTTCAAGACACCTGTCAAAAAGAATGTAGATGAATTTAAAGACTGTCTATTGGAAGTAATTCTCTTGAGATTTACCAACTTTTGGAAAATGACATTTGGTGGAGAAGTGTATCCTCTTCCAGGATTTGTAATATCGATCCCAACAACTTGACCTTGAGAAACTCTAGCAATTCCTTTTGCACCAAGACCACCACCACCAGTAATCAAAACATATGGGGCCTCTTGATAAAATTCTCCATTATCAATAATAGTAATATTTGTCAGTTTACCAGTAGTATCAATTTGCGCTGCTCCTGTAGCACCTTGACCTCCACCACCTTCAAAAATAAGATTTGGTGGAGTTGAGAAACTCCTACCATCATCCTGCAGAGTTAAACCTGTAACTGTTTGGACAACAGGTGTCACTGTCGCTCCATTTCCTTCCCCACCAAGAATTTTAGCTTGTGTGGGACCAAAATAACTATCTCCATTTTTAGTCATTTTGATGAATCCAACCTCATCCCCATCTAAGAATACTTCACCTTCAGCACCGAATGGAAACTGTACCTGTATATCGGGAAGTGTATCACCTTCAAAGAAGGGTTCTCCATACATTTTGGGACCAATTGCATATGGATATACTGGAACGCCAGAGACATTCTCAGTCATAAAGTATGCATATGTGCCGTTTGGATATTCGGGAGTGCTTGTAAAAATACCATTGAATTCATCTAGAATTCCCTGACTATCATCATAGATATAGTCTTGAGTAAAGTCTCCTAATACATAACCATTTTGGACAGATCTATATCCAGCATTATTACCACTATATGAGAATACATATAGCACTGTAGGTGCATCAACCTTTACATCATATACTACACTTCGGGTAGTTGCAGTAGTATATCCAGAAAGATATCCAGCATAATCTACTTCAGATCCATCAATATAGTATTTGATATTTGATGAGGGATACACATATGCAGTATTACCAATCTGAGTATTGTCATTTAGAGAATGCCACCCATCTTCAGTCTCACTAAAGAGAAAGATTTTAGTATCATTAGAAGAATCATCTAGATTAAAAGTATATACTTTACCCCTATCAAGATTTAAAACCGAAAGCGATTGACCATCAATTAAAAATTTATCATTAGATACAGTTACTGTTTTAGTAACAGATCCTACAGTGTTTACAGTTGCTCGATTACCATCAATTTCTGCACCAGTTTTTAATCTATAAGAAGAAGTCATCCTTCCTACAGTTGTGCCAGATGTATACCCATAAGGACCATAGATTGGATATCCATCAAAGGACATACCAACAATCTTAGAGTGTCCAGTTACGTGTCTAGAATAATCTATTGTTGAAGCATCACCAGGTTGATAAAAATTTGAGATATAATAGTTATTTTCGGGTTCTTCATTTTCAATTTCTGGATTGAGAATTAAGTATCCTTCATCACCCTCATACCCAGACATATATCTATGATTACCACAGTAATAATAGATGCGATTTGTCTCATCAGCATTCATAATAAATACTGCTTGATATTCATTCTCATAATCAGCAGCTGGTGCTTGTGATGCACCTGTGCTGTTGTAATATAGAGTACCGCTATTCAGTGACCCATCTTGAGTCGTGCTAAACCTCATTGGGTGTTCAACTGGTATTCGATTACTATCATCACTCTGATCCCAAATAATCAGATAATTTCTCTGTACCTGAATATTTTCTGGTGCAAAATAATATCTACCTGGGATAAAATCACCAAACTCGTGTGCCTCAGGTCCAAAGTCAATATAGAAAAAACCATTTAGGAAAGTCCTTGGATCTCCAGAAACAGTAAAGTAGAATCCATTAGATCCTAAAACTCTACTACCAGCTTCAAATACACCTCTAGCAATTCTAACGTATACTCTTTCTACTAATCCTTGACTATTTCTAACAACCTTTGCAATTTCACCTGTACCAGATCCACCAACAACACTTACAGTTATACCAACTTCAATAGGAGTATTTCCATTATTTTCTTGAATACTAACAGTATTTAATAAAATATTATCTATTTCAGTTTTTACATTCCAAGTAAAAACTTTCTGAAGACCATTTTCAAAAACACCATTTGATTGAGCAAACTGAGAAATTAGTTTATTTGATTGATAATAATATTTTTGATTATCAATAACTCCGTCAAACTCATCTTGAGTTTTAATGTAGTCGTGGTTTACAGTATCAATACTAAATCCAGCAGGAGCATTACCAATTGCTCCCCATTCTGGTGTGTGTAATAACACACCATTTGCCATAATTCCTAGGGATTTGTTATTTTGGAATAATCTATCACCTGAGAAGGGGACATCCTTTCCACCTCGGTATATAAAAGTTTGATCAAAAGTCGAATCGGTTATAACAGTAGATCCACCAGGAGCTCTTAAATTATCAGTTGTAATTAGAGATGGTTTTGGATCTCCATCGGATACAATTCTTAATCTATCAGTTACATCAGAATTTTGTATTTGAAAAGATCCTGAAGTGCTTGAATTTGAATTTCCTTGCCAAACTCTATTGACATCAAATGATGTGTTTATAGTTGGGGTATCTTGTAAAGGTGTAATAGAAACACGAAGCGGGTTATATCCACTTCCAGTATCTAAAACTCTAACATGCACAATTTTACCAGAATCATCATCGATGATTGGATATAATAATGCGGGTCGCACTGGAGTACCACATCCACTAATTGTCAGACGAGGTGGGTCTGAAGAAGTGTATTCACTACCACCTTCGACTACTTTTACAGCCTTTACACCAAAGACAGTATTAAAAATTGGCTCAATTTGAGCTCCCGATCCAGGTATATTTCTTGCCATTTATCAAGTTACAATGTTAATTACACCATTCATCAATGCATGAATTGTGCATTGATAATATAAAGTATTGGGAGCATCCATAGGCACAGTAAAATACAATACATTACTGCCACTTCCAGACTGACCTGCAGTATATGGAGTGCCTGCCAATCCCTGAGAGGATTGAATGCGGATCGGATGATTACCACCATTTACACTATTGTCGAAAACATATGTAAATCCACGATAAAGATAGAGTCCTGGATCTTCTGCAACAGAAGAAAATCCAGGTCCATTAAAAGTAAAATGATTAGATTGATCAGCACCTAAGTCCCACCATATAATTGGACTATCAGTAGGAATCCAACTAACGCCGTTATAGAATAACGAATTACCTTGTGCAAGACCTGTTGTGTTTGTATCTGTGAGATCTTCAAATGTTGTTGTTAATGTTGCATTAAAGTCAATTGTTAATGTATCCCCATCAACACTAGTCGCAATGCCTGTGCCACCAGCAATAGTTAGTGTATCAGATTGACTATTTGCTGTTGTACTTCCTGTATCTCCAGAGACTGTCGCAAATAAGTTAATACTACCAATACCTGCATCATCATCTGCAGGAAACCATTTTGATGATGTAGTATTCCACTTTAATACTTGATTATTTTGTGGAGCAGTTGTAGTTACATCAACATCTGCAAGTAAACCAATACTAGAATATTCTGTAAGAAGTGATACGCGAGTATCTCCAACACCACCAGCAGTGATATTCATATTTACATATGGAGTATCATCACCATCAACAATAAAGAAGTATCCAGGATAAGTCGCTGCGGCTGGTGCAAGTCCTATACTTCCCCACTCATTTTTATACTTAATTATTGTAGGAAAGTTAATCGATCCATCAGTTCCCGAAAATGTGCTAGTGACAGATCCTGCAATTAAATTAATATTACCTGTGCCATTAGGAGAAATATCAACATCTACGTTGGAAGATGAAGTAATTATCTGCCCCGAAGTATCCAGTGCGGAAGTCAATGCACTGTAGTCTGATGGCACAAAGGTCGTGCCATCATATCTCAAAACTTGTCCAGTTCCAGCGTTAGCGACACTAATTTGTGTAGCAACACCATTACCTATCGCAGTATATAATTCATTAAAGTTATCATTAACTTTATCACCACCAACACGGAGAGTATCACCCGTGTTGTCATTTGCGTTATTACCTATTCCTATAAGTTGTTTAGACATTGACGGACACTTTTTAGTTATTTATGTGGTTAAACTATTTCTGGATCAATCGCTTCTTCGCCATACTGACTTAGATCTGGAGCAACCCAATCATCAGGTACCGATGTTTCGATATTGATAGTGGGTTTCAGATAACCAGATCCCCCAGTGTTAACAGCAATAGATCCGACTCCAACCAATGCCTTGATCTGTGCATCAAAACCACTGATAGAATCAACTCTAACATTTGGTCTAGATGTATATCCAGATCCAGGTGATGTTACAGATACGTTTCGGATTGTGCCCGAAGTGATTGTTGTAGAAGCGGCTGCACCCTTACCGAAGACAGATCCAAGATAATCGAAAGTGACCAAAGAGTTAGAAGATTCAATAACAGCAACTTCACGATCACTGACCTCACCCTGAATATCGATACGATCACCCGCTTCGATTGGAGGGAGAACGACTGCAGCGTCAACGTCTGCTTCCGATCCAACGTAAGAGAATGCAACAAATGTTGATCCTACGCGAGGAATTTCGTTAAAGATAATTCTAGAACCAACAATTTCAAAACCAACTCCAGGTTCTTGGACAACGCCATTAAGAGAAACAATGATATTATTTTCTGGTCTGATTGTTGATGATTGGACACCATCAGTAAGAGTCAATGAGTAGAAAGTCTCATTTCTTCTTAGGTTGAAAGACTGGCGTAAAGAATCAAACTCGAATGAAATATCATCAAGTTGTCTTAGTTTACCAACATAGAATCCTGTAAACGAAGATCCTAATGATGGAGGTTCGGTAAATTGAATTTTATTGGAGAATGCGGTAAATGCTTGCGATGACCCTGGTGGTTGTAGGATACCATTAACGAAGATCATCATATGACCTGCAGGATCTGGGAAGTATGAGTCACCATTATTAATAGTGAGATCAAACGTTGTTTGAGTGCCATCAAATCCACGGAAGTATCTAGATACTCTTGCCTTCAATTCAACATTTTCAATGATAGCAGCCCTATAACCATTTGAAGACTTGATCGAATCTGTAGCAGCAAATGTGCCAAGAGTGTTACTGATGTAAAGTCTCTTATTAAGTCCAACATCTTCAATAAACTGGACTTGACCAGCAGCTTGACCTTCATAGTTAATTCGGGTGGTGACGGTAGCAAGACCTGTACGTGTATTACTAATATCAAAATGAGAGACAACATCGCCATTATTAAATCCACCTACCACAGGGACAACATAGATGTAATTATTAGGCAAATCTACTTCATTGATAATGCCATAGTTATTGGAATCTTGGACTCCTCCAGTAACCTTAAAAAGGAAGTTTCCGACTACAAACTGGTTTTCATTATTTTGAATGCTGATACCAAGTCTTGTGTAACCAGCTGTTACCAATCTATCACCAACACCGATATCAAATCCAGCATATTTTTGGACCTCAAGATATAGTCTAGATTCTTCTGGATATACAACAGATGTAGTTTCAAAAGATCCTCTAGTAGTTTCAGTGTCAACAACCAGTTTTCCACCAGTGTTATCTAAAACTGCAACATCATTCTGGTAGAAGATTTCAGTGGCAGCAGTGCTGTTTGATGTATATCCTCTAAAGACAGAATTTGCTTCAAAGTCTCCACGAATATCGATAAGTTGCAGACGATTTGTAATCTGATCAATTTGAGCAGTGGTGGAATTTGTAGATCCCAAAACAATATCTCCTAGACTCCAGGTGCCGCCTGTAACTGCAATATCAACATACTTATAATTTGCATCTTCATAGAATCCATAAACAACACCATTAATAGTAGCATCACCCTGCTTCTGCACAACTTCATTCATAGTGAATGGACCAGCAGTGATATCACCAGTTATTCTAAATCTCTTATAGTCTTTAACGACCACACCTTCGTTTACGGTAACTTTCTGGACTTCAGAACTTGCATCACTGCGAGATCCATATAAGTAATCAGATCCTTCAATACCACCACCAAGGGGAATAGGAATTACTCTTTCACCAAAAGTCTTACCAGGGATAGTAACATTTCCTATCAATTCAACACTTAGATAATGATCACTATCCAGGAGTTGAGATTTAACCATCTTAATATTTTCTCTAACAATTCTTTGGATAGAATCTGAATTATAATTGGATGCAATGGTAGAGTTAAAGAATGGGATAGATCCAGAATTTGTAGCGGGATTTGTCAAATTGCCATTAAGTGCTAACTCGATATAGTCCTCAAGCAACTCCAGAGAATACTTCTTGATATTATATTCAATATTAGAGAAGAATACCTCACCAGCAACTGCAGTGTATGCATCAAGTGGACCCTGATTGATTTTAGATCCCCAGACGAGAATTCCACTGGTATTATCACCAGCGAAAACTATATTGCCACTATCATCAAGTATGGAGATTTCAGATCTTAACTCAGTGAATCCATAACCAAACGTGCCTGTAATAAAGATTCTATACCACCCATTTCCATATGGGATAGCACCGACTTCATCTAATGTAAGGACTCCAGGTTGTCCGACTTCAAATGTTTGCTCAACAGTTCCTGTTAGGAGATCAACCTGAATAAAGATATTTGAGGTTGATGGGTTAGGTCTGAAGTAATGTCTGATCTTGCGATATCCATCAGATTTTACAAAGTAAGAAATTGTAAATTGTTGTGTAGAATCCTCATCATTTGGACCATTATCAAATGATAGACTGTCGATATCAAATTTAACGCCATCATCATCAAAGGTATTGAATGAGGTAAGAGATAACTGTCTGAAGGTTCCTTTAAATCCGTTAGAAGTATCGGGTACCATTCTAATTGCAGTTTCAGTGCCATCTGGAGAAATTGCATAGTTATTTGTTGGAGCATTCATACCAACTACAGCCCATGTAAGACCCAGACCAGTGGTTACATAGGTCTCTGGGTTTGTAACCAAATTAGTTGAAGACCCTTCGCTTTCTACTAGAGATGTAATATTTCTAATAAAATTGAATGTTTGGAGATTACCAATATTGGTATACCAATCAAATTGTGTTGATACTCCGTTGGTAGGAATCTCTGCAGTAACACTACCCTGAGTCAGAGTTTGACCAGCAGCAAGCGCGGTACCCGTTACAGGACCAAGATATAATGCATTACCAACATCCTCATAAACAATAGCAGAAGCACCAGCATCTGTAATTAGTAGATTGCCAGCAGTAAATCTGGAAGAATCTAAGACAACATTAATATTAGTAATTGTTGCTGCTGTTGTTGGATTACCACCACTAATAGTTGCACTAGGAGGTGTAGATGGAAGATATCCCGATCCTCTGTTTAGAATGTTAATCTCCTGCACAAAACGGGAAGAATTGAATCCTAAAGTAGGAGTAGTTGGAGTGCCACTCTGTGTATCTGCTACACCGAAGTTTAGTGAGATTGTATTACCAATCTCTTGGAATCCACCTTGAGCACTGCTCAACATAGAAACTCGGGTAATAGCATAGTGATCATCGCTAGAACTACTACTGTGTGCCATTTGCACAATTGAAACTGTTAGATTAGTAGTTTCTTGATATGATTGTCCGAGAGGCACATCAATTGCAGTTAAAGATGTGAAATTAGTATAATTGCTAGATCCACCATATGTGCTACCACCATATACTAGACGACCTGCAAAATTAGAAGGACCGTTATTTATAGAAAGATAAAATGCCAGGTCTTCGTCTTGATCTGGAGCTTCACCACCGTTGCTACCATTACCAGCAATAACATAGAATCTGAGGGTATCAAATCCACCAGCAGAAGGATTAAACTGCTTATTAATTGCCACTTGTCTTTGAGGATATGATCCTGTGCCAGCACCAAATTTAACATGCTCATATGCAAGATTAAATCCACCATTCGATCCCGATCCAGTGCCGCTGCTGACGATCGCCGCTGCAGGACCGAAAGTAAAGTTGCTTGAGGGAGTAGAAGAGCGGAAATCAATGAATTCACCATCATAGGTTACATTGGTAATCCCTCCACTAGTCTGCTCTAAGTATCCACCATGAGTTCCTTCAAATCCAGATCCTGCGAAAGTATAAGTGCCATTAGCAGTGTAACCACTACCAGCAGAAGAAATATCAATACTTGTCAATACTGCTGTTGGACTTAACACTGCTTCTGCAGATGCCTGAATACCACCAACACCTGGGGCATCAATTGTAACTGTGGGAGTGGTGTCATAACCCGCTCCATTAGTAAAGTTAATAGTATCGATAACACCTTCCCTAAGAAGGGTAACTCTTTGAGCTTGAGTTACATTTGAAGACTCTGTATCGGTGATAATAATATCATGCTCAATATCAGTGATCAGATCATCAATGAATTGCTCAAAGGTCCAGGATCCGCTACCAAATTGAGAATTTACAATTGAAGAAATTTCATTTTTGTAATAATTCTCATTGAATAGAATATTCTTAGAAGAAGATACTCCAACCTCACCTGAAGGAGTAAAGACAACGATTAAACTATCAATTAGACTTTCAAATCTAGATACTACACTACTAATACTTGTGATAGATTCACTATCTCTGTATGCAGGGATAGTATTAAATTGTGCTTGATACTCATTGGGTGGAGTTACCGATTCACTAAATCCGAATAGATTATTCTGAATTGCTTTTACTCCCAAGACTTTGAATTGCTTGAGTAATTCAATAAATTGACCAAAAATATCTTCAATTCTAGTTACTCTCAATTGAGAGGTAATGAATGCCGCAATAGAATCAATCGCACTATTATTACCGCCAGTTTGAAGATCCGAAATAATAGAAATCAAGATAAACTCAAGATCTGATCTAACTTGCGTTTCGGAATTTTCGCCAATAAACGAATAGGAGTTGAAAGTAGATCCACCTAAGTTGTAACTATATGCTGCCTTGGTAAGACCGATGGTTTCAAATCCAATATAGTCTCTATTAAAATACAGTCTATCGGCAGCAATCTGATAATCATTATCAGATGGAGAAATAATATAGTTGAGAATATCATCGACTAATGTATCAATTGCATCTTCAACATTTGCACAATCGCCTGCTGTGCTTACTGCATTAGTTGAAGCACTTACAAATGTATGTGCATATTGCTGACCTGCAGGAGATGCACCAACGTTAACTGTAATCGTTGTTGCTGTAGCATCAATAACCTCAAGGTTTACGCCAGATGCAGGGTCAGATGAGCGTGGGTATGTCTGAGGAGAAACATTACCATCAGAGGTGCAAGTGAATGTAAATCCGTTATCTGCGATTGTAATACGGCGTCCTAAAGCAAGACTATGTGATCCAATAGTAATAACCATGTCACCACTTCCAGCGTCATAAGTTGCTGCTGTAGGTGTAAAGTTAACTACCGCATCATCAGTGATACCCCAATCCCCAATAATTACATTATCAGTATTATCACTAGTTAAATCTCCATTAATTGCCTGTTTTGAATAGAATGCAAGACGCTGGTGTGCATATGCAGACTGCCAGACTTGGAGTCTAATGTGGATTAATACATCATTATTACCAAGATAGAATCTACCTGCTCTAACTGTATTCTCATTGCCACCATCTTCAAGATCTTTAGCAATAGCATCTAAGACTAATCCCAAATCAGTCTGACATCTTAAAGTGCCATCACTAGATCCACCCACATTTCTAGGCATATCTGTAGCAAGATCTGGATAGCGTGTGAGCATATCGTAAGATGCTTTATCTACAATTGCTGATCTGTTAAGGCGAATAAGATTTGCGGCATCCTTGAATCTATTTCTAGCATCAGTGTCAATCTGATTTGTATATAGTAATTTACCTGCAGAATCATTTAGAGAAACTGTGATTGGCACTTCAATGAAGGAATCAACAACTCCACCAAGATACTCATAAGTAGGTGTAACCTTAGTGACACTTGCTAAGTGATCAACAGGTGTGCCTGCAGTAGCATTGGAAATTGTATCTTCTACAATGGATACCAAGTTATCAATAGTAGTCTTGACATCTGCACAATCTGCAGAAGTATAATTCAAGACAGTAACAGCATTAGAAGCAGAAGTTACATAACTGTGAGTATATTGTTGATCTGCAGGAGATGCACCAACGTTGACGGTGATTGTGGTAGCACTGACAGCAGTGATTGGTAATACTGCATTTGCAGCAGGATCAGTTGCACGAGGATAAGAAATTTCGAGAGTATCGTTATCTGAAGCGCAAGTAAACGTAATACCATCAATAGCAATAGAAATTCTATCAGAAGTGGTAAGTGAGTGACTTCCAATCGTTATCTCAAGAAGACCCGATGATTCAGTGTAAGTAGCATCAGAGGGTGTATATGTTGTTAACGTTGTATAAGAAGAATCAGTAATAGTAGCATCGGTAGTTTGGGTCAATCCATGACTACCAGTTACAGCAACTAAAACATTGTTAATGATATTTTGTGCGTAACTATTAACATATTGATAAGTCTGTAACTGTAAACTCTCCTCACCAGCAAATCTAATAGTTGTGATTGGAGTTGCATCTCTATTAACATTGGTTGCAGCAAAGTCCCACAAGTGGTTATTGCTTCCATTATTTAAATCGTCAGTTAAATTATCAATAGTATTTCTAACTTCCTGTGCATAATCATAGTTACCAGCAACAGAATCATACTTCCAAATGTATGCACGACCAGCTTCCACTTGACCTGCAACAGTATCGCGAGAGCTTGCTAGGATATAACTATCATTTGCAAACAGACTATAATTACCAAGATTACTATTGGTTGCGCTGCTAGATTCTGTAAGTTTTACTTCATTAGTGCCATCACGATCAAACTTATAAATTGCTCCTGTACCAGAAAGACCTCTTTCGTCTCCACCAGATGCAGAAACAAATACTGCCTGAGAGTTGACTGCAACTGTTTTACCAAAATAGTCATCGAGAATACTATCACTAGGAACGATTTTAGTAACAAAGGTGCCATCATTTTGATATAGATAAGCAGATCCACCTGGATCATCTCCCCAAGCGCCAATAACAATTAAGTTATCATATGCAGCAACAGATCTACCAAAGAAATCGAATGCTGCACCATCTGTAGGATTAATCTTAACTTCACCAGTGCCATCTAGGTTATAGACATAAACCGATCCTGAAGATTGCCCATTGTCATCATCATATTGAGCACCAACAATGATCTTATTGTTTTGCTCATCTATTGCTACACTGTATCCAAAATAATCGCCAGAAGCACCATCACTAGACTGAATGATTACTTCACCAGTGCCATCTAGGTTATAGACATAAACCGATCCTGGATTGGTAGTAGCACTATCTGTGGTTGGTGCTCCAACTACAAATTTGCTAGATCCAATAGCAACAACAAAACCAAAATTAGCACCTAGTTTTGTAGCAACATCTGAAGGTGTAACTTTAACCTCATTTGATCCATCAAGATCATAAATGTAAGCAGATCCTGCATCAGTATCACCATCATCATTGTATGGAGCACCTACACCAATTTTATTTCCTCCAATCGCTACAGCATAACCAAACTTATCATAAGAGTTTGGATCAGATGGATTAATGGTGCGCTCATACACGCCATCTTCAGTGTAGACATAAACCGATCCGCTGTCATAGATGCCTGCAGGAGGATTATCATCTTGATGAGCACTGATTACAAATTTTCCGTTTCCATGGGCAACACCATGTGAGAATAAGTCATATCCATTATAATCGGGAGCATTTAAAACATATTTGGGAGCAGTAGTTGTTAATTGAGTCGGTAGGTTAGGCTCAATCAGATAACGGATTTCCTCTGCAAGGAATTCTTTATTGGATTGCAATAGTTTTCCAGAATCCAAATAGCGATGACTGTTTCCAACAAATCCTCCAGGAGAAGATGCATTAGCACGACTCGTAGCAAGAATTGCATCATTATTAAATTCATGTCCATTAGTCCAGTTTTGCTCACCAGACCAATCTTCAGTATATACTTGACCATTTACACCATCAAAGTGGAGTAAGAGGACGGTATTAGTATCACCCTGATTAATTCCTGTGGGGGCAGTAAATGCCGCAGTATAACGAGCAGTAGTAGATACTCTAAACTCATCAATATAACCAGGGAATACATTAGATGCATTCCAAGCAGCACCAATACGAAGTGGTTTGGTGCTTCCATAATCATTGGTATCGGTGTACTGGACACCTTGCTCCACTCCATTTAGGAATAGTTTTGTAACGCCAGCAGATTTACAGATAGCAACGTGATACCAAGTATTAGCAACCAAACTTGTCGCTCCTACAATAACATCAGCACCATTTACATAATACTTGACTACTGCACCATCGAGATAAACATATGGTGAATACTCACCATTAGAGAGTCTAAAATCAAAGATTGACTTACCACCAGCAGCAACACTATTTGGTTTAATCCAGCATTCTACAGTAAACTCATTACTATCAAATCCCAAATCAGTAGAAGTAGGAATAGTTAGATATTCATCTACAGGAACTGCACCAACATCAACTGTGATTTTAGTGGAAGTAACTGCGCTAATAGCTAGATTGCTTCCAGAAGCAGGGTCACCAACACGAGGATATGCATAGTTGTTAGTATTGTTATCTGAAGCGCAAGTAAACGTAATACCATCATCTGCAATTGTCACCGTATTGGAGGTAGTCAAAGAATGAGATCCAATCTCAATTACCATGAGTCCAGAAATAGGATCATATGTCGTGCCTGTTGCAGCAGTGAATTGACCTGATGCTCCGCTGCCAGCAGTGATTGCATCAGCAACACCACTTACAAAGGTATGTGGAGAAGTGCCTTTAGAAAGTGCTAAACAACCTGTGCCAAACTTCTCATTATAAGTATTGATCTGAGCACCTTGGACAAAAGTTGCTTCATGATAATCTTCACCATTTGCTTTAGATCTACCCATCTTACCAAGGTAGAGAATATTAGTAGCACGATTATAACCCAATATTTCGGCTTTAGTATTTTCAGATCTAATAATCTGATCTCTAGAGAAGAATCCATCACCAACTTCTCTAGTCAGAGAAAGTTTTCTAACTCTTGCTTCATCATCTTGCAAGAATTGACCATAGTTATTACCATACTCCAACTTATAGTTTCTTACAATTTCACCTTCAGTAAATGCACCAGTTTCACTAATATATTTGATAGTGTAGTTATTAATAATCTCATTATTTGGGAATTTAGAATTAAACAAAGTGTTTGATTCATAGTTATCAAAACTGACAATATTAACTTGAGACTGGGACAGATTATCCAGAATAATATTTGGATATGACTGAGAGGTAATTCTATTAAACAGAAGACCAGAGAAAGAAGATCCTTCAGAAATTTCTACAGTATCAACAAATTGCTGAGTTACAGGATCCTGATAGGGAGAGGTTGATGTAATTTTCGCAACAACTCCAGATCCCGAAGCAATAATGATATCATTCAGTTGAATATCAAATAGACCAGGTGTAGATTGATACGTACCTGTTGTTTTACTCAAGAGAAGTGTATTTGTAACTTCAATTTGAGTGCCATAAATTGGAGTGCCTGCAAGGTGACCCAGCGAAGAAGTGCCCAACTGAGCTCTATCAACAGTGATTGTTGTTGACTGCAGTCCTTGGGAAATATCAGTTACAGTAATGATTTCAGATGCAATCTGATAAGTTTCACCGATTTCAAAAACACCAGATTCGACAGGAGTTTCAGATCCATCATCGGTAATAGAAATAACATCAAAAGAAACTGTATTCAGACCAATATTAAATCTAATATCCGCAAGTGGAGTTTCTTGACCCGATGCTAGGTTAATTCTCTCAACCTTTGCCGTATCACCATCAATATTTCTAATATTTTCAGCATATCTAAACAAACCAATATTAGGAATGTCATTAACCGTTACAACGTTACCGCTAAATCCTGTTGCACTAGAAGTAACCAATTCTCCTAGAGCGAATGTGCCTTCAGTAATAAATGCCGTGATTGTTTCACCAGCACTAGAAACTACTCTAGCTCTTGCAGCTGTAGCAACACCAACTAGATAATTTCCTACGGGTGGGAAAATACCTGAAGTATTTGTTAATGTGAATAGACTAGTTGTAATTTGCTCGATACTAACACTAACATACTTGACAAGAGCAACAGGTTGTGGAGGTTCTGCAAATACAATGGAATCATTCAATACTTCAAATGAATCTTCTGGTGTTTGGACAACGCCATTCAATACGATCATCAACTGATTAGAGTTAGCGATGACAGTTTCACCTTCAACAGTTATTGGGAATTCGGTCCTCTCTCCATCAAACAGATTTGAAATATTATCCAATCTTTGTACGACAGAAGTAAGAATATTCTCAGAAGATGTCAATCTCTTTTGTCTAAACAAAACTTCAGTATTATCAAATTCTTGATAGATAGGTTCTACTAATGCAAAGTTTTGAATATTGGGTACTACTGCATCTCTTGTCAATTCAACAGACTTAGTTAACTGAAATGCTGTTTCTTTGTTGGGGATCTCTGCAACATCTTGAATCTCCAACTGACCAAATACTTTAAAGGAAGCAGGGTGGACATTCTTGATAACAGTATTCTTCCACTCTTCAATAGAGACTGAAGAATTAATAGCATAAGAAAAATCTTGATAGTAATAAGAATCCTGAATCTTCTGAATAATTTCAGAAGGTTTACCGACATCATCAACGAATTGTCCTGCAGTTTTAGTGATAGGACCAATTTCCAAGACACCTTTAGCAATCTTTAGATCACCAATAATACCAGAAGACTTAGAGATAGTACCAGTAATCTTTTGATTTAAACTAAACTCTCCAGCATAATCAACAATTTTAATAATTCTAGATCCAATCTGCCAACCATTATTTGAAGAAACATATCCTGTTGCTGTTGCGGTTTCTAAAGAATCTCCCTGATATACCGATTCTCCTTCTAAGAAGATGGAAGTTCCAACATTAGCAGTTGCAGAACCACCAAAAGATGAGGTTAAGACTTGCTGACGACCAACGCCAACGTTAATGTATGAAATTGCATCACCCAGAACGGCATTTTCCGCTGTGATAGCAATTTTCATTTGGTCATCATCCAGAGAATTGGAAGATCCAGTAATTGCATAATATGTTGTAATGTTATTTAATGTGCCAATCGCGCCAGACGCAACAGGGTAATCTGCACCATCTCCAGTATCAACAACATTTAATGTAATTTCAGATCCATTTGCAATACCATGAGGGAATGCAAACTGAAGTAATCCCAAATCCAAGTTAATAACATAATTGAATGAAGATTTCAATTCAACTTGAGGTTCTGTAGAATATCCTGCTCCAGGATCTTTAACCGTAATTGTATTCAGACGACCATTTTTAATAGTCGCCTCGGCAATAGCATTAGATCCACCACCACCAGTTAATGTAACAACAGGTGCCTGCGTATATCCTGACCCTGGATCAGTAATTGTAATGCTTTCAAGAATACTCGTATTGATCAATTGAGCATTAATTGGGAAAGTAATTTCAGGTCTTAGCGTGTAATCATGGGGATATTCATAACCAAAGTTATTATTATTGAGTTTCTTAATCTTACCGACATTAGTTCCTTTTGTAAAGACCGATGCACCAGTGCCGAAAGGAGGAATGACAACTTCAAGATCTGCACCAGATCCAGACAATCCTGAACCAAGAATACCTACAATTGACTGAATATCGATAAATGCAGTCGTATATCCCTTTCCAGGAGAAGTAACTTTAACGCTAGTGATCTGACCAGGAGTTGTAATTCCTTCAGAGTCTGTAGTATTTTCAACTTCAATCTCAACAAATCCACCTTCACCGTTACCCAAAATAGGAACGCCATTATATGTGCCTACAGAATATTCTGTGCCAGGCTCATTGATTTGGACCCTTTCAATTTTTCTACTGGAATTAATTCCAGTAATTGTTGGTAGTTTTGTATAGAATCCACCAGAATTAATAATTCTAATATCACCAATAGATCCAACTGCCTTCTCAGAACTTGTGGTATAACTACTATTAATTTGCTCGGCATTACCTTCAGGTTCTGATGCAAGTACGAATCTAAATGCATCATCACCTCTCGTGATAGTGCCACCAGAAGTAGATTCTACAGTAAATACACCAATATATGGAGAGGTGACGATATCTAAGAAACTATCAGGATCAACAGGAGAATCCGCACCAACTCTGGAAGGATCGAAGTAATAAGAGATGTTAGTGACAATAGAATTATCAACCTTAAATTTGATTGATGGAATTGATTGACCCTCACCAGTAAGACCAGGAGTACCAATTCTCTCAATAGAGTTGAAAGAATATTCAAGTTTATTGAGACTATCTTTAGAGAAAGATAGATTTCCACCTAGCATAGTAGAATGACTTACATCAAAGATATATTGATGTCCATAATACATCTTGAGGATTGGAGACTTGGCAAATACCGAAACACTTCCAGATGATGTTGCGGGTAGTCCTACAGCAGAAGTTTTTAGTTTATATGTAAACTCTTTAGCACTGATTACACTATCAACAGTAAACGATCCATTATATTCATCATAAACTACCGACCCAACTTGAGTAGTTGGATTACCATCAACATAAATTACATCACCTTGACTCAGATAATGGGAATCTCCTGTGATAATATAAACACTATCGCTGTTATCAACTGCAGTTACTTGTATAATTTTTTCCAGATCTGTAATTAGATCAATTTTAGTTACTGCAGTTAATCCAGTAATTTGAATTGTAGACGATGCAGCGTTGAAAGTAATATCAGACTCAGTTACTTCAACAACAGATCCAGGAATATATGCAGAAGTGCCAGAAATTTCTAGGATTCTAATACGATAAACACTAGGACCGTATGCTTTAAATTTGCCAAATTCGTCTAAGTTATTTGTGCCACCAATATTTTCTGGAGCATCATAATTACTTAGATCAATATCAAAAGTGCCAGGAGTGGTATTTACAACTTCTGGAAATACATATGCCGCAATTTCATTGACATCATCCACAACAGGACCTTTAACACCAAAAGTATCTTGCTCATCAAATCTTTCAGTAGTTATTTGCCCTGTAGTTAAATCATCACTCCAAACATTATTATTAACTGCAACAAATACATATCTATTTTCTGCATCTACTGATGTAATATAACCACTATTGACAAAAGATGCGCCATCTTTTAATAACAACTTAGATCCAACAGTAAAATTAAAAGTCTGATTCAAAGTAAGTCTTTGAATATTATCAATCTTAATTGTATTTGCTTGCTTGAAGAAATATCTATTCTTAACTACTGCAGAAGCTTGGACTTTCTTTGATCCTGGAGCAGGGATAGTTGCATTTCTAGAAGACCAAATATCAATAGCAACTGCTGTAGTGCCATTAGCATCTGTATGATTAGTAGTTGCCTCATTGTAGTCAAGAGATTGCAATCCACTGGCACCCAATTCAAAGGCAACATTACCAACGGTTAAAACATTTCCTACTACTGGTGTTACATTTACTCTTTCATATGAAACATCTGTAGAAGTCAATACTCCCAGATCCCCAATTCTTACTGCATCAGCATCTTTATCGACTTTTAGACCAAAACCAACATTATCAAGATAATCGTAACGAGAAGTTTGATCTGCAAACCAAGCATCATCTGTCCAATCGTATGCGAGAGCAAAAGATGCTGCTGGAGGCAATGTAGTAACATCACTAGGTACAGTTGGTGTTACAGCAATGCTTCTTAGACGTAAATTATCAATATAGAATTGACCTTGCTCATTAGATCTAAATGTCCCTGTGGTGCCATCTCTACCAGCAATTTGACCAATATAGAAATTTTTAGATCCCAAAGCTGTGCTTGGAATAGATCCAGTAAATATCTGCACTCCATTCACATAACCAGTAAATACATCGGCACTTCTAGTAACAGATACAAACTGCCAAGTATCATCAGCAAACATATTTGTTTGTGTTGACTGAAGAGCACCACTGCCGCTATTGATGGAATTACCATTGTTAGTTACTACCAATTCAAGTCTTCCAGAAGACATATCATAATACATCCACATACCACCTGTAGAATCGGTTGCATCGCCAACAGAAAACAAAGTCTGTTGAGTTTGAGATAAAGTTGCAGAATTAGTTGCATCTTTATAAATCATAAACTCAAGAGTCCAATTATTGGCAAATACATTACTAAGAGAAGCACCAGAAATATTGATATTTGCATTAGTCCAATTGGAAGGATTAGCAACATCTCTACCAAATAGTTTTCCTACACCGTCACCTACAAATGTAAGAGCATCTGTAGCATCATTACCTTGAAGATTTGCAGTGTAGTGATTGGTTTTATCTGTAGCGGTATCAGTTTGACTAAAATCAAATATAAACTCATTACGGTTTACTGATGTTTGTCCGAAAATATAAACATCGCCAGAGTTATCAACATCAATAGCATATGCTGAAATACCTTCAATATTATTATCGGTTGAATTTTCTGTATTGAATTTATTTGTTGTATGATTTACAATTTCACCCTTATAGTTAACTTTAACTGAAGATGCACTTAATTGACCTGTTGTAATATTTTCTTCAGTATATGCTATGTTTAAGTCACCAAAAATATCGATCGCAGTTTTATTAACAACATTAATTTCTCTAGATGGAGCAACATATCTGCGATTCCAAATTAAATCTGCAGCAGTATCAAATTTACCAATCCAGAAACTATCTCTGGTTGCATTATCACTTTTTTGTCTGAGTGTTGAAGTTATATAGAATTCATTATATTCATCAACTGTAAAACTAGAATCAATGAAAGAATATACCGAGTTGGTTACTTTATTAAGAGATTCTATAGTAATTCGAGTAGTAGATACAGATGCTCTACCCAAAACAAGAGAAATATCATTTGATGCTGCAGAATCAGCAACTTCCATCAAGAAGTAAAGATCGCCATCATTTTCAAGCAAATCTACAACTTTTTCAGAAGCAGTGTTTGTAGCAAACTTTCTCTTACTAACAAATGTGCCTGCAGTATCTAAAACTGCAACAAATCCATCCTGAGGATTTACAGAGTTTGTATTTGTAAAACCACCGATTACAAAACGATCGGAAGATAGTTTAATTAGAGATGTTACATTATCTGCTCGGGTAGATCCAGAAATACCTGCATATGCCTTTTGGAAACTGAGAGTTGCATCCAATCCATTAGCAGATTGTGTGTATTTTGCAAATACAACATCAGGATTATAAGAATCCTGTACTGATTGATTGGGTCTATTATGACCGAGCACATAGACATCGTTTCCGTCTAAAAGAAGTTTTTCAAACTCCATATAGGTAGTGCCAACAGGAAGAATCGACTCTAGTGTCTTTTCCCATTCTTTAATACCAAGTGCTGAAATTTTACTAACAAAACCTACGGTATCTCCCTGAGCATTCAGAGTCTTACCACATAGAATAACTTCCTTAGATTCAGTTACTGCAATATCATTAATTTTAACATAATTATTATTTGATAATAGAGTTGTATAGTAATTTGCCTTCTTAAAGATCTGAGGATGTGATGAGATAATTCTAGGATCATTTACAAATCCGTGACCCGAATTGATAATATCAAATTCAGAAATACTTCCCACATTAGTTAATTTAGATTCAATAATAGCATTTTCTCCATCACCATCAATAGTAATTACAGGAGGAATATCTACATTGTATCCACTACCAATTTGAGTGACCGAAATTTCTTCGATACCCTTATATTGACGTGCAACATAAGTTTTATTGGTGTTATCCATGATAGGAGTGTAGTCAATAAAGACTTTATCTCCATTTACAATATTATGAGGAACTGTGGTTGTTAAAATACCATAACTGACACTTTCAACAGTTTCATAAGTATATGACTCTACAGGTTCTCCTTTAATTTTAGAGATTCTGGCAGAAATGCCTGTACCATCAGTATTACTATTATCAAATACTAGAATATCATTAACCTGATAGTTAATACCTGGGTTTTCAACAATAAAACCACTTACAGATGCATCTTCAAACTTTTCAATAGTTTCAACTTCAATATCCACCTTAGAGTCAAATCTAACCTTGGGGAAGTAATCATAAAGTTGTAGTGGAGACTCCTCAAAGAGTTGCTCAGGATCATCAATCTCATCTTGAGTAATTACACCGTCCCGATTTTCGTCTTCGGCATCAAATAACAGAATGAATCCATCTTCAGTTGTTAAGGCATTTGAAGATGCATTTGGAGTCCTCTCAACGTCAATATCAACATTTTCATATGGATCTCTATAACGTACAACACCAGTAGGAATATTTTGCTGAATTGATGATGTGCTTAAATTCCAACTATCGACAATAGCATTATAACTAGACCCAAGAATATAAGGGAATACTGGATTGCCAGACTCTGTTGCATCAATGGTTACAAAATAGCAGTATCTTCCATTCGGAAAATCTGGAGTTTTGCAGAATCTACCATTATATTGATCTAGATCACCAGTACCAAAATTATACTGATAATCATCAACAAAATCACCAGCAGCATCCTCCGTCAATAAAGGTCCATTAATTCTACTTGGATTTGGATTTGTAACTTCATTATAAACTAAATTGGTCTTCAATGAATAAGAGGATCCCATCCTAATAACATTTGATCCCTGATCTGTAGGATCTTCATATGAATAAGGTCCGTAAATTGGATTTCCATCAAATGCCCAACCAATAATAGGAGAGTGACTGATTTGAGTTTCTTGCTCAACAATCTGATCATTTGAATTCAGAATCAAATTATCACCAAGAATGTATCTCAGTCTTTGAGGGTTGGAGACGTGTGCATATTCTCCACCATATTGATTATTAATACCTTCAAAGATAAATCCTTTTGCTGAATCTTTTTCTGTGGTTTTTTCTACATTATATGTCCATTCAAAAACATTAGAATCAAATACAGCACCATCACCAACTGAGGTAAGAAGAATTTGAGTTAATCCTTGAGTATATCCAATACCCTTATTTGTGATTTCAATATTAGTAACTTTACCAGCGTTTTCGCCATCCAAATCAATTGTAGCTTTTGCAATTGCACCAAAACCATCTCCAGAAATTGCAATTTGTGGAGCAGTGGTATATCCAGATCCACCAGAAATAATAGCGATAGAAATGATTCTACCGTTTGTCACAATAGCTTGAGCAACTGCACCAGATCCAGAACTTAAAGTAACCTCGGGTTTTGATGTATAACTGGATCCACCATCAGTGATAGAAACACTCTTCACTGGTCCTCTAACAGAAGCGTTGCCCTCTGCTCCAGATCCACCTCCACCAACGATAGTGATAGATGGTTTGGAAGTATATCCAATGCCACCATTGTTAACAAGAATTCTAGATACAGCACCCTTAGTGACAATAGCAGTAGCAGATGCTCCAGATCCACCTCCACCAACAATAGAAACTAGAGGAGATGATGTGTAATTAGATCCACCAGTAGTAACTTCAATTTCAGTAAGAGATCCATCAACTACAACTTCTGCTTGAGCATCAGTGCCACCACCACCAGAAACTGTAATTACAGGAGGTCTTTCAGCATCATAGTTTAATCCTGCATTTTTGATGTCAATAGAAGTGACTGCACCAAAAGTTTTCTTTTCAGTTGATTTGTAAGACCATACAGACACACCATTAATCCAAGTACCAACAGATCCTGGGATAATCTCAGTTTTTGTAGAAATAGTCTGTGTTGATAGTGGGAATCTATTTAACTTCCTTTGGTTGCCAGGAAGAAGTGCAGATCCAACAAAGGGTCCAATATTATAATTAGGAATACCTGTAGATGCAACATAAACATATTCAGCATTAAAGAATGAATTTTGTACATTCGTTGTATACAAAGAAATGATGTTTTCGATAGCAACATCTGTTGACTTACCTTTATTCAAGTCAACAGAGATTAAAATATTTCCTTGGGGATTTACAGTTGCAGGTTGAGGTAAAACATACTGGAATACAGTTGCAGAATCCCTAGAAGTTACAAGGAAGGTGCCATTGTAAATAATTGGGTTTGCACCAAAAATTGTAACCTGATCACCAACTAATAGACCATGTGGTACATTGCAGGTTACAGTTGCAGATTGATTATTAACACCACCATAATTGATACCATCGATCTCGATTAATTTTTTAACATTATACAACCAACCAGTCAACTGAGGTAATACTGTAGTACCACCTAATTTAGAAACTGTTAGTTTATCGCCTGGAAGATAATACGATCCAGTATCAGACAAAGATGTTTGTTGAGCATCAACGATACCAACAATATTCAGTACAACTTCATCTATGGTATCTTTATTAAGATAGATTTTAAAGTTGGATTTAACTTCACTAGCAGCATCCCAAATTTGAGCATTGGTATCAACACCTCTAGTACATTCGATAAACTGGTTTAAAGATTTTTCCTTATATCTAATAACTTCACTACCAGCAATTACAAATTCACCATTTCTTTCAGGCCATCCAATTGTAGAGTCAACGGTAATAACATCAGTAGTTTCAGTTAACCCCTCAACCAATTTAGTTTTGTAAGGGACAATAAATTTACCTGAGATAGTTTCTTCAGATAAGACTAATTCAAAAATTTCAACATCAGAAGTTTTAATAGAAATATAATTTTCTACTAGAGCACTTGCATTATTTACATTAGGATCAGTAATACTCTCAAACTGCTGCACTAAAGCATCTTTAATTTTAGTGGGGTCACCACTTTCTAAGGTCGCTCTTAGGATTGTATTTACAGACCAAGTTGCAGAAGATGGTTTGATAATCTGATCTTTAGGATATGAGATCCTAACATCTTCACCATAGAGAAGTTTGAATAAATACGAAACACTAAATGATGTACCTTTCGTTGAATAGAAAGTTTTAATATTTTTAATTGCTGTCCTAACATCAATACTCTCATAATCGAGAGCAGGAACATCAGGCAAATATTGCTCTGTATACTTATCAAGTAATCTCTTGACAAACAATTCATCTAGACACTTAATTTCAGAGTCTTTGCTGTGATCTACTGCAGTAGTTTCTCCAGAGAAAACAACTTCTCCTTCGGTAGTGTAACTTGTAATTGCACTAGCTGCTCTAGCGCAACCAGAAAACTTACACTTACTATATCCAGATCCTTTACTAATTACATCAAATCCAGTAACTTCACCCAATCCAATTTCAACAGAAGCACTGGCACTTGGAGGAGATTGAATTACAATTTTAGGTGGATTTGTCTGACTATATCCAGTACCAAAACTGGTAACATTAATATCCGTAATTTGACCATTAAAGATAGCAGCAGATGCTTTAGCACCAGTGCCACCAATAGTTGCACCTACATCATTGACTCTATCATCTACAATATAAACTGAAGGCACATCATCATACCCACTGCCACCATTCAATAATTCAATATCAATAACTCTACCATCAGAATCAACTTTAGTTTCTAAAACTTGTGCTCCTACAGGATCAATAATTGCAACTCTAGGGACAGTTTCGTATCCCTGTCCAGGGTTTAACGTATCAATACGAAGAATTGATCCATCATCATCTAAAACCGTCACCAGAGACGCATTGATGGGGTTTGCACCAGTTGGTTGATCGATATAGATTGCAGGTGGGGTTGTATAACCCTGACCACTGTTAGTAACTTGTACATCGCCACTAATAGATCCAGCAACTATAGTCGGTGCTGCTATTGTTGCGCCACCTGGTTGAATAAAATTAACTCTTGGTACGAAAGTATATCCACTACCAGAATCTTCAACTGTTAACTCAGATACATATCCATCAACAACTATTACCGAAATTTTTGCTTTTGTGCCACCAGTTTTTGTGGGATTTTCAATATCTACAGTAGGGGGATTTGTGGTACTATATCCCTTTCCACCAGAAATAAGTCGTGTATTTTTAATTCCATTAATCAGGGGAATAGCAGCTGCGTTAGATCCCTGTTTTGATTTGATACTGACTTTTGGGGGGTATTCAAATCTATAGTCAGATCCAGTTTTGTTGATTTCAATAGAACTCAACTGTCCGAGATCATCGACTCGCGAAAAACCAATTGCACCAGTACCAAAAGATGGAATTGGTGCTTCAATTGAAAATAAGTCTAATCTTCTTCCAATTAAAGGAATAAAGTTAAACGTAATTGTTGTCAGATCAAACGTATAATCAATTTTAGGCGTTAAAATATTACCGTCATAAATTGCAATGATATATTCATCAACAACAGGTTGATAAGGAGCACTATCTCTAGTAATATTAAATGTAGTTCTATTATCACCAAAAGTTTCGGAGATATCATCCAATACAAGGATGCTATTCTCGGAAAAACCTTCTAAGAAAATAATAGAGGTATCTACAGCATCATCAGCAACACCTTTTACTCTAGGAGGATCTACAAATACAATATTACTAGACTCTATAGTATAATCTACATTAGGAACTAAGATTCTCCCATATAGATTAACAATAATATGCTGTGCTGAAGGAGGAGTTACTGGACTTTGTTGAGAAAGCAAAGGAAACGTTCTTTCATTTCCATCAAAGTCATTAATTAGATTGGAGAGAATATTCCATTTGATTTTTACCTGATCATAAGAAATACCAGGACTTAGAGCAACGCTAGGAGAAGGAATACCTTCTTCATAAAAAATTACTTCATTGTTTATTAAAACACTTCCGTTTTTATCTAAAAACGAGTCTAAATTTTCAACAATAATTTCAGTATCTGTTGCAGATACATCTTCTACGATAACTGTCTTACCACCAAGAATATCAACATTTAATTCATCAATATTTAAATATTGAAGAAAGTCATTTAGGATATTTTGCCCATAACCTGTTTTTTCTTGAGATTTGTAGTAATATTCAAGTAATTTACCAAACAGAGAATTGTCATCTTCGATAAACTGAGGAAGCTGTTTACCTACTACTTGAGAAACCTTATTAGTCGTCTTCATTAGCTATTAAAACAGGAAATGTTTGCAAGGTTACCATTATTTGAGATGTCTGGAATTTCAATAATCGGAGGCACTATCTCAAATATCTCGGGTGTCAAACTATTTAGTGGGATAGTGGGAGGTAGGTTAGTGCCAAGTGGAGAAACTGATATAGTTGGGACTATAATTTCAATAATAGATCCAGGATCTGGAGTATAAATGATTGATGGATTGGAAGGAATGGATTGGATAGCAATATTAAAGTCCGTCCCTACAATTAACTCAGGACTGTCAATTTCACCATCAACGTTTACATCTGGGACATCACCACCAGATCCAACGATATTTACTGGACCAAAACAAATTGTGCCAGAGTTGTAGTCAACTGTACCACCTTTTGGATTGGTAATTACTTTTCTGTTACCACTAATGTAATATATGACCAAATTACCAAATCCATCATCCTCAAAGTATTGATCAATACCTGGTCTATCTGCAAGTCTAAATTTACCTGATTTAATCACAGGTTCTTTTTTACAAGCCTCATTAATAGTAGTTGTAATCGTTACATCAACCTCAGTATTTTCGCTTTCTGTCGTACCACTACCCGTAGTAAGTGTTAAATTTGGAGCACTATCTAGAAGAGGAGATCCAGTTGAAACACAATAGGTATTTGACTGATTTCCAGTTGCTTTCACATATTGGACCAAAGATATCTGAGTAGAAGTATCTGCAACGTTTGGATCAGATGAGGTAACCGCTTTTTGGAATTTACTTAGACTGAAATTATTGTTAAAGTTATTAATCTCACTTTGCTGTGCATATTGATTTACAGCATCCTGGATATTGGATGTTATATTTGAAACATCTCTAGATGCAGTAGATGGATCATAACTTGCAAAAATTCTAGGATAGATGTATAAAGTATTTGTATCTACAATGACTGGTTCGATAGACGCCATTGCATAAGATCTTAGTTGAGTCTTTAAGGATGTCTTTGTTGCATCATTAAGAGAGGATCCAGTTTTCGTTTTAATAGCAATATATACTTTTCCATAAATTGGGGGATTTAACTCATCGCCACCATATGCAGCAACAGTTTTTGCGTTTGAATACAATCTTTTAACAATTGTTTCATAGTCCTGAGTAGTTACTGCTCTATTTTGTGCAGCATAATAACGAGGAGCATTAAATTTGACAGATTCAATGGTTTCTGCTTCCGATCCAAACTGTGCTTTTTCTTTTACAGTAAGTTTAGCTGCACTGGGAGCGTAATTTACAGTATTACTATCAATAAACTTTCCAATGAATGTAAATACGCTTGTATCGTTGGCAATACTACCCTCAGTGACAAGATATTCAAATTCAATAACTTCTCCATCAATTAACTTTCTTCCAATAGTGCCATCACCAAATGTTACTTCATATCTTTCATCTTCAGTTTCCGAAAGAAAGTAAACTCGGTTTGTGCTTTTTACTTCAGTAATATTGGAAACTAAATTATAGGTATCTTTAATTGTGCTACTTTCATTTGGTCTAACTGTAACAGATAAAGTTTCCATATCTGCACTTTCGGCAGGAATAACATATCTCTGTTTTGCAAAATTATCTACAAGATATGAGAAAGTAATTATTGATCCCTGATTAAGTGTAACTGCAAGAAATTCTGCAATTCCTGTAGTTTGATCTACTTCAACAGTAACTGGAGACAAAGCATTCCAAGTCCTATTTCCACCTGTTGCAATAGGTCCTTTTTGGAGGGTAATATTATTTGGATAAGATTCACCAGTCTGCTGAGTTTGTACTTTCAGAGAAACACATGCTTTAGAGCACTTAATTGAAGTTGGTGTATAACTAAGTAATTTTGCAATATTGACAACATTATCTCTGACCGTTGAAGACGACAGAAATGCTTCATTCATAGACATATTTGCCATGAATGAAGAATAATATGTATTATACGATAATACATCTATAAGGTAGGATAAACCTGATCCCTCAAAATCATAATCTAAAAATTCTTCTCTAGTTCTTAGATATGTCTTGATAGAAGACTTAATATCTTCAAAATCTAGTGCTGTTAAATTATTGGGTAGCATTAGGAAGGTCTCTGTAATACAAACTGGATAGTTTCAGTAATTGGTAATCCTACAATTCTATATTCCAAACTTACGGTAACAGAATTGTAATCATAATCTGGAATGCACCTTAAATTTGTGACTTCAACTCGCTTCTCATAGTTTTTAATTGTATTTAAAATTTCAACTTGTAAAGAATCGATCATGAAAGGATCTAACGGCTCAAAGAGCATATTATAAACATTAGATCCAAATTTAGGATTAAACAGTTTTTCACCTGGAGCAGTTAAAACAATATTTTTAATCGACTGCTTAATGGATTCTTCGTTTGTCACAGAAGCAATATCTTTCGTAAAAGGATTTTTAAGGATACTCATATTAATATCCTTAAATGCTCTAGATCTTTTTAAATCACGACTTGTGATTGGTTTAAGTGCCATTTCGCGAAGATCTATTTAGATAACTGTTTTATTTATCGACCTTCCCAATAAAAAAGACGCCGAAGCGTCTTGAAATTATTTACCCTGTCCTCGATATGCTTTCTTTCGACCATTGCGAGAAGTAGCGGATAATTTGGTATTAGCACTGTTTCCCTGCCGAGTCATTTTCGGAAGCGGATCAGTTTTCTGAATACCTTTTGCATAAAGTGCCATAATTTAAACTCCTATAAAAACATTTTCGGATCCAGTAGCAATCACTGATAGACATGGTGGACCTAATGGGTCACCAACTCTACATGCACGTCTCGCATTAATGAAGACTGACTTAGTTGTCGCAGTTGCTCTTCTAACGTGCCCTCCACCGCCTGCAATGTCTTCTACGCACAACGTTTGGGTTGGGCAAGGAAATGGGGTTGGTGGTTTGCTACAACCGCTAGGTTCGACTATCTGGGTGCATGCTGGTGGATGATTTGTTAACAAATCTTGATCGACAATTGGAAATTTGGTTGTGTTAATAATAACATTAGCAACCGTTGCGACACCACTAAATGGTGTTTGTGGAAAAGGTGGCCAACAATTAGTGGCATCCATTGATGCAATAGATTTTTTGGGCGCAGTTTCACAAGTTCCACCACAAGGAATAACAGCGTGTACATTTGCAGGAATACATCTTCCATGTCCACTGCAATTGCCCGAATAGATTGCTGCTGATAAACCAGCCATATTATACTACCTCTCTAATTAAATGTCAAATGGGTTACCATATGCACCGTTTGCTGCTACAAATGTATTTGTAGATTTTGTCATATGGTGGCGAATTTGCTGTTGTCCAACAGCATTCCATTGTTTACATCCAGGACCTTGAGGTCCAAGAGTTGCTCCCCCAAGATATGTATATTGGTAATCAACATTTGCTGTTGCAACAGTAAAATCTGCGGGTTTTGGCGGACCAAGACAATTAATATGAGCACAACCATCCTCTACAGGAGTGCAAGTAAGACTGATTGTAAAGTAAACATCTTTTCTTGGATCTGACCTGTATTGCTTCATATAATACTTAGTACCTGCCGATGATTTGGGTAGATCTAGAAATCTACGTTGTGTTGTTTCAACACGTCTTTCCTTATATTTGATATCATCTGGAACAACATCTTGTATAAGATTATCATATTGTATATCTCTTGTTTTATTGTGCTGATCAAAAGCATCTTTTTGACCTTTTTTCCATCTTTCATATGCTCCAGGGTCTATATCATTATTAAGCCTATCTGGGAAAGGTCTATCTAGAGGAGTTGTGCGATCTCTTGCTGTTTCAACTGCAGATCTACTATACAACCTTTGTGGGAGATCAATAGATCTATCAATAGACGTATCTGCCTGCACTTCTGTATTTGGTACTGGAATTGTCTTGTCAGTAGCACGAGTACCATCTTCACGAATTCCCAAACTTTGAGCAAGATTGCCTGGCTGAAAAGGAGATGCACCCTCTTTTCTTCTATCTCTAGGACTTAAATCATAAAACGCTTGTAATTCCTCCTGAGTCAATGGATTTCCCGCTCTGTTCTCAAAAAACTCTGGAAATGCTCCTGCATCTTGCCACCCTTTAGTTAAAGTTTTATAATCATCTTCTTCTTCAGGAATTCCATCAAATTCACGGAAAGTTTCTTCGGGATCATACCCCCTAACCCATACTTTAGGTGGATTTACCAAAACTTGATCCCCTGCTGCCTCAAATTCTTCTGCACTTCCATATTCTTGACCCTCAATAAAAGGAGTTTCTAACCTAGTGGACATATCATATCCAGATCCACGTCTAGTAATTTCAATTGCAGTCAAAACTCCGCCACTAAAAGTGCCTTTTGCAAGAGCAGCTTTACCACTAGGATTATTTGGGTCAGTAATTTGTAAATATGGATCCTTTACCGTATCCCAACCTTGACCACCATCAATAATAGTGGCACTACTTACCCTCCCGTTGGATAAAGTCAATTCAACCTCGGGTTGACGAACTGTATTCCACACATCTGCACCACTCAAATCAACATTATGTGTGGTATATTGGATGGATTTATCAAAAAATTCAAAATATCCACCATAAAATGCCCTATCAAGGATACCAAATCCCGCATGAGCAGTGACTACATGATTTCTACTAGAGGTATATTGCGTGTCTTTAACAAAATCAGCACCATTTTGGTCTAGATATATGATTTGATAACTGAAATTCTCCAAATCTGTATGAAAAGCGCGGAGAACCATGTGTCCATTTAGGGTATCACCAGGCAATAGGGTATCAAAAGTCGCGGACCCACCCTGTTGACTGATAGGACCAGTGCCTTGTATGGATATATCAATATTAAATGTGCTAGTATCACCACTAAGATGAGTATGCACGTAAGATAATGTGTATGTGTCTCCTGCTGTATATCCTTGACCTGGACTAATTAACTCCATAAACTCCCATTTAGTACCAACAATTGTTGCAGGATCAGTTGTAGTATCAAGAGCAGGAGAAATACGCGCTTTTACAGACAATCCAATTGCGGTTGTAGAAGCAAATTGTGGTCCTTCAAAGACTTCAAACGTTGTAAATGACTCCTCACCTGCTTGCCAAGGATTTTGCGAAGTTACAGTTGGTTCCTGAGATCCCGATCCTTTCCTCCATGCAGGAGTAGTACCACCACTACCGTTAAAATCGATGTCAGTAACACCGTCTGGCACTAGTGTAGATAGTTGATCATAAGAAATAACTACTTTGTTACTTGGAGTGCCGATAGCAAACACTAGTGGATATGGGCAATCTGGATCATTTGTTTCATTTGGTCCATTATAAGTATATGATATCGTTGTCCTTAAAGGTGTGCAGGTAAAACCAGCACATTCTGTGCAAACTGCTTTTGACGATACAGGACCAGGACTATTAGGATCTGGTGCAAGACCAGTAGGAGCTGCTCTAGTTTCAGTTTCAGTAGTAACATGATAACAGGGAGTTCCTACGATACCAATATTAGTGCCAATATCATACAAATATCCAAACCAAGTGTCACTATCCATCGGTTGAAATGATAGTCCAGTCGGAAAGAAGTCAAAAATGTTTGCAGCATCACCACATAGGGATTTGACAATTCTTCCACATTGCCCACTAGCATCTTGTGTTGATGAAGAAGGTGATGCATAATCAACACCACCCTGATAAGGTGCTGGATAAGGTTGTACAGTTACCGAATCATACATTACTCTATCAGCAGGTTGATGAAAGAGACCGTTTGCTGCATCAATAGGTGGATAGATCTGGACATCAATCACTGATGCTTGACCTGCAGATCCTGGATCTCGTGTGTCACAGTGACCATTGGAATTACGTCCCCCACCATATATCGTACCAAAAAATCCATCACATGGTGATCCATCGGTATAACAACCATTTTGACGTTTGCCATCATATGAATGTTGACTAGGCATCTTTCTTTAAACTCCTTAGCAATGAATAGATATGATCAAGGTTTTCTTTAATATTTAAGTAACCATCATGCCCAACAGGTTGGTATAGAATCTTATCAGGTGTTGGAATCTTTACAACATGCTCTTCTAATTCAGTCATCCTTTCATTTAAGTTGACTACACATTGGTTAATTGCATTGATAGCACGATCAATATCTCCCATTGAATTGGAAATTGCAATGAAGTTATCATCAATCTCCTGCATAATAAGATTTTCGTCTTCAGTCATTATCCTTATAGGTGATTATAAATTGCTTGGTTGCTTCACCCTGAGTATTTAAAACTCTTCTATGGGTTAGTGTTCCTTCTAGTATATCACATATCTTTTCTAATTGGATATGAATACTGATTTCTTTTTCCTGTGGAGTGAGCATCAGAGTAAAAGCGGTGAAATGTGGTTTTCGTTGTGGACGCGCCCCTAGAGGTCTTCAACTTTCCTGAGAGTAAAACTCCCAGTGACATCATCGACATCAAATTCTAATTCATCCCCAACTGTCCATCCAAGATCCTCACAGACTTCATCGGGAATTGGTAGAATTAATTCCCCAAACTCATTTTCTTCGAGAGTGATTGTGAATCTCTTGGACATAACTCTATAACCTATTAATTACTTGTGGATTATCTGACGGATTATCTACTTTCCACTCCTCCCATGCTGCTCTGACATCATTAGCATCTTTTGTCAAACCAGCACTGGCACAGTAGTCAGCACACTCATATATCCGAGGATCTAAAAATCCTTCGTGCCTCAGCATCACTTCCATACACCAAACACGGTCGTCTTGACGATCTTGGCGAATTTTCCAGTCCATATTAAAAACTTATAAGGGGATGATTTTTACTGGGCGAATTTTTTTATATAGGCTGTAAAGAAACTTCCTATTAATATATCAAACGCTCATGGGTACCTTTGTAGGTTAGGGTAGTGGCCTTTTTTATATTTAAGGGGGCCCATTTAACTGCCCCCAGTATAACAAACCTGTCCCTATTTGTCAATCAGGCAAACACATAACCTGACTCAAACTCTTCGTTCTTGAAATACTTTTGATCGCCAAACTGTCCTACAAACTTACGCACAAACCACTTATAATTCTTTTGAAATACACCCTCACCAGCGATGCAGAACTCATCACATAGTGCATTCAATCGTGATTTGGTTGTATTAGACTGCCAACCTCCATCATAGATTGTCATGCTATCTTCGTCCACTGTTGCAATCTGGTTGCCGTGGAGATAGATGAAACTAACACCTTCAATCGTGATCACTTGAGTGTTACCAGATTTGAAATCTTGGTTTGCCTGAATAGCGGCACACATTTGGGTTTCGATTTTACGCATGAGAGTCCTAGAAGAGGTTTTAAGGTGTGTTGAGGTTGCTTCCCCTCCACTCCTATAAGATACACCATTTCGGTGCCCTGTGCCGTCTCCTTGTGCCACTTAGTCAACTGGTTTTCTGAGTAACATTTAGGCGCTTAAGATTTGATCGTCTATTGTCATAAACCAATGAATAGATTTGAGATAATCAAAGGGAGACATTCTCTCTGTCTGTGGATATCTTTCTCCCCTTTCCTCTCTTACACCATCCAGGTATAATTCAAGGTCATAGATTGATGTAAACTCTCCTACCTGTTGTTTCTCTTCATTAAAGATGATGTACCTCATACCTTTATCAAACCTGACAGTGTTATTATACAGGAATCTCTGAGTATTGTCAAGGGGTTGTTACACATTTGGAGTCCTTATATGTTGGGGGTTGTGTATCGTTAGGAAACGTGCTAAGACTACATCTCTCGGAAACATTTAAGAGGAATACAACACAAACATAGATTTATTTACACATTTAATTAATCTCCGTGTTTTCCACAATTTGATACCTTTCTGTGGAAAAGGTTGTGGAAAACTATACTTAATGTTTCTTTGAGAGTAATAGCAATATAGGATAATTGCTCTTTAGTTGTTGTCTTGTATGATGACATCATTCCATTGGTGAGTGAAACATAGTAGACATACTTCTCTTTGGTTACGTTTACGATAGGAGTCATCATTAGGGTAAGTTTTAATACAGATAGTGATGTAATCTATATCAACGTGTCTAATGTTACCTTGATACTTACCCCACTTAACTAATTGCCCTACCTGAAAAGTTGTTGGAGTGGGTTTACCTTGGGAGGGTGCATTGCTGTCCATTTGGTAGTTAACGAAGGATCAATGATTGTGCCTGGTTTCTTGCTATTAATAGGAGAATGAATAGCATTTGTTTTCTTGTTAATAAACCCCCATATTGTAGATACTATTTCTTTTGTGTAAGTAAACTTATCAGGGGGATGAATTAACCAAACTGCATCAAACTTAGCATTGTGTGGTGTTACTGTGTAATGATAGTTTTTCGGTGGGGAGTGTAGATTAAACTCTACCGTAGACTTTACTTTCATCATGAATGTAGTAGTTGAGATTAATAACAGCACGAACTCTTGTGTCTGTTGATGTTGTACCTGTGTGTTGGATACGATTATCAAACGTGATCATTCTACCACGTTTTGATTCAATCTCGACCATGTTATCTGGTGTCTTAAGAATAGTTTTACCATTACAATCATTAAGATAAATGATAGAAGTAAATCCTGGTTTTCCGAAATCAGTATGAAACCCATGAGTAATGATTTCTTCCCCTTGATAAGGATTAAGATTTGCTTTGATTTTGTATAGGTAATCGGGATAGATCTTATCAACTAACGATTGCATCAAATATGAATAGTATGACTCATGATCAGGATCGTAATCATCCGCATTACGATAAAACACATGTGAAAGTTGCCAATTTGATTTTAACGTAGGCATAATATCTGCTTCATGATCACCTACAACATTGCAAAATGTCCATGGCAACCAATCAAACTCATGGGCAACAGATTCGCCATCTTCGTTGATCCATCCATTCGTAAAATAATTGAATAGATACTCACATGACTCCACATCTAAGTAATCATCTTCAACAACGATTCTCCAATCAATAGGATCGGGTTTTTTACGAAATTGATAACATGCAGCACTGCAATTCACAGGAAGATTTAACATATTACTCAGGATAAGTTCTCTCTAATAACTCGGGTTTATTTGCTTCAATCTCATTATACATCTCTTTGTCGCTATACTTACGAAACTTTGTCTGTAATAATTCATACTTTTGTTGATACCTTTGAGGTGGATTATCTCCATCTAAACAGATAATTCCTGCATCCTCTAAAATAGCATCAATATAAGCATCTTCTAAATCATCGCGATCGATTCCATTGATCATTGCCATAGTAAGTTAACTCCGTAATGTGTTATATTTATTTTACATTGCATCGATTTGTTTTTGAATTGTCTCGTTTCGTTGTTGGATAACATCAACAAGAGAAGAATCTAATAACTCAATGAGTAAGTTAACACCACAGAGAATGATAATAACAGAGAGAGCAATACGCATGATCAAAAGATTTAGTAAAGAATGTGAAGCGATTAGAGTGTTATAAACGCTTCATTTACATGCCATTCATATACTCATGTAACTCAGCAAAGTATTGCTCTTCAGTGTCAAATTGACGACCATGGATAACACATGGGAAAGAGCGTTTTTGAAACATAGTGGAAGCGACTTCGCAGTCTTGCTTATCATAACCCATCTCGATGAGGGTGTTTACATAAGGGTTTGAAGTAGTCATAGGTTTGTGAATAGAAAGATTAGAAAGTTGTGTGAGAGAGTTGTTAAACAGATCAATCATTTGCGGCATCAGAATATACATCATAGAAGCAATCAAAGGCATCTATATCACCTGCAAAGGAGTTAATCTGTGCCTGGTCACATACCCAATCAAATGCCATATCTAAGTCGGCACCAGTCTCAATCACAAAGGATTGTAACCCTTGAAGAGCAGAGATGAATTTAGAGTCGTTGAGAAGCATTTTGTTTGTCATGTATGTATTGTTGCAGATTTTGGGGTGAATTGCTAGGGGTTTTGTGCCAGTGTGTCAACTGGTTTTCAAAGATCCCAGATCATTTCATTCATCTCATCAGCGTCGATGCTAGGATCATTCCATGCCACACCGTCCTCGGTCTTGCCTAGCATCCGTCCGATCTGCCCATCTGTCATGCAACGCACGAACTTATCCCATGGAGTCTCCAGACCCTCGCGATAGATCACACACGCCTTTGCAGTGTTGTAGAGGAATTCGTCGTTTGCGATCCACAGCGAAGCGTTCCAAGTCTCGTAGTTTGCCCAACCGTTGTAGGTCTCGTTTGCTGTGGTGGTGGCAGTCATGTCGGTTCCTTTGATTTCCATACTGTTAGTATGGCAGAGAATTGGGGCAATTGCAAGCGATAGTGGACACTTTGCCTAAGTGGCACAAGGGGTCTCGCGGTTAGCGTCTGGCGTCGTTACGTTCATCCAGTGCTTCATTAATTATCTCTTTGAGTTCTATTCTCTCCTCTAGTGTGAATATAGTGCGTGTCTTTACTGGCATTGGAGGATACTCACGTTCTGAGTTAGTATCACCATCACCAGGAAGACTCATGCCCTGTGTATCAATCTTGTCCATTAGTTCCAGTGCTCCATGAATTC
>Ga0209557_1000128_pt1 | contig 48654 bp, 41 predicted proteins | sample SaaInlV_120m_DNA_4_FD_184672 | JGI IMG/M metagenome (GOLD analysis project Ga0209557, IMG submission 184672) | Marine microbial communities from expanding oxygen minimum zones in the Saanich Inlet - Saanich Inlet SI074_LV_10m_DNA (SPAdes) (version 2) | ecosystem: Environmental > Aquatic > Marine... | reverse complement strand
ATTTAATGGCGTTTATCTTCATTCAGATAACTCATCTAAAAAACGTAGGCCTATTGCCACCAATAACCTAAAAGCTATCCAAGCTAAATGCTTGGAATTAGATGACTATTTAGAAGGATATTAGTCGACTTGGATCGCCATTTTTGCGGCGCGCTGACGCAGTGCAAATTTCTGCACCTTGCCTGTAGAGGTCTTGAGAATGGGTTCAAAAACATAGTGCCGTGGAACTTTAAAGCCGGCCATATGTTGTCGACACCAACGATCTAAATCTTCGCTACTGAGTTGTGCACCTTCAATAACCTCAATAAAAGCACAGGGCGTTTCTCCCCACTTTTTATCCGGCATGGCAACTACCGCGGCGAAACTTACAGCGGCGTGCTTGTGCAACACTTCTTCAATTTCTATGGATGAGATATTCTCGCCGCCAGAGATAATAATATCCTTGGAGCGATCTTTGAGCTGAATATAATTATCTGGATGAACAACCCCAAGATCACCGGAATGAAACCAACCACCTTTAAACGCTTCATCTGTAGCCTGCTGATTTTTTAGGTAACCTTTCATCACTACATTACCACGAAACATAACCTCACCGAGGGTTTCGCCATCCCGAGGAACTGGCTTCATGGTTTGCGGATCAACCACATCTAGGCCTTCCAAGGCATGATAACGCACTCCCTGACGCGCCTTGACACGGGCCTGCTGCGAGGCTGGCAGCGCTTCCCATTGCTGATTCCAGTCATTGACCACTGCAGGGCCATACACCTCAGTAAGACCATAGAGATGGGTCACGTTAAAGCCCGCCTCGCGCATCTCCGCAAGCACTCCCTCTGGCGGTGGCGCAGCGGCAGTAAAGAAATCAACTACCTGTGACAGAGCCTGTCGGTGCTCTTTTTCTACACCTAAAATGGTCGACATAACCACCGGCGCGCCACAGAGGTGAGTTACCTTATGTTCTATCATAGCGGCCCAGATGGCATCGGCACGTACTTCACGCAAACAGACATGAGTTCCGGTAACCGCCGACATAGTCCAGGGGAAACACCAACCATTGCAGTGGAACATTGGCAGTGTCCACAGATACACCGCATGTTTGGGAATAGAGGCAGTAATCACATTACCCTGAGCCAACAGGGAGGCACCACGATGATGATAAACCACCCCTTTGGGATCGCCGGTGGTGCCCGAGGTGTAGTTGAGAGCTATGGCATCCCACTCATCATCTGGCATCAACCAGTCGAAGTCAGGGTCACCGGACGCAAGCATTGCCTCATAATCATCACCGAGCAACTGACCCTGTTGGGGGAATACTGGGTCCAGATAATCTATAACCAGAGGCTTAACCGCTATCAGTTTGAGTGCAAACTTAACTGTTTGGCTAAACGCTAAGTCAGTAATCAAGACCTTGCTCTCCCCATGGTCGAGCTGAAAAGCAATTACAGATGCATCCAGCCGTGTGTTAATTGCATGGAGCACCGCACCACACATTGGCACCGCATAGTGCACTTCAAGCATCGCAGGCGTGTTGGCCAGCATTACCGATACCGTATCGCCAGAACCTATACCCTGTTCGGTGAGCGCCGAGGCCAAACGGCGGCAGCGTGAATAGAATTGGCCGTAGGTTATTTGCATATCGCCATGAATAATCGCGATATGATCGGGAAAGACTGTAGCCGCACGCTCTAGAAGAGTCAGCGGTGTGAGCGGCTGATAATTGGCCTGATTTTTATCTAGATGCCGATCATAAATACCGTTCATAGGGATTACTGATCTTTCCATTGTGGAGTGCGCTTTTCCACAAAAGCACCAATTCCTTCTTCGGCATCATGCTTGAGCATATTATCGACCATCACCTGAGAGCTATAGTTGTAGGCATCAGGTAAGCTCATTTCAGACTGTCTATAAAAGGCATGCTTGCCCACAGCTAAGGTCATGGCAGATTTGCTGGCGATCTTGGCTGCCATTGCCATCGTCTCAGCCGTAAGTTTTTCAGCTGCTACTGCACGATTGATTAAGCCTATTTCCTCCGCTTTACTGGCACTTACCATATCACCCGTTAGCAGCATTTCCATCGCATGCTTATTGGCTACATTACGCGACAGTGCCACCATAGGGGTTGAGCAGAACAGACCAATATTGACCCCCGGCGTAGCAAACCGAGCAGAGTCTGCAGCTAGCGCCAAATCACAGCTAGCCACTAACTGACAGCCTGCGGCGGTAGCCACTCCCGTCACTTCCGCAATCACAGGCTTGGGATTGCTAACAATTAACTGCATCACCGAGGCGCAGGTATCAAGTAGCTCTGTAAAGTAAGCTTTACCCGCATCCTCGTGAGATCGCGCAGCGGTAATTTCCTTTAGATCATGACCAGCACTAAAAGCTGGGCCCTCAGCAGCTAAAACAATTACCCGAACCTCAGCATTGGTTGCGGCACTGGAAAACACATCGACTAAACGAGCGAGCATATCCTCCGACAAGGCATTGCGGCGTTTTTGATCATTCAGAGTTAGGCGCAGAATACCGCTGTCAAACAACTCGCTGTGTAAAATTCCGTCACTGTGATTTCCCATAACGACACCTGTCTTTAACAATTAAGCCAGCCTGCTAGTCCAATAAGATTTTTGTAACTCTATTTTTGGGCAGCGATTCATCACCACTTTTATGCCAGCGGCTGCTGCCAATTTAGCAGCTTGATGATTAATGATTTCCAGCTGCATCCAAACAACTTTGGCACCTAAAGCTATAGCCTCCTCAGTGACCTCCAATGCAGCCTCAGAGGAACGAAAGATATCGACCATATCAATTGACTGCTGAATGCAATCGAGACTAGCATAGCAGTGTTGTCCAAGAATTTCGTTGCCAGCTTCGCGAGGATTAACTGGAAAAACCGTATAACCCTGCTCTAAAAGGACCTGCATGCAGAGATAGCTGTCGCGATGAGCTGTGGGGCTGGCTCCCACCAGAGCAATAGTTTTTACGTCGGTGAGAATCTGCAGAAGATACTCTTCCGAATACTCATCTACCTCTGACGTTGTCGACAAATCGCTTCGTTCAACCATGTTTTATCTGCTTTTTTATTATTGGGCTAGCCGCTAACCAGTTTTTTCTTTGGATCATAAAAAGGTTTTTCTACCACTGTACTAGAACGCGTCTCCATTTGCGTAATAACCTCAAGTTCAGTGCCAATTTCAGTGTGTTCTACAGCCACCATCGCCAAGGCAATATTGGCCTTAAGGCGCGACGAATAGATTGCCGAAGTGACCTTTCCCACCTGCTGTCCAGCTACCATTATGGGCCAGAATTCGTTGTTTGGCCCAGTTAACGGATCGCCATCAATACGCAGACCAACCTGCTTGCGACTGACACCCTGCTGGTAGATTTTCTTTAGCGCCGCCTTGCCAATAAACTCCGCATCCATGTCCAGGTCGACCAATCGACCCAAGCCGAGTTCATAGGGATTAGTGTCTGCATCCATATCCGCATGGTAGGACAACATGCCCGCTTCAATCCGTCGAATTGATGAGGTATGCCCAGGCTTAAGACCAAATTCTTGGCCGGCGGCCATAATTAACTCCCACAGATCGTCACCACGACTCCCATCACGCAGATAGAGTTCATAGCCCAACTCACTGGACCAGCCAGTGCGCGAAACAATAAGAGAAATTCCTTCGAGCTCAAATTCTTCCAGCCAGTAGTAGCGCAGAGTATCGATGCGCTCACCAAATAGACGACGCATAATATGCCCTGACTGAGGGCCCTGTAGCTGCAGAGGCGATACATCCGGTTCGCAGATGGTTACATCTAAACCAGCGTTAATCGCCACACCTCGCGCCCACAACAAAATATCACTATCAGCCAGAGACAACCAAAAGTGGTTCTCTGCCAAGCGCAATAACACCGGGTCATTTAGGATACCGCCGGAGTCATTGGTTAACAGCACATATTTGCACTGGCCAACCGCACATTCAGACAGATTTCTCGGGGTTAATAGCTGCGTAAATACAGCGGCATCTGGCCCGGTAATCTCTACCTGTCGCTCAACCGCTACATCACTTAGAGTGGCACCATTAACCATATTCCAGAAATTCTGTTCGGCATCACCGAAATCCCGAGGAATATACATATGGTTGTAAACAGAAAAGCCTTTCGCCCCCCAGCGAATAGTGGCGTCAAAGTATGGGGATTTACGCACTTGGGTGCCGAAAAAAAACTCAGGGGCTGCAGTATTTTTTTTTAACTCTATCATGGCTCACACTCAATAATATCGGCGCGGTTTGCGCGTCAAACAGGCCCGCATTTTGTGCCCAATTTGGGTATCCTGCATATAATTGGCCGACCCTAAAATATGGTTTTGCGACACTCTAAAAAAAATAATATTGAGACATAAAAAAACCCCATAGCAAGGGGCTGTATTACCTATAGATCAGGGGCTTAGGCTACTAAAAAAGTGGTTTTTTAAAAGAGTGCTAATGAGCCATTCCAAAGAATTAAGTAAAGCTGGTCTAGTTCGCTTTCACCCCTTCCTGAATACCTTCAAACTCAAACTTATGTAAATAATGACTGTAATAGATCAAAATCAGGGTCGTGTTCTCAAGGGGTTTCAAATGCGGTCTAGTCAATTACATAACAACAATAAATCAATAACTCGCTTAAAAACATTTGGCCGCGGCGTGGCAGTGCTATTTATCGCCTTATCGCTAAGTGCCTGCGGCGGTGGCGGCAGTTCAGCGGGGGCGTCTGTTACTCCTCCAGTGACGCCTCCCGTGACACCTCCCACTCCCCCAGCGGACAATATCCCGGTAGCCGTGGCTGACAGTTTTAATACCGATCAAAATGCCACTTTAAACGCTAACCTTGCGGCCAATGATTCAGGTCTTGGAGATAGTCCGATAACCTTTAGCATTGATACAGCGCCCAGTAATGGCACCTTGACCCTCACGGAGAGTGGCAGTGCAACCTACATCCCGACCCCGGGCTTTAGCGGTAACGATAGTTTTGGCTATACCATTGTCGATGGGGATGGCGATCAATCCACAGCCACTGTTTCTATTACTGTTGTCACTAACAATGAGCCTTTCTCATGGCCCCAGATCAGTAGTGATGTGACCGACAATGTGGATACCCTTGTCAGCTTATTATTGGCCGAGATGACCACGGCTGAAAAAGTCGGGCAGATGGTTCAGGCGGAAATTAGCAACGTTAACGCGGCTCAGGTGCGTGATTTCAATCTCGGCTCGGTACTCAATGGCGGCGGTACTTGGCCCAATGGCAAGAACTCTAGCATTGCCGATTGGGTTGCCCTTGCAGACAGTTTTTACGAGGCCAGCACAGATATTAGTGATGGCGGTGTGGGTATTCCGGCGATCTGGGGTACCGATGCAGTTCACGGTCATAACAATGTTATTGGCGCGACTATTTTCCCTCACAATATTGGCCTTGGGGCGATGAATAATGCTCCCCTAATGCGCCAGATTGGCGAAACCACTGCTCTCGAAGTAGCGGTGACCGGTATTGATTGGGTGTTTGCGCCAACCCTAGCCGTGGTGCGCAACGACAGCTGGGGTAGAACCTATGAAAGTTATTCCGAAGATCCAGAAATAGTCAGGGCCTATGCCGGTGAGGTGGTCTCCGGTCTTCAGGGTGACGACAGCGATCGCTTTGGCGCCGCCCATGTTATTGCCACGGCAAAGCATTTTATCGGCGATGGCGGCACCCAGAACGGTATCGATCAAGGCAATACGGTGGTGACTGAAGTAGAGTTGCGAGATATCCATGCTCAGGGCTATCTGTCAGCATTGGCTGCTGGTGCACAAACGGTCATGGCCTCCTACAACAGCTGGAATGGCTCAAAATTACACGGCGATGAATATCTGCTTACCGAGGTACTAAAACAAAAGATGGGCTTTGATGGCTTTGTTATCGGTGACTGGAATGGTCATGGCCAGGTACCCGGGTGCAGTGATGGTCAGTGCGCTCAGGCGATTATGGCTGGCGTCGATATGATGATGGTACCCGCTGACTGGCAGGCTTTTATTCAAAACACTATCGCTCAGGTGCAAAATGGCACTATCCCGATGTCGCGCATCGATGATGCAGTCACGCGTATTCTGCGGGTGAAAATGCGCGCCGGATTTCAAGACAAGGTTAAACCCTCTAGTCGTTTACACGCCAATAACAGTTCACTGATCGGCTCCACGGCGCACCGAGATATCGCTCGTCAAGCAGTGCGCGAGTCCCTGGTGCTACTTAAAAATAGCGACAGTATTTTGCCCTTGGCGGCCAATAGCAATGTTCTGGTCGCCGGCAGTGGCGCCAATAATATTGGCATGCAGAGCGGCGGCTGGACATTGAGCTGGCAGGGAACCGGCAATTCCAATAGTGATTTCCCTGGAGCCACTTCGATTTACTCGGGCATTGAGTCTCTGGTTAATGCCGCTGGCGGCACCACAAGATTAAGTGCCAACGGCAGTTTTTCAAGCAGTAACAGGCCCGATGTTGCGATTGTGGTGTTTGGTGAGTCGCCCTATGCTGAGGGAGTGGGTGATCTCAATAACATTGAGTATCAGGCTGGCAACAAGTCGGATCTGGCCTTGCTCGAATCTCTGCGCGGACAAAATATCCCAGTGGTATCGATCTTTTTAACGGGCCGTCCACTGTGGGTAAATAAAGAACTCAACGCCTCCAATGCTTTTGTTGCAGCTTGGCTACCCGGGAGTGAGGGCGCCGGTGTGGCAGAGGTTATCTTTAAAACCGCCTCAGGTGAGATTAATTACGACTTTAAGGGCAAGCTATCGTTCTCTTGGCCCAAGCGCGCCGAGCAGACAGTTATCAACCGCAATGACAGCAACTACGATCCCCTGTTTGCCTATGGCTTTGGCCTGACCTATCAGGACAGCGATACCCTCGGTGATGATCTCGACACCGCGGACAATGGCACCGGGCAGATGGAGATCCTTTTCTCGGTTCCCGGCACTATTGAAGCGGAGCAGTATATCGCTATGAATGGCGTCAGAACGGAGGTTTCCTCTGATAGCGGCGGTGGCACCGGCGGCGGTGTCAATGTCGGCTATATCGATATAGGTGATTGGTTGGAGTACAGCATTGATGTGCAGAGTTCTGGCTCTTATCTAATCGAGTATCGCATGGCCAGCAATGTTGGCAGTAGTGGTTTTAAAACCCTAGTGGACGGTGAAGAGATCGATCAACAGGCGGTGCCAAATACCGGCGGCTGGCAGAACTGGATAACTCAGTCTGAGACAGTCGAGTTACTTGCCGGCACCCACACTCTGCGGATTAATGCTATTGGGCCTGAATGGAACCTCAATTGGATACGGCTTAACCTTATTGATTGAGTGCTGAGCTTACAGTCGGCGGGGAAGTAAAATTGGATCTTATCCCTCTCCAATAACCCCAATTACAGCATTTAAGGACTGGGCAATAACTCGGCAAATCGTTATATTCAATTTCGAATGAATGGAGGGTGATAATAAAGAAAAACAAGTTGGTGAGAACACATACAAGACAGTGCAGGAAACCTATCAAACCAATAAAACAAAGGACCTTAATCTATACTACGGAAATAGCTTTTACAGTGATTGTTTAGCCGATAAATGTGCTGCCGAAATCGATAATAGCCACCCGGAAAATTACTACCTTTTGAGCTATTGCATTAGCGGGTAATTGCCTTCAAGTGGTCTCGATTGGCCTAGCGTACCAGTCACATAGTGCATCCGAGGTAACCTTTAAAGTGTTTAAAGCGCTTGCTTACATACCTTAATCAATGCCTCAACACAGGCAAGGCGCGTGTAATTAGGTCGGATAATAAATGATAGACGGCGGTGCGGGCTGGGCTCATTGAGGTGCACTGCCGTGAGATGGTCACTCTGGCGAGTGAGTTGCTCCAGAGCCATTTCCGGAATCAGGGTGGTCCCCAAATTACCCAACACCATCTGTACAAGAGTATGCAGGCTAGTGGCCCCAAAACCATGATTAGCGGTCTGCTCGGGAAAGTTACAGGCCGCGAGAATATGATCTTTTAGGCAGTGGCCTTCACTGAGCAGCATCAGGCGACTATCAATCAACTCATTGCTGGTAATTTCGGTTTGATTGGTATGCTTTTCACCTTTCAGAGCGATCCAGTAAAAGTCTTCCTGCCAAAACTCTAAACTAAGCAGGCCTTCACAGGGAAAAGGCATTGCCAACACAGCAGTATCGATCTCCCCTCGCTTGACCATATCAACCAACACATGGGACTGCTCCTCGACAATTGTCAGCTGTGCACTGGGATAGAGTTTGCTCAGCAAGGGGAAGAGTTTCGGTAGAAGGTAGGGTGCAATCGTCGGGATCACGCCAACAGTAATGGGAAAGCTCAGCGCCGACTGCTGATTGTCGGCCAACTGCTGCAACTCATTGACCTGAGATATTATGCTGCGTGCTCGATCGAGTATTTCTCGTCCGATCGGTGTCACCAGTACTTTTTTATTATCGCGCTCAAATATCTGCAAGCCCAGCTGCCTCTCCAGCTCGCTCAGTGCGGTGCTCAGTGCCGACTGGCTAATATTGCAATCGGCAGCGGCTTTTTTGAAGTGTAAAGTGCGCTCTACTGCTAGGGCATAGGAAAGTTGTTTAGTCGAGATCATGAAAATATCACCCAAATAGACCATGCTTTAGAGATTGTTTTATTCTGCTCTCAATATAATCTATTAAACAGAACGTAACAATACAAACAATCAACTTTACCGAATAAGCGGATTCTCTTATAGTTCACACAGAGTTTAAACATTCGTACTTGAAAAAGACTTACGAGCCACCAACTCAATAACACCAACCTCAACAAGGAGCCCACCATGGCACTTATTAACACCCAAGTTAAACCCTTCAATGCATCTGCTTTTAAAGCAGGCGAATTTATTGAAGTGTCAGAAAAAGATATTGCCGGCAAGTGGTCAATATTCTTCTTTTACCCAGCCGACTTTACCTTCGTCTGTCCAACTGAGCTTGGCGATGTTGCTGATCACTATGCGGAATTGCAGTCACGCGGTGTCGAAGTGTACTCAGTATCTACTGATACTCACTTCACGCACAAAGCATGGCACGACTCTTCAGAGACTATAGGCAAAATCCAATACACCATGATTGGCGATCCAACTGGTGAGATTTGCCGCAACTTTGACGTTATGCGTGAAGGTCAAGGCCTTGCTGATCGCGGTACCTTTGTTGTTGATCCAGACGGCATTATCCAGGCAATGGAAATCACTGCTGAGGGTATTGGCCGTGACGCGGAAGACCTGCTGCGCAAAGTTAAAGCCGCACAGTATGTTGCAGCTCACCCAGGTGAAGTATGCCCAGCTGCATGGAAAGAAGGCGAAGCCACACTCGCGCCATCTTTAGATCTGGTTGGCAAGATCTAAGCTATTAGCTTAGTTAAGCAGTTGCAAGAGCGTTTTACTGTACAAGTCCATTAGCAGTTCAAATGGCAAGTAAGTGGGGCCTTGAGACTAAATCAAGGCCCCATTTTTGACCTCAATTATTATGGGTGTTAATTGCTCGCGGATTGATTGCTACCCGAATTGATCGCTACCTGAATTAATTGCCACCCGCATTTTTACCCAGAGGAACACAACCATGTTAACCAACGAGATATTAAAAGCCGTTGCCGGCTACACCGCGAATATGCAAAAAGCTGTGACCTTTGTGTTGCAAACGGGTGAGCACAGCAAACGCGCTGAACTAGTGGCATTTTTAACGGATATCTCAAAGCAGAGTGAGCATATTCAACTTGAAGAACGCGATATGGATGGCCTATTGCGCAGTCCAATCAGCTTTCTGATGCAAGCTGATGGTGTAGATACCGGAATTCGTTTTTCAGGAATACCCAGCGGCCATGAGTTCAACTCGTTGATACTGGCCATATTGCATGCCTCTGGCACCCCATTAAAGCTCGATGACAGCGTTAAAAATATTATTGCTGGCGTCGAGGAAAATTTGCACTTTGAAGTGTTTATTAGTCTCAGCTGCCACAACTGCCCAGATGTTGTGCAGTCGCTAAATCAATTTGCTCTGCTGAACCCTAATATCAGCACCGAGATGATCGATGGAGGTCATTACCAAGCGCTGATTAAAGAACGAGATATTCAAGGCGTCCCCAGTGTCTATTTGAATGGAGAGCTGTTCGCCAACGGCAAAGTAGATACAGCACAGCTTATCGACAAGCTGATACAGCGCGCTCCGCCAGCAGCTCTGAGCAGCAGCGATCAGGCGTCTCTGGCCCTGCAAGATGTGACCATTATTGGCGGCGGCCCTGCCGGTGCTAGTGCAGCGATTTACAGTGCCCGAAAAGGGTTAAAAGTCACGTTGGTCGCTGACCGTATTGGCGGCCAGCTAAAAGATACCATGGGCATCGAGAACTTTATCTCAGTGTCCAAGACCACTGGCCCCGAATTGTCCGGTGCTCTGCAATCTCATATGAATGAATATGATATAACCTTTAAGGAATATCTTAAGGTGACAGAAGTTGAGGGCGGCGATATCAAGACTGTTACTCTCTCCTCCGGGGAAAAGATCTTCACCAAAACCCTGATTATCGCCACTGGCGCCAACTGGCGCGAGCTGGGTGTGCCGGGTGAAAAGGAGAATGTAGGAAATGGCGTAGCCTACTGCCCTCACTGCGACGGTCCATTCTTTAAGGGTAAAGATGTTGCGGTAATTGGCGGCGGCAACTCCGGCATCGAAGCGGCATTGGACCTTGCGGGCATGGTTAAATCGGTCAATGTATTTGAATTTATGCCGGACCTTAAAGCCGATCAAATACTGGTGGATAAGGCTATGGCCAAGCCCAATATTACCATTCACAAAAATGTCGCCACCAAGGAGATCACTGCCACCAATGGTAAGGTCTCAGCGATTGAGTATATTGATCGCGCTACAGACACGGAACACAGTCTTAAGTTGGATGGCATTTTTGTGCAGATTGGCCTGATACCCAACAGTGTCTTTTTGGGTGACCTGGTTGAGAAAACCCGTTTTGGTGAGGTGGTGATCAATGAGAAATGCCAAACATCAGAATCCGGAATTTTCGCCTGTGGCGACGTGACTACTGTGCCCTATAAGCAAATCATTATTTCCATGGGTGAAGGGTCAAAAGCCTCATTGGCCTCCTTCGAATACTTGATGACTGAAGGGGATCGACTTGAGGAGCTGTTTTACAGTGAGAATACTGAAAAGATGGCGATAGCGTCTTGAGTTGTTTTACCTGAAGGGCTGGCATTATGTCATTCCGAACCCAGTTGAGGGATCTCAGCCAGTCGGCACGAGATCCTTCGACTTCGCTGAGGATGACAAAATCAGGTCTAACCGAATTATAGTTACCGAGGAATAGAATTCACTATCTCGACAACCGCAGGATGTTTGATCTTGCGCTCCGGCGAAATAATATAGTAACGATCTATACATTCCTCCGCCCTGCCAACAATTTCCACGCCATATTGAGAGGCGATATATTTCTCGATAATGGTTGGCGCGGAAAACACGCCATAGCCTTCCTGGCCAAATGATTTCATCAGCGCACTGTCATCAAATTCTGCAACTATGGTGGGGGTCACCCCCACCTTATTTTGATGGGATTCGACTAATCATGTTTGCCATGCCCAATTTTTTAGACATTCAGGAAGCACAAAAGCAGATTCAGCTGGCGGGCTTTAAAGGTAAAACAGCGGCCATTGCACGCTATGAAGATGAGAAAGAAAAGTTGCTCGCCGCCGGTGTAAATGAAGTGTTTAATTTTTACGCCGAGGCCGGAGCTGGATTTGCCGACCAGAGTGTGCATTTACTGACCAGTAAGTAAAGAATCCTTGGATCAGCCATTACGCACCAGCTCCTCACAAATGCGGCTCTCACTTATCACAGTAAATAAGTGCGTGGAGAGACTGTAACTTTCACTTAGCTCCCACTTACCCACTTACCTCCCACTTACCTCCCCAAAACGGCGGGGAGGTAAGCCTCGGCGATAACAGTTGATCAAAAAATAAGCGATACGGCCCCAATTAATTCAATTAATTAGCGGTTGCGGCCTAGGGCGTCGTGGCTGGTGACCCAGTCGCCGGCGAGTACGGCGCTCATTAGGGAGACTTCTCCGGCGAGTACTGTGGCGCCAATAATTTCGGCGAGCTTGTGCACTTTTCCGCTGCCATTACAGTCGAGAATATTGAGACATTCTTGCTGGGTCGGCAGGCCGGTTCCGCCGCCGTAGGTGGCGACAATCAGTGATGGCAGGGTAATGGATAGATAGTAATTTCCGGCTGCGTCAACATCGGCAAAAATAATCGATGAAGAGGACTCGGCCACATTGGCGGCGTCCTGACCGGTGGCGATAAATACTGCGGCTATACCATTGGCGGCATGGGCTCCGGTGCTAGATGAACCGGCCATAAAGCTGCCGACCTGATTGATCTGTCGCGCTTTAAATAGTACCTCTGCAGTAACTCCCATAGACTTTTCTAGCAGGTCACCAGGAATCAGCACTTCTGCAACCACGCGTTTGCCTCGGCTGTGCAATGTATTGATTTGAGAGTGTTTTTTATCTGTGTCCATGGCGCCGGAAAGCATATAGCGCTGAATGCCGGGGTAGGTTTTCATGATCCATTCGCAGGCAATAAAGGTTGCCTTGCCGACCATATTTTGGCCCGCGGCATCGCCGGTGGTGAAGTTAAAGCGCAGGTAGCGCATTCGCGCTGCGGCGTACTGTTCGATATTCCGCAACTTGCCCGATGAGGTGGTGGTCTCGGCCTTGGCGGCAATCTCTTCAAAGTTCTGCTCAACCCAGAGACCAAACTCACGGGCTTCTCGGGCGTCATTAAAGACAAATACTGGCGCGCGCTGCATAGCGTCGTCGACCACTGTGACTTTGACGCCTCCGGATTCCCGCAGTAATCGCGCACCGCGATTATAGCTGGCGATTAGGGTGCCTTCACTGGTGGCCATGGGCACATAGAACTCACCCTGGGCATGTTCACCGTTGACCAGTAGCGGACCGATCAGACCCAGAGGCACCTGGGCGACACCGATAAAATTTTCGATATTACCCGCAGTGGTGGCGGGATCAACGGAGTAATGGCCAATATGATCCAATTTGGCAGAGCTTTTTTGCGCTAAAAAATCGCGGCGGGTTTTGGCCATATGTTCGCTGTAATCGTTAACACTGTCTCTGGGTATTCGATCTGACATAGTATTAGTCTCGTTATTTTTATTATTGTCGTTAGCTGAGGCGGTTAAATAGCCATTAGCTGAGGCAGTTAAATAGCCGTTAGCTGAAGCGGTTAAATAGCCTAGATTATTTTTGTCGATTTATAATATCTGCGCGGCTACATTGTGCCGCGCATTGATAAGGGGATCTAGCTGTTGAGCTCTTTATTAAGTTCTTTATTTACCAAGCTCTTTATTTACCAAGCTCTTTGCTGACTAAGCTCTTTAATTATTGAGCAGCTTTTCACCCCCATACACCTGCTCGAGATGAACCGCATCTTTCACAACCTGCTGGCCCGCCACCAAGACATGTTGGATACCAGTGGATGCCTGATAGGGATCGCCGTAGTCGGCATTGGCGGAAATAGTTTTAGCATCAAAGATCACAATGTCCGCATCGGCATCAAGCTGAATACGGCCCTTGCGCTTAAACAGCGGCGCCGCTTGTTCCATCCACTGAGCCTGATAGAGGCTCGTCTTGGCCAGGGCTTCTGACAGACTGATCACCTGCTGCTCACGCACATAATGTCCCAACAGCCGCGAAAAGGTCCCAGCTATATTCGGGTTGGTGGCGACTCGGCGATCCACCGCGGGCAGTGCATCGGTAGAGACCATCATCCGCGGCCACTGCAGTGCCGTCTCCACCCACTGTTCTTTAACATAATGGTGATTGACCGCCCCCGCCGGCTGCTCTTTGGAATACTTCTCCCAACTCTCTTCGGTCAGCCATTCACCGGTCGAAACCCACTGCACATCTTCGTAGCTAATATCAAAAATCGCCTGCCAGTCTCGACGTCGAAAAACATCGGCACCAATGCTGGTACCGCCGGCGGCATAAGCCAATGTCTCGGTGGTAATATTGGCGCCAGCCTCATTAGCCTCATCGATCATGGCCAGCCAGTCATCAATGCGGCCCATGGCATTGTGGTTAATATGACAGACATACAGCGCTGCCTGGGTACTCTTGGCCAGTTCAATCACTTCGATTAGTCCCGCGGGATCACCGGTGTACCCGCGGCGCACATGGACATAGATTGGCACCTCTCGGGCAGCGGCTACTTCAAATAACATCGCCAGTTCAGCATCGGAGACCGCTTCGGTCATATAGTCCAGCAACACACCAATACCCAAACCACCTTCGTCTAGGCCCTTGTGTACCAGCAGGCGCATCTGCTCAATCTGCTCTGGAGTGGCTTCTTGAAGCCAGGCCGGACTGCCCATCACCACCGCTTTCTCACCGGCAAAAAGGTAGGGTTGATCAACGCCTTCGAGCACCTTGATACGTATGGCGAAATGCCCTACAGAGGAACCGTAGTTAATGGCTGCACCAGCGCGAAGATGCTCGCCATAGAAGCCCACAGGAAACGCTCCGGCCTCGAGATCGAGTTGGGTAGTAATGCCGTCTAGAACATTGAAGTGCTGACCGAGAACCGTGGGACTGTGACTGTGGGCATCAATAAAGCCGGGGGCAACCACCAGCTCAGTAGCGTCGATGATGATGTCACTGGTTAGAGGCTGATCAGAGATGGCGACAATGCTGCCGTCGCGAATGCCGATATGTTTGACCGCATCGAGCTGCGTTTCTGGGTCTATCACGCGACCATGGTTAATCACTAGGTCGTATTGTTCAGGCTCGCTATCAGTGGTGCTATTAAAAAAACTGTAAAACAGCGAAACCCCGATAAATGAGGTAACGAAAAGTATCTGTAAAGCCACCACTATCTGGCTGACCCGTATCGCTTTTGTCCCCTGCATATGACCACCCTTTATTTTTTTGTGGCCAATATACACCCAAGGGGCAGAGAAGTTCACCCGAAAAACTAAGCGGCGTTCCAATCAGGGGCGATTAAACGACGCTTGCCATCATGACTTCTTACCACCCCCAGCCCATCCAGATCTTCGCGGTCCCAGAGTTCACAGGTGACCTGCTTATGTTTCTGATCCAGCCCTTCACAGTAATTGCTGTAGCGACAGAGACGCACTTCGTCGCCGCGGCCAAGGCGAACCTTTTCAAACCAGTCCGGATCAGCCAGAGCCTGTCGCGCAAAACCAATAATATCTGCCTGATCTTGCTGCAGAACCGCCTCCCCCTGTTCATAGCTGTGAATGCCTCCGGCTACAACAAAGGGCGTTCGATAACCGCTGGCGCGATTGCGGCGACGCATTTCCGCCACCGGATCTATATTGCGTCCAAAGGGCCCCTGCTCATCTGAGATATAGCTCGGCATACATTCATAGCCACTGCGGCCGGTATAGGGATAGGCCGCCCAGCCCACTTTCGGCTGCTTGGCATCGTCGAACTTGCCGCCTCGGGAGAGAGACAGAAAATCCATTCCGGCGTCGGCGAAACAGTCAGCAAAATAACAGGCATCTTCAAGGCCACTGCCATCGGCAACAATTTCATCGGTTAGAAAACGACAGCCCACGGCAAACTCGTCATCAGTGGCATCCTGCACCGCCTTTAAAACCTCCAGAGGCAGGCGCACTCTCGACTGCACATCACCACCATAACCATCGCTGCGGGTATTGGTCGCCGACAGGAATGAGGCCATGGTGTAAGCGTGGGCATAGTGCAGTTCGACGCCGTCGAAACCCGCTGCCTCTGCCCGGCGTGCAGCATTGGCAAACAGCGTTGGCAGAGTTTCTGGCAATGCGGCGATTTCGGGAATATGGGTGTCGGTGACCCGCTGTCGATTGCCAAAGCTGCGGTCTTCCCACTCTTTGGCACTGAGGGCAGCTTCAAGATCGTCAACCTCGAGCTCGGCCAGCTTGGCACGCACCTGATCGTCAGAGCCATCGGCCATACCTAAGTGCTGCCGATGCCTATCGGTAATTATCAGAAATCGTTCAAGGTATTTAATCGGGTCCGGACGTCGACGGATGGGCAGAAAATCAATCAGCTGAATCAGCAGTCGGGTTTTGCCCTCACTGGCCTCACGCACGGTGTCGGCTAGTTTGCGCAGACCTTCGATATAGCGATCATCGCCGATTCGCAGCAGTGGACCACTGGGTGTGTCGCGAATGCCCGTTGCTTCAACCACCAGCACGCCGGGTTTGCCCTGGGCAAAACGGCGATACCACTGCAGTACATCTTCGGTGACCTCGCCCTCTTCGTTAGAGCGCCAGGGCACCATGGCGGGAATCCAGGTTCGCTGGAACAATTCCATGGGACCCACATCGATGGGCTGAAAGAGTTTTGACTGAGATATCTCGGTGCTGGAAGGCCAGTCAGTGGCAATAACATCGTACTTAATTCGTTCTGCTGGCTTCCACATTTTGCTTTTGCTCTATTTATTACTCTCACTCTGAGCGGCAAGAGTCGTGCGTTTAAGCTCGCCAAGTAGCTTGGTTAGCTGTTCGATATTGTCATTGCCGAGAGGGCCAATGGTTTCGATCACCCACTCTTCGTGCCTGGCCGCCATCTTATTAAAGGTCTTTAATCCCTTGGCGGTCAGCTTGACAACAAAGGTGCGGCGATCGTTTTTTAACGAGTCTCGGCTAATTAATCCGTCTTTCACCAGCTGCGTCGCAATGCCTGAAACATTGCCTCCAGAGACCATCATGCGCTTTGACAGAGAGCCCATCACCAACCCGTCGGGCTCGCGCTGCAGCTGCGCCATAAAATCAAATCGCGGCAAGGTGGTATTAAACTCGCGGCGCAGAGATTCACGAATATTGTTTTCCACCAGACTTGAACAGGTCAATAACCTGAGCCACAACTTTAACGATTGGTGGTCGTCTTCAACCAGGCGCGCTTCGTGATCAATTTGTTCTGCACTCATAATGTTTAATCCTTATTTCAAGCTGTAAATCTATCTATTAGCGATCGGCGAAGTATACCAAAAGCAGGCTTGATTACGGCGTTATTAGTATTGCAAAAATATATTTTAAGTTTAAAATAGTTTGCTGTATAGTGCAATCAATCTTTAGTCTAAAAATATTTGTCAGAAGAAGCCCTAAAGAGGCTTTATAAGCAGCTCAGCAAGCAGATTAACCAATAGTGCAAGACGCGTTTTCCGATCGACCATCTGCACAGAAAAACTATGTCAAAGGCGGCAAAAAATGAAGATAGTATGTTTAGGTGGTGGTCCTGCGGGGCTGTACTTAGCAATCTCAATGAAGCTCAAGGACCCGTCACATCAGATAGATCTCTATGAGCGCAACAAACCCGACGACACCTTTGGCTGGGGCGTGGTTTTTTCAGACCAAACCGTTGAAAACCTTACCCTCAATGATCCCGTGAGTGCCGGCAGCCTGACCAGTGAGTTTATTCACTGGGATATGATCGACTGCGTGGTTAACGGAGAGATCGAACGCTCTGACGGCCATGGTTTTATTGGCCTTGGGCGCAAGCGCATGCTGCAAATTTTGCATACCAGAGCCACTGAGCTTGGCGTTAACTTACATTTCCAAAGCGAGTTTTCTGTGGACGATATAAACACGCGCTTTGCCGATGCGGATTTGGTCGTCGCCGCCGATGGCCTCAACTCAAAAATTCGCAACTCCGATCTCGAAGCCTTTGAATGCACTGTCGATGTACGCAGCAATCACTTTGTCTGGCTCGGCACCAAGCAGCGCTTTCGCGATGCCTTTACCTTTATCTTTGAAAAGACCCAGCACGGTTGGATCTGGGCTCACGCCTATCAGTTTGATGAAGACACCTCGACCTTTATTGTCGAGTGTAATCCGGATGTCTACGAGGCCTTTGGCTTCGATAAGATGACCCATGCCGAGAGCGCCGAGACCTGCCGCAAGATCTTTGAAAAATCCTTAGGCGGTCATGAGCTGCTGACCAACTCAGCGCATATTCGCGGATCCGCTTGGATCAACTTCCCCCAGGTGCTGTGCCGCAACTGGATTAAAAATGATCGCCTGGTACTGATTGGCGATGCCGCGCATACCGCTCACTACTCCATCGGTTCAGGCACCAAGCTCGGTCTCGAAGATGCTATCTCTCTGGCCAAGCACCTGAGCAGCGCGCTACCGGTGCGCGAGGCACTGCAGGCCTATCAGGACGAACGCGAGCTGGAAGCCCTAAAGCTGCAGAACGCCGCACTCAATGCGATGATCTGGTTTGAGAACACGCCGCGCTATTTAGAGGCCTTTGATCTCAAGCAGTTTAACTATTCAATGCTCACCCGAAGCCAGCGTGTCAGTCATGAGAATCTGCGCCTGCGAGATGAGCCATGGCTTCAGGGCATGGAAAAGCATCTGGCTAAAATCTCTCTCGGCGAGCACTTTGACGAGGCGATTCCACCGATGTTCTTGCCCTATAAGCTGGGCAACTTAGAGTTGGAAAACCGCGTTGTGGTCTCTCCCATGTCCATGTACAGCGCCACCGATGGCCTGCCCGATGACTGGCATCTGGTGCACTATGGCAATATGGCCAAAGGCGGCGCCGGGCTTATATTCACCGAGATGACCGATATCTCTGCTGATGCCCGAATTACACCGGGATGCACAGGCCTGTGGAACGATGAGCAGGAAGCCAGTTGGAAACGTATTGTCGACTTCGTCCACGGCCACACTCAATCCAAAATCGCCATGCAGTTGGGTCATGCCGGCCCCAAGGGTTCAACTAAGGCGCCCTGGGATTGGCATCCGGACCGCTTGGATGATCCACTGGATGATGCCAATGGCTGGCCTCTGCTGTCTGCCAGTGAGCAACCCTTTGATAGCTACAGCCCTGTGCCCAAGGCCATGACTCGCGCCGATATGGATGAGATCAAACAGCAGTTTGTCGACTCCACCCAGCGAGCCGCTCGCGCCGGTTTTGATCTGCTGGAAATGCACGGCGCCCACGGCTATCTGTTGGCCGCCTTTATTACGCCGATCCTGAATAAGCGTGAAGATGAATACGGTGGCTCTCTGGAAAATCGCCTGCGCTATCCTGTCGAAGTTTTCCGCGCCATGCGCGCTGCCTGGCCCGCCGAGCGCCCTATGTCCGTGCGTATTTCCGCACACGACTGGATGGGTGATCTGGGTATCAGTGAAGCCGACTGCGTTGAATTGGCCAAAGCCTTTGCCGATGCTGGCGCGGATATTATCGACGTGTCCAGTGGCCAGACCTCTCACCAGGCGAAACCACGACCCGGTCGTATGTTCCAGACACCATTGTCGGATCAAATCCGCAATGAAGCCGGTATTGCGACTATGGCGGTGGGCAATATCTTCGAACTGGATCATGTGAATAGTATTATTGCTGCCGGACGGGCCGACTTGGTTTGCCTTGGTCGCGCCCACTTGGCCGACCCCAACTGGACATTGCGCGCCGCCGCTGAAAGCGGCCATACTGGTGTCGGAGTTAACGAACAAAAACAATATTATATGGGCTTCCGTCAATTGCATACCAATCTGCGCCGCGCCGCTGAACAGGCCGCCGCTGATTTGCGCGCGCTAAAATAGCGGCTTTATTGAATTGCAGCACTATAAACAAAGGACAGGTAATTACCGATCATGAAACTCGATAATGCACATGCTGTTATCACCGGCGCCGGCAGTGGAATCGGCGCGGCCATCGCGCTGAAATTCGCCGCCGCAGGGGTCAAGGTGAGCCTTATGGGCCGTCGCCATGAAAAGCTTTTCGATACCGCGGCGCTATTGTCCGAGGGCCAAAAATCGGCCTGTATAGTCTGTGATGTTACCGATCACAGTAGCGTCGAGCAGGCCTTTGCCAATGCCACAGAGCACTTTGGTGCAATCGATATACTGGTCAACTGTGCCGGTGCGGCACCGACCAATGCCTTTCACAAGATTGGCATCGACGAGTGGAAGAGTATTATCGACGTCAATCTCCACGGCGTCTTTAGCTGCACCTCTCAGGTAATTAACCCCATGCGCGAGCGTAAATCCGGACGCATTATTAATATCGCCAGCACCTCGGCGCTCAAAGGCTATGCCTATGTCAGCGCCTACACCACCGCCAAACATGGAGTGTTGGGGTTAACCCGATCACTGGCATTGGAAACCGCAAAACATGGCATTACCGTCAACGCCATCTGCCCCGGTTTTACCGACACCGATATTATTCGCGACAGTGTCGCCAAGATTGTCGAGACCACTGGGCGAACAGAAGAGCAGGCACTCAGCCAATTTGTTAGCAGTAATCCCCAGGGACGTTTAATCACACCAGAGGAAATTGCCGAGACCGCGGTTTGGCTGTGTATAGATGGCAGTGACTCAATCACCGGCCAGGCGATCTCTGTGAGCGGCGGCGAAGTGATGTAAAAACACTGCCAATAAAGCGTTATTAGGGCAGTCACAACTAATTAGGACACTAGAATGCAAACAACCGAACTGAAAAATTACCAAGCCACGCACTTTCTCTGGGAGACCGAGGGTACGGTGGGCACCATCACCCTAAACCGTCCCGAGCGCAAAAACCCGCTGACCTTTGAGTCCTATGTGGAATTGCGCGATCTGTTTCGCGATCTGGTTTATGCCGCTGATATCAATGCCATCGTTATTTGCGGCGCTGGTGGCAACTTCTGTTCCGGCGGTGATGTTCACGAGATTATTGGCCCTCTAACAAAAATGTCGATGAAAGAACTGCTCGCCTTTACCCGTATGACTGGGGATCTGGTGAAAGCTATGCGCGCCTGTCGCCAACCGATTATCAGTGTCGTGGAAGGTGTCTGTGCCGGCGCCGGTGCAATTATCGCCATGAGCAGTGATCTGCGTTATGCCTCGCCAGATGCCGGTGTCGCCTTTCTGTTTAACCGCGTCGGTTTAGCCGGTTGCGATATGGGCGCCTGTGCGATTTTGCCAAGAATTATCGGTCAGGGCCGAGCCAGCGATTTGCTTTACAGCGGCCGCTCATTAAAAGCCGAAGAAGGCGAGCGCTGGGGATTCTTTAATCGTATCTCAGACACCCCTCTTGAAGAGGCGATTAAAACTGCCCAGCGGATTGCCAATGGCCCCACCTTTGCCAATGGCATCACTAAGAATCAGCTCCATCAGGAATGGAATATGTCGGTTGATCAGGCCATCGAAGCCGAGGCTCAGGCCCAGGCGATCTGTATGCAAACTGAAGACTTTACCCGCGCGTACAATGCTTTTGTCAGTAAAGAGACACCGACTTTTAAAGGCGACTAAAGGCTAAAACGGAATAAACTCCGTTTAGTAAGTATTTAAAAAATTATTTAAGAGGACAAGCTGTGACCGATAAGACGTTTCTTAACTGGCCTTTTTTCGAACCCCAACACCGTGAACTGGCGGCAAAAGTACAGACCTGGGCGACAGTCAATATCCCTGCCCTGGTGGCCAATGAGCACGAGGCACTGGATCAGACCTGTATTGATCTGATGCGCGGCATGGCCAAGGCTGGCATTACCGGTTATGCGGTGCCTGCCAGTGGTGGTGGCACTCTTGAAAAACTCGATGTGCGCAGTCTCAGTATTATTCGCGAGGTGCTCGGTGAGCATCATGCCCTAGCTGATTTCGCCTTTGCCATGCAGGGTCTCGGCAGCGGCCCAATCTCACTGTTTGGCAATGCCGATCAGCAGACTCGCTACCTCAATAAAGTCGTCTCTGGCGAATCCATGGCCGCCTTTGCCCTGTCGGAAGCCGAAGCCGGCAGTGATGTCGCCGCCATGAGCACCAATGCAGTAAAAACTGATGCGGGTTATATTCTCAATGGTGAGAAAACCTGGATTTCCAATGCCGGTATCGCTAACTTCTATACCGTTTTTGCCCGCACCGGCGAAGCGCCGGGGGCCAAAGGTATCAGCTGCTTTATTGTCGACGCCGACAGCGCTGGATTCTCAGTCCCCGAACGCATTGACCTGGTTGCGCCTCACCCTCTGGGCACCCTGCGTTTTGAAAACTGTTTAATTCCCCATGAGAATTTAGTCGGCGAAGCCGGACGCGGTTTTGGCATCGCTATGGCGACCCTGGATGTGTTCCGCACCACCGTCGCCGCTGCTGCTCTGGGCATGGCTCGTCGAGCACTGGATGAGACCCTGAGTTATGTATCGCAGCGTAAATTGTTTGGTGGCGTGCTCGCTGATTTGCAGCTGGTTCAGGGCAAGCTGTCGGATATGGCGCTGGCTATCGATAGCAGTGCGCTACTGGTTTATCGCTCCGCTTGGACCAAAGACTGTGTTGCCGATCGAGTGACTCGTGAAGCGGCGATGGCGAAACTCCATGCCACGGAATCAGCGCAGCTGGTGGTCGATGCGGCGGTGCAATTACACGGTGGTAAAGGGGTTACTCGCGGGCATATTATTGAGTCACTGTATCGCGATGTTCGGGCTCTGCGAATCTATGAAGGTGCATCGGAAGTGCAGCAGGTTATTATTGCCCGTCAGGCGCTGGCTAATTTTAGTGGTCGTGGTTGATCCGTCAGGCTGATCTGATTCACATCAACCTCATCTCTACTCTAGATAAAACATCTAGCCCCTAGATCATCCGACTAGGGGCTGCACCACTGGTTGCCCTTTAGCACCCTATCGCTTTAGCACCCTATCCCTTGAACAACCTATCCCTTGAACAACCTATCCCTTGAACAACCTATCCCTTGAACACGCTATCCTCAGAATAGGCTATCCTTTGAACATTCTGGAACCTTGACCATAGGGTTATTGGCGACATATAGTCCGCTCCACAAAATAGCGCTGAGAGACAGTATGGACAAGTGGCAGAATCTAGAGGTGGGTCAGGAGTTTGAAACCGGCACCCTTACCCTGAGCAAAGGCGATATTCTTGAGTTCGCCGCGGAGTTCGACCCCCAGCCCTATCACCTGGAAACCGAAGCTGCTGAGGCGTCTATATTTGGTGGTCTCTGCGCCAGTGGTTGGCAGGTCTGTGCACTGATGAGCAGACTGGTATCGGACACATTTAGAGATCAGGGCATTGCTATTCAGGGTATTCAAACCATACCTAATATGCAGTGGAAGATTCCGGTTTTTGCTGAAGATAGCCTGTGCGCCACAGTAGTGGTTGCCGACTGCAAAAAAGACGTTGGGTTGTTGGTCTGTGATATTCGGGTTAAAAATCAGCATCAGAAAATCGCTCTCACATTGAGTATGACATTGCGTATAGGCACTCAATCGACCTCTCAATCAACTGCTGAATCGGACGGGAGCGCAGGCTTATGAACAACCCAGAGTTTATTCGCAGTCGCTGGTTTGAAGATATTCCCGTCGGCGAGTTTCATGTTTTTGGCTCTCACAGCTTTACCGAAAAAGAGATTATTGAATTTGGTAAAAAATATTCACCGGAGGTGTTTCACACTTCACCTGAAGCGGCATTCGACAGCGAGTACCGCGGACTGGTTGCCGCAGAACTACATCTCGCGGCGATCTGGATGAAGTTGATGGTGGCCTATATGGAGCGTTTTGCCACCGGTGTTCAGGATGGTCGACGCAATGGTGCCGGGGTCAGTGTGCGAGATATGCAGTGGTTTAAGCCAGTGCGCCCAGGACACACGATTACCTTTACTTACGAGATATGTGAAAAGCTCGACCGCAGAGTGCGCGACAAGTGGGGCATTATTCGCAGCCGCAACGAAGGCTTTAATCAAAACAACGAGCGCGTATTTAGCTTTGAAATTGATATTCTTGCCGAGCTAGCGCCCACTGCCGACAGCGCCAGCTAACCCTTCACTCGTTAGCCAGTCGCCAACATTTTCTCCACCGTGCGCAAGGCCAGTGCGTGCACGGTAAAAGTTGGATTCACCGCGCCGCTGGAGGGAAAGACTCCGGGGCCGGCAATATACAGATTATCCATATCGTGGCAGCGGCCATACTGATCACAGACCGACTCTTTGGCATCGGCACCCATGACGGTGCCGCCCATTAGATGCATAGCCACAGTGGGGCCGGTCCAGGTCTCGGTGGCACCAGCGGCTTTAAATACCTCAACACCCTTTTTAACCCCCTCGGTTACCAGTGCCCGGGTGCGCTCATTGATACTGTGATGGGTGGCCGCCAAGGGCAAGCCAAACTGATCTTTGCGCTCGCTCAGGGTAATGCGATTGTCCGCCAGCGGCGTATCTTCGCCGACAAAATTCATCTGCCCAAAATGCTTCGCTGCTCTGCGCATAAAAGGATCTAGCGCGGCGCCATAAATATCCGCTCTGCCAGTGGCTATACCGAGCAGGTCATTGGGTTTGGTGGCATTGGCAATCAGCCACTGATAAGAGCCAAAGGCATCGCCCTTGTCTTTATTGGCATAGTCATCCTGACACAGCAACTGGCCGCCGGTGGCGCCGAGATGACAGTCAGTCTGTTGATCAAATAGGCCGAGCACCAGCTGCGCCGGATGAGTCATTAGATAACGACCGACCTTGTCACTGCTATTAGCCATGCCCGCTGGATGTTTAGCACTTTTGGAGTTTAATAGAATCCGCGCGTTTTGCACCGCAAAGGCACTCAGCACTACCTGCTCGGCCAATACCTGATGCACCGCACCCTCGGCATCGAAATACTCTACTCCGGTAGCCTTTCTCCCCGAAGCGTCATGGAGTACACGACTCACCGTACTGTCGTGACGAATACTCGCGCCCCCGGCAAACGCCTGGGGTAAGTAGGTCACCAGCGGATTGGCCAGCGCACCAATGGGACAGCCGGCGTCACACCAACCGTCGTAGAGGCAGGAGCTGCGACCTTTGTATGGCTGACTATTTATTGCTAGGGGTAGCGGCGATACTGCCATACCCAGTTTATTAAAACCTTTTTTAATCGCCTGACCCTGAGCAAAAACCGGCAGTGCTGGCATCGGATAAGGCGCACCCTCAGGACGCCATTTCTCGGCCTCGGCATCGCCGCTAATACCGGCCTCGGCCTGAATGCGATCGTAGTAAGGCATCAGATCTTTATAGTTGATCGGCCAGTCCAAACCGACACCGTGCTCGGATGCTAGGTTAAAATCATTCTCGTGCAGTCGCAGCCACACGGCGTAATGGTGCAGTGCACTGCCGCCGGTGCCATAGCCACTGTTAAAACTGTTGCCAATTTTATGGTTGCCAGACTCTTCTACAGGAGCCCCACCCCACTTTAATTTGCGCGCCGAGATCTGTGAGCTCTCCAGATCGCTTAACTTGCGCTCCGGTCCGGCTTCGAGAATCACTACAGTTTTACCCGCTTGCACGGCCTTTGCGGCAATTAAGCTGCCGGCTGCACCAGCACCCACAATCAGCACATCAAACTTGTCTTCCAGAGAAATTGATTGCATCACTTTTGCAACTCCTTGGCCGACAGCCATTTATCGCTGGGGGCAATATGTGCCATATAGGGCATGCCTATAGCGTCTGATCCCGATCGGGTTCCGTAAACCACATCACAGGCATCCGCACGCCAGACAAAAAACAGAAATGAGGCCGGTGCTGCAGACCAATTGGCAATGGCATCGGTGAACATCTGATCAACCAAACTTTTGCTTTGACTCTCGGTCAACTGAGACCAGGGGCGATCAAATTGGGTTAGCGCGGCCTGATGGGCGGCAGCCAGACCCTGCTGATAAAAGGGAGCAAAAGGCGGCTCTAGGCCTAAATAGCGGCCCATCAATAGGGCGTTATGGGGTTTTTCTGCCAGCTGATAGTCGACAAAGGCGGCGATGCCTGCGCTTCGTGAACCGGGCACTATGGCCTCGCAAAGGGTTTCTAATGTGGTCACTTCCAATGCCGATAAAACCTTCATCGGCATCTGCGCAGCATGTGCTGCAGCAGGGGTTAACAACAGTGCCTTGCCGCCGACCATATAGGTCATTGCCATGGCACTGGTTTTTAAAAAACTGCGTCTTGTAGTATCAGTCGCTTCAGTAGTTTTATCTGAATTCATTCAATCAACTCATCATATTTTTTAAACCAACGAATAAGGGGCGCGCAATTGACCGCGCGCCCCTATTCAGATTACATCATTTCCCAACTCGATTTAGAAGTCGCGACGGATACCAATATTAAAGGAACGTGGATCGCGATAGGACACCTCATTACAACCACAGAGGGTTGCCAAATCGAAGCCCTGAACACCAGCCCGCTCATCAGTCAGATTGCGCACGGCCAGTGTTGCCTGCCATAGACCATCAGTACTCATCCAGCTCAGCTGGGAGTTAAGCATGACGTAGCTATCAAACTTATCCGCATCGAAGTTTCTCAGGTTGTAGTAGTACTCGTCTGAGTAACTGACATCACCCTGAATCGCCAGAGAGCCTGAAGATATGGGCCACTCATAGCGCACTAAACCGGTCATCTGCAGTTCTGGGGCATAGGTTGGATCCACATCGCGAGGTGGTAGTGGTGAACCACTGCGCAGGGGGATATCTTTTACGGTGGCGTCAAAGTAAGACATACTCAAGATTACATCTAAACCTTCAGCCGGTGAACTCTGCAGTTCCAGCTCCATACCTATATTGTCTGCATCAGCGTTAATCACAACACCGCCAACACCAACAAACAAGAAGGCCTGATAATCTGTGTAGTCATAGTAGAAAACCGAGCCGTTAAGACGGGTGTTCTCACTCAGGCTCATTTTGAAACCACCCTCATAGGCAAGTAAAATTTCTTCACCATAGTCAATCGCGGAATCGCCGCCAGAGCCCAGATAAGAACCTAATAATGGCGCATTAAAACTGCCTGCTTTGACACCGCGATTGACGCCGGCGTAGAGCAGCAGGTCATCACTTGGACGCCAATCTAACTGTGCTTTTGCAGCCCAGAGTGTGTCTGACGTGCTGTTCTCATAGAAGTAAGGCGATCCGGCACCAACGGCATTGGGAATAAAGTCGCCCTGGTTAACCGTATGGTTACTCATTGATGGGAAAAACCCTATGCCCACCTCAAAGTCTTTCTCTTCACGAATCACGCGCATACCGAAAGTGGCACTCAGAGTGTCGCTGATATCGTAATCCAGCTGTCCAAATAGGCTGTAAGAGTCGGTCTGTAAATCGGCAACTACACCAACATCCACAGGACCAATAAGACTATTTTCTGGCGCCTTGAGGCCGTTATCGGAGTTGTTATCAATGTTCAGGTAGAAGAAACCCGCAACCCAGCGCATATCATCGGTTTCACCATTGAGTCTAAATTCCTGAGTCAAACTGGTTGCATCCACCCCAGCATAGTTAGCCAACTGGTTGGCGGGTCCAGAATCGACATCGATAAACAGCAGTTTTTCGTAGTCTTTATAATCCGTTACCGAGGTAAATACAGTGCCATTGCCAAGGTCTCGCTCAACCCGAACATTAATACCTTTTGTATCAGTTGAACCCTGATCGGCAAAGGCAAAGTCACTTGAGAAGGTAAAGTCATCGCCATCGGGATCCAGATAACCAAAGAAATCGCCGCCTGGTGCCAGACGTCCGTCGAAACCATAACCACCACCGGGCAACAAGCCATCACCATCGATCAGGTCGGCGCCACCATCACCACCAGCGGTGTCTATGGTCAGTCGTGTTTCATCGGCAGGAGTATTAATGACATTGATCAGTTCGCCGTTTTCGACAATACCGATGGTTGATTTGGACTGATAGGGACCAGTGCCTACCTCAGACGTTGCATAGTTCATGGAGACATCGATGCGCGTATCATCAGAGGGCTGGAAAGCGAAAGCAAGACGACCAGCAAAGGTATCATCATCGCCTAGATCAGCACCGGCACCTTCGCCTGGAGAAGTTCCACCTGGGGCAGCGGTAAAGGCTCCCTCGGGATAAAGATTTTTCAAATAGCCATCTTGTTTGTTGTAACGAAAGGCCGCGCGGGCCGCGACTTTTTCGCTGAGTACTGCACCGTATGCCGCCTCCACTGTAGTGCGGTTGGCATTGGCGTCAGTATCGTAACGGCCCATGCCGATATCGACATAACCGTTGTTCTCATCGAAGTTGGGCTTATTGGATAAATAGTGCACCAAACCACCGGTAGCGTTGCGACCAAACAGGGTGCCCTGGGGGCCTTTTAATATTTCAACGCGGTCGATATCAAACACAGCAAAGGTTTGTGCCTGGGCAACGGCCAGATAACCTTCATCCAGATAGACGGCGTTGGGCGCTTCAATAATGTCATTGAAATCATTTTGCGTGACACCACGAATAGAAAACTGCGTGTTCTGGCCTGCCAGGTTGCCACTGATATGAACACCGGGGCTAAAGGCGGCGATGTCGACACTCTTGGTAATACCCAAGGCACTCATCTGGGCGCCGGTAAAGGCAGTTATGGCAATTGGCACGTCCTGTAAGCTCTGCTCACGTTTCTGAGCGGTGACCACCACTTCTTCTAGAATACTGGCTGCAGTAGCCTGCTGCACTGCTAGGGCTAAGCCTAAAAGTGCAAATGTAATTAACGGTGTTTTTTTCATAATGATTCCCCTCTACTGTTATGTGTAATTTTTTTACTATCTGTTTAACTGTTTAAATAACCATTTTTATTATTTGATCCTGCACCTACTCAGCAACCGGTAAACGCAGACCCTTGCGTTCTAAACGTGGAATCACCTCATCGCGAAAATAGGGAAATTCCTTGGCGTAATCGACAAAAGATAATGTCACGCCTGCCAATCCTGTGTGACTCAATTTTTCTAACTCATCGGCAATATGATCCGGGGTACCCACCAGTGGATAGCCGCCGTGACCCGCAGCAAAACGGTCTCTAAAACTGGCCAGCGCTTCAGGGGTAAATGACTGAGCATGCATGCCCTGCAGCTTCATTAAATAATCTACCGCCTCCCAATCAGCATTCTGATTGGCGTAATGATCGAGATACTCTTCAGCTTCTTTTTGGGTCGGTCGACAGACCACGGAGCAGAAACTAAACACGCCAACATCCCGCCCTACAGCCGCAGATTTCGACTTGATATCCGCCACTACTTCGGTGGCCTGTTCCAAGGTGAAAACCGGGGTAAACAAAAAGTCCGCATTTTGCATGGCAAAGTTACGGCCCTCTTCAGAGGCTGCCGCATTGAGAATCGGGATATGTTTTTGCGCTGGCCGCGGGTTGCTGTAAACCCCAGTGCCTTGAAAGAATTCACCGTTCCAATCAAATGCTTTCTCTTCGGTCCAGAGCTTCTGCACATAGTCGAACCACTCTTGGGCATAGGCGTAGCGCTGGGCATGTTCTGCTGAGAGCTCCACACCAAAGGCGTCATATTCAGGTTTATTCCAGCCAGCAACTACATTGAGACCGACCCGGCCATTGCCAAGGTGATCAATAGTCGCCAGCTGTTTGGCTGATACGATAGGATGGTTAAACGCGGTGTGGACGGTGGCGAAGATTTGAATATTTTGCGTGTGGGCTAGCAGGCCTGCTGCCCAGGTGACGGTTTCAAGTACGCCACCGTGAAAGTCGGTATCGCCGCCATAGCCAATCCAGCGGGCAATTGGCAGCATAAACTCGATTCCGGCGGCATCGCACTGACGGACCAAATCGAGATTGTTTTCCCAGGTATTTTCCCAGCGCTCTTCAACTTTGGTTACCGCCATACCACCGGAGCAGTTTGCGGAAAAAATCCCCAACTTGAGTTTATTGTCGTTATACATCGGACTCTTAGCCGACATAGCCTTCCCCCCACTACAAAAAACCGATCCAACAATCAGCCTAAATTAGGTTTCAGGCCGTTGCTGATGCTTATAATTCTATGTGGTTCAAACACGCTTTATCTTATAGTTATTTTAAGCTTAAAATGATAGCTTAGATCATGACCTCACCATCATGCAACAAAAATAAACAATCGCAAAATGAGTGGCGACTATTTCCCCGAGAGCTTGCACCGCAGATTGCGATCTATTCTATAGCGCGACTTAGACTGACTAGGGATGTACTAGCGATGAATTACTTTGAAAGTTTTAAGCTCGATGAGATATATCCGCTCAAGGACTATAAGGTCTCCGAGGCAGAGATACTGGAATTTGCCAATAAGTATGACCCCCAGAGCTATCACACCGACCCGATTGCCGCGGCAGAGTCACCCTTCGGCTCACTGATTGCCAGTGGCTGGCATACCGCGGCGATTTTCATGCGCATGCAGTGCGACAGTTTTCTCAACCAGTCTCACTGTCTGGGGTCACCCGGGATTGATAGGTTGCGCTGGATAGCGCCGGTGCGTCCCGGCGACAGCTTGCATGGGGAAAACAAAATTATTCAGCTGCGCCAGTCTAAATCGAAACCTGACCGGGGAATCGTTCAGTCAGGCGTGTCAATTTACAACCAGAGCAATGAGCTAGTAATGACACTTGAAACTACGGCATTTTTTCTCAGGAGGCCGCAGTAGAAGCTGCGGCAGGATTAGACCGACACTACAGCACGGCGGTCACTTCTATTTCCACCAGGGCTCTATCTTCTATTAATGCCGCTACCTGAACCACCGACATAACAGGGAAGTTTTTACCCATAATGTCTCGGTAGGCCTGGCCAATGGGGCGCAAGTTTTCGGTATAGGATTTTTTATCGGTGATATACCAGGTCATGCGCACCATATGCTCTGGCCCTGCTCCACCAGCGTCTAATACGTCGTGGATATTCTGTAAGGTCTGGCGTACCTGCTCGACAAAATCATCGGTTTCAAATTCAGCCTGCCGGTTCCAACCAATTTGACCACCTATATAAATCGTCTGGCCACCCTGAGTAATAACCCCGTTGGAATAGCCTCTCGGTGCAACCCAACCCTCTGGTAATAGTGTCTTGCGCATTGCATTTCCTATTAGTAACATTACGAATCAAAATGATATTTTAAGCTTAAAATAAAATCATAGCCAGCAATCATTTTATAATGCACAATAGAATTATAAAAAAAACAGCAATAATTGGAGATAATTATGAGTAGCAATCCTTTGCTCGACCTCGTCAGCGGCATCTCAAACGGCAATATTAAAATAATCGATTTGACCGCCACACTTGAACCCGGCATACCTACCCTGCAATTACCCGAAGAGATGGGATGGGGCAAATCTTGGCCCTTCCATATAGAAGAAATCTCCCGCTACGATGACCGCGGCCCAGCCTGGTACTGGAACAATTTTAAATGTGGCGAGCACACTGGCACCCACTTTGATGCGCCGATTCACTGGGTCACCGGTAAAGATCACAGCCATCACGCGACAGACACGGTTGCGGTCGAAACCTTTGTTGCCCCGGCCTGTGTGATTGATGCTACAGCCGAGTCCGCGGCCAATCCCGACTTCTTGATGAGTGTCGACTTTATTAAGCAGTGGGAAGCCGAGCACGGCGATATTGAAGCCGGCTCCTGGGTTTTGTTTCACAGTAACTGGTCAAAGAAAGTCGCCACTGATGAATATCTCAATGTTGACGACAACGGCAGCCACACGCCGGGCTGGGAACCTGAAGCTATTACCTACCTTACCGAGGTGCGTGATGTAATCGGTGTCGGTGTAGAAACTGTAGGTACAGACAGTGGCCAAGCCGGTGCTCAAGAACCGATGTTTCCCTGTCACAACCTGATGCACGGTGCCAATAAATGCGGTCTTGCCGGCTTGCAAAATCTTGACCAGCTGCCCCCCAAAGGCGCGGTGATTATTGCGCCGCCACTCAAGATTAAAGATGGTTCTGGCAGCCCAGCACGGGTTTTGGCACTTATTACACAGGACTAGTTAACCGATGGCTGAACGATCGTTTAAGAAAGAGGTTTTAAAACTTCGCGCAGGTGAAGGAGATCTCTTTCAGGGTGAGGGTATTCTTGCGATTACCAAGGCTCTGTTGCAGTCCGGCGTTTCCTATGTCGGCGGCTATCAGGGCTCGCCCATATCCCATTTGATGGATGTATTAAATGACGCCCAGGATGTATTGAGTGAACTGGGCGTACATTTTGAAGCCAGCGGCAGTGAAGCCACTGCGGCGGCGATGCTCAGTGCGTCGATTAACTATCCACTGCGTGGCGCGGTCACTTGGAAGTCGACAGTGGGCACCAATGTCGCCTCCGACGCACTCTCCAATCTCGCCTCTTGCGGTGTGGTGGGCGGTGCCATGGTGATTGTCGGCGAAGACTATGGCGAGGGATCCAGCATTATGCAGGAGCGCACCTATGCCTTTGCCATGAAAGCGCAGATGTGGCTGATGGACCCGCGCCCTAACCTACCCAGCATTGTCGATATGATCGAGAAGGGCTTTCAGCTCTCGGAGGCCAGCAACACGCCTATTTTTTACATGATGCGGATTCGCGGCTGCCACGTTACCGGCGAATTTGTCGCCAAAGATAATGTGGCACCCCAGTACAGCAATCTCAATACCGTGACACCCAATCGCGAGGCAGAAAAAATTATCCTGCCACCCCATGTCTATCAGCAGGAGCGCGACAAGATCAGTCAGCGCTGGCCCGCGGCTATAGACTTTATTCAGCAACATAAGCTCAATGAATTTTTTCCCGGCAAGCAGCAAGAGCTGGGCATCATTACCTGTGGCGGTACTTATAACACGGTGATTCGCGCTCTCGAGCGACAGGGTTTAGCCGACTGTTTTGGCAATAGCGACATTCCCCTCTACATCATGAATGTGGCCTATCCCATAGTGCCGGATGAGGTGATTGAGTTCTGTCTCGGCAAAAAGCATGTACTGCTGATTGAAGAGGGACAGCCTGCCTATATAGAGCCTGCGATTCAAAGCCTGCTGCGCAAACAGGATATTCAAACCCAGGTCTATGGCAAAGAGATATTGCCTCAAACTGGCGATGTCACCGGCCAGGTGTTACTCACTGGACTGACGCGCTTTATGGAAATCGCCGGACACTCCAGTGAGACGAAGATAAGCAGTCTTGAGGTGGATCAACTGCAGTCACCCCTGCAGGAAGAGGATCGCGAAAGCCTTTTACAAAATGTGCCACCGCGACCGTCGGGGCTCTGTACAGGCTGCCCCGAGCGCCCTCTTTTTAGTGCGATCAAACAGGTACAGGCGGAGATAGGCCCGTTTCATATCAGCTCGGATATTGGCTGCCACTCTTTTGCCACATTAGCACCCTTTAATCTTGGCAACACGATTATGGGCTACGGGCTTTCCCTGGCCAGTTCATCGAGTATTCGCCATGTACTGCCACATAAGTCCATCAGTATTATGGGCGATGGCGGTTTCTGGCATAACGGCCTTAGCAGCGGTGTCGCCTCGGCGGTCTTTAACAATCATGATGGCCTGCTGATTATTGTCGACAATGGGTATTCCGCGGCCACCGGCGGCCAGGATATTCCGTCCATGGCTGAACCCAATATGATTGCCACGACCATGGATGCCGAGCGCTTAGAGCGCATCCAGTCTCAGTCCATCGAGCGCGCCTGTCGCGGTGCCGGTGTCGAGTGGCTGCGCACTGTCAGTACTTACAGTATCAGCGAGATGAAAGACACACTCACCGAGGCTCTGACCACCAAACAGGGTGGCTTAAAAGTGATTATTGCCGAGGGCGAGTGCATGCTCAATCGCCAGCGACGTATCAAGCCACTGATGAAAAAATCCATTGCCGAGGGCAAGCGCACAGTGCGCGCGCGGTTTTATATTGATAGTAAGACCTGCACTGGCGACCACGCCTGTATTCGTATCTCTGGCTGCCCCTCCCTGACCATTAAAGACAATCCAGACCCACTGCGTATAGATCCAGTCTCCTATGTAGATAACAGCTGTGTCGGCTGTGGTGTCTGCGGTGACAATGTGCACTCTGCAGTGCTCTGCCCGTCGTTCTCAAAAATTGACCTGCTGTCTAATCCCAACCGGATTGATACCACTATGGCGCGTATCCGCCGCAGTGTTATAGGCTGGTTTGAGCGCCGTGATCAGCGCCGTGAAATTAGGCAAGCGCTATGACTGTCAACACTGAGTTACGCAGCACCAATATTATCGTCACCGCCCTCGGTGGCGAAGGTGGCGGTGTCTTGGCCAATTGGCTGATAGAAGTGGCCAACAATAATGACTGGACCGTGCAGAGCACTTCGCTGGCCGGTGTTGCACAGCGCACTGGTGCGACGATTTATTATTTGGAAATTTTCCCCAGATCCGGCATCAAAGACAGCCTGCCGGTTATGTCGCTGTCGCCAACCCAAGGCGATATTGATATCGCTATTAGCTCGGAGATTGCCGAAGCCGGTCGTATGTTGCAACGCGGCTTTGTCACTCCCGATCGCACTACTCTGATCAGCTCCAGTCATCGGGTTTACGCCATTGATGAGAAGACTGAGATTGCCGATGGCACCATGCAGGCGGCGACGATTTTGGATATTGCCAACCGCTACTCAAAGCATTTTGTGCACTACGATATGCAGGACGTGGCCCAGCGCAATAACGCGGTGATTAGCTCGGTGCTGTTTGGTGCGCTTGCCGGTTCTGGCGCTCTACCCTTTAGCAGAGAGAGTTATGAAGAGGTTATTCGACAAACTGGCAAGGCAGTGGCAACCAATCTCGCGGCTTTTGCCGACAGTTATGAGATTGCGCAAAAGGCCGGTGGTGGTGTCGAGCAATACCATCCGGAAATAGCCGATGTTGCCATTGAGGATGATGGCTTTAGCCTGCCAGCAGCAACCACAGTTGAGGGGCAAAAATTACTCGCCCGACTGGCCGCGGAATTTCCCCCAGCAACCCAAGAAATTGTCTACGAAGGCGTGAAAAAAGCCGTCGAATATCAGGACTATCATTACGCGTCTCAGTATCTAGATCAGATCGCGACTATTGTTGCTCTAGACAGCGGCGATGGGGATTTTGAACTGACCAACACCACTGCTCGATACCTCGCCCTGTGGATGTGCTTTGAAGATATTCCCCGAGTTGCCCAGTTAAAAATTCGCCATCAGCGGATGCAGGAAATCCGCGAGGAAGTGAAAGCGGAAGATCAGCAAATTTTTTATGTCACCGAATATTTTCGTCCGCGACCTGAAGAGATCTGCGCTATTCTGCCAGCACCATTGGGCAGAGCCATTATTGGCAGCAACCTTGGGCGCAAGGCCTTAAACCTTGTATCTGGGGCTAAGAAGCTCAAGACCAATACTCTGGTGATCTATTTCTCTCTGCGCTTCTTGGCCATGTTGCGGCGCTTCCGTCGCTCTAGCCTCGGCTATCATCACGAGCACAGCATGATCAATAACTGGCTTGACGCCATACGTTTGTCCGCCAGCTCGGATACAGCAGTGGCTCTAGAAGTTGCCGAATGCGGCAGAATTGTCAAAGGCTATGGCAGCACCCGGGAGCGAACCAGCGAACAAAATACTGCCATTATCACGGCCTATAATGGTCACCCGAACCTGAGTGCTGATGATATTAAAGCACTGCGCGACGCCGCTCTGGAAGATGATTCAAACACTGCCTTTAGTCTCAAGATTAGTGCTTTAACAACAGCCTAATACACTCTGTTAGATAGATAGTTAGCGAGAGTAACGCAAAAAGGCCTAAACAATTGTTTAGGCCTTTTTAGTGAACTCGAAATACGCTCTTTAGAGCACTGAATTTAAAACGCTGCAATACCCGTCTGTCCGCGACCCAAAATTAAGCCGTGAATATCATGGGTTCCCTCATAGGTATTGACGGTTTCAAGATTCATCATATGACGCATTACCGGATACTCGTCAGAGATGCCATTGCCACCGAGCATATCTCGCGCCTTGCGTGCGATCTCTAGAGACTTACCACAGGAATTGCGTTTAATTAACGAGATCAGTTCCGGGGCGATATTATTCTCATTCATCAGCTGTCCAGCACGGAAACAACCCTGTAACGCAAGACTAATATCGGTTTGCATATCCGCCAGCTTTAACTGGATCAGCTGCGTAGCTGCCAGCGGACGATTGAACTGTTTGCGCTCCATGGTGTAGGTGCGCGCAGCATGCCAGCAGGCTTCGGCGGCGCCAAGAGATCCCCAGGCAATACCATAGCGAGCATTGTTGAGGCAGCTAAACGGCCCTTTCAAACCTTTCACATTTGGCAGTAACTGCTCTTCGGCAACAAACACATCTTCCATCACGATTTGACCGGTAGTCGAGGCGCGCAGCGAAAGCTTGCCTTCAATTTTCGGCGCACTGAGTCCGGGCATGCCCTTCTCAAGAATAAAGCCGCGAATTTCACCGTCGTCGGTTTTCGCCCAGACCACGAAGACATCGGCAAAGGGGCTGTTGGAAATCCACATCTTGGCGCCATTCATCATATAGCCGCCATCGACACTGCGAGCACGGGTAACCATGCCGCCGGGATCCGACCCATGATCGGGTTCGGTGAGGCCAAAGCAGCCGATAAACTCACCGGCTGCCAGTTTCGGCAGATATTTCTCACGCTGAGCTTCGTTACCGAAGGCATAAATAGGATACATAACCAGTGAAGACTGCACACTCATCATTGAGCGATAGCCAGAGTCCACTCGCTCCACTTCTCTAGCCACTAGGCCATAGCTGATGTAGTCCATGCCGGCACAACCGTAACCTTCAATGGTGAGGCCCAAAAGGCCCATCTCGCCCATCTCGCGGAAAATACCCGGATCGCTGGTTTCATTTTGAAAGGCATCGCGAACCTTTGGCTGCAGACGCTCTTGCGCATACTGACGGGTAGAATCGCGCACCATTCTCTGCTCGTCGGATAACTGTTGTTCGAGAAGAAAGGGGTCTTCCCAAATCAGGCGCTGCCAAGAATTATTATTGCCCATTAAAACTGCTCCAAAAGAATTTTGTGCTGGTAGGAGGACAGAGTAACAAAAACTATTTTAAATTTAAAATAGTTTTTACTTTAACTGAGGCTAAAGGGGGTATTTAACGGATTATGTTCCGACACAAGCCTGCTTCACTGTGAAACCCTAACCACTAGCTGAGATTAGCCCCGGGGCTAATGCCACTAATGATATAGCGTAGGTTACGTTTAGTTACAGCTGCGGGATCTATCAGCTGCTGGCTGAGGAGCTTAGCGCTTGGGTAACGGGGAAATCAGGCTGAGCTTTAAAGTAGCTAAACAGCTTGGTATTTTTATAGGGCAGTTTCATAAATCCGGAGACACCGAGCCCGTCGATGGCGGATACCTCAGCCAGCAGGCCATCCAGACAGTAGCGGAATTCTTCTTGCTTGGCGCTATCCAGCAGGGTCAGATAGTTATGAATTTTCTGTCAAACTCTCGATCTCTGAAGCTTGATCACCGCGGCCGGCCCATATCAGTCCGGCGTGCTTACCCTCAGGCCAAATAAATCTCTACAAGACACTGTTCAGTGCTGCGCATTAATGATCTGCGGCTTCCCATAAGATGTTCCATATGAACTCCTTGTTAATAATAACAAAGGGGAATTTAAGCCCCGGCGGCGCAAAATAAACGCCAGGGCTATCCATAGCTGATGAACAAAGCATAACAAAGGGGTCTAGGCAGACAATAAGGGCCTATGCGTAATTTACTGCGGTAACTACGTATCCTACAAAAGGTGGGGACTTTAATTAGCGGCTAACAAGCGGCTAAACCTTAGTATAAATACTTATGTCTATAGGGATATCTCTATAAGTTTCAGGCTTTTGAAATGTGGAAAGAGGGGATAATAAAGGGCAGAAAACCGCGCCTTCAAAGTCTAAAAATCGACTCTGAGCTGTTCAGGCTGGAATGTAAATTGCTGCCGTGCCAAGCGAATTTTTTGCTCTGCATCGTCGCAATCATCAGCAATTTTGGCGGCTAGCAGCAGGCGATGCTGGAGTCCGGATTGATTAGCCACCTGAATTGCCAGCCCAGGCCGCGCATTGAGTTCTAGCAACATGGGCCCGCGTAAGCGATCAAGCACGATGTCTACACCCAGATAATCGAGCCCCGTCATGCCGGCGCACCCAGATGCTAACTCCAGAACTTGTTGCCAGTGAGGAATGCTCAAGCTATCAAAATAAACATGAGTATCTGGGTGCTGCCTAACAATTCGGTTGTGCTGCACCGCACAGATACTCTGGCCAGTGCCAATATCAATACCGACCCCAACGGCTCCCTGATGTAAGTTGGCCTTGCCATCCGAACTGTGGGTGGCGCAGCGTATCATTGCCATCACTGGCACACCGCGAAACACAATCACACGAATATCAGGCACGCCCTCGTAGCTGTAGTCCTTAAGAATCGGATCAAAGTCAATTAGCGCTTCAATCATCGCGCTATCGTTCCGGCCACCTAAGCTGTAGAGCCCGGCGAGAATATTAGAACTGTGCCGATGTACCTCGCCCTGATCGATCAGCGCACCACTGGACTTGATAAACTTATCGCCCTCGCGCCCGACAATCACCAGAATACCTTTGCCACCACTGCCCTGACTGGGCTTGATAACAAAAGCATCGCGGTCTTGCAGCAGGGTCCCAAGTGTTCTGATTTGAAACTGATAATCGACTATCCCGATCAACTCCGGAACAGGGATAGCGCGGGCAATCGCGGCACTTTTGGTTTTCAGTTTGTTATCTGCAAGGCGGTAATTTTTGCGCTGATTGTAACGACCAATAAAACCTATATTGCGTTTGTTCATGCCGAGAATACCCAGCTCATTCAATTTGAATGGCGATACCATTAGACTCATGCTATTTCTTGCTCGCCAAATCGCGGAACCTATACAGCTCAGACAAGCGATAGCCGGTATATTTCCCGAGCAGCAAAATCACCCCAAGTAGGCTTAAACTCAATTCCGGAAAATTAAAAGTAAGGTGTTCAACTAACCTATTGGACATCGCTAAATAGGCGAGCACTGCCACCAGGAGACTGCCACTACCTTGAATCAGCACTTCATGGCCACCCTCCTCTTCCCAGAGAATCGACATCCGTTCAATGGTCCAAGCGACAATCACTGTAGGGAAAAAAGTCACCGTCAGTATTTGATCTAGACCGAGTTTATAACTGGTAACAGCCAGAGCCGCCATCAGCAAAATCACCACGATAATCACTGTCGCCACCCTCGCCACCAGCAGTAAATTGAGCCGACTAAGGTAAGAGCGAATCCATAGACCGCTGCCGATCAAGGCTAAGAAAATAATCAGGCCAACCACAAGAGTCGTTTGAATAAAGGCTAGGGCAATCAATATCGGCATAAAAGTACCGGAGGTTTTGACTCCGACCAATAGGCGCATTATAACCACCACTAAGGCCGCAACCGGAATCAGTAATAGGCCTTTAAAAACACCCTGCTGCTCAACCGGTAGGGTATAGATTGAGAAGTCCAATAATGCAAATTCCTCTGCGCGCTGCTCCATACCCAGCACCGCTTTAGCAGGCAGACTATTGCTCACTAGAGCAAACTCGAGGCTTGAGTTGCGGCCGCCGCTAAGGTTCAAAATTGCATCTCCACCACGCTGCCAAATAAAGAAATTATCCGGCAGACCAAGTCGCGCGGTTTTGGGGTTGGCAATAATCCATTTGTCGCCAGTGTGCACCTCAATTAGTGAACTGAGGGTCTGGCGACGTCGGCCGTCCTCTAACTCTAAACCACGCAGCTCGTGAGCGGGAATTTCTGCGCTGGCCAAACTCTCTAAAATCAACGCCAGAGAATCATTCTCGTAAGAACTGAGCAAAAACTGGATATCCTGATCCTGAGACTCCCTCAGGAGTTCTTGCATTAGCAGTAGTGTGAAGCTCTCTCGGTCAGAGGATTGTTGACTAACACGCTGCACCACTCTATCCATCGCCGCCTGCTGGTCTGCCTCTAACAATGGTTGCGCTGGCTTATTCACCGCCAGCGCTGGCAGCTGTCGGTCAGCGCGAGCACGATAAATCTGCATCTTGTAATAGAGCGTGGTGGCGTGATCAAGGGACTGGCGCGTCCAGCGCGCAGTGCTAACAGTGGCCGACTCTTCGATGATCGAAAAACCAAAGCCCGAGGAGACAAAATGCTCATCTAAAATAGTCCAGCCAGCCAGTGATGCCGGCAGGCGCAGACCCACATTCACCGGACCATCAGTGGGGGTAAAGCTGGTTTTTGATTCAACTGTCCAGACTTCACGATATTCACCCGGCAGTAGAGGCAAATTAAGACTCACCGCCTTGTAGAGAGTTAGGCCAACACCCAAGGCAATTAATACGCCGCTGATTAAAGCGATCTGAATCTTTGAATTAATCACTTTTGATATCCGGGCGCACAACTAGAGTGTGATGACGGCTAACATCAACAATCATATTGTCCATCAGAAAGTTGCGCCCGATTAAAAGCGGGTACTCAAAGTCGGTGCGGTCCGAGAGATTGACATCAATCTTCGACCGAATCGCTCCTACCATCACCCACATCCTGACAACATAGCGTCGCTCATCAGCACCACCGCTCTGCTTGATCAGGACCCGACGGCGCAACCTTAATTCCTGTTGATGAGTGCTGCCCGTTGCGGCATCAACCAGTACAAAGCGCACATAGCGTTTGCCATCTTTTTCCACCAACTGAATATCTTCGGCATGAATAGACGTTGTATCGGCGCCTGTATCAATGCGCGATTCAAGCCAGAGCCCCGCGGGTTGAATTTTCGCCCACTCCACAGCTCCCACTATAGGAAGATGTAATTTTCCCGCGGTGGTAGCTTGCGGCAGAGGCTCTGCTGCGACAATTTTGGTAACCACACGCTCAATTACCTGAGGCGCTGGACAGCTTTGCTGTTCAATGGCTGGCGGTGGAATAATATCGTCTGGCGGCGAACATTCTGTCGGTCCAGTTAATTGCGGCATAAGTGCACAGCTAGATACCAGGCAGCTAGCGACTAAACTCAATAGCGACTTGGATAGACTATTTGATGCGGGTATTTCAGACATAGACCCTGGTAGAAACCTACCAACAAAGATCATATTGATTCGCTCACTGTCAGGTCGCTCCAAATTGCAAACTCACTGCCGGCGGGTTCCGTAAACTGAAAGCGGCGACCGCCGGGAAAAGAAAATATGGGTTTCACTATCATCCCACCGGCGGCCTCAATCTTGATTTGAGTCGCTTCAAGGTTATGGCTGTAGAAAACCACAAGTACGCTGCCAGTCTCCGTGCTAGCTGTTAGATCTGAAGCATAGAAACCGCCGTCGATTCCGGCATTAGAAAACGCCGTGTACTCGAGGCCATAGTCGGTGAAGGTCCAGTCAAATACTGCACTGAAAAAAGCTTTGCTCGCGGCCAGATTCCGCGAAGGTATTTCAAGATAATTTATGGTTTCATGCTTGCTCATCACCCTCCTCCCTACTGACCAACGTCAGTATCGCCACCTGCAACCCTCTTAAGATAGCACAGGCTAGTCCCACAGGAGCTAGCGAATCGGCAGAGGATATGAGCTGAGGCCTGGCGGCTAAGGCCGCTAAGGCAGGTCGTCGACCAACTCGCCTTCAACTGGCTCAAGTAGATCTTCGCGATCAACCTTGAGTGCCAACATCACCGTAGCAGCAACATAGATTGATGAGTAAGTACCTATACCCACACCAACCATCAACGCCACAGCAAAGTTATGAATCAACTCACCGCCAATAAAGAACAGAGCAAGCAGCACCAGCATGGTGGTTACCGAAGTATTAATGGTGCGCCACAATGTCTGAGAGAGTGATTCATTAATCACTTCAACCGGTGTTGCCTTGCGAATTTTACGGAAATTCTCGCGGATTCGATCCGACACAACAATGGTGTCATTGAGTGAATAACCCACCACCGCTAATATGGCGGCCAACACAGTGAGGTCAAACTCAAGTGCGGTAATAGAGAAAAACCCTAGGGTAATAATCACATCGTGGGCCAGTGCCAATACAGCGCCAATGGAGAACTTAAGTTGAAAGCGGATGGCAACATAGAGCATCACCACGGCCAGAGCTGTAAGCATGCCGAGACCGCCATCTTCACGGAGTTCCTCACCAATCTGTGGACCCACAAAATCAACGCGACGTAACTCAACCGCTTCGCTACCACCCTCTAGCACAGCGTAAACCTTCTCCGACAGGCCCTGCTCAGGCTTGCCCTGCAGACGAATCAATACATCAGTCTCAGAGCCATACTGAATCACTACCGGGCCTTCAAAACCGGCCGCTTCAAGCTGCTCACGGATCGCCGTCACATCAGCTGGCTGTTCATAACCCACTTCAATCTGTGTGCCACCGGAAAAATCTAGTCCCAGCACCAAGCCTTTAGTCGACAGAGAAGCTACAGAGGCAATCAACAATACAGCGGAGAAAATCGCTGCGATTTTACGCAGCCCCATGAAATTATAGATTTTTAAATTAGTCATAATCTTCTTCCTAAATCCACAGGGTTTTGATGTTGCGGCCACCGACAACTAGATTAACCAGCCCTCTGGTCATCACAATAGAGGTAAACATCGAGGTCAAAATACCAATAGATAATGTCACGGCGAAACCCTGAACTGGACCGGAGCCAATTAAAAACAGAATCAAGGCAACAATTAAGGTAGTGATATTGGCATCCAGAATCGACACAAATGCACGGTCATAACCGGCACTAATAGAGCCTTGAATCGACGCTCCAGCAGCCAGCTCCTCGCGAATCCGTGAAAAGATAAGCACATTGGCGTCCACCGCCATACCTACAGTCAAAACGATACCGGCAATACCAGGCAGCGTTAGGGTCGCACCAAGCAGTGACATAAAGGCCACCAGCAGCACCAGATTCATGGCCAGCGCTATATTGGCAAAGACACCAAAGCCACGGTAGACCACCAGCATAAACAACAGTACCAATGCCAGGCCCACAGCGACCGACTTAACACCCAGCGCAATATTGTCAGCACCTAGTGAGGGGCCAATAGTGCGTTCTTCAACAATGTACATGGGCGCGGCCAGAGCGCCTGCGCGCAGGAGCAGAGACAGCTCTGAAGATTCGCGCTGCTCAAGACCGGTAATTCTAAACTGCTTGCCTAGCTGAGCCTGAACCGTGGCCAAGCTAATAATACTTTCCTCAACGAAAGGCACAGGTGTCAGTACTAACTCGCCGTTCTCGTCGATGGATTTTTCCAATTTAGTTTTGAACTCAATAAACAGCACGCCGAGACGACGACCAATATTGTCTCTTGTGGCGTAACCCATCTGCCAGCCGCCTTTAGCATCGAGTGTAATATTGACCTGGGGGCGACCATTCTCGTCAAAGCTAGCGCGGGCATCAGTAACATTCTCGCCGGTAATCACTGTCTTGCTCTCAAGACGAGCATTTGGGCCCTGGCCTTTGGGATCGCGGAAATCAAACATCTCGCCAACACGGCCACTGGCCTCTAGGCGGAATTCCAAATTCGCAGTCTTACCGATAATACGTTTCGCTTCAGCTGTATCCTGAACACCAGGCAATTCAACCACAATACGGTTTTTACCCTGTCGAGACACCATGGGCTCAGAGACACCCAATTCGTTTACTCGATTGCGCAGCGAGGTAAGGTTTTGTTTGATGGCGTTATCTTCAATTTCGCGGCTGGCAATATCACTCAGTTTAAGCACTAAAGTCAGTGGATTTTGTCCCGTCTGAGACTGTGGTTGCAGATCACGCAGGTTCGCCCGAATTAAAGCCTTGGCACGAGCCACTTCCTCTGTATCGCGAAACTGACCAACGATTTGATTATTGCTCAGCTCGAAGCTGCGATAGCGAATACGTTCTTCCCGCAGCGCCGTTTTAACGTCTTCGAGATCACTCTCAAGGCGAGTAGCCAGAGCTGAAGCCAAGTCGACCTCTAGCAAGAAGTGCACACCACCACTGAGATCAAGGCCCAGCTTCATTGGCATCCCACCCAGGTCACGCAACCAGTCCGGGGTAGTTGGCGCCAGATTCAGTGCAACAATATAGTCTCCGCCCATAGCCGCCTGAATCACTTCCTTGGCCCGCAGCTGCAGCTTTATATCCTGCAATCTGATCAACAGCGCTTCGCCATCAGTTTCACCGGCAAAGTAAGCAATACCCGCTTCGTCTAACGACTCCTCAACCTTGTCCAATACGGCAGCGTCAATCTGCATGGCACCACTCTGCCCCGACAGCTGAATCGCTGGATCCGGCGGATAGAGATTGGGCGAGGCAAAAACAAAACCAAAGGTGATAACCAAGAGGATAGTTATATTTTTCCACAGGGGAAATTTGTTAGGCATGGTCAGACATTCCAATAAATTCAGCGGCGCATTATAGCGGCATTAGCATGTTAATTGGGGGCACAATTGACGATTTAAACCCCACACAACCTCGCGCCCTAGAGCGCAGGCTTTTCCTTACCCTGTTGCAGATAAAATTCATCGGCAAAAGCTTCTAATCGACTCTCAGCAATGGCCTCACGCAAGCCCGCCATCAAGGTCTGATAAAAGCGTAGATTGTGAATAGTATTTAGCTGCGCACTGAGCATCTCACCACATCGCTCTAGGTGATGCAGGTAGCCGCGACTAAAATTAGTGCAGGTATAACAGTCACATTGGCTATCCAAGGTGCCAGTATCGTGTCGGTGGCGAGCGTTGCGAATTTTGACTACGCCAGTGCTGGTAAACAGATGACCGTTGCGGGCATTGCGCGTCGGCATTACACAGTCAAACATATCTATACCGCGGCGCACGCCTTCAACCAGATCCTCAGGCTTGCCAACACCCATAAGGTAGCGGGGACGATCTGCTGGCATCTGATGCGCCACATGATCGAGAATGCGCATCATATCTTCTTTTGGCTCGCCCACTGATAAGCCTCCGATGGCATAGCCATCGAAGCCGATGTCCACCAAGCCTTTTAGCGATTCATCGCGGAGCGACTCATACATACCACCCTGCACAATGCCAAACAGCGCGGAGGGGCTGTCACCGTGAGCGGCCTTACTGCGCTCAGCCCAGCGCAGCGACAGCTGCATAGAGTCACTGGCCTGCTTGACCGTAGCCGGATGGGGTGTGCACTCATCAAAGATCATCACCACATCACTGCCCAAATCAGCCTGTACCTGCATCGATGTCTCGGGGTCGATAAATACCGGACTGCCATCAATCGGTGACTTAAACTTCACCCCCTCTTCCGTGATCTTGCGCATATCGCCAAGGCTAAACACCTGAAAGCCACCGGAGTCGGTGAGAATCGGACCCTGCCACTGGGTAAAGTCGTGCAGATCACCATGAGCTTTAATCACCTCAGTACCCGGACGCAACATCAGATGAAAGGTATTGCCAAGAATTATCTCGGCACCGATCTCAACTATGTCTTTCGGCAACATACCTTTTACCGTCCCGTAAGTCCCCACCGGCATAAAGGCAGGAGTCTGTACCTTGCCTCGGGGGAAGGTCAGTTCACCACGCCGCGCCTTGCCGTCAGTGGCAGACACAGCAAAATTCATAAAGCACTCACGCTTAGATTGAGGCTCGGCCTGGGAATTAGGTGCGGAATCAGTTGCGGAACTCATTGGGGAATAGTCTCAGAGGCTTGGGGGTTGTGACGCAAAAACATTGCATCGCCATAACTAAAAAAGCGGTAACGCTCAGCCACCGCCTCGGAATACGCCTGCATTATAGGCTTATAACCGGCAAAAGCACTGACCAACATAAGCAGCGTCGATTCCGACAGATGAAAATTGGTCAACAGTGCGTCCACCACATTAAAGCGGTAGCCCGGGAAGATAAAAATATTGGTATCGCCCTCAAAGGGCCCAATCGAACCTGAACTAGCCGCTGTTTCAAGACAGCGGACACTGGTAGTTCCGACGGCAACTACCCGACCGCCAGCAGCTTTAGTGTCCCGCACCTGCGCACAGACTTCGTCGCTGACCTGCAGCCACTCTGTATGCATATGATGGTCATGAATATTGTCCGCACGCACCGGCTGAAAAGTCCCAGCCCCCACATGCAGAGTGACAAAGGCAATCTTGGCACCCTTGGCTTTGATATCAGCTAACATCTGGTCATCAAAGTGTAGCCCAGCCGTAGGCGCTGCCACGGCACCCAGCTGATCGGCATAAACCGTTTGATAGCGACTCTGATCTTCCTCAGTATCGGCACGATCTATATAAGGTGGTAAGGGCATATGACCGATCTGATCCAACACATCCAGCACCGGCGCGCTGAATCGCAGTTCAAAAAGAGCATCACTGCGGCCTAACATCTCGGCGCTGTAGCCATTTTCAAACAGCAGCTGATTACCCGGTTTCGGTGACTTGCTAGCACGAATATGCGCAAGCACAGAATCCGTACTCAGCACCCTCTCAACCAAGACCTCAATCTTGCCGCCACTCTCCTTCTGACCAAATAACCGCGCCGCAATCACCTTGGTATTGTTAAATACCATCAGATCACCGGGCTCAATATGCGACAGCAGATCAGTAAACTGCTGATGACGCAAATCCTCAGATGCAGAGTCGAGATATAGCAGCCGACTACCCTGCCGCTGTTCAGCGGGCTGGCGGGCTATCAGCTCATCGGGAAGGTCAAATTGAAAGAGATCGCGGCGCATAAATATCGGGGCAAAAGCCAGTAGTTATTGATTGATTTGTACCAGCCGGCAAGGGTATAGAAAACGGCGCCAAAGGCCAAACTCTTTCAGTGCGTAACATTTAATCGCAGAAGCCCCCTATCTGCAGTTGACCGCCTGTTGATCACTGCTATAATCGCCGCCCTATTGCTGGATATCTCCGCAGGGGGAAGAGAGCGATCTCTTTAAATTATCGGAATGCCAGTGTGGTGGAATTGGTAGACACACGGGATTCAAAATCCCGCGCCCTTAAAAGCGTGCCGGTTCGAGTCCGGCCACTGGTACCATCTATGTATACTTTCAAGCCCTTGTAAGCGCCAGCCTACAGGGGCTTTTTAGTTCTTGCATAGCAATTTGCAGTCACGCTGAATTTCGTTAGGGGCTCAATCCAAAATCCTTCTTTTATCTTTACCGCGCAAGTCCATTTCTATGTAGCCCTGAACTACACAAGTCTAAAGACACTTACAGATAAGCGTATTAGCTGTATAGTCGGTTACGTCGATTAACGGGCGTTCCTCTATGAAATACATACTGCTGCTAACTGCTGTGCTCAGTTCTGGTGCTTTTGCATCTGGGTTTGATGAGACTTTTAAGCCTGCTAATAAAGTCAGCACAGCAGGCACTCAGACCCAGTCCCAAACTTACGTGCTAGTCCATGGCGCCAGTGGTGGTGCATGGGATTGGAAATTAATGGATCTGCTCTTGAGCAACAGAGGTCATGAAGTCTATCGAGTAACATTATCAGGACTTGGAGAAAGAGCGCACCTAGCAAGCAATGAAATTAACTTAACAACTCACATAACTGATGTCGTCAATACCATTATTTATGAGCAGTTGAACCAGATTATTTTAGTCGGTCATAGCTACGGCGGAATGGTGATCACTGGAGTGATGAATCAGGTCCCCGAAAAAATCAAACATGCTGTTTTCTTAGATGCTGCCATCCCTAATCACGGTATGTCCGCTATGGATTTGTGGCCAAATATGGCGGATCACCCAGTAGTCGACGGGCAAGTATTCTTTTCATGGCTGATAAAAGGCTCTGAGGCTCCTCATGACGTGCCACAATCATTGGCCACGCTCACCGAGCCTGTCGCATTCGACAACTCCGATGCTCACGCATTGCCGGCCACCTTTATACCCTTTATTAAAGACGAAGCTGCAGCAGTGGTGCGATCAGTCACCAGTCCCTCATGGAAAAACGCCCTCTCACGAAACTGGCCTGTGCACAGTCTTGTCAGCGATCACAACGCCCAGCGCTCCCACCGGGAAGAACTTGCTGATTTACTTGAGTTGGTCATTCAACCACCGAGTAAGTAGCATTTAACTAGTGGCCCATATCAATGGCATCAAAAGATCTACCGGCTAAGGCCTAATGCCAGCAACCAAATCAACATATCAATTAATAAATCAATACCCAGCTATAGACATAAAGCGCACTAATACCACTTAGCACCAACGCACTAATCAAAACTCTAACACCTAGCTCTAAACCTAATCTTTTTTCTCTTGTACTTATCATTTCGGTTGCGCCTCATCGCTTAAATACCTGGCCTACCCTTAATGCGAATGATTATCATTTACATTTAGGATTGAGTCAATTATTATTCTCGCCGAGTAAGGAGTAAGCACTTATAGATTTGGGAACGGTTAATAATGAAATTGCAATTTTTATGTGGGAATCATCGATTAGAACTCGAGCGCAACCTGTCCAAGGCCATGCAAATCTGGAAGGTCGGCACTGATACGGGCCAGTTCTATCGCGACCATATGCTCTGGCTAGAGGCCATTCCCCATCTCGGATGCGCATTTGAGACTGCAGAAATACTGCTTAGCAACATTACCATTGACCATAGAAATGCCTGCGAACGGTTTTCCGACACCGCTCTTTTACTGTCCAGTACTTTTAAAAATGCGATTCGAATCGCCGATGCTGAAGACGTTATTTGGGTGACGATTAACAGACTGGAGAAAGAGCTCTCTGCTAATCCCACTAACACTGCATGGATAAACCATCATTTAGCCAACCAATATAAGGAACTCAAGCGCACACTAATCACTAACCAGCACCTTATTCGCCCAACCAAGAGGCATTCAAGTAATTTAGAGCCCGCAGGTCTCCTGCATTAAAGTCGCCCAAAGGGGTCTCTTTTAGGTACTA
>Ga0209557_1000124_pt1 | contig 50636 bp, 68 predicted proteins | sample SaaInlV_120m_DNA_4_FD_184672 | JGI IMG/M metagenome (GOLD analysis project Ga0209557, IMG submission 184672) | Marine microbial communities from expanding oxygen minimum zones in the Saanich Inlet - Saanich Inlet SI074_LV_10m_DNA (SPAdes) (version 2) | ecosystem: Environmental > Aquatic > Marine... | reverse complement strand
AATTTAGACACCGAATCTTTGTAATTAGGTGTATTACTGGCAATGGGCTTTTTCAATGCAATATTCTTACCATCTTTACCGTACACGTAGACCTCCATTAAATTTATATACCGATTGTTCCAATTCGAAATAAGGTCAGTTTTCCCCACTTTTATAGTTTTTGCCTTTGGGTATCTTGATTTCGGAATCATGGCCTGTAATGGGGGTTTAACCACGGGAGATGAGGGAGGGACCTGTACAGGTTTTTCACTCTCGGTAGTGGGTCTGGGTCTATACATCATAAAAATACCGACTGATATAATTATTAAAATAGTGACAGTCACTACGACTAACATATATTAGGTTCACATAATTTTCACGAGGTCCGCCACCTTGTTGATGATGTTGAACAACTTGTAGACAGAGTCCACGTCCCCCGGCTTCACAATCTCAAGTTCAATCTGGTATGAGGACTCCTCCTCCGAGTCCATGTCGACGTTGTCCCCCGAAGAGATTGTCATGTCGATGCTCAGGTTCTTGCGCACGAAGGAATGGCGCATCTTAGTCCTCTTCCTATCCATCTCATACTCCCCAGAGGTGGGGATCTCCCGAGCGATACACACCCTCACATCTAGGGGGTCGCACTTGAAGTCCTCCTTGACGACACTGATCTTTTGGATCATCGTCTGCTCCCCTGTGTCTTCGTTGGAGGTGATCCGCACGTTGCTGTTGTCGTTATAGTACACGTCGGACTCTGTATAGTCAGTGGACTCCCACCCATCATAGTTCTTCAACCCCTTTAGGACGCGTTCCCAGGTCTCCTTCCCAACATTGGTGTCGAAGAGGGAACCATTGTGCTTCCCGAGGCGAACTTCAACCTCGATGTTCTCTTCAGCCTTTAGGGCCTCGAAGGAGGGTAGGATGGTATCGGTGATGTGCTTAATATCCATTGTGATTTTTACTTAACAAATATACTTTGCGTCATTTACTTAAGCCTTTTTTATCGATAAAATGTAATGAAGGGTTTTACCAATCTTGGGAACACCTGTTATTTTAATACAGCTGTTCAGTGCCTTCTACATACACCAGTTCTCACAAACTACTTTTTGAAAAACCCATACGAGGGGGAATGTAGATTTACCCAGGTATATTCTAAATTTGTCACCGTCTATTGGACGAGTGGTCGTCCAGAACTATCTCTCTTGACACTCCTATCTAGATTCCGAGAAGAGTTCCCACGATTTAAATCTAGGGAGCAACACGATGTCCAGGAAGCAATCCTATGCATCATAGACATCCTTGAACGATCGCAGCCGTTCATTAAACCCTGGTTTTACGGTAAGAAGGTTCAAGAAACTATTTGGCCCGGTGGCAAGTCAACGAGTGAAGAACCTTTCAGTGTTCATTTGGTGACTTCCGATGGTAACGAGTTGGGGGAGATGCTAAAGAAGAGTATGGATTGGAATGTACTAGAAAACTTTGAAGACACTGAGGGTAAAGTGCACAACGTGGCTACGACGCGATCCCGCTTTTCGGAGCTCCCCCAAGTTTTGATGATTTCATTTGACACCAAGAGTAACATCAAAATTATAGAGACTATTATTATCGATTCATTTGAATATAATCTCGTGGCGACCGCGCTTCACGAGGGTGATCAAAATGATGGACACTACGTATCATTTGTAAAGTGTAGAAACAAGTGGCATTTTATAAACGATCATGATATTAAAATCTGTCCATTACCTGAAGAGGCTGGGTTCTACTTTATGGTTTACAATCTAAAAACTCCTTCATCTTGATGTCCTCCCTAATATTGACAATCGTTCGGTAGAATGTCCTTCTACCATTGGGGTGCGTCTTATCCGTCCTCCTCTTTAGGGGTCTCCACCACATACGTTTCCCATCGTCCACAAATTCACATTCAACGATGGCCCCTTCCTCAAACCACGGTTCATTCATCAAGTCCATTGCAACTTCGGATTCAAACACCAGCTTCCCCTTTTCTTGAACATAGAGTCTCCATGCTAGGGGACCACCAACGGTGCCCGGCACTTCCCATGAAGGTTCCTTCTTCATGAGAAAGTCTACTGTATTCTTCTCCTTGGGTTTCCACTTGAACATCGTCTCGTGGGTACCAATTCTCACAGGTTCGTTAACTGGGGTGAAAACAAGTCCATCGATGCGTTGAGTAACGGTGGGGAGGTACACGTCCAAGAACTTATCGTAGTCCCTCATTTGATGAAACGTCTTCACCTTGAGACGGTATTTATCACTTTTCATATAGATTATAGACCCGGTTACAATCTTACATGCTTCCAGTCGTAGCATCAGATTCAAATCCCAAACTGGTTCACCATTGGCGAAAACTGCGTCATATACCATGAGGGTATTTTCATACAATTCACCATCGAGAATGGTTCCCTCATAGGCCACTTTTTTCAGATTGATCGGGACTTCAAACATGTTGAACGAACGGTTGACAAAGAGACATTTCTTTTTACCTTGGAACATGAGGGCAACCATCATATATCTCTCACCATCCGTCTTCTCACACACTAGGTATTCTGCACCCTTGAGAATGGGAAAGTGTCGACGTTCAATTGAGATGGGTTGGGGTCCAGGGAAGTAGTCCTTACTCTTCCAACAGGTGTGGATATAATTCACGACGTGTTTGTAAAGTGGTGAATTATTACCGATAGACATATTTTTATTTGTGCGTATAACTTTAATTGACTTTTACACCGGCAGCGTTTAAAATGTTACTTATACATTCATGTGTGTAAGTTAGAGTTAACTTAGATGCTGAAAATGCATAAATCCTCGTTCCACATTCTTTGAATTTTTCAAACATTTTTGGGGTAATTTTCCAAGACCCAGACTTTTTGTCTTTGATACTCTTAATCACATTCTTAGTATTCATCATCCAACAACGTGAAGAAGTTTGGGTTACATTGTAGATGTTTTCAGAAATCTTCTTCCCCACAGAGGTATCAAAGTGTAGACCCATCTGACTGACAGGTTCATTGCAGTCACTTCTAACTTTGGTTTTGAAAAGTTCCCAGTCTACACCTTCCTTTACACCTGGGAATACTAGGCATCCCACCCCCTCATGGGGTTGAAAACATTGGTCTAACGAATCATTATCTACGCCGATACCAAAATCTATGAAAATAATACGTTCACATTTCTTCATTTGTTTTTGAATCATCTCAGCTTTATCGTATGGATCGTCATTTACAAATACAATTTCATTATTGATATTTTTTTGGAGACAGTGAATATTAAGTCTAAGAATAGAATGGAGTGTCTTCACACTACAAGACTTTGACCTGGTGACAATGATGGTGACAAAATTCATACATTATTTTAGCCTCTAAACCTTAAGCCTGTCATTGAGGCACCCACTGAAGGGTAAATTCCCAACGTGACCTAGGGTTGTATTCACATCTGCATATATTTTACCATCAGCTTGTTGCCAGCGACGACAGAATGCATAGTCTTCAGAGAGGTACCTCCTATTTACGGGGTCTATCATACAGTCAAAGGCTGCGTGATAGTCGTCAAAATCCCTATTTTGGTGATCATTCTTACACCAAAGTTCTGGGAACTTCTCCTCTAGGGTCTTAAACACCGACCGTTTGATAACCATGAAACCGGTGGGACCGTCGAGAATTTCTATGAATCCATTGGTGATGGGACGATTTTGAGCTCCGAAGTTAATTACGAGACTTGAAGACAGCATGGACATGTCTCGGTCATCACCATTCTTTACTGCGTTGGCGGCTTGTTCCCACATCACAACCTTTTTAGGGTAACATGCGACAGAGAGGTCATGACCAGACTTGACAAGGCGGACTACCGAGGCTGGGTCGAAGTGAATATCAGCATCGATAAACATAAAATATTCACAATCCGTTTTTTGCATGAAACGACCTACAGATACATTACGGGCGCGGTGGACAAGTGATTCATTTTCGGTTGTGTCGAGATAAAGTTGAATTCCCTCTTTTATTAAAAGTAGCTGAAGCTGAATAATACTAGACATATACTTTTCTAAGCATAGGCCACCATAACATGGTGTGGCGAGAAACAACTTGGTCATTTTTTAAACTACACCTTTAACCTCTAAGTGTTTTTTTATGATACCCTCTATCTTATTCAGTGTTGGGATAGACACCGAACACTTTTCACACATCTCCACCTTTGTAACTTTACTCCCCAAAACTATGTGAATAATTGCTGATGCAACACTATTTGGTGTTTTACTCATCAAATCCACACAATCATCAGTTGCGTTACACATTTTATTACATCGGAATCTTTCATCCCTCGTCACTTCAAAAGAGTTTAGCAAACGATTCATCACATCAAAGGCTTTCGTCACGTAATTTTTCTCAGTTTTCCCCGCTATAGCGTCTTGGAATATTTGGGTTGTCCGGCTAATATCCTTAGACTGGATACCAAACATATCCGCAACCTCCTTGGTTGTCCGCGGAAACTTTGCCAATTTACATGCATATAAAATACAGTTTGCTTTTATACCCAAGCGTACAGCGCCACGTGTCAACTTCTCATTATTAAATTTCCTATACATCATCTTGGCATCCTTGAGGATTGAATCTGGTAAAGTGTTACACGCCTCATCGATGTCCTTATACGCGTGAAAAAGAGAACGGTCTTTATGATTCATAGACATATGAAAGTTAATTTTAGCCATACGTTTATTTTCGTATGTTGAAGAACGCTGTGTTGAAATAACAGTTCCCTTCCCCCAATTTTGTGAAAAGAGCTCTGGGTTTGGGTTAGGATTACCACATCTGGATGGATCATTCACTTTTCCATCGTCCGTCATCCCACTCGTCCATTCTGCGGTATCATCGATAAACCTGTCATCTACAAGTCCACATTCTGAGCAAGTTGGTAATCCTTCGGGTGAAATAATTTTAGTACCTGAGCATTCACGACATATATGTATATTAACTGGCTTTTCTTCGGTTTGTTTTGGTAATAATGAATCTAGTTGAGTCCAGATAGCTGCCAGCATCTTTTTTAGATACTGTATTTTTTTTTACTTTTTCAAAAACGCGTTTACAGACTTAGGCTTTTTACATGCATTTCAATCATATCAACTGTTTCTTTAAAACTTTTCCCCCCTGAAGTCGAGGGTTTCCATCCAGCCCATTCTTTATCAATCATCTCATGCCCAGGTGGTGGGGAACCTTGTATTTCACTGTCTGATACGATGAAATCGTCTAAATCGGAACCAGATTGACCCTCGTCGTATATATCACTGTCAGTGTCCTCGATGTCAATCTCGGAATAGTAAGCAAACATATCAGTACCAAGGGGTTTCATTTCCAGATCCTTAAATGTCGTCCCACTTGGGTAGTGCTCCATGAGACTCTCGAAGGGTGCGGGGGACAGTTCCCCGTCGTCTATTTTGTAGACACAAGCGGACTTATAAATAAGTTCAGTTGGATTGAGATACCGGACCCCGAGGGTCAGGCCGGTGTTCATTCCAACGACACCGTACATTTGGTCTTCAACACCGTCTTCGTTTACAAATAGTTTAACTATATCGTTTTCGTTTATTTCGGATGGTACAATCATACTTAGAGTTTTCTCACAAAAAATAATCAGGGATAATATCACAGATGAAAGTTATTATTTACTCGAAGGAAGGATGTCAGTATTGCGACCACGCGGTGACCCTCAGTGAAGCAGAGGGTCTCGAACACGAAAAGATTTTGATAGAAAAGGAGGAACTAAAAAATCTATGTGGTGGCAGTGTCGATTCCTACCCTCAAATATTTATTGACGGACGTCATATCGGAAACTACTTTGAATACCAGGAATACATTGAAGATGAATACGAACCCATCCTAGCATCAACCCTCGATAGATTTACTGTCTTCCCCCTGAAGTATCCCGAGCTCTGGGAACTCTACAAGAAGGCCCAAATGTCCAATTGGACAGCGGAAGAGGTAGATTTGTCTAGTGACATGGAAGACTGGAAAAATTTAAATGACAATGAAAGGAAATTCATCAAGTATATCCTGGCATTCTTCGCTGGTTCCGATGGAATTGTTTTTGAGAATATCAATAACAATTTCGCCGATGAGGTACAAATCTCTGAGGCCCGTTCATTCTATGCATACCAATGCCACAATGAAATGGTCCACGGGGAGACGTACTCTAAACTAATCGACAAATACATCAAAGATTCTACCGAGAAAAAACACCTCTTTGAGGCTATCCAAACCGTCCCCTGTATTCAGAAAAAGGCCAATTGGGCCCTAAAATGGTTCGATACCGAGTCCCGAACCTTCGCCGAGCGCCTCTTCGCATTCGCCTGTGTAGAGGGAATCTTCTTCTCTGGGAGTTTCTGTGCCATCTACTGGCTCAAGAAACGGGGCTTGATGCCCGGTCTCTGTTTCAGTAATGAACTCATCTCTAGGGATGAGGGCCTCCACCAGGAGTTTGCTGTGGAACTTTTCAAACTTTTGAGAAACAAACCCTCAACTGAGGTCATTCACTCCATAGTTAGAGAGGCTGTGGAGATTGAAAAGGGGTTTATACTGGATGCCCTCCCCTGCAACCTCATAGGGATGAACTCTGAGAAGATGTCCGAGTACATCGAGTATGTTTCGGATCGCCTTCTCAAGCAGATTGGGCAACCTACACTGTGGGGTTCTAAGAACCCCTTCGATTTCATGGAAAATATCAGCCTGGATGGAAAGACCAACTTCTTCGAAAAGAGGGTGGGTGATTACGGGAAGATGGACGACATCTCGGATGATATTGGGTTTGATGAAGAGTTTTAATTAATACAGTGTACCTTCGGAGTTAAGGCCCTGGGGTTCGAGTTCTATCACTGGTTCATCGACGTCTGTATCCGGTTCCACACTGTGAACAACCTTTGTTCCCTTCTTACCACCACACCCACACCCTGATTTCTTCTTACCACCCTCCTTTTTCACGTTCATCATAGCCCAAACGATGAGAGTGAAAACGATCGTGTGAACAACGAGACCAAATGTAGATGGACATCCATTTGGTGTTGCGATACTTGGACCAAGTACTCGCCTGACGAGGCGGAAAGTTTCGGGGTTGGCAATGACAAAGAATGTAAGACCGGAAATTATAGAAATTATAAATTTGTCCTCCTGTTTCTTACCATTGCACCCACAGCCACAGTCTTTAAACAGACCCATTATACTTTTGATATATGTCAACAAAAAAACTTACTTAAAGTCGAGCCCCCTAAGATAGATATAACCAACCAACAATGTCGCTCTCTATTCAACAAATCTCCGAACTTTCCCCCGCTTCTGTGGGCTTCTCGAACCTCCGTAAGAACAAGAATGGCGGTAAAACCGTCTACCTAAACGCTGGCGGCAACAAAAAATGCTATCTTCAACTCCCCTTCATGCGATCCCCCTTCGGTCTCAGTGCCTTTACTGACGAGGGGACTGGGCGCACCACCTACTCCCTCGATCTCTCGTTTGACCCAGATAACGAGCAGGCTATGGGAGTACACAAGACGCTCTCCGAGCTCGACAACATCATCGTCAACACCGTCGCCAAGAACTCTAAGGAGTGGCTCGGTAAGGAGTTCAACGTCGCGGTTCTCAAGGAGGCCCTCTACAAGCCAATGGTTCGCCCAGGTAAGGAGCAGTACCCATCTACCATGAAGCTGAAGATTACGACCAAGCCCGATGGCACCTTTGTCCCAGAGGCCTACACGATGAACCGTGAGCCTACGGCGGTCGACGCTATCGAGAAGGGTCAGAAGGTTATGTGCATCATCGACCTCAGTAGCATCTGGTTCATCGATAACAAGTTCGGTGTGACCATGAGGCTCAACCAATGTCTCTTGGAGCAGTCTACGAAGCTCCCCTCCTTCGCCTTCCAAGGCCTCGACCTCCCAGGCCCCGAGGAGGAGGAGGTTGACGAGGAGGAGGTTGACGAGGAAGTTGACGCATAAGATTCCTTTTCAAAAAAAATAAAAAAAATCCGGTCCCTATTGGTAAGAAGAAAAAACTTCTTACGAATAAGTAAGAATGTCCAACATAGAGAAGAATCTCAAGAAGATTCTTAGAGGAAAAAAGGGGTGTTCACCCCAAAAGTATTTACCTTCAACAAAGAAAGTTGGATCTGGAGAGTATGGAAATGTATTCAAAGGGAATGTGAATGGGGATGGTAAGAGATATGTAGCCTATAAAGAAGTTAAGTTACCTGGAAATAATACAACCCTCGCTGAATTGCAGAACTATATCAAACAAAATCCAGCTCGAATGGAATACACAATTGCGAAAAAGTTGAAGGGCTTCGGTGTTCCAGAAAATTACATATACAAGACATGCAGTGATAAAGTCATCATCTACATGGAATACATCGATGGGATGGAATTAAAAGATTGGTGGATGACCAGACCATCTTTGGAACAGGTTAAGTCTGTGATTGTTCAGGTTATTTACAATCTCTACAGAATTCATCAAAAATACCCAAAATTCCGACATCACGATCTTCACATGGGTAACATTTTGATTAAGAAGGTTCCCGAAAAGAAAATTCGAGTTGAATTGAGTAATAAAATATACACGATTCCCAATGGTGGCGTCGAAGCTGTGATGATTGATTTTGGATTTTCACTATTCCCCCGTATAAAAAATCCTCTTATTAATAGTGACAAGTACAAAAATATTGGGATTTCGAGAAACTCTCACAAACTCTACGATGTACATTTCTTCCTAAATAGTCTATTTGGACTGACCCAAAATACACAAATTCTTAAACAAAATATTGTTAAATTCCAAAGGTTAGTCGCAAAAATGGAAAATGGAGCGAACCGCAACAAGTACAAAAATATATTGATGAAAACGCAAAACTCTTTCAAAAAGACGCCCCCCGATACCTTGGAGATACAGACTTTTATTGAATCCCTCCTACCCAAAGAATATTTAACGGATAGTGATCAATTTGTTAAGCAATATAGATTACGTGGTAGCAAGAACGCCAGTCACACCCTTTTCGTACCAGGGTTTGAGAAGATTTTATCCAAACCCTTCTTAACGGGGGAAATTAGGGCATTACCTATACCAAAGCCACGAACATTTGTGCGACCCCAGATTGTTCCGAAAAAGAAAGCCAGTACACCAATCAATAAGGCGGCTGCATATGCGAGGGCGGTAGCTGTTATGAAAAAACGGCGAGAGGTTGGTACTCCCAAGCCAATCCCCCGCAGACGGAGATGATTAAAGTATGATCTTGAATGTGCGCTTAGTGCCCTCATCAACCTGAGAAAGTATCTTAAACTTTGGGGTCTTGGTGAGCTTCACCCCATCCTTAGTGACGAATGACTTCATCCGTTCAACTTCACCACGGGGCATTTTCCTGGTGTACTTGAGTGTGACATTCTTAGTTCCAATAGTAAATTCAGTTGAAGACATTTTAATATTTACCTATAATAAAATATGATTGCTTTCATGATTCTATTGATTGTTGTTATAGTGATTCTCTTACGAGGCGACGCCGTCGCGCCACCAAAAGATGGTAAGAAATGGACGGTTTACGGAACCATGGGTTGTGGATGGACTCGTAAGCAGTTAGAATACATGAATAAGAAAAACATACCTCATACGTTTATCGATTGCGATGAAGAATCGTGTGCTGGTATGGATGCGTTCCCGACACTCGTAGACCCCAATGGTAAACAATTAGTTGGATACAATGAAGTTTAGAGGCCACGGATGACGGTCATGGAGATGGCGAGAATGAGGGCATCCGTCAAGTTCTTGATAGGCTTGAGGATAGAGATGTGCTTCACGAGCGACCTGTTCCACACGAGGCGGAGGATGAAGGTGCTGATGAGGATTGTGAGCACGAAGATGAGAATTTCAGAGAGAATGTCAGACTTACTTTCGGATTTGGAAACCTCCTTGATCATTTATTAGGGGTGGATATTTTTTTTCTATCCCTACTTCAAATGAAAGACCTCCCCCTGAGTGGGTCAGAAAGTAGGTTTACAAATAGAAGATGGGGGACAAGTACAGGTATAGGTAACAATAACTGCTATGCGTACGCTGTTGGTGACTATGAAGCCTATAGATGGCAGAAGTCTATACCAGGTGATAGATCTGGATTGTCAAATGGTAATCACAACTATACCCACTGTACAGGTCTCCCAAACCGCGTCATATCAGACAACCCCAAAAAGGTCTACAAGGTTGATGCGAATACAAAATGTAAAAAGGGCTACTTCAAGGTCATGATGTTTGTTTCCCCTGGGCGACCAACGAACTATATTCGTCAGGGTGACTTTCACTTTTACAAGCAACATGGTGTTGTAGAATACAAAGTGAAGCCTGGAGATACCATAAAATCGGTAGCTAAGTTCTTCAAGGTACCAGAGTCAAGGATAAAGAAGGCTGGAACCTTCAAAACTGGGAAACGTATTGTATTCAAAGCTAACGTATTCAGTCACAAGAGGGGGTGGGCTACGGGTCCACTTCTGACTGACGCTAAGGGGGGTATGATAAAAGATCCCCGTAAAGCTTCTAGGAACTACCCAGGTCTAAACTATGAGAAGTACTGTAGTTCATTCTGCGTCAAGAATTCCGGCATCAAAGTCGGAAAGACTCATCCCAAGGTCCGATAGAATACTGTCTAAATCCATCAAATTTTCGACACCGTCGAAGGATAGATCGAAAAGATCCACAACCTCCATTGTAGTATTTTCATCCAATGACACAGTATTTGACACTGCTGTGTGATTGTTCTGTACTGTGACTGTAATTTTAAATTGCGAAGCATCAAAAACTTTTCTACATACGGGACAAGTATTTTTACCTTTATTTTTCCATTCCTGTAGACAGTGGGAATGAAACATATGTCCGCATCGAGTCGGTGGATTTGCCCGAGTCGACTTGACCTCATTTAGACATATGGAACATGTTGACATTCTATAGTACGGGTGTAAAGTTTTTTACCAAATTTAGCTCAGTTAGTAAATCTTGGAGGCGTTGACGAGTGGTTTATTGCAGTCATTGCAGTTGGTCTTCCCCTGCTCGTCTTGGATCTTAGAGAGCATCTCTGGTCCAGACTTTTGGAGCAGCTGACGGTACGAATAGTTGTCCTCGAAGGAAATGTTGTTCTGTTTCATCACGTAGTTGTTGAACAGTTGGGCTGACGTGTTTATGGTGAAGCATCGACCATCGGCCATGCCAAGTCGTTGAGACATCTTTTATTAAAATACACCTAGAAATTAATTTGTCTATTGGATATAGTTTTCATCCATGACTCAAAACCTCTCTCTTTCAAAACCTTCACAAAGGGGTCACACCTGTACCCCAAAAATATATCAAATACATCCGTCTCTGTAGTTCGAGAAACCCTAATTCTGGGGTTCTCGTTGATGTGCTGATTAATTATATTGTACCCAAATGCAATTTCCTTTAGGGTCTCTGCCCCTGTGATTATAATCTTCCCTGTGCTGAATATACTGCAAGTAATCTCTTTCATATCATGGGCTGGTTTGAACTTAATCTTAACCGCCGAATATCTATCTGGTTCAAAAGACACCTTAAAAATGTCATTGTACCTCTCAAACCAATCTGAAACTTGCATCAGGTTAATGTTATAATTGAGACTGAAGTTTGAATTGATCATTACAACCCGGAAAGATTCCACTGGAGCTGTGTTGGTCATACCCAAAAAGTTTTTGAAAATGAAAATAAGTTGGGTGATGATGCGCTTACAATCGAAGAGATCACAACACCCCGCAACTTGGATACTTCCATTTGGGAACACCTTTACAGACTTCGTACTGTATGTATCGTGGTAGGTAAGTGTGACCTGATTGTAAAATGTAGTTGGCTTCAATTTCCATTCAAATCCATCCATCTTTGATCCTTGTCGCCTCATCTTGTAGGAACCAATCCTCTCAAAGGTGGTCCGTAATCTGTCGATATCAATTTCTTGGACAAAGCTCGAGACCATCGTAATTGTGGTAATCTTTATCCACGATGGTTTAAACTCCTCGGGTAACTGATTACGGAAATCATTTATAGTGAGGAGGTAAGAAAAACTGTTATTAGCGATTGAAGAGTACATACTTTTCACGTGGACAGGAGCCACTTAGGTGTTTAAAGAAACAAACCGTCTTTAAATCAAATGACCTCCTTTTTTAAGTCTGCTCGACATATTCATGACGTGGAGTCTGATCTTTCATACGTTGAGATTGAATACGAACGCTATGTTAGAAGTGTAGGGCGATATGCGACTTTTACAGATTACATCAACACGGAGCCCCTCGCTGATTGGGTATATTTAGAGTCAAACACACAATCTATTCAATACGAAAAATTCCTCGACGCCATGGTGAAAAAAACATTGGAGGTGAGGCAGCGGATGTGTGAAGTTCTACTTGAAAATACATTGGTATACGAGCGGGTAGATAACGTCTATCTTCGCCTCCTACATGCGAGTAAAATTTTAGATCCTACATTTCAACCACCCCGTATAAATAAGGAGAGTGCTTGGCAAGTGGAGTTCATGAAGAAATTCTGTAACGAATCCATACAGGATATCATACAGGGATGTACAAATATGTCACGTCTGTCATATTTCTTTAACGTTTTGCGTACAATAGACCTAAATACACCATTATGATTATACATAAAATCATACCAATCATTGGTGCGGTAGGTTCACCGACACTGACAGTGACAGTGGGTGTGGGAGCACTCTTGATTTTCTTGGGTGCAACCCCACAATCTATGTTCCTACGGGGGTGGATGTTCTCGACGGTGGTTCTCGAATCACCCTCTTTCTCAGTACTACACAGACCATATTCACAGAAAACACTGCCAGATGCCTCGACCTTTTTAACCGGACGAACTTCCTGAAAATCTTCAAAATCACCTGTCTGTCTCACACCTCCTGGAAGGGAGAAATCGCGAGAGACAAATGGGTTCACGTCGTCAATTGTATCTTGGTCACTGAGCATAAACTCACTCATTATTAGTATTACTTCAGATTATATTTTTTGTCTGTCATTTTATGTTTGTGTTCATTCCACATTTCATCGAGGTCCACGTTTAGCATATGGGCTAGTTGAAACAGGTAACTAAACACATCCCCCATCTCCATCATGACATCCGTTCCCCTCTCCTTTTTCAAATTCATCTTCTTGAAGACCTTTTTGTGCTGACGGATAGCTGATGCTAATTCTCCAAACTCTTCTGTGAGAAGAAGCCATACAGTATCAATAGCTGCCCGATCCCAGCCCTTCGATTTACATACTTTTTCAGTTTCTAGTTTATAGTAATTGAGACTCATCACTTATTTTACTTGAGGCTCCAATCTTTAATTGATTCCAATTTTGTTATTGAAATCTATTTTTTTCCCAACTGTACTCGTGTTTAGTGGTTGATCTAGGGGCATACTAATAGTATCAATGTCATTGGCATATGCAATGTATTGGGAAACACCAGTTTGAATTTGGGATATCGCCATATCGATGACCCGCATGTTCATGGCCTTAACCTGTTCCTTAACGTTGGTGTGGTGATCCCCCGAGTTGTTTATGAAAACGACCCTCATGATACCATACAGGTCATCTGGGTTTTGGTAATCGATAGAAATGCCAGTCTTGTTTTTGAACGCCTGGCGAATCCCACGCTGGAGAATATTTCTATTGAAATCCGAAAAGAATAGAGTATTCAGTGGAGTCTCACACTGCTTGATGGATTCGAGAATCCCCATTTAATATAACACCCGAAAAAAAATTATCCGTAGATACTAAATGTTAGACTACGCTGACTTCAATGAAGTCTACGCCAACAAACCCCAAAATGTTGAGAAAATTCCATGTGAACCCCCAGCCTGTTTCGTTGGCTCGTATGCCCCAGTAGCCAAGGCTGGGGAGACTGGGCCATTTTTCGTGAACACCTACCTCCTCCAACCTAACCGTAAAATGGAAGTTGCCGGACCAGTCCCCGTCCGGAGCGAAGATCTCGAGTGTGGGAAGTAAGTTAAAAATAAAAGTGGAATAAAAAGTATATGAGGGTCACTAAACGCTCAGGTCGTATTGAGGATATGAAATTTGATAGCATCACCAATAGGATCAAGAACTTAACGTACGGACTTTCCGAAACTTGCGATTCCACGAAAGTTGCACAACAGGTATTCTCATCCCTCTACGATGGCATTACCACCCAAGAGATTGACACCCTCTCTGCTGAAATCTGTGTTGGTATGATCACATCGGATCCAGATTATGAAACGTTGGCCACCCGGATTATCGCGAGTAATATCCAGAAGGTTTGTCCAAACAACTTTCACATCGCCATGAAGAAACTTCAGAAGGCTGGGATTGTTACAGAGGAAGTTGTAGACGTTGCCCTAAAGGTCAAAGATGATATCAAGACCGAGAGGGACTTTGACTTTGGGTACTTTGGTATTAAGACCCTAGAGAAAAGCTACCTCCAACGCCTAGAGGGAAAGCTCACCGAAACCCCCCAATATATGTTCATGAGGGTCTCTATTGGTATTCATGGTACCGATGTCCCCGCTGTTCTAGAGACCTACGACAAAATGTCCCAAGGCTACTTCATCCACGCCACCCCAACACTCTTCAATTCCGGGACACCCCGTCCACAAATGAGTTCCTGCTTCCTTATCGCCAACAAGGCGGACTCCATAGATGGCATTTACGGAACCCTCACAGAGTGTGCCCAAATTTCCAAATGGGCGGGGGGTATTGGGATGCATATTCACGATATTAGGGCCAATAAATCTCGCATCAGGGGAACCAATGGACAATCCGATGGTATCATCCCAATGCTCAGGGTTTTCAACGCCACCGCGCGCTATGTGAACCAAGCTGGTCGCCGCAAGGGATCCATCGCCGTCTACCTAGAGCCATGGCACGCTGACATCCTGGACTTCCTAGAGATTCGCCTAAACCAAGGTGACGATGAAGCGAGGTGCCGGGACCTATTCTCGGCACTATGGATTCCAGACCTCTTCATGAAGAGGGTTGAAGAGGGTGGGAACTGGTCCCTCTTCTGCCCCGATACCGCTAAGGGGCTCTCCGACGTCTATGGTGACGAGTTTGAAGCACTCTACACCAAGTATGAGGAGGAGGGTCTCGCCACCACCACAGTCCCAGCCACCGACGTATGGAAAGCAATTCTCAAGTCCCAAACGGAGACAGGTACCCCTTACATGCTCTACAAGGATGCGTGTAACTCTAAGTCGAACCAAAAGAATTTGGGTGTCATTAAGAGCTCCAATCTTTGCACAGAAATTTTAGAATACACCGACAAAGACGAGACTTCGGTGTGCAACCTGGCCTCTATCGCCCTCCCCAAGTATGTCAATAAGGAGACCAAGACCTTCGACTACGCGAAACTCCACGAAGTCACGAAGACTGTAACGAAGAACCTGAATAGGGTCATCGACCGCAACTTCTACCCCGTGGAGACTGCGAGGAACTCCAACATGAAGCATCGCCCGATTGGCCTAGGTGTCCAAGGTCTCGCTGACGTATTCATCCTATGTGGTCTGCCCTTCGACTGCTACGAATCCCGCCTCATGAATGTACACATTTTCGAGACCATGTATCACGCCGCCTTGGAGGCAAGCTCTGAGCTCGCCGAAATTGATGGTTCCTACGAAACCTTCCAGGGGTCCCCAGCGTCCCAAGGTATTCTCCAACAGGATATGTGGGGGGGTGGGGTTCGAATGAGTGGTATGTACGACTGGTCCGCTATGAGGGAGCGTGTGAAGACTAAGGGACTGAGGAACAGTCTCCTCATGGCCCCCATGCCCACAGCCTCGACGGCCCAAATTTTGGGGAACAATGAATGCTTCGAACCCTACACCACAAACATTTACCTGAGGCGTACCCTAGCTGGGGAGTTCGTCGTGGTCAACAAACACCTGGTTAACCACCTCAAGGAGGCTGGTCTGTGGTCCAAGGAGATGAAGGATCTCATGGTTAAGGCTGGGGGCTCAATCCAAAACATTGTAGACATCCCCAAGGAAATTAAGGATCTTTACAAAACTGTATGGGAAATTAGCCAAAAGTGTATCATCGACATGGCAGCCGACCGAGGACGATACATCGACCAATCCCAATCCATGAATCTCTTCATGGAGAGTCCCACGATGTCAAAGCTTTCATCGATGCACATGTACGCATGGAAATCTGGACTAAAGACTGGTATGTACTACCTACGATCAAAGGCAAAAGCTCGACCAATCCAGTTTAGCCTAGAACCAGATTGTGTGGCGTGTTCGGCTTAAAGTTTTGAACCTATACTCAGTTAGAAAGACATGGACAAAGCAATCGATAACCTCCAAATCAATGAATTCAATAATAGAAAGATTGTTCTAACCACCAAACAAGGTACACCCCTTCGTGTCCAATTTCCCCGGATGTATATGCCATTTGGGGTTTCCGGTTTCACCCCCGAGGTTGGACCCACTAAGTACAATATCGACTTCGCAATCAAGGGGTATGACGAGGAAGACAGCTACATGAAGAAATTCTACGAGAGTGTTCGCAAACTTGAAGATAAAATCATCAATGCCGTCGTCGAACAAAGTGAAGTAATCTTTGGAAGCCAAATGTCTAAGGAGGAACTTGCTCCGATGTTTAACTCCAATGTGAAAATGTCACCCGACAGAGAACCAAAATTCAGAGTAAAGATCGATACAGATATCGATGGGAATATTAAACCAAATGTCTATGATGCAGATAAAAACCCTAAAAAAGATGAAGCAACAAACGGTCTATACGCAAGGAATTCAGGTCAGGCTATTGTGGAACTCAATAGCGTGTATTTCTTGAATAAGAAGTTTGGGTGCACATGGAAAACATACCAACTCGTCGTTCACGAGCCACAAAATTTGAAGGGATTTCAATTTATTCTTTAGATTTAGATTTATTCAAAAGCAAAATACTATATACTTTCTGAGCCTCCTTAAGAAGTTTACCCTGTATCCTGGTAAACCTCTTTGGGTCTATGCCTAACTTTAATTTAGCAATTTTCACTGAATCTTCCCACTTGGAGAGAGTCATTCTTACTTTACATCTACATTTTCTTGATGAGCTTCTTGTAAGCCGCGGTACCCTCCTTGGGCTGAAGCTTGAAACCCTTCTTCGCTGGCTTGAAGACCTTAACCATCGCCTTCTTACCCTCGTCCTTCATGCGCTTGAGCGCAGCCTCACTCGCCGCCTTAGAGACGATGCGGCCATCCTTCATCTTGAGGTCCTTCTTGGAAAGACCACCAGCGGTCATGTCAGCGGTGCCATGGAAAACTTCGGCTCGGGAACCAATCATCTTTATATTACGCCCTGAAAATTTTCTTGATGTCCAAGATTGAAATCTTGTGGTTTACCCGCTTCACCGGAATCTGGGTTTTAACCCTCTCATCGTTGAGAACCTCCGAACACACGATGGACTTGTGGCCCTGGAGGGCCATCATCTCCTCTTCGACACTCAAAAATGTCTCAGTCTCCCTGTAGATCATCTTCTTCACGTAAACTGGTTGGGTCTGACCCGTTCGATGAGACCGACCGATTGCCTGAAGCTCTGTCGCGGGGTTCCAAGCTGGGGCCATGATGTAGACCCTGGTAGCCTCTTGAATGTTGAGACCTTGACCACCAGACTTGATCTGGATGATGAAGACCGACCCCGGTGGTGCCCGCTTGAAATTAGCCAACTGGGTGCACCGGTCCTCCTTGGAGACGGACCCATCTATCCTGAATGTAGGGCATTCCAATTGACTTTGGATATAGTTCATTTCACCCACAAACTGACAGAAAATCAGAGTCTTCTCTTGGGGGTGCCCCCCAATCATCTCGAAGAGGGTCTCCATCTTGTGGGAACGCCCAACCCACTGCTCAGGCTTGGTCTCGTTCTTCTTCGCAACCCCATCCAGGTACATTTGGGGCCAAATCATACACTGTCGCGCCCGGAGAAGGCACTCCAAAATGACCATGTTCTTGTAGTTGAGACTGGTTGCCGCCTTGAAGGTGTCCTTGATCGTATCCTGAGCCTCCTTGAAGACAAACTCATACATGTCCCTCTCATCTGGGTACATATCCAGCTCCACATTCTCAAAGTAGCATGGAGGCAGACGAAGACGTTCGTTGATCTTAGCCAGGTCATCCTTCGTGCGACGGAGAATGTAGATGTCCTTAATCTTCTTGGTCATCCCCTGCACGAGGGACTTATCGATACCAAGGAACCGGCAGAGGGTCACAAAGTCATCCATCGAGTTGAAGACTGGGGTACCAGTGACGATCCACCTGATACCAGCTTGAATACGACAGACACTCTTGGAGATCTTCGAAGACTTGTTCCGAATCTCGTGGGCCTCATCCAATACCACCCGATCCCACTGAACCCCGTGGAGGGGGGTCACTGCCTCAGCCTTCCCACCCTTCACACTCAATAAAGAATAGGGTGCGATCGTGACATCGTGATCCCCAAGCTTTCGGTCAGGTCCATCGAAAACCCCCACAGTTAGGGTCGGTGCAAACTTTGCAATCTCCTCAACCCACTGGGTGATGATAGACTTGGGTACGATGAGAAGCGTACGTTCTTGGGGGTTACCCAACATCGTCGCGATCAACTGGATCGTCTTTCCGAGGCCCATCTCGTCGCAGAGAAATCCCCCCTTGGGTCCCGACTGCTGTCGTTCCATTGTAAGCATCCAGAGAACACCTTCGCGTTGGTAGGGGGCGAAAAGCCTACCATTCAGGGTGTTCTTAGCATGCGTGTATTGTTCTTCAATCGTCATTGTAGGGTTCTTCGTCGGTGAGTGGTTCAATCTCACAGGGAGGTGGTGGTTCAGGTTCCTTTTTCTTCCGGGTCTTCTTCAACTTAGGTTGTGGAAGTTCATCCAGGTGTTCTCTAAAGTACAGTACTTTGTCCCAAAATTCCTTCATCACTGGGAGGTAGGTCTTCCACCACTCTCGGTCACGGGGAACATTGACAACGTCAAATTCCTCCGGTCTAGGCCAATTAGTCTCGGCTGGTTTATATTGAATGAAGTCAGCAGATTCCAAGTCTAAGATCTCCATACAGAGTTGAAGCTGAGGCATATAGTGCTCGGGGACCTCCCCAGGGATGATTTTTCTTTGGGGTGGACACTTAATCTCCACCAGTTTACCAGATTCAGTTACACCATCGGGACTTCCACCGAGCCAGTCATATACGGGATGGGGACAGAGACCAAGTTCATGGACAACCTCTCCGTGTCGCTCTTCATAGAGGATCCTCGCCTCGTCTTCGTAGAGCTCACCATGCCTGGTGGCTGCGTTCCCAGTGAACTTCTCACCCAAGCCACACTTCTTCAGTAAAAGTGCTTCGGGTGTTTCATACTTATTTTTACCAATGGCCGTGGCGGCATCTGAGGCTGTTAACATCTTACCACGGAGAGCAAGCCATTCTTCAGATTTCTGTGCCGCATATTCTCGATCTAATGCCGCTCTAACATTGGGATGCATATTACAAATTTATGGACTATTACTTTTAAGTTCCTCCTGTTTTCTAAGCTCATCTTTCACCTGAAAGAACATACGAGCAGCATTTTGCTCAGCTTGTTTTTTACTCTTCGCAATTCCTCTACTCATACACGCGTTCTGAATGTAGATGTCTATGTAGAAGAGACCCTCATATTGACCGACCACCCGGTACTCTGGGAGCTCCATGTTATTGACCTGACAGTACTTCATCAGGTGGTCCTTGAAATTATCGTCAATCATGATGATATTCAAATCCACAATGTTGGGGTCCGTAAAGATTCTCAATACAAACTCCTTCGCGTGGATCAAACCGATGTCCATATAGATGGCTCCAATGAGGGCTTCGAAAGCATCTTCGAGAATTTTAGGGTTATTGTTCCATCCGTTACGCATCCCTTTCTCATCCATGATGATGAGGTTCTGAAGTCCCAGGTGTTTTGCAATGTGTGCCAGAGTTTCACCACGAACAAGCTTGGTACGAGCCTTCGTGAGGAAACCTTCCTGGCGACTTTCGTACCTATCGAAAAGAAATTTGGTAATAACGAAACCTAGGACGGAGTCACCAATGAATTCTAAAGTCTCGAAGGACTCAGTAAATTGTTCATATTCTTTTAGAGCAGATTTATGGGTAAAGGCCTTTTGGTACAAATCAAGGTTTTTGATCTTTGTACCAACAAGTTGTTCGATTTGAGTTTTTTCAACAAACATTCTTACTATAAGGATGTGTTATTTTTTTAAGCCTTTTCCTTCTTGATGTAGTGGGGGGAAAGGAACTTTTGGAGGTTAAGGTAGGTGACCTGTGTATCAGCTGGTGGGGAAAGAAGCTCCTTAAGCGTGTCGTCGAGGATAATTTGACGACCGTTCTCGGGATGCTTGAGGCCCTTCTCGATGATGTATTTGTTGATAAACTTGGTCACCTCAGAACGAGAGATGAGCTCGCCTTCTGGAAGAGCCAGGAACTCCCTCAACTTAGGTGTAATTTCTTGTTTGCGGTTGAAGCCGTTGTTCTCGGACCGCTTCTTGGCCTTCTCACCATCCGGGTCCTCTTGGGTGTTCTTGACCTTGCGGACGAGCTTGGTGAGAGTCTTGATGTCGTTGCGGAGAGCGGCGAGTTCGGTTTGAATGGTTTCGAGAGACATTATATCTTTCTTACAGGTGAAATCTTTAAGTCAATAATTTTTTATATATCTCTATATTAATGGATGATAAGATTTACCCAGAGACGACCATCTCCAAATATATAGATGAAAATCTTCTGTTCAAGGATGTCAAGTTGAAAAAGTACTACGAGAGAAACGAACAGAGAGATTTGGGGAAATTCAGGGCGCGTTTACATACCAAATATCCAAACAAAGATCTTGAGAAAATTGCGTATGTTGTGGTCACTGATTCCATTCGAGATATCATTTTGGAAACTGTGAGTGAAATTAACAAAGTTGTAAAATCCATGGGGGACCTCATCATTAGTGGCGGTGAAGCATTTAACATGTATGTACCCTACGAGGACCGCATAATCACCGGTGATATCGATGCTAAGTTTGTTCCCCGTATGCAGATGAACTCCAAATACTTTGGAAAACTTCAAGCACTCAAACTTATCTTGTGGAATACATTGGGGCAAATTGCGAAAAATCTCAACATGCGTGTAAAGAATCGTATCATCGCGGTGAATAAGAAGAATCCCAAAATTTTCAAATTCGCTGGTATTGGTTTCAAACAGTCTGGTCCCTATGTCACTAGGAGGTATACACTCATCAAGAAAAAGAAAACCCAAAAAGGTAACACACCCTCAAAGGGTGACATATTCATCGATGTGGAATTGTTCGCACTTGACCTCAATATACGTTTGTATTCACCAAAGTCCGGTCGTGTTGAAGATTTCAATGTTGGTGGAATCCTAGACATTCCATTGATGAGACCCCAAGAGTTTGGATATGAGGTTGCTCTAACGAAGCGTAAAGGTATAACATACCGAAATGTAGTCACAAATAAACTTATAGTGAACAAAAATGTCTTTATAGCGGGTAGAGACTTTTTAATTGAGGATATCTACCTCATGCATAGACTCAAACTTCGTCCTGAAAAGAAGGAGAGGGACCGACAGCGTCTCGTAAAACTCGCACAGATGGTTGATAAAAGTATCAAAACGGGCAACTCAATTGAAGACATCTTCGGGAAGGTTAAGAGAAAGATTGTCAAAAAAACACAACGGACCACACCCCCCGGACACGTCTCTGTCACCAGGGCCACCAAGATTGACCCAGCGAGATATGCATATTTCACTACGAAACCGTCAGATGAACGTTTATCCAAACAACTCGTACATGGACTAAAACCTGTAGTCAAAAATACAAAAGTTGAGGGATATCAAAATACAAATGGAAATCAAAGATTCAATCTGAATTCACTCAAGTGGAAAACGAACAATAGAAATGCGTATGTGAAGAATGAATTCAAACTTCGTACAGAGCGGGCTCTAAAAATTCCCAAAAATATAAACACGTCGAAAACTCTGTACGGATATAAGGCTCGTAGAAATAACTGGGTTCCAAATTCAGTTCTCAGGGGAGCTGCAGCTATACCCTTCATCGGTTTAAAGAAATGAGACATAATCCATGTATAACATGTTATACAACCCCCCAGTAAAAGGTGATGATGGTCTCTACTTTGTCAAGGCATTGACTGATGAAAAGCGCAAGTGCCTCGTGCAAGTCAACGGTGTTAAGGTTGTAGATGTGTCAGGGGAGTTTGTTTTCGATCTCTCCTCTGATGATAATATGAACAAGATCCAAGAAGTTGACACAGGCAACCTCGTGGCAGCTGTTGAGAATTGCGAGACTTGGTTTAACCGAAAACTATCAGATAATGTAATCACATCGGCGTATACCTCCAGCCACCTCAGTCAGGAAATCACAGGCGACCTCCTCGATGTCACCAGGGTATATGATTCTAAACAGGAAGGTATTGACATTCAATCTGTACAACCAGGTAAGATGTGTGATGTCATCCTCGAATTCGCTGGACTTTGGTTCGCCAAGAAAAATTTCGGTCCATCTTGGAATGTTGTTCAGATCAGGGTTCACGATGACCCGATCACGGATACATACCCAGAAGGATATGCCTTTACCGATTAAAAAAAAATAATATAAAGATATATAAAAGACAATGAAGAACGCCCGTGTTCAACAACTTGTAATGATCGTGGCCGTCATGGTTGTAGTGTACTTCCTATTCAACTGCATGGACAAATCTGATTACAGCATCAAGGAGTATGCCGCCTTCCCAGGTGCCGGACCATCGGCGGCTCCAGGTGAGGCCGGTAACGTTGGCATGAACAAGGGTACAGGGCTCGCGTCCTCCCTCCTCCCCCGCGAAGTTGCCTCTGATGAGGACTTTGGTCAATTTGCCCCAGAAGACATCCTCAAGGGTCAGAACTTCCTCGAGCCCCGCCAACAGGTTGGTTTCCCAGAGACTGTGGGTGGCAACCTCCGCAACGCGAACCAACAGATTCGCGCGGATCCCCCCAACCCCAAGGACCCCTTCGTTTGGAACAACTCTACAATTGTCCCAGACACAATGCAGCGTGGTTTGTGCGCTTAAAGATTAGGTGACATGGGTATGTAACAATGACCACTGTGCCTAATGAACTTTCCGAGAGCGTTTCAAAGCTCGTCGACCTTACAAAACAACTTTCAGAAGCAAAAGCTGATATCAAGATTCTAAACCAGGAGGAGAAGCGCCTCAAAGAGGCTGTGAAGAAGCATATGGTTGGTCAGGGTATTGATACCATTAACCTCAGGAAGGGTAAAATTAGCATCCGTAAAAGTGTCAGGAAATCCGGTATGAGTAAGGATGCAATTAAGGATGGACTTTTGAAGTTTTTTGCGGGAGACGAAGCAAAGGTCGAAGGAGCCCTAAATGCCATCCAAGACGGACTAAAAGTAAAAGAGTCTACCACAATCTCATTAACTGGTATAAAGGAAAAACCTGAAAAAGAAGATAAGTAATACACGATGGTTTGGAGCCAATATGTATACGAAGCAACCACTGGCCTAGATTCATACGCCAGTGATGATGAAGAATTTAACGATGACACTCCTCTGAATATGCATGACTGGGAAGTCAAATACTCAGATGAACTCACAATGTTCTGGAATATGACCAGGACCTTACTCGAAGACGCCAGTATCACCTACTCAGGGGACTACTGGGACTTTGTCGAATTTTGTTTTACGGAACATGACGGCGCTGTGGCGAGGGTGACTTGGGAATACCAGGAACAGACCACATGGTTTGAACACCGTCTTAGTCATATCTGGAAGAACCTCAGACGAAGCGTGATGGAAAATGGACTCTATGAGGAAATGTTCAGGGGTGCAAATGTATACAATTTCATGGACTTTGCAAAAAATAGTATCCGTGTATATTAAATGCTCCCAGACCTCACATCTCAAAAAGTTGCCATCCCCGCCGCTCTTTTTTTGGCGCTCAGCCCAGGTGTTCTTCTCACCACAGACGGCAAAAAGATCGCTTTCAGGAACGGGAAGACCAACCAAATGGCTGTGTTCTTCCACGCGCTCGTCTTCTTCCTCGTCTACAGTCTCATCGCCAAGGCTATGGGTCTCGTTCTCACCAAGACCGACCTTCTCGTGACCACCACCCTCTTCTTGGCTCTCAGCCCAGGTCTCCTCCTCACCCTCCCACCAGGGTCTGGTGGCGTCGTCCGCTCTGGTCAGACCAGCCTCCCAGCCGCTCTTACCCACGCGGTGGTGTTCGCCCTCGTGTTCGCGATTTTGCGTCGTCAATTTCCTCAATTCTACTAAATAAGAGGATGAAGTATCTCGTCTTGGCACCCGCTTCTATGGGAATTTATTCACTTATAGGAGCTCTAAAGGCGAGAGAAAGTAGTCTCGTTGACGTCAAAGAAATTTCTGGATCGTCGGCGGGTTCAATCATCGCTCTATTCTTGGCGGTGGGGATGTCCGTAGACGAAATTCTGAAAATATCTTTGTCCCTAGATGTTTCACAATTGATGAAAATACGGATTACCTCATTCTATAGTAAATTTGGATTTGTCGATATATCTCCAATCAGGAAAAAGTTGGTGGAAATATGTAGACATGACCCAACATTCAATGAATTAGATATGAAAATATATATTTCAGCGTTTTGTTTAAACACGTCTGAAACAGTATACTTCTCTAAAGATACTCACCCAGATATGAAGGTTATAGACGCAGTGTGTATGAGTATGGCAGTACCTGTCATATTCGCGTGTGGTACGTATGGTGGAAATACGTACATTGATGGTGGAACGATGGAACAATACCCACTCGCACCATTTTTAGATAAAAAACCCCATGAAATTACTTGTATTAAGATTAAATTAAATAAAATTTTTAAAGAAAATATATCCAATCCAAAAGAATTCATAGAAGCCCTGATTTTATCCACGTTATCAAATAGAACTGAATACGATAAGTCTATAGAGGTTGTAGAAGTAAACGTGGGAGATACAGATATTTTTAATTTTAGTATGACCTATGAAGAGAAAATTAGATTGTTTAACATGGGATATTTGAAGTGAATACTTTTTTGTTAGTTTAAGATATATGATAGACGCGTGCGATCCAGACGCGGATATGGAAACCCTTCGAAGGCTGATCAAGCTGAATACAGGGGACAACCTTACACTAACAAAAAAAGAAATGTGTCAAGTGTATGACGAAATCCAGGATGGGAAGTTACCCCTCCCCCCTTTGATCATGAGTTCAAACCGAACCTATTTGATTGATAAAAAGTCACCACTGAAACCCGGAGACTATGATGTTCTCTTCGATTCGTCATCAAAACGTAACGACCTCAAGAGGATTGCACGTAAAGTTGGAATCAAACGTTTAGAACAATTGACGAAAATTCAAATCATAGATGCCATCGGGAAGAGATTGCGTTACATGAACATTCATGAACCTGTCAAGTTTGCGAGAAGACAGACTAAGACTTCACCCCCCATGAATTTCAACAACACAGCAGTGAACAACGTAGCAACGAATAACGTAGCAGCGAACAACACAGCAGTGAACAATAACGCTAACTTGTTGAACAATGGGTTCAAAAACAACGGATTCGAGAACAACGGGTTCAATAACAATGGGTTCAAGAACAATGGGTTCAAGAACAACGGGAATCAACCCAACAAGTTGAACATGAAACCAAATTTTTTAAGTAAAACCAATCGTGGTGGAAATATTTCTGAAGGACCAAGATTTCCAAAGAATGGTGTGTACGTAAGAAATGAAACGCCAAAGTTTCTAGGTGGTAACAGACGTGCTACTTCTAAACGTAACAATTCGGTTGACAATAACAAACCTGGATTTATGTCCCGTTTTTTCGGTAAGAAAAGGGACGCAGATTTTATTCCAGCCAAAAAGTTTACTGGTGAAAAGTCTGGGTATGTTTTCAAAACAAATGTTAATGGAGTTGGCTATTACAAAAATACATATCGCCCCGTTCAAGGACCCGAACGTAAATCATTCAATAACAATAAGCCCAACATGCTCAACGTGCCCAACAAGCCCAATGTGCCCAACGTACCCAACAAGCCCAACGTGCCCAATGTACCCAACAAGCCCAACGTGCCCAATGGATCCAATGCTCTAAAAAAAAAGATCGAAAATTTGGAAAGTAAATTAGCGTCTAAAAATAACAATATTCGAAATGTTGAAACTAAACTTGAAAATGCTAAAAAAAATGCAGAAAATAAAATTGCTGAAGCAAAGAATGAGGGTAGTAGAAAAGCTGAAGAAATTGCGATTAGTGCAAAGAAAAAGGTTGAAGATTTGGAGCGTCAACAATTTGCACTACAATCAACTCTCACAACTACACGGAACAGTCTCGAAAATTTAGAAAGACAGAAAAATGCTAACATTGCCGCAATTACACGACAGAAGAATAACGCCGAAAATAAAATACGAAATATTCAAAATAAACTTGAAAATGCCCAAAAGAATGTCGAGAATAAGATAGCTCGAGCTAAAGCTGAGGGAACTGCTGAAGCACAAAAGAATGTAAACAATGCGAAAAGGGAGGTTGAAAACTTGAAGGCCACTCTCAATTCTACCCGTCAAGAAAAGAATGCCGCCATTGAAAACATTAGAACTCAACTCCAGAATGCCCAAAAGAATGTCGAGAATAAGATAGCTCGAGCTAAAGCTGAGGGAACCGCGGAAGCACAGAGGAATGTAAACAATGCGAAAAGGGAGGTTGAAAATTTGAAGGTCAGTCTCATGACTACCAGTCAACAAAAGAATAATTTGATACGAAATTTACAAGAAAAGAACACAAACTTGAATACACTGAGAAACAATCTTAAAATGGCACAGAATAATGCTTCAAGGAAAGAACAAGAAATCATCGAAGCTAAATCTAATATTAACCGAATTAGACTTGAAGCTGAAAGAGCTGCCAGTGAATTGAAAAATGAACTAACCCGGGAGAAAAATCAAAAGCAACAAGATATCAATAAAGCCAGAGAAGAAGTGCGTGTACTTACACAACAGGCAGCGAATGAACAAACTGCGGAAGCACGGAGAATTGCAAACAATGCCAAGAGAAATTATGAAAAACTTGTAAATGAGACTGCTAAAAATAAACAATTAAAAAATAAACAAATTCAACTTAGCACCCTGTCTGTGGACAGTGGTGTAAACTTCTCAAATAAAATATCGAGTCTCACCAATCTAGGTAATGCATCAAAATTGGAAAAGGAGATCATGAACGCAAAGAATAAAGCAAAACAAAATCAAATAATAAAAAATAAAGAATTCCAAACTTTGAGAAATAAATTAAATCAAGAAAAGTTGGAAAGACAAAAAGAACTTCAAAATGCTCAACGTGAAACTCAACTTCTTGTTCAAAGAGCCAAAAACTCTAAAAATATAGAAGCTAAAAGAATAGCCGAAGAAGCACAGAGAGAACTCCAAGTTCTCAAAAATGAAAGTCAAAAATATCGGATGTTGGAGAATAGAAGACAGGAACTTCGTGCACTTTCAGCGACTGTGTTCACAAATGATTTTGGTAATCGAATATTAGGTATTCAAACACTTGAGGCTGCCAATGCATTGGAAGCAAATATTAGGAAAGCTAAAAAGGCTGCTGAAAATAACTTAGAACGTAGATTGAACGTGGAACGACAGATTCAAAAAAAGGAAGCATTTGCTTCACTCAATGCTGCCATTAACATTAATGAATTACGACGAGCATATAAAGTGGGTGCTAAGAAATTCCACCCCAATAAAGGTGGAAATAAAACTAATTTTGTAAACTTTAAAGATTATTATGATACTAAAACACGGGCATTTGAAAAGGCTGCCGCTAACAAGGCTGCTGCTAACAAGGCTGCCGCTAACAAGGCTTTAAAAAATGAAGAAGCTGCGGTTGCCTCTAAAAAACTTGTAAACAATGCTTTGACAAAGGTAAAGTTAAATGCCGAAAAGAATCGTCTAAAGAAGTTGGTCAAAAATTCAAAGTTGAACACAAACCCATTTTGGGGTATTGAAATAAACGCCTTGACAAATGTTAATAAAGGTAAAAATATTGAGAAAAAAATTAGGAACAAAGCTCTCGAAGCAACAAATTCAATTGAAAATAAAAAGAAAGAAACACATGATAAAGCTAAAAACTTTCTCAAAGGGGGGATATATAGGTTCAGTAATTGGAAGAGAGGAATCGATGGTGCTCGAACGTCGCAAGAATTAAATGCCATAAGTTCAGAACTTAACAAACGACGTAACTTCATAAACAGAGTTGAGAGTAATACCCGCAAATATGGTGAATTCCCAGGTTCTGAACGAAGTGTAAAACAAATACTAAAAAATCACGCGAGACAATATAAGCGAACGCTCACCAGTTTAGAAAACCGTTTCAATGCGGTGCCGCGTCAAAAGGCATTGGCCAATAAAATGAAAGAAAAACGCTTAACTGGTTTCAAAGAACAGTACTATAATTCGAATACTATCAACAAATTGAATAAACTTGAGAAGGATATAAATGATCTCATCTCCAAACAACCCAAGAAGGTTCCAATGGGAAATTTTAAAACATACAACAATCCATTGGCAAAAAATAACAAAATTCCGGGTGCGAAACCCAATCCCGCTTTTACTATGGAAACTTTACCACCCACTCCCCCCAAGCGTTCTTTCAAGAATGTGGGTCGCCAAACTGTGACAAATGTGAAAATGCAAGGTATTCGTAACGCTGCCAATATTGCTAAAAAACAAAAAGCTATACGTGAAGCCCAGGGTGCAGAAAGGGTCAAGTTGGCTCGTGACCTAGCAGCTGAACAAACAAAACGAGGTGGATCCAACAAAACTAAACGAGCTGCGGATGTTATGAGACCGGTACCCCGCCCCGGTGCAGTTATTAAAAGTGGTTCATCACCTCTAACAAATGAAGACCGGCGCAGTGGAATATCATCCATAAACAAATTACAAAAGCTACCACAACCAAGAAGAACTGTCTATAAAGGTCAGATTAAACGCGCGGAAACTAAAGCGGGTCTAGATGCTATCGTCCAAAGAGCTACAATTGAAAGTAAAAAACAACCTAAGTGATTGAAAATCTAAGATATTTTCATACACAATGGACTACGACGAGTGCACCGTCATAACTGAAATGCCCCTCAGTGATGAAGTAGTGGATTTCATTGAGAAGGGTCTTCACCGAGACATGACTGACAAGGATGTGATCGAATGGTGTGATGACAATCTTGAGGAAGTTGCAGAAATATATGAGAAGTACAGAGGTACCTACTTGTCATATAGAGATGCAGAAATGACTTTGTTTTTTACCCAAACTGTGTACTGGAGAGATGATTATGCAGATATGATTAGAACTTTTGTAGCATGTAATTAATCAACTTCTTCAATTGTTGGCTGTGGCCAATTGACTGAGACAATGGAGTTTCTTTTCTCTAATTAATTTAAAGAGGTAAATCTTTATTTAAAGAATGGAATGTTGTCAGGTATGCTGTGAGAAGATAAATAAGATAAATCACAAAAAAGTCAAGTGTCCATTTTGTGATTTAACAAGTTGTCGGGTATGCTCACAAAGGTACATACTTTCTTCTTTCGAAGATCCTCATTGTATGGGTTGTAAAACGAGATGGGATCGTGAATTTATAGATTCATTTTGTACTGTAAAATTTCGCAATAAAGATCTAAAACTTCATCGTGAAAATGTATTACTCGAAAGGGAAAAGGCTCTAATGCCATCGACCCAACCAGAGGTTGAGAGACTTTTAGCGATACGAAGATTACAGCGTTTGGCTAGGGAACAAAGAGAGAGACTTTTTCAACTGCATGAGGCGGGTGAAAATGTTCCAGAACTTGGAATACTCTACAATGAAATGGAACGAACATATAGAGAACTTTCAAGATTGAAAAATGTTGGTGATCCCACCCCCACTACCTTTACGAGACAATGTCCAAATGAAACTTGTAAAGGTTTTTTAAATGTAGATTGGTATTGTGGTCTATGTGATCAATATTTTTGTAAAGATTGCAATGAACCTGTGGCCGATGACCATGAATGTGATCCAGGTGTTGTCGAGACGATGAAACTTTTAAATCGGGATAGTAAATCTTGTCCAAAATGTGGGATGGTTATTCAAAAGTTAAACGGGTGTTCTCAAATGTGGTGTATTAGTTGTCATACAGCATTTGATTGGCGAACGGGTGAAATATCTTCGGGTCGTGTACATAATCCACACTATATAGAATTTAAGAGGAAAAATATGATATCGAGGGAGCATGGTGATATTCCTTGTGGAGGTATTCCTTCTTTTAGAGAACTTCGACAGATTGGAGCCCCGGAAACATTATTGGATTATTTAATTGTCGTTCAAAATTTAGAAAATGAAAATATATTCATTGTAGATCCACCACCTATAGATAACACACGTGTTCGTATATCCTACATGATGAATTATCTCAATGATTATATTTTAAAAGATTTTTTACAGAGACAAGAAAAACATAGAGAAAAATGTAGAGAAATGTCGAATATATATGAAGTTATTATTCATTCATGTGGAGATCTTTTGAGACAATATGTTTTAGATCAAACCAGGTGTGTGGAAATCATTGACTATATAGAACAAATATTTGACTATGGAAATGAAATATTTTCCAGTATACGAAAAAGATATATAAGTGTGTCGCCTAAAAATATTGAGATATAGTAAGATGTTAATACTGGTGGTCCTGATTGTACTGACTATCTACCTTTTACCCACATACCAGGAACCACGGGTTTTCCACAACTTTATAACTCCGGAGGAGAGGACACATGTTATTCAGAAAGCGAAAAAGGAACTCACACCTTCAACTATATCAACGGAACGTAAAGTTGATGAAAAAGTTAGAAAAAGTGAGACTGCGTGGCTGGGTTTCGATGACCCAATTATTAAGGGTATAGCTGAAAGATGTATAAGCTATACAGATAGACCATTGACCAATTGTGAAAATCTCCAAGTTCTCAGATACGAAGAGGGTGGTCATTACATTCCACACCAAGATGTCATAGCAAATGCTACAAACCAGAGAATGTATACGTTTATTTTAGCTTTGAATGATGACTATGATGGTGGGGAAACTGTATTTCCTAAACTAAAAAAAGCTTACAAATTGAATGCAGGGGATGCCCTCTTTTTCGACACATTGGACAACTACGAATTTGACACGTCCAAGGCTTTACATGGTGGGAGACCTGTAAAGTCTGGTGAAAAATGGATTTGTAATTTATGGGTTCGGAAGTACCCTATAACTGATGCTTGACCTTCTCCCGGTTCGCCATGTGGAGGGCCTCAACGTCAGCCTTATTTTGTCCTACGTAGGGGACAGCATACCCTTCCTCACACATCCACTTATTGACATTGGTCCACTGTCCATCCTCGGACACCCAAATTTCCGCGAGGACCCGGCCAAACTTCCCCCTAGAATCCGCCTCTGGGCATCTGAGTTCGATCTCTATATCGTCCTTCTCAGATGCGACAGCCTTTAGGCACCATTCCTTCAACTTCTTCTTGGAGAGGAGACCAAACTTCTTCTCTTCGAGGTCACGGGTCCTGGACTCTGGGGTATCGATACCTAGTAGGCGAACACGCTGCTTGGTGCATACATCGAAACCCAAGTCTATATTGACGTCGATTGTGTCACCATCGACGACCTTCTCTAGGGAGGAGACGCGGTATTTGAAGGTACATGGTTCGACGTTGTAGGACATATATTACAAGCTTAGAAAATATCTAGTATAGGTCAATATGAAATGCTTAGCCACCTTTTCTGAAAATCAGAGTCTCCACAAGATGAAGTTGAGGAAGATTCAGGTTAGAACCCTAAATGGGCTATACCACCGACCACGGCTTATTCGTCCGGAGGACGCGCCACCGGATAATCCGAGACTTCGTCTACGATTCAAGGAAGCCATAGAAGAAGCACAGGAGATTTGTGAGCTGGATGTCAACTCTCTGGAGTGCCACCTCGCTTGGTACGAGGTGGATGAGTTGGAGGATTCACTCATGCGTCGATGATAACCATGGGTGGTTCATCCTCATAGCCATAGTAGTGAATGGATATTCCATATAAGTTCATCATGCGGGGATACAACTCCTGATTGATGAACATTTTCCAGTGAGGCAATGTCGTCAAAAAATATTCACATCTATCTTCTCCAAATCCGCGCTCGTATAGAAAGTCCTCGTATCGTATAGTCTTCATCTCAGAAGTAATACTTATTGGTAAGGCACATGTGTTCATCTCTACAGCTTTTAGGACATCTATGATGTAGTATCCATGTGCATCACAAATGAAATTGACTCTCATTTCTGGGTACCCTTTGATGTAGGCTTCAAAGTCAGAATTACTGGGGAGGGTGGTGAAGATACACCCCTCATTTGCGCGCGAAAAGATACCTGGGTGGGTGTGATAGGTGAATGTCGAATTCCATTCGGACTCTAGGACACTACCATCTATACGAGCTCTTTCTTTTGATGTTACCTGGGTGAAACCTGTATAGGTGTAGGTATCATCAAAAAGTAATCTCCCCCCATATTCCCACTTTTGTTTGGTAGAAAGTCTGCTCACCTTCTTTAGGTCTTTCACAAGTTGGGTGGAGAGTTGGACGAGGCGGAGGCTCATATATTCATAAGAACATTTTTATCTAGTAGTGTAATTTTACCAAGTTCATCCCACGTGTAGTATCTAACGGAAATACCAAACTGTTTCCGCATTATGGGATCCAGGTAGTTATTCACAGCTCTCTTCCATTGTTCTGTGGTGGTGGTTATATATACGAGGGAACTCCAAACAACTCTCACCCTTTGAAATTCGCGACCATCCATAAGTTGGTTAAAAAGATTAACAACAGCTGTGGCGTTTGGTATTCTCATGTTTGTTTCAATAAGATCTATAACATAGTATCCTTGATTTTCGAGGATGATATTTGCTTGAACAGCTGGATAATTACTTATGTAGGCTCTGAAGTCCGGTTCACTGGGGTATGTGAAAAGTGGTTTTTGGTACTCAGGTACAGGATGTGTATGATATACTATGTACTGAGTTAGTTCTTCTTGTGTGGGCATCACAGAAGCCAGTTGCATATTTGTTCTGGCGGTCGGTTGATTAAATCTCACATAGTTTCGTGTATTGCTTACAGTGAAGGGAATGCTACCCACATACTCAACTTTCTGATTCCAAGTTCTGGTGTATATTTCTTTGAGTCTATCGATGAGAAGTCGACTTAAACGCACAGTCATGTATCGATTATTGGTGTTGGTGATAGTACCCAAATTGTATCGATTTTTACCTATATTCAATCTTTTAAATTTATTTGCCAGTTGATCAATCGCCCGATTAACAGACTCCTTTTTTTGTCGTCTCCTCTCTTGTGAACTTATTGGCCTTTTGGACGGCATCTTACTTTAGTTAGAGAAATAATTTGAACAATATCCAATGAATATAGAGGACTTTGCTCGGGAGATATATTCTGACCTGGGTCCGGGGTACAGTGAGAGAGTATATCACAATGCTATGGAAGTTCTACTTAGGCAGAATGGGATACCCTACGAGTCTGAGAGGGTTGTATTGATTAAGTTTAAGGGTCACGTGATTGGAAATTTGAGGATAGATATGATTATTGACAACACCACTATTCTAGAATTCAAAATCATCAAGTCTCTGAACGAAGCGGCGGAGTGTCAGGCCAGAAACTATCTTCATCTGACAGGTCTGAAGACTGCGTATCTGGTAAATTATCCACCGTGTCGGGAACGTGAGGCGGAGATTCGAAAGATTGAAGTAACACCATTAGGGGTAGAACCTGCGCCAGACTCTGGTAGAACTGTAGAGATTCTTGGTACTGAGCCTCTGGGTTCGTTAGAGTTCCATGAAGGAGTTCCCGCGCCCGACCAAGAAGAGTCCTAACTTCTTCGAGGCAGTGTTGTGCCTCTGTGTTCTCTAGATTAACGTCTTCTAAATGCGGAAGGACCTGATTTTCCAGCTCGTAGAGTGCTTGCTCCATTTTTATTATAAAATATAGAATCATTGTACTTAAGTATCGTAATCTCTTGGAGTGCCGGGGTTCCCCCATTTGGGGGCTTTTTACAATAAATTTTACAATTGCAGCAGTCCCTCCTATTTAGGAGTTGCCGTTTATTTGCATAACACCTCAATGGTAAGTAGACGTCTTTTGCAAAGTAGCGTACCAGTCTATCTATGAAGATCATCTATAATAGTTTAGTATTTTACCTCCTTAAATAATTTTTGTAAACCTAAGTGAGTTAAATCAAATGTATTTTTAAACACAAAAAACATTCAAATATGAACGGTGACGTTATTTCTATTAAACACCTCCACAGGATTAGTGACAAGGCAATTGCCGAACAGTTTGATGAACGATGGTTCAACCTGTCACCAAACTTCCAGCGTGATTTCACACCGTGGAATAATAAGATGCAGACGCGCTTAATTGAGTCTATTCTTCTTCGAAGAGCTATGAATCCCCTGTGGGTTATTCCCTCCCCAGACCAACTCTCAGATGAAATCTTCGATGGAATGCATCGTTGTAAGACGATTCTAAGATTTTTGAAAGGAGAATTCAAACTCAAAGGCAAAGAGTTACTAGAATTATCTCCGGAGGTGTATCACAACAAGACTTTCAAGAAATTGTCAATCACCGACCAACAAATAATAAATAACTTTACACTGTCTTTGAACAAGCTTTCATTCGAGATACGGAATGATTACCGGAAGATGAAAGATCAATACATGATTTTGAACAGATCCTCCAGTAGTTTAAACTGGCAAGAGTTAAACAAAGTATTCATGTACCCCTTATTCGATTATCTAAAGACCCATTTTCAAGTGTTAGTAGATCAAACATCTTTCTCTAAGAGTGAGGGGAGTCGATTCAGTCTACAGGGAACATTGATTGAGATATTGGCCAATAGTACCATGACTGCCAATGCAAAGTGGTCGTCTTTTCCTGATATGGCTGACAAGTGGATCCAGAAAACTTTCATTGACCCCGTCCAAGATGGCGGGAATTTGATTAAACATGTGATGCATGTAACGATTGATTTAAAAGACAAAATTATGTTTTTAATTGACATCATTACCAGCCTCTCCACCCACGGGTTTCCTTTTTCGGGAGATGCGGGGATGGAGGAAAAGTTATTTATTTCACGAGTTTTGAAATTGCTCGTAATTAAGAATAACAAAAAAGCTGTTTTGGCGTTAAGGGCTCGAGACCTGATTGAAATTTATACAGAATTGTCTCAAGAAGGCGGTGAATTTCTTGAAAATCAAAAAGAAAATGGAAACCGTAATGCGACTTTTCAACAGAAATGTGTAAGATCCATTGATGAAAAGCTATGCGATTTGTTTTCTGTCAGATAGTGGGAATAAATTCCCATCTAAGTTCATCACAAATTTTCTTCCATATGACGTCTTGTTGGTACAACTTTTCCTTCGATTTGAGGAGGGGGAAGTACTGGAGGTAATCATCTTCTCCTAGGAGTTCACAGAACTTGTAGAGGACATAGGAATAACTGAGGAAGTTTTTCCTCTCCGTAGGACAGTTATTATCGAAGGGTTTTTGGATGTCCTTGAACATGATTCGTAGGTACTCTTCTAATTCCTGTGGCATATTTGGAGGCTTAATACCAGTGAGTATATTGGTGATATAGGGGACATGTTCATAGTATTTATTAAGTCTTAGTTTTTTTAATAAACCCCTAATTTTCGCATGTGTAATGTCTTCAAGTTTCTTGATTTTCATCTTTTTCAATTCCGATCTCAATTGTTCAATGACCTCTTCGGGTATACATGTCATCTCTTGTGCTTGAAACTGTGAGAGCCATTCGTTAAAGTGATTTTCCCTCTTGTACGAATAATTGATTACCTTTTCGGATGTTTCCTGTTCCTCTCTATAGGTGAGTTCTTGGTTTACTAAATTCGCTATAACTAATCCACAAGAATCACAAACTAAATCGCTGGTGTCATACATTGAAAGTATGTTACTATCTGGACATGTCTTACATCTATCTATGGCATTTTTTATGTATGGTCGGTTTATATTCTTTTTTTCTACATCTATCAAATATTCTGTAAAAATATCTTTTCTTTTGAGACCGACGGTTTCCTTTACATTGAAAATATTATCTGTATGTGTTTCATTTTCACCTTCATCAGTATGTTGATGCATGTAGGGCATACATTTAATCATATATTCCGACATTTCGCGCTGATACCTATTTTTATTGGCTGGGTCTGTAGATATGGCCGTCGTCCATTCTTCCAACTTGTTGTTGTATCTACTTAAAAAGTTTCCTTCCATTATATAAAGAAATGTTACTCAAACTTTTAAGCTTTATTTATCATATATTCAGAAAGTTGACGACACTTCCAGACAACTATATATTGTCTGAGGAAATTGAATATGCGATAGAGCCTGGGATGAAGTATCTGATTGAGGATGATTTCTGGAAAAAGGAGAGTAAAGATTGGGATGGTACTTTGGAGGAGTTTTTTGTAAATGCAACACGTCGAAACTTTAGGAACACTACGATTCCACAGAATGTAAAGTATACGATCCTCCGTGTAAAATATTCATTCAATGGACACACCTATATAGCTGTTACGAATGATTTAAACTTTAAACCTGGGGTTGATGAGAATATGGATATGAAATTTAGCATCCCTTTGAATAGTGTCTGGTTGATTGACCATGATGATAAACCGGTCAGAGACATTACTGAAAAGGTGAAACGCTACAGGGGACCCAGGAATGATTTCCATGGACAGAGGGTTTCCATTTACCATTTTCTGTATTACGATATAGAAACGTTGAAGGAGAGATTTCCCAAAATACTACTCAAAGGTAGTTTGGGAATGAAAAAGATTGTATCCACCCTACATGGTTTTACAACTGATCTTCAGATACCTTAGTTGCCAGGTAAAATTTAAGTTCCCCCAAGTTGGCAACATTGTACTTTAAAATTAAAAACCTATTCCCAGTTTCCTGTATAATTTGTACAGACGCACACATACTCGTCGCCTTTGTAAAGATATTCAGGTATCTCAAACTATAGAGACCCACAATGTCGGGACTTTCATCTTGACAATTAATGGTTGTCTTCTGATTTGCAAAATCACCTTCACATTGAAGTGTAATTTCTTTACCGGAACGTTTGATTTCTATTTCAGAACCGATGTTACCCATATCACGACACAATCTTTGAAAGTCTACAGAGGGGAGGGTGGTCACTGTGGTCATCGTAACTTCGGGGACTTCAATTCGACTTTCATTTATGTCCAGTAATTTGAGTTGAAATTTTGTTTGAGTCTTTTTAGTTTCACTGGTAATTTCTATGTCCATGTATTCTTTTGAATTTATTTCAATTTTGAGTACATCATTATTTGTAATTGTTTTGAGAAGTTTAAAAGTATTTGAAATATTTATTCCTGCAATGATTTCGTCTTGGGTACATTCATACTCTTCGAAATTATCAGCAGCTAGAAACATATCAATGAGGGAAGTTCTCGCTGTATCCAAAGTGATAATATACATCCCTTGTGGTTTAAAGTAGATGTTTACATCGTTCAGTATGTCCTTGAGTACTTCGAATGTTGACTTAAAAGCTGATGCCTGTATGGTGACAAGTTTCATATCTAATAAATTACACGCGTTACATCTTTAAATCTGTATATACACCACCTTTCGAAACATCCCTACTGATTTTCTCTTCAAGTTCCTTGGTCATCGCTGGCTGAAGTGATTTTCCATAATCATCCAACGTAAACAAGTCTGACTCGGCCCCACCATCGATTGAAGACATTGAGCATCCCATCCCACCCAGACCACCAGAAGTTACTTCACGCGCAGGTAGAAGTGAATCCAGCCAATTTTTTATTTCGTTACCCACGAGGATTTTACCATTTTTCGTGAGCATCGTGGGGACACGGTTTATCTTGGTCTTATAGTTTGGTGGTATACCCTGTGTGTTTATATTATGATAATGTACAAGTTGTTTCAATTGTTGATGTTTGTTAATGTACTCTATTACATCCATTGAATGTTTACATCTCGGGCTGTATATCAGCAGAGACATATAGTATATAGATTGTATTTTCTAAAAAAATATTAACGCATTATAGTAAAGATGAAATATATTTATATACTTCCACTGGTTGTGTTGTTTTTTATCCTGATGTCCAAGCGGGAGATGTTCGGGTTCGCTGGGTACACCAAACCAATTGGAAATATCAAATTGGATGATCCCAGACCAGACCTCTCCGACTATGATGAATCTGAGGCGAATATTGACAATGATATGATGCAGGAGTTTGTTCTTCGGGCAAATAAAGAGATCTCCAAACGTACAGGGGCGAATACCTATATAATCGAAACCACGGCGATCAAGAAATATGTATACACAGGTGAAGACAGTGATAAGGGTACTATATATGAATGTATGTTCATGGTTGTAAAGAGTGGTGGATTCTCATTTGGTTTCTCTACAGTTGCATCCTTCGAGGTGGTTGGCAACAAGCCACCGACACTTCTTTCTCTCCGTTCCCAGCCCATGGGTGTCCAGGTTCCTACAGACGTGGGACCATTTGTAAATGACACAGAGGGTAAGGAGTTTATTGAGTACAACCTCGTCAAAGAGAAGGCTGCACCAACCAAGAGTGAGTTGGATTCTGTAAAAAATAAGTTACAGTAATTGTAATGATTAGCATCAACGATGTTGTGAAAATAGATGAAAAGAAAAAGAAAATCAAAAAGGAAATTTATACAAAGATATACGAACAATTTTCAGCTAAAATTAAACAATCTGTTGAACTTGGTCACAAACAACTTTTCATGACTATCCCCCATTTTTTGATTGGGTACCCTGTGTTTGACAGGGCTGCGGCGGCGAAGTACATCGCCAGGCAGTTCCACCTGGGTGGATTCACTGTTCGTCTCGTCAGTGAGTACGACATCTACGTGAGTTGGATGGTCACCAAGAAGAAACCGGAGAAGAAAGAAAGTGAAGATGAAGGTGATTTCCCAAATTTAATGAACCTCAAGAAGATGGCGAATCAATACAGGCGGGGAGGTGCGTAGGAAAAAGTGATTTTAAAAACCCCTTTAATCATAAATGGACAATTTGAATGTACTCGTAGAAGCCAAGAAGGAATACATGGGACAGCTCTGTCTCATTATGTGCCCAGCTATGATTGAAGTTTTTCAGGATATGTACAATGAGGCTGTCACCATGTCCAAGGGGAGGAAGGTTCTCGTGATGTACCAGAAGCTCCTAAAGGAGGTGCCAAATTGGTCCAATGCCATGTCTAAGCAGCATTCCGACAACATCGCGAATCGGTGTGCCTGGTTTAGTGACCTCCTCGCCGCTGTATTCGTCGCGTGTACTAAAATTCTCTCTGCCGTCCGCCTCAAGTCCGACAATAAGAAGATTGCCCTAAAGCTCCCAACAAATGAGGTGTTCATTCAGACCTGCTACAATAATGTCGCAAAGGACCTCTACAGGGATCCCTACATTTTCCACGATGAACAGAGTGAATACACCCGGGATGAGAAGTTATCTCTCCGATTTTGTGCGTGCATCGAAGCCACTGTGAAGGAATTAATCCCCGTACAACAGATTCTCCAGACCTACATGGGCCAAGATTCTAGGGACATTGACCTAGATGGAGATGTTGAGGACACCCCAGACCCAGAATTCGATGAAGCGGATCCATTTGGGGCGCCTGAACCGGAGGCACCCCCAATGGGCGGCGAGGAGCCCCCAATGGGCGGCGAAGAGCCCCCAGTGGGTGATGAGGAGCCCCCAATGGGTGACTTTACCCCACAGGAGGTGGGTGCGGAGCCCTCCCCCACTGGACTCGAAAATGAATTCAAGACTATTACGAATGTTTCGGTTCCAGAACCAGAACAGGAACCCCAGGATGAAGATGAAGGTGTCCTATTTGGTGATGCACCTGAGAGGCGTACAAAAAATCCCAGGTATAATTAAATGGAACTCTCCGACTATTTACGTGACCCAATGACCGCTGGTCTTATAGCTGGTGGTATCACCGCTGCTTACATTCACCTCAAAGCAACTCTCAATAATGAAGGTAAGTTGGAACTTAACAAGTACACGAAGCCTGCTGTCCTCAATGCGATCCTCGTGTTCTTTATAGTTTCACAGGGAGTTGGTAAGAAGGAGGCTATTTCCAGTGACCCTTTCTAAACTTAAAGATTACATCCCCAAATTAAGAAAATGGCATCCGTTACTGCGTTTAACGATATGATGAGTCAATTTCTTGTGGAATTGCACAAGACTTTTCCAGATGAAAAGGGCATCAAGAAGATGTTAACTTCTTTTGATTTACTCAAGAGCACCAACCCACGCCTCGTCGTGGATGCTTTCATGAAGGGGGTCACCCCCTATGCGGATAAGATTTCCGCAAAGGATGAGACCTTCCTACTTACGGAGATTGAGACTATCGATTTCCTGAAGGATCTGAACATTAAGGGATACTGGGAACGCATGACTGCAAACACACGCGATGTGACATGGCAGTATCTACAGACACTGTATATGCTTGGTACCACAATCACTTCTATTCCAGAAGACACACTTTCTATGATTGAGGGTATCGCCAAGGAATGTGCCGATAAGATGCAGGATGGAGATGGTGGTATTGACCAGGATGCGTTGATGAAAATGATGGGTGGAATGCTTGGTGGTCTCCCAAAAAAATAAACCTTCGCCTATACTAAATGAAGGCTTGGTTTGACGAACCCCAAGAACTTTTGAATGTCGAGAAGGTTTCTGAATTTTGGCCAACAGGTGAACAAACCCCAGAAGATAGAGTAAACGCCACCTCTCGTTTTGTGATTTATACAACCTGTATTCTCTACCTCACCCGTCGTGACCCAAGGGTATTTGTCCTAGGGGCGACGGTACTGTCGGTAGTGTATGTTCTGTACAGGTCGAAGATGGTCAAGGAGGGGTATGGTATGAAGACTGTGTGTGGTCAAAGGTGTCAAAGGCCCACCCAAGATAACCCAATGGGAAACGTTCTCATTTCGGATTACACGGATGCACCAAATCGTTTAGAGGCATGCTACTACGCAACAGTGAAACCTAATGCGGGGGCGGCGGTTTCCTACGATTCTGGGCGTTCTAGATCTTCTTTACCCAAATATCAGCGTAACGGTCTCGCTCGTCAATTTGTTTCGAATCCAGTGACTAAGATACCCGGAGACCAGACTGCGTTTGCAGAGTGGCTATATGGTCCAAAAAATGGACCCATGTGTAAAAGTAATACCCGTTTCTGTGACCCCAATGCGAGGGGGGTCCAGTTGGAGGCGTTCGCGGGAATTGGTCATGATGGGGACATCAGGGGTCCCAGGGGTGGAACCTACTAGTTAGATTAATATTCTTGTGTAATAATAAATGGCGTATCAGCTCCAACCTGGTCTTTCCATAGTTCAAAATACCGGTGCCATCGCCCCAGTGAAGGCGACTGACGAGGTTTTTGTGTATCCTCAGCCCAGCACCCTCAATGGTGATGGGGGTCGACCCAATACGATGTTGTATGGTACCGCTCCATACAGGGCGGGTAAGGGTTCTCCAGCGCAGTACATAGATACGAGTGATCAACTTCGTCCCCAAAGCACCTCCCGTTTTAATAAAACTATTGTTCAAACTTATGAACGTAACCTCTTTCCACTGAACAACATGGAGTGTAAGGTGCCACTCCGAACAATGAGTTACGAACCATCGAGTACCCGAGCCGATGTCCAAAATGGTCTCTTTCAGCAAAGGTACGTTAATAAAAATATTAACAAGAAGTAAGAATGGCTGATCCCATATCGCTCTTGGCTGTAGCAGGTCTTGTGTATGCTGGTAGGAACCTGAGTAAAAGTCCCAAGTCTGAAGCCCCACAGGCGAAGGCCGAAACCGAACTTGTCCCTGAACCAGAAATAAATGTAGAATTTAAAGAGAATGATTTTTTGACCCGAACAGGTATTCCCCATAAGAGGGAAATGGACTCGTTCGCAGATATATCAATGCAACAACGGACTGGTGGTCAGGAAATCCTCAACATGAGGAATCGTATGTATGACCAAGGGCGAATGAACAACCTTTCCCCCGTGGAGAAGCAACTTGTTGGTCCCGGTCTAGGTGTTGACGCAAATGTCCCAGCGACAGGTGGATACCAACAAATGTTCAGGGTGAACCCTGTAAATGTGGGTGAGTACAGACTTACAACTTTACCCGGTCGTGCGGGTCCAGCCGCGGATACCACTGGTGGACGCTCGGCGGTCGTTGGTCAGCTGACTCACAACAAACCAGAGACCACCGCTCACCTTCCAAGCCGTTTACCCACGATGCCCGGACGTGCCCAAGGTATGTCGGGTGTCGTTCCAAGAAACGAACATGAAAAGACCAAGAGAACCACAAACCGTTCCGAGACTGGTCTCCGTACAGATGGACTAGGATTCAATGGTGCTAAACGCTTCGTCTCCGCCCAAACTATGTCCCAGGACCCAACCCGCTTCAGGGGTGACCGCAACGATGAACAGTATATGTACAACAATCAACCAGCCCCGGGTATTTCCAACTTTAGAGGTGCTTACACCAACACAGCTGCGGCTAAGGTTGCGTCGGCGCGATCAAACGAGGAACTCATGAAGTATGGCTTCCGCCCAGAAGACCGACGCGGTAAGGCCAACCGTATGGGTAACGCCGGTCGCATGAACGTCCGTGAGAGTGCTCTCAAGCAGGGTGGACGTCTCACAGCGGTTCGCAGTGATACATCTCGGGTGGATGGTCGTATGAACGCTGCGAATGGTGGGTGGACCCAAACATACCAGCAGAAGCCCTTCCATCAGTTCAACTCGTACAAGGGTAATGCGAACCCCAACACGGCATCCCTAGACATTGCGAAGAGGCAGCTCCAGAACAACCCCCTCGCTCATTCTCTTTCCCATTAGTCTAAATCATTACTGAAAAAAACATTCATTAAAATATTATCCCTATATTTTAATGAAGGTCCATACCTTAGATATAGATAGTAGTGAGAGAGATACAAGTGTGTACCCGAATGCCAATAGCTACGTGATTCATCTCAAAAACCCTATATACGATGTTTCTGAGATTTCCCTCGTATCTGCGCGCATCGCCACCCCCCAATTGATAACGTGTGGTACAAACAAAACCTTCGGTGTAAATGGAAATGTTTTTTCATTGGGGGAAACCAATTACACCAACGGCACCGAATTGGCATCAGATCTTGAAACACTCCTCGCACCACCAGACTCCAATATAAGTAGTGTTGTATTCGACACAGATACAAATGCCCTTACCTTTTCAAATGTAGGGACATCCAACACTTTTACATTTGAATTTTATGATGGAATAAATGGATATTTAAGCAATACATCTCCCATGACAACACCCCACCAGGTGTTAGGCCTGAGTTCCAATAATCACTCCAGTGTCGGTGCATCTCTCACCACTGGTGCTGTGAACATAAGTGGTCCAAACTCTATTATTCTAAAACTCTCATCTGGTTCAGATGAATTTACAAAGACTGTATACTCTTCAACACCATTCTATACAGGGCATATACTTCTAAATGGTTCGGATTTTATAAATATCAGTGGTAGCGATGACTCTATCATACACAGGTTTCACACAGGGGTACAAAAGATTGTTCGAGATATAAAAGTTGAATTTTTCTATATGAGTCATGGACGTCTCATTCCATACGATTTCAGGAATCAAGATCATACTATGAAGTTTAGCATTACATGTTCTACTGACAAGTTAGAAGGTACGGCGAAAGTGCCTGTACCTGAGGTGGAAAAGAAAGATGTTACACACATAAGCGTTCCCACACTTGAGACTGCTTATGAATGGAAAGAGTATATTTATATTCTGATTATCGTCTTGGTAGGTACCCTCGTACTTACCCTGATGAAACGAAAGCCCAATTAGCGGGTGACCGCGAAGACTGGCTGCGCTGGCTTCGAGACACGGGTCGAAACCATCGAGACAACCTTGTAAACAATCACCGAAAGGAGAGTGGTGAAGAGGGCGGTGAGGGCGTACTGGGAACCACCGTTCTTGGGGACCTTCACGACCTGGGTAATGACCCACCGAACGAAGTCCATCCAGGACATCGCCGCGGCGAAGGAGAAACCCGCGACCACGGAGTTGAGGGACTGAGTCTCAAGCTCAGCCGCGACGAGGGTGACAGTGTCCATAGCGGTATCGATAACGCCAGCCATTGTGTAAGTTTTATACTATAGTTAGGGAAAATTATTCTGGAAGTAAGTCCTCCTTTTCCAATTTTTTGTACTTCGTTTTCCTGAGTGTTTTTGTTTTTGTGAACATCGGTTCATCATCCGAAGATTCACTAGAGCTCGTCTCCAGATCACAAGATTGTAGTTTGTCACCCAAAAATGTCCAAGAATCAGGCTCCCATGTGCTCATTACTATTAAGAGCATTTTTTAACATCTGTTCTGCCGGACTCTGGGGTTCCCAACTGTGCCAACGGTCATAGGCTTCATTCATCTGGATAAATTTGGGGTCACCCCCCGAGTACCTAACAAAGGTGGGGCATTCTTCGTCTGCAACTTCTTCAATCTCGTCCTCATCCTCCGATTCCTCCTCGTCGTACACCTCTGGGAAGATGGAGCCAATCGTCTGACCGACTGTATGCATAGCACAGTATTTGGATGCATATTCCATGTCTTCTGGAAGAATTACGTCTCTTCCACAAGCCTTACAATATTCAGCAGCCAAAATCATACTGTTCTCCATAACGGGCATCATGATGTCAATCATAGTGTTCATGTAATTGGTGGCTTGGGTGTCCCCAGCATCACCGAATCCAGTTTGCATGTTCATCTTTAATGTTTAGTATCAAAAAGAGTTTGTGCAATTCCCTCGTGTACTCTAAGAACGTTATAGCTCTCGGCGTAGACACGAAATTGTCTGCTAAAATCGGGGCACGATGTCAGACTTAGGTTTACAATTTGCTCTTTTACGAGACTGAAATTTACCTGCCCCGTTGGATACCATTCTTCTGGCTGAAGTGCGAAACTGTAGGAATAGAATCGCCTGATAAGTTGGGTCTTCGAATGGTGGATAGCAGCCTGGATAGCCTTTAGGAAAATCACATTCCCGGTGTCCTTAGTAATGATGTCCTGACCATCCAAACTGAGTGTCAGGTAATCCAAGTTTTCATACAGTATATACTTACCATCCTGTGAAACAGAGGTGTTGTCATAGTCGAAAGGTGTCACAAAATTACCAGCACTCACACCATCACCCCTGGTGCCCCGACGTTGGATCACAAAATACAACTCCTTCACCGGATTTACAAAATCCAACTTGAACCTACTCGTATTTACACCCACCCCCATCTCAAATATATCTTGTTGAATTTGGGTGATGAGATAGTCCCTCCTCGTTCCCTGAATTTTAAACCTTTCTACACAATCCAGGTGAACAACCTCTGCACATAATTGAAATTCTAGGATTTTAACGTCCTCCTGTAAAGTTTGATAGTCCCCAGTACCCCCCCTTACCACCAAATCTTGGACATTCCTCAATTTGAATTCCACCTCAACCTCCTGTTTGGTGATTGCACACAGGGGTACAGCAAGTTCTGGGTGTTTGTAAAAGTAAAAGGGTATGTCGATGAAAAAGTCCTCAACTTTGCTACCAAGTCCATTATGGGTGATGATCCCCGGATTGGATACGGCGACTGAAGAAGTCCTTAGTGGGTATTTACCAATCAATTGTTCCAATGCGTCCTGCTTCGTTTGGGTGACGTAGTGCTCCGAATAAATTTGAAGATAATCACTCGTGAGACGTTGAACAATTTTCCCACCTATGATGAGGTCTACATACTCAATGAGAGCGTGACCGACAGATTCGATGTATCTCATAATGTTGTCGAGGTTTGGGAGTTTACATTTCAAACTCACCGTCTTCAACAGGTCACCTTGGTTTTGAGAAATTTTGAACCTCACAGTCTTACCAAAATCAACCTGATTCTCTGGATCTAAATCCACGTACTGTTGGGAAAAGTTTGAATGCTTCTTGAAACTTTCCAAAAAATGACTGTAGTCTGGATTGTCTGTGAAGAACTGCTCTTGGGGTCCAGAAGCCAAAAGTTGGACACGACCAGCCATTACTACTATATCTACCTAAAATTTTAATCCAGCTAAACCACTTTCAAACCTCAGAACATTGTAATTAACTGCATATATACGGGTATTATTGTCATCTATAGTATTTATGGGATCTATTTCCATTGTCAACATCTTGTGGGTAATACGACTCATGTTGACCTGCCCAGTTGGATAGTGTACCTCCGGTTTAAGTGAAAATGAATACATTCCAAATGAAGCTGGTCCAAAGTGGTACACACTGTTACTAAAGGGGGAACTCAGGGCAATTATATCTATCTGTGGGGAGTTAAGGTGATGCTTTAGGGGTTGCTCATAACCCAAAAACTTTGTATTCCTATTGAAAACTGTTTCATTGTTGAATTGAAGTTTCACATTTGTTATGGTGTTGTATTCATTTGGGTAATTATTTTGAACAGATTCTTCCGATTGTGAAACAAAGTATAATTCCTTGACTGGGTGTTGAAAGTTTAACATCACAGACTTTTTATTATCCCCAAGTTTCATTTTAAATTGAGATAACTGAAGTTGGGTAATAACATAATCAATTGGTCTCGACATGAGAAATCCTCGCTCTTCCTCAGATAGATATACATAATCAGTGTCTATAGACATCTTCGTAATCTGCCCCGATATGTCATCGTCGTATGATGGTCCATACAATCCTTTACCACCGTAAATCATTTCCCCAATCGAGCGTATTTTGATTCTCACCTCAACAATCTGTTTAGTTAGAGCACATGCAGGTATAGCCAGGGTTGGATTTCTGTAAAAGTAAAATGGGAGATCCAAAAAGTAGGTGTACCCCCCTTGGTAACTCAATATGTTTCCATGACCATTTAGAAAATATAGAGTCTGAGCGATATCATCACTGGTATTATTGAGTTGTTGGTGTATGTATATATATTCACCCGTAAGTCTCTCAATTGGCTGACCCCCAATCAAGAGTTCCGCATATTCAATGAGATGTGTAATCACAGATGGACACCAAACTGTATCGTTGAGTCCGGGAATATCAGGAACTGGATCAGTCAGGTTTATCTTTAGGGTCATATTGCGAATGAGATCCCCCTTATCCACGGGTATTCTACACTCCACAGTACTTCCAAATTGAATATCGCCATCGAATTGGTTTTCTAAAATGTCAATCGAAAACTTAGTGTGCCTCTTGAAATTCATCAGGAAGTATGAAAATTGTGGTTCACCTGTGAGCCATTGGTCCTGGACTCCAGTGGCGGCAAGTCTCAGTCGACCAGACATTCCTACTCTATATGAGTAAAATTTTGTGAAATAAAACGAGACACTACATTAGAATGAACCTTCAATTGAAGAAATTCAAACCTGAAAGTATAACTGACGATCGGGTTTGTGTGTTCATAGGTAAGCGGAATACAGGTAAATCAACCTTAGTAAAAGATATCATGTACCATAAAAAACACCTTCCAGCGGGGATTGTCCTCTCGGGGACGGAGGAGGGTAACCACTTTTACTCCGAATTCATTCCAGATCTCTTCGTGTACGGTGATTATGATAGAGATGCTATAGAGAGGGTCATGGCGAGGCAGAGAAAATTGGTGGGTGCTGGTAAACAAAACTGCGGAGCCTTCATGCTCCTAGATGACTGTATGTATGACTCCAAATTTCTAAAGGATACCTGTATCCGCCAGTGCTTCATGAATGGACGCCACTGGAAGATATTCTTCATGTTGACGATGCAGTACGTGATGGACCTCCCACCAGCACTTCGCGCCAATGTAGACTATGTCTTCATCCTCAGGGAGAACATTATTCAAAATAGAGAAAAATTGTACAAATCCTTCTTTGGTATCTTCCCCTCCTTCGATATGTTTTGTAAGGTGATGGATGCGTGCACAGAAAACTATGAATGTCTCGTGTTAGATAATACTGTGAAATCTAACAGGATTCAGGATTGTGTATTCTGGTACAAGGCAACCCTCAGGAAGAACTTCAGGGTTGGGGGACCGGAGCTCTGGAGACTCCACAAGAAGATGTATAACCCCCGGCACCTTGAGCAGAAGGAGGAGGACGCCAAAAAGGCCACTAAGAAGACAGCCCTAACGATCACGAAGAGGAAATAATTGCGTTTTCATTTTTCTCAAAAAACATAGAGTATAGTTAAATGGCTTCTCCCCAAGTGAATACATTGAATTTGTCTGATAATGGCGATGGTATGGTACCCCTGAACACCAATCCAACTACAACATTCGTGAACAATCACCCTGAAAATAATATCCAGGGAAATAAAGAGACGATGGATTCTACACCAATCAACGACATCATGATGGAACCCCCAATGATGACCGACGAACCCCGAATGCAGGGTATGATGCCCCAAATGACAGCCCCCCAACCACAGGGAAGCTATGCTCCACCTGCAGAGACCAAGGTGGAAAGCAAGAATCCCCTCAATCTCACCGATGATCAAATGACCGCAGCCATCGTCGCAGCGTGCACCGCCCTCGCTATCAGCAAACCAGTCCAAGACAAATTGGCGACCTCTATCCCCAAGTTCCTTAACGAACAAGGGGGTAGAAGTATGGTTGGTCTCGCCTCCACTGGTGTGGTAGCAGCCGTCGTTTTTTACTTTGTGAAGGATTACATAGTTAAGCCTTAACGTTCCCATCCCAGGTTACTGTAGATGGAATTATCAATACCCGCAAAATATGTTATAAGAGCACCACCGGCGAAAGTCGACATCAACAAGAAGGTTAAAATCTGCTTCTTTTTCCTGTCATCTTGGGTAGATTCCACAGCCGACTTGGACTTGTCCCAAATCCGGTTAATGAAATACATGGATATCATAGACAACATAGTTGTCGCGAAGAAGAAGATACGGTCAACCGCGAGGCGGGGAATCGTGTTCACGATGAGACGGAGAACATTTGGTATAACCATAGTTAACCAGATAAGGTTGAACCAATAGATATTAGTGAATGTTGGTACCAACATCACACCAAATATAGCCAACCAATATGCTATGACTGAAATTAAAACACTCACAGGTGTTTTCATTTAATGTATCCCAAGATTATTTATCCTGAATGTGCTGACCACAGAACTTTGTCTTCTCTGGTATCTTTTCGTATATACCCAACTCCACACACATGTCCCTAAGTTCCGTGTAGTTCTTCCAAAATTCTGGGGAGTGGGAATATTCCTTGACCGTACAGTGAGCCAACTCATGGATGAGTACATGGAAAATCTCATTGGAATTTCCCTTGAGGCACACCACAATCTCACCACCCTTGTTTGTATTGTAGCCCACCGTATCCTTCATACGTGTAAAACCCGTAACCGGTACGTGACGCACCAACATGTGGAACTTTTCATTATTGGTGTCGTCGAGGTGCTCCCTGAGAATACGATACTTCTCCTTGACCTCCGTAAACTCACGGGGTTCACGGGTCTTCTGGAGTATCAGGAAGTTGATGAGTATCAATACGATAAACGCTATCATCTCTTATATACAAAGATAAATTTACTATAGAACTCTGAGATTGGGTTTCCTGTGAGACCCTCCCAAAGTTCTAGTCTAAATCCCATCTCCTCTAAACTCGTCACAAGGCGGTCCTTGTAGCATATAGGCTCTGGCTTTGGTCCATCCGCATAGTATGGGGTATCCACCAGGTGTACAAACATCTTCTCACCATATTCTCCATACCCACCACGTGTTAGAAAGTAATTTCCATCCCCATCCCGGTAAGGTGTCCTAAACACAATCTTCTCAGAGTCCGGGATGATACCTATCAATTTTCCACCCGGCTTTATACGCTTCTTGATTTCCCGTAGGGAACTGAAGAAGAAGTCCCTCGTCTTATAGATGTAGTGTAAAGAAAAGTTGAAACACACCACATCAAACTTTCTATTCGGGCACTGGTGTATGTCACCCTCGTAGAAGTTCACCCGTAGGTGCATATTTTTCGCACGGGACCTAGCCTCCACTAGGGCCGATGGCTCTGGGTCACACATGTTTATATTGACCCCACACTTGTGCCATTTTTGAAGATCACCACCAAAACCACACCCAACATCCAGAATACACTGCCCCTTCTGAGAGACAGACTGTATCAGGGACCTCTTGGCATCATTGTGGTTCCGACGAATCTCTTCCATATTCAATTAACGGCTTAAAACTTTAATTTGAAATTAGAATATGAAACCGTTTATTAAATGGGTTGGTGGTAAAACTCAAATTATCGAAGACGTCTTAGGTTTATTTCCTTCAAATATTACAAACTATCATGAAGTCTTTGTGGGTGGTGGGAGTGTTCTGCTATCTGTACTTTCGAGGGGTCTCGTCCACGGTAAAGTATTTGCATACGA
>Ga0209557_1000123_pt1 | contig 50741 bp, 38 predicted proteins | sample SaaInlV_120m_DNA_4_FD_184672 | JGI IMG/M metagenome (GOLD analysis project Ga0209557, IMG submission 184672) | Marine microbial communities from expanding oxygen minimum zones in the Saanich Inlet - Saanich Inlet SI074_LV_10m_DNA (SPAdes) (version 2) | ecosystem: Environmental > Aquatic > Marine... | reverse complement strand
TAGGATCATTATTTGGATTCTCTTCTCTAATTTTTCTACTTAAAGTCCCAATATCTTTTATATGAAAATGTGTTCTTGTATTATTTTTTACTGTCGGTAAGATTGCATCTTTACCTAAAGATGTTACAATTTTTCCTTCGAGATTTTCACTTATCTCTTCATATTCAAAAGTTAATGGATCCCAAAAAATATTTTTACTAAAAATACTACCAGATCTCAATAAATTCATCAAGTCACCCTTTTTAATATCACTCTTGTATAATATTTTGAAGTCATTTTCATCATTATCCAAGTTAGATTCTAAAACATCTCTACTATCATATTTTGCAACAGGAGATTGTCTAATTAAATCGTCAATTGATCTATAATTCAATCCATCTTTTGTTTCATAAAAAAAGTAACCCGGATTACCTTTTCCTGGAATTGATTTTTTTGCCAACTCACAAATAACTTCAAAAGGTGGTCTATTATTTCCAATAAATGAGTTGGAATTTTGAGTTTTATCAATATTAATATTATCAACTTTTAGGTAATTTGATGTTATGTTCTTAACAGTATCAGAGATGTTTCCCGTATATTTTTTATTAACAGAAGATTCTTCATTCTTTCTAAAAGTATCAGATACTAGATTCATAATAATAGATTCTCTATTTGACTCATCTCCAGGATTGATAACTTTGTCAAATAATAAAGGTTTTTTTGTAAAATTCAAATCACCATATTTTGTTTTTATTTTAAAAGAAACTGAGACATCACCAGATAATGGAAGAGCTGAACTTAACGTACCAAGTCTTTCTTGTGAATCATATTTTCTATCATACGGTATAGATGAACCAGTTTCTACTAAAGCAATTGTTGCAGTGACACTTGGAGAAAATATACTTTCATAATAGTTAAAAAGAACTGTTTGTGGTCCAGTACTATCTTGACCAGTAATGTCTACTTCTGGTCTACCTTCTTTTTTAATTGAAAATATTTCATATGTTGATGCTAGTGCTGCTTTTGTCATATTATTTACCTAACCATATTGATGTAAGTCTTTGTGATTTTTCCTGTGCTCTTTGAGTATTTTGAGTTACTGGTATTGGTACAGGTACCGTTCTATCATTTTGAACTGTTTGTCTAACTATAACAACATCGGGTTTACCACCTGGACCATAGTAACTTGATGAAGAACCTTCTGATATAGATTTCCTACTAGATTCACGTCTCATAGCAACATCGGCAGAAACTGTAAACCCAACATGTAAATGAGTAGGATGACCACCAAATCTTTCTCTATTATATTGCTCCATTCCACTGAACCAATGCCCAATTGGATCATAAATCAATGCCTTTATACCATACTGTTGCCTTCTACCATAAAGACTTAAGAATAAGTTTTTAAGTCTAGGAACACCAGAAGCTGCACTACCTCGGTGATCAGTGATATCAAGTGCATTTGTTGCGTGGTCTGCAGATGCATGATTTCCAACATAACTATCTCCTCTTTGGTTAAACCCTCCAGTATTTGGTCCTTGTTTACTCCAATTATTTTTAGTGAAATATTTATTCTCTCCAATTGTAAATCCTTTATCTAGGATCATTTTACCAACAGAAATAACATTTCCTTCAAAATCACCCAACCCAGTAGAAACTTCTGGTGAAACTGTAAGCATTCCAGTATTTCCTGCAGTGTTGAATTGATGTCCACCTAATCTAGTAGAATTAACATGTTGAGAGGCATCGTAATCTGCAGAATGAGTTCTGAATCCGGTAGATGAAATAAGTTTTTGTATATCTCGGTCAGAAATAGATTCTTTCTCTAGTTCAGATTTTAGTGATTCTGGATTTTTAGCCAAGAGATATGCAGCTCTTGCACTAGATCTCTGACTTTCTGATAAATTGTTTTCTAATTTGCCTTCTCTTACTGGTTGATATTGATTTGTACCGTATATAATATCAGCAATACTACCACTATTTGATAAGAAAGTACCTGCAGGAACTCTACCACTTTGAACCAAACCTGCCCTATTAAGAACAGATCTAGCAACCATTGCCATACCTAACTTACCTTCTCCACCTGCTTCAGCATGCATCAATCTAAAGAGAAGTTCCTCTTCATCACCACCTATAGCACCAGATCCAAAATAACTATTAGGACCACCTCCATATTGACCTCCAGTACCTCCTCCACCAAATTGCTGCATCAAAGTGCCCCATTCAAATAATTTTTTAGAAACTTTTGAGAGGGATATCATATTTTGTTCTTCACGTTCTGTGGATTCTTTTATAGTTTTAACTGCTAAATCAAAACCAAGAAAACCATTTTGCAATGATCTTTTAGAAGAAGATAATCTCCCACTTTCTTTTGGAGTATATCTAGGTTTACCTTCAGAATCTGTAGATTTTACTGTTCCACCTCTAGAGAATTTTTGTGGTTTTGGATCTTCAGATTTAGTTGTTTCTGATACTGGTACAGGTCCTGGTGCATCTTGTGGTTTTTGTGGTTGTATCTGAGATGCAGGTTCCGATTTTTCCTGTGTTTTTGGTTCTTCGGAAATTTCTGGTAGTGGTGTCGGTTGCTCTTCAATTTCTTCTGGTTCGTAATCCTCTTCAGATTTTAATTTTTTATCTAAATTTTCAAAATCTTTTTCTGCATCTTCAAATGATTTATCATCACTGTCAATATCTTTTTCAATTTCTTTCAAATCTTCATCAATTTCATCCATTTTTGACTGGGGAAGAATGCCAAACAATTCTCCAATTTTGCTGATTCCAGTACCGATAGTATTAAAAATATTACCAACTGTCTTCATAAAATCACTATCCATGAAATTTTCAATTTTTTCCAAAATTGCAGGTAATTCTTGTATTAATATATTAAGTGCAATCAATCCAAAAAATTCTAGAATCCTATCGAAAAAACTTTTTATTGGAGAAGTTGCAATAGATGCTATATTTTTAATTGATGACCCTACACCAAGATTTTTGCTCTCAAGTCGTTTCTCTTCTGACTGTACTTTATTTTTATTTTCAATTTTTTGAATTAATTCCTTCTTTTTTATTCTAGTCTTCTTTAACTCCTTATTTGAGAAAATTAAGGTACTTTTTATATTTGTGGCATTAATCTTAAGTTTTTGTAATTGATTTTCCATATCTTACTACATGTAAATTCCATAGATTTCTGGTGTTATGGTCATATATGGATTCAGAAAATTGACTGGGGTTATGACTTCAACATCAGTTGCTGTTTTTTGCATTGATGGCATTTGTTGTATATCACCACCCATTTTTTGTATCGGTAAGTCGATAATACTAATTTTTGATTTTGTAGATGAGTCTAGATTCAAGTTTGGAGGAGTTGCCATTGATGGTGAAATTGGTGTCGATTTTGGCAATATATCCTTATCATCAGTTTTTGGTGTGGGTGGTTGTATTAGTTTCATATCAGAACCACCAACTTCATCACCAGGTTTAATTACAGATCCATCAGACATTATATTTGGTTCTGATGCACTTCTAGTAGTGGTTTCTGTAGGTGATGGTGGTAAAATTGGTGGTGGTGGGAATGTATTTGTACTTGTTTTTTTAATTCTTTTGCTATCTATAGAGTTTTTAAGAGATTTATTAAAATCTTCTAAGACTTTGGAGTATTCTTCTGACACATCACGTTGATAATTTGAATTTGTTTTCAAAGATTCAACGCCTCTAGAGAAACTTGAATATTGTCTTCCTGCATTATCATTTATATCCTTCAGTAAAGGTCTAAACAGCATTGATGAAGAGGTCTTAATAACTTCCTCACCAGGAGCAAGATTTGTCCTTACACTATCAACTGTTCCTGGACCTTCTCCTGGAACAGTTCCACCCTTACTAAGTCCAATCCCACCCATATTTTCTCCTACCGCAGCAAATCCTTCAACTATTAATCCATCCATTTGTTCTGCACTTAACCCAAATCTTATATTTTTTTGATATCCTTCAGGATCTACAGTTCTGTAAATATCTAGAGCTATAGCACCCCATCCTGCTATAGGAATGGCACCTGCCATTGAAATTAAAGCACCTTCAATATCCCCACTCATCAATCTACTAACAGCTTCTCCAGTGCTAAATATCGTATTAACAAAAGGAAGGAATCTTTGAATACCTTTTGAAGCAACAGCCTTACCTACCTTTGCTCTTACAGGTGCTGGTACTTTTTTGCTTAAAGAAATATCAACAATAGGTTGAATTATTCTTTTAGACAATTGATTATTAATACTATTTCCAATTCCAGAAGCTTTGCTCATCATCTTTTGGAATACATTTGGTTTTGCAGTTATTTTAGTAGCTTCTTCTGCTGAAACACTGATGAACCTTCTTGTTCCTGTTGCTGGGTCGAAAGCAATTTTTCCTGCACTTGATAACCCCTTGCTTACTACTTTTTCTGCTAATTCACTTTTTACTTTCTTTTCACTTGCTTTTTGAGCAGCTGAAGTAACAGTTTTTCTAGATGCATTTTCTGCACCTCCAGTACGGGGAATCTTTGCACCTCCTCTGAATAACCTGTTAAATATCTTATAAGGTATGCCAAGTAAAAGCTTTCCCAGTTTATATAATCTTCTAACCCATTTAAATACTTTATAACCAATAATGGTTATTACTGCTGGTATAAATGCTTTACCAATCCAATCAAAAATTGTATTAACTAAGGCAGCATTATTTTCATCCTTCAACCATTCAAATGCCTTGTTTAAAACAATATTGGTAAGAATTAAACCAAAAAATTCTTTTATTCTATCAAAGATACTTTTAACTGGTGCGGCAACTTTACTTACTAAAGAACTGCCTATTGAACGAATTTTTTCACCTGTTTTTTCTAATCTATTCTCTTCTGCTGCAATTTTTTCTTTCTCTCTAGAAGATCTTATTTTTTTAACTTCTGCATTTTCTTGAGCAATTCTACTAGCAAAATCTATAGATAATTGCTTTTGAATTTCTACAAGAACTTGATTAGTCTCTGCAAGTTTACCTGCAAGGTTATCTGTAGGTTCAATATCCTTTTTTAATATAGGATCTGGTTTTTTAAAACTAAATGGTTTTACTTTTAGTTGTACTTTTGTAGGTTTAAGTAAAGTCGAAGAAGATCCACTAAAAACATTTCTAGAAATGTTTTTAGAATTTAACTTTGGTGCTTTATAAAAAGGTTGGGTGTTAATTTCCACTATTTTGTTGTGCCTTTAGATTTTCTTCTTCAATATATTGCTGTAATAAACTGACGTAGATATCCCTTTCCCAAGGAATCATATTTTCAATCTCTGTCAAACTATATTTATGATGTTGTATCAGAGCAAAATTAATTTTGTAGTATGACTCAAGATTATTATGAGCCATACTTAACTGAAAAAACTTGCTAATCCTTCCAGAACGACTTCACTTTCTACTTTAGTATTTGGATTTCTCACCTTAACAGTATGAGATAGTTTTGGCATTGTAGTAAAGAATGTTTCAATTTCTTTAAACTGTCTACTATTTAACTGTTCAAGAAATTCCTCCAACTCCTTTTTAGTACAATCTGATGCATCCCAACTTTCTTCGTTATCATAAATGATATCAATACATGATATAACCATACTCATAGATTTGTCAATTTCACTTTTATCACCATTAGTTTCAAAGTTAGTATCAATAAACTGATCCAATGAAGGATATTTTAATTTCATTGACAATTTATCATCAAGTTTAATAATATTTTTGTGATTTTTATCTCTTTTAACACTGATATCATCCAAATCAATTTCTGCAGGAACAGATGTTGTGCCGTCATCTGGACATGTAATATTAATTTCTACTGATTCACCGACAGACCTAGAACGAACATTTAAAAACAAATATTCTATATCAAATGTTGCAAGATCTTGAACTTTCACTCCCCTACTAGAAATACAATCCGATAAGATCGAAACTACAGATTCTGTAATTTGTTTCATATCTTCAGATTCTAATGCCATCAAAAGAATCTTTTCTTCTCTTACGAGAAATGGACGATACTTAATTTTTTTCCCACTTGATGGCAACTCTAATTCATAAATTGGGGTATTAATTTTTGGTAAAGGCATAATACGAAATACAATTCAGGTTTAGTTATTTAGTGTGGTTTTTTAAAATAAATTTTCTATAGGGCTATCTATAGGAAAAGTAAAAGGTTGTATTGGTTGCTGAGAAAATAATTGTCCATTAAATTGAAATTGACTAAAATCAGTATCAATACCCAGATCTATTGGATTTTTCCATATGTTACTAACTGCATCATTTAAATCGTTATCTGAGTAGAATACATCTTTTTTTACAATATATCTATCGTAGTTAAATGTCACTGTAATCTTTAAAATTTCTGCTGATCCGTAGGATACAGGTAGAGATGAAACCGATTTTGGAAATGCATTTATAAAGTTGTAGTTTAATGAATACCTATAATCTCTTTCAAATTTATATAAATTTAACGTACTTAACTTATAATCATTTGGATAATTAAATCTCCTGTAAACATTTCTAGATGGAGAACTTGCTGCAGCTACTGCACCCCCTCCACTAATATAATCCATCCAACCTTCAAAAAATCTCATAACCTTATACTCAGCATCAACATAGAATGTTAGATCGAGATCGGTATATATTCTGGTATGAGCAAACTCTTGAGTTATACCCATAAAATTATCTTTAACTTCAGACGTAGCATAAGAAGAAGATGGTAATGATGCTTCAGAGCACAAATAACCCAGTCTATCTTTAAATCTAGACAGGTCACCAAAATCACCCTGATAAGATTTATTAAAATGATTTGTCAAATTATCAGAAATACCTGCCATTTCAACAAAGTAATGATTTGTTTGGGCAAGATTACCAACTTTCTCTCTCGCACCAGACATGGAAATTTTTTGTACTATCGAATTTCCCACTCTAAATACCTATACTACTCTTTTATTATTAACTATTTAGATGGCATATAAAGGAAAATACCAACCATCACATCCAAAAAAGTATAAAGGCAATTCAACCAATATAATATATCGTTCTCTATGGGAACGTAAGTTTATGGTTTACTGTGATTTAAATGAAAATATATTAGAGTGGGGTAGTGAAGAAATTGTACTTCCATATCGTTCACCAATTGATAATAAAATTCATAGATACTATCCAGACTTTTATATTAAGGTAAGAGAAAATACGGGTAAAATAAAGAAATATATAATTGAAATAAAACCATTTAAGCAATGTATAGAACCTAAGGTTAAAAAAAAGAAGACCAAGGGTTATATTTACGAAGTCTATGAGTATGCAAAAAACCAAGCAAAGTGGAAAGCAGCAAGAGAATTTTGTAAAGACAGAATGTGGGAGTTTAAAGTTCTTACAGAAAACGAACTAGGTATCAAGTAATGGTATATCCAACAGACGATAAAGAAAATAGAATTAGAAATATTATAGATGGATTGATAGGAACTGAGAACCCTCAGGATATGATGGAGCAAATTAAGTCTACAATTTCTAGTGATAGTAAAGTAAATATTCAATCTGGAAAAATATATACATTTACATATAGAGCTAAATCTTCAGGTCTTATGTATGATATGCATCCATTAGTTGGAGTAACTAATGTATACAATTGGGGGTTTACTGGTATTAATTTTCATTGGGATGAAACAAGGCAATATACTTGGGATGAGGTAATTGGTGAGGTCTATGAAGTAAGAAAAGAGGAGTTAACTGACATAAGAAGAATACCATATGCGGATCTTTTAGAAAACCCTTCTAAATAAGTAAAAAAGATGCAATAATGGCACGTCTTAGATATCCTGATGAAGCTTTATTAGAAGAAACTGATTACTTGCAAATTCAAATATTAGATTACACTCCACTTGGTAAAGGAGGTAGCATGTTGCGTGGTAACAGACACGCTTTTAAAAGTGGTAAGGGTAGTGCAAAACAATTTTTAAATTCAATATTTTTACCAATACCATCAAATATTCAAGATGGTAATAGTGTTAGTTATGCTGATGATACCTTAGATAGTTTGACTGCTGGAGTTTATGGTGCAATTCAAACCAATATAGGAAACGATAATAAGCGGAATTTTGGTGATCAACTTACAGGAGCTTTGACGGACGTCGCGCAGACAGTTACCGGTGATGATGCAAGACGAATATTTACAGCATCTCTAGCTGCACAAGCAGCAAATATTCCCTTTGGTGGAAATATGAGTATTAGTCAAATTTTGGCAAGGGAAGAATCACAAATATTAAATCCAAATATGGAACTTTTGTTCAATGGAGTTACTCTAAGGTCATTTAAGTTTTCTTTCAAAATGACACCAAGAGATACTGATGAAGCAAAAAATATAGCGCACATTATTAATACTTTAAAAAAGTCTATGTCACCAAAAGCATCTGGTACTTTTTTAAAGACACCAAATGTCTTTCAATTGACATATAAAAAAGGTCCAAAAATACATCCATATTTAAATTTGTTTAAGCAATGTTTTTTAACAGATATGTCTGTTAATTATACTGGTGAAGGAGTATATGCGACATATAATGATGGTTCACCAGTTTCATACACTATGGATCTTGGATTCAAGGAAATTGAACCAATCTATGAAAGAGATTATGATAAGAAAATAGATGGCAATTTAGTAGGTTTCTAAAATGGGTTATTTCAGAGAATTGCCAGAGTTAGACTATCAATCATTTTTGACTGATAGTATATCATCTCAGAGTTATTTAAGAGTAAAGAATTTATTTCGAAGAAATAAGTTAAGAGATGATTTAAAAAATATATTTACGGTCTTTGATAAGTACGAGATTGTAGATGGTGCAAGACCAGATACGGTTGCAGAAGAATTTTATGGTGATTCTGAATTAGATTGGGTTGTATTATTAACTGCTGGTATTTTAAATCCGAGAGATGAATGGCCTCTATCTAATTACAACTTATACAAGTATGCTGATAATCTTTATGGTAGTGAAATAAATGCAGTTCATCACTATGAAACGAAAGAAGTAAAAGATTCTTCTGGCAAATTAATTTTACCAAAAGAAAAAAATGTTCCAGGAACATTTAAAATTCGATATTATGATGCTGGGCAATTGTATACTAATGATTCAACTATTCTTGGTGAAAATATAGTACAAATATCAAACCCTGTTACTGCTGTTACTAATTTTGAATATGAGGTTTTAAATAACAATAAAAAATCTTCAATATACATACTGCGAACTAGTTATCTTCAACAATTTTTGAATGATATGAGACAGATCATGATTTATGATAGATCATCATCATATGTAAATGAAAACTTGATACGATCAGATAATACAAGATTAACTATGCCATAATAGTACTCTTATGACATAGTTAATCCGATTTCACTTTACCTTGTTGTTTTTATACTATAAACACCATTATCTATTTCTTTAGGTAGAATATTAAAAGAAATACTAATTCTACTATCAGAGTTATTAGGAAGAGTTTCGTGTAATAAATTACTTTGCCACAGAAATAAAGTACCCTCCCTTGGCATAAGATCCTGATAAAATGCATTAAAAGGATTATGTTCTACTGCATTAACTTGTAAAAAGGGTGCAGACATGTCAGATACACTATCCCACATTCTTATAGGGGATGAGTTTTCTGGAAAATCTAAGTAATAAGTTCCAGAAACCCAAGAATTTGCATGACTATGCCTTGACTGAAAACCATCTTTTTCAGTTTTACTAATCCAGCATTGTGGAATAATATGATCAGAACTTAAATCCCAATGAATAACTTTAACTAAGGTTTCATACGAGTCATTAATAAACTTAGAGAATTTTTGTACTATAGGTTCATCTATATCCAAAAAGTTTTCTTTAGATGTATTGCACCAATTAGTCAAATTATAACCATTTGAACATTCTACACCTTTGTTTCGACTCATGTAATCTTTAACAAATTGCTTTAACTCATACTGATCTGCTGCATCGAAATTATACGCAGTTACCACTTTTGGAAAGAGTGGCAATATGTCTGGCATTTTTACCCCCACTAGATGTGGGGGAATCTGAGATTCTTTTGGGGGAATCTCATTATTATCAGTAATACTTTGACTCTGTTCAACCGTATTAATAATATCTTGAATATTCATTATCAGTCTTCTGCGAGTTTTGCAAAGTATGATAGTGCATCATCGTCATCGTCAGATGAAGTATTATTCAAGGTAATATCAGGATCGTTGAAACTACCTTGACTACTAGTACTCAAAGAATTCAATTCTTCACGCATAGAGTTGGGCATTGAAGGTGTTTCGTTTCCACGATTTTGTTGACGAAATTCTTCTTCCTGCTCAATAGTCTCTTGATCTTGGAAACGAGGTGTACCTTTATTACCAAGAACATAGTCAAGACGCTTTTTCAGAGTATCGTAGTCTTTAAACTGATCGGCTGCGACTAATTCTGCAAGAGAATACTCTTTCTTCCAGATTGCTTCCATTGCATCATCATCATCCAAAAGAGGAGAAACACGTGCAAACTCAGAAGAATCGTAGTTACGATAACCAGCAACATTCTTTGCCTTCAGTTTGAAGTTAGCACCTTGCCAAAAGTCAAATGGATCAATTGCTTCCTCATCCTCAAACTCAGGTTGCATTGCGGCAGTCAGTTTGTCAAAGATCTTCTTACCGTACTTGTATAAGAACACTTTACCCTCATTCTCAGGGTTTGCAGGGTCTTTTACAACATAGATGTTGCTCATGTAAGTAAGCTTACGTTTTTGCTTACGTGCAGCATCTTTACCAGCATCTGTGCCGTTATTCCACAACATAGTGTTGTACTCAGACACTGGATCTTTCTGACCCAAAGATGTCAGAGAGTTTTCAATATACCAACCACCGGTACCTTGGAATGCATGACTATACAGTTTAACGAATGGCAGATCTTCTCCATTCGGTGCTGGCAGGAAACGAATGACGGCATAACCATTACCACTCTTATCACATTCTAGTTTCCAGAGACGGTCATCACCAGAGGTGCTGCCGTTACTATTCATTTTTTCTACTTCTTTGACCAGTTTTTGGGTCAGCGAACCAAGTTTAGATTGCTTTTTAAGGTCTGCGAAAGACATTTAGATTACCTCGGATTAATTAGATTTGTGAGATTTACTCGGATAGTATAACAGAAACTAAATCACTCGTCAATATGAGATTTGAGAGATTCGATAGTGGCACTCATACTATTGAATAAATTTCGCACATCAGTATCTGGTGGGAAACCCATCAGAGCAACTGATTTGCGTAGATTCTCTTTCATCTCAACCGCTTGTGGGTCGTCTGAAAGAGATAGTCTAGTATACATCACTCTTTGCTTTTCTAGCAAGGTCTGTAACATTTCAATATGTTCTAGTTGTGATTCACTATTCATTGAACTAAAAGAGAGAACGTTAGTATAGATCTCTTCTTGAAGTCTATTAATAGTTTTTAATTCATCTTGAATTAATTCAGATTCAAAAAAATTACTCATTTATAATTTGCCGTAAAATTTTCTTATAAGAGAACATATCAATATTTATGAAAGGTTTATATTTCTTTATTTTTAAACTTACGGTTTCCCACACTGGATCTGTCAGTTTTTTATCAAACTTATTTGAAAAATGAAAAATTTTGTCGTAGATTATGAAATTTTCTATTGATAATCTCCCTCCTAGAAAAAGTTTCAGAATTTTTGGGTGACCTTTGGAGCAATCGAAAAGATTCTCTAATTCGGTACTCAATAATAATTCGTTGCTTTGTTCTCTGAATAAGTAAGTCGAACTCTGTCGACGTTTTATCCAATCGAGATACACTCTTTCTCCAGAATTTATGATTTCTCCAATCCATAAATTTTGTGGGTTATCAGAAGCTGCAAAATTAGATACTAAAAAATTTACAACTTCTTCATCAGAGTACTTACGAGAAGTTTTTTCAAACCAGTATTTGTCTTTTCTTTTATTAAAGGAAGTAACACTAGCACGGGTTTTTGCCCCATATTTAAAAAAATCGTATTTGGGGTTTGTAAAATGATTTTTTAAAGACAAGTAATGTCGATAAGTATCAAACGGAGTCACTTTTGGCATCTACTAAATCAAGTCCTTCAATACAATCAACGCTGACTTCGTATTGGTCAGCAATAAGATACCAATGGCGATCTAAACCAAAGGCATCCGGATAAGATCCTAGATATTCTAGATCATTACATTTATTTTCACGCATCCATGCTTGTAGTCGATGGTGCATTAAATCATCACGAGAAATCATAATGGCAGTTTTGCTCTCGAAGTTGCTTTCATAAAATTAAGTCTCGTAGCATCCCACTTTAAACGTTCTTTCAGAGGTTTTGAAATAAGTTTAGTAATCGAGTCTACTTCAAGTTCATTAATTTCGCAATAATGAACTATTGCATCAATATAATTGACATTTTCTGATGCTACAATTTTTTCAATTTCTAAAGCAAATTTTGATGGTGTCAAAAATTTGCTTGCTATTGCTTTTTCTAGTTCCTTATTCGGTTCCATAGAGTTCCAATTTATCTGTAACAAACTTTCTAATGTATTCGGTAAGAAGTTTGATGTACTTTGATTTGTCTCTTTCTTCATAAACGACGCATTCTCCATTTTCACAGGCCATAATGATTACAAATTTTTTGACTGGAATACCAGTCATTTCATACAACATACAACCATATGCTGCACATTGTACAAAATAGTTTTCGATCCAATTTCTTGGTTTAGGTTTTTTCGAAGTCTTAAAGTCAATTATTGCTAATTCACCATCGTATTCTGCAATACAATCGACAGTTCCAGCAATTCCCAATTGCTTACTATATAGGGAAGTTTCCAGAGCATGAATATTATTAATATTATTTAAAGTGCCCTTAGAAATTTTAAATAGGAACTCGGAAATAGGAGGAACTTTCGGTAACTCTACATTTTTCAAGTGACACTCAGTAAGAGTATGCATGTCAGTCCCACGACGTGTTGCCGCCTTTGTAACTCGATTTGCTTCCTCATCACCTACTTTTTTACGCCACTTAACAAAAATCTCTTTATTAAAATGACTGGTCACCGAAGTAATAGAGACCAGTCTTAGGAGTTCTTCTTCATCAGGAACAGAATAATATCTGACTCCATCAATAGTCTCCCTCTCAAGTTGAGGAAGATTTAAATCAACGTGATTAAACATCAAAAACCTGCTTCTGATTTAGCAACAATATACTCTTTAACAAGTCCAGAACGAACAATGTCATCAATACCAAATTCAATTATATCAAAAGATGGCATTTTACGCAAGATTCCCATAAAATCTACAATACCATTTTTCTCATTTGTTTTTTGCAAATCAGACTGTCTCGCATCACCACAAAAACAAATTTTAGTATTCTCACCAACACGAGTAATGATGGAGTCAAGTTCATGAAAATTCAAGTTCTGAAACTCATCAACAATTACAATAGCATTATCAAGTGTAGTGCCACGCAAGAATGATGTAGACCAAAACTTAATTGTTTCTTGTGCCTTGAGATTGCCATACAGCATTTCAAAATCTGCATCACTAGGCATTTGGAACATATACTTCACCATATTCTTATATGGAATTTGATAGATGTCTGCCTTATCTTCATGTGAACCAGGAAGAAAACCAATCTCTCTGGTTGCCACTAGAGACCTCACGAGGTAAATTCTCTCATAAGGTGTATTCTCACTTAGAACATCATGAAGTGCATTGTAGAGGGTAATAAAAGTCTTTCCCGTACCCGCACAACCATAAGCTACGATGTTCTTTTGTTCTGAATATGCATTAAATAACTTTTTCTGATTATCAGTTAGTGGATCAATACCGATAAGGTATTCTTGACTAAGTGGTTTTTTCCTTTTCATCTGCTTTGTTGTAAGACCAACTCCAATGGGTTGATCATTCGCAGATGCTCTTTTTCTTCTTGCCATTAGATTTTTGTTACCCTAGAACCCGGTGCTTTTGATGCTTTATTTAAAACGTCATTCCATCCTGGATTTTTTGCAATCAGTTTATCTCTCCACTCACCAACATCGGTTGCCATCGGTGCAGTAGAAGGATCTGACCAATCCCTATCCCAGTCAGGATTATTAGTTTTCCACTGATCCCATTCAGTGATACTCATCTTTACTTCTTTTTGTGCTCCGGTTTTTTTATTTACTACAGGATAAGTTGCCATGGTTAAAAATTCAAGATAATTTATTTAGACCCATTCAAGGGCTTCTGCTACTGTTGGAAACTGTTCTATAAAAACCTTTTTACATGCTTCTGCAATGTCCATATGCTCTTTTTGAGTTCCGTGAGCAGAACGCAAATCTATATAATGAATCCATGAACGACATGAACCACTCATGTAAATTCTCGTTGGTACTGCCAAAGGAAGCACAAATCTTGAACATTCCTTTGCAATTCCAGCAGCAAGCATTTCTTGATACAACTGCATAGCATCATCAAAGTGCCTTTGAATCTTAATTTCAAAATTTTGACGAGTATGGGGATCAATATCATCAATGGAATTTTGACGATTCTTTGTATCTTGCCGTCTTAAATCAAACAGAGGAATAGTATCGGCAAGCATTGATGAATCTGCGTACCTCTGAGAAAACTCCTGGAATGTAAAACTCCGATGACGCAAGATTTGAGCTGCAAGTCCTCTTGTAGTTTCAATCTCAAGAGTCATGAATGACTGCTCAAAGACACTCCAATGTTGATGCTTTACACAATACTTAAGAAGACCAGCAACCTTTGGATTCTCTTGATTAGATGGATTTGACACTCGTGCCACATATCCCATCATTTTCTCTGCATCAGGTGTAACACTGATTAATTTTACATTCATTTACCAAATCCTTTAGATACTTTTGATTCTATGGTAGCAAGTTCTTCTTCTAAGTTTTTTACTTGCCTTTTCATCTCTATTAGTTTTTCATCTGTATAGAAATGTTCTTGTCTCACTAATCTGCGAAGTAATTTTAAATATTTTCTTGCTTTATCAGTTTGAATATTCATCATCAAAAACCTCATCATAGTCGTGGAGTGATTGTTTCACTTCATCATAATTTAGACAACTTTTAGCATCAGAATAAACTTCGGCTTTAAGACTATCAACTAATAATTCAAGATTACGAACAATAAGTTTTAGTTTTTCCTTATCCATAGGTAACTTATCACTACTCAATATTATAGCATAAAAAAAGGGGGGTGACCCCCCCTTTCGATAAAAAACTCATCTTTCGTTAAGTATGTGTTTACAGACTCGTTTACAACGAGGTTGATCTAAAGCATCACATTCAATTAAACATTCATAATAATCACTTATTCTTTGCTCATCCAAGGCAAGTTCATCTAAAGTATCCTCTACATGCTTCCATTCATTAAGCTGGGCACGAGATAATAAATTATGCATTTTTCAACTCCGTATACAATTGACATTTAATAAAACAATACTCAAATCATAATATGTTCCTTAATTCTGTAGTATATAGTACACTTTGTGTTAATTCACTAACATTTATGTCTTTTTTACATAAAGACATAAAAAAAGAGGGTCGAAAACCCTCTCCGTTAAGTAAGTTTACTAATCACTTAGTGTAAGTTTTACCACGATAGCAGAAAGTCCCGTGAGACTCTTTGCTTTCTACACAACGTGTAGAATACTCAACACCACGATATGAAGTGTGGGTAATCTGTGCGTCGTGAAGTGCAGATGCCTTATTGATCTGCTTTTTGATCATTTGCAGTGTGTTCATTGTAGTTACTCCTAAAGTAGTTGGATTTTAATCCGTTCCTTTAGTCGTTTGCGTCCCAATACCACTCACATTCTGGTGCTGAGTCCTTGAGGGTCTCAATCAGTTCAACCTTGAGTAAATTACTAAGGTTGGCATTGTTCTCAATCTTCAGCATGATAGCATCAGTTTGAGTGCAGGTGAGTGTTGTATAGAATAATAGTTCTAGCATGGGATGAACGGCTCCGTTCCGCGACTTACTTGCGTCCCACCCAAGAGTGGGATGAACGTATGGTAATTATAGACCATGTATAGTATATAGTCAAGATACTATTATAAAAAACCTTACAGTCTAAAAATTTTGCCGGGTTTTTTTCCCCCGATTTTTGGAATCATTTCTTCTTTTTGGTTTCGGGTGGTTTATTACCCCACATTTTAGGATTGGATCTTCCCTCAGTCTGTGTCATATTAACAAAACCAACCTTATACTTATCCCAATAATAATCAAAAATATCTACTTTTTTAACAGCAATAACAATGTCAAACTTGGTTGTTTCTGTTTCGACATACTCCACAAGATATGCTGTGTATGGTAAAGATTTATCAGTTGATAAAGATGGGTCACAGTCTTGATGCAATAATTGTACTCCTTTTCCCATTAAGAACGTCCTCCCCATGTAATCTGAGGAAAAGATTCTGAGACAACTGCTTGAGTAATATTATACTTATCAGATAATTTTCCATCTTTTACGAGACAAATAATCTCTGCTTCCAAAGGATGTAACCCCTGAAGAAGATTGATAAACATGGTCTCTCTACGAATATTACTGATGCCATTGTTACCACCTTTAATAAAGTGATAAAAATGTTTAAATTCTCTACGAATAGTACTACGTCCTTGAGTATCAGAAGCACCAAGAGAGAACGAACCATTCTCATACATTGTACGAATCTCTTGGGTCAGTTTTGTTGAAAAAGTACCAGAATTCGTAGTCTGATCACCATAAGCAGAATATGGAACCTCTCCTTCTGGTAATGCACTATGAATGGAATCATCAAAATTCCAAATCAAAAGTGATCTAATAGAATCATGATTATATTTGCGTAGTACTTCTACTTTTTTTGCTTTTGTTCTTTGCTTTGACACTAGATCAAAGATCTCAAAAGCTAATGGATTATTGGGAAGTTCTGGAATAGAATTTGGTGTTGTTTTAGTTTTCTTCTTCGTGGTCGTCTTCTGTATGGTCATAATTTTCAAAGTTAAATGCGATTACTTCATCTGGGATTAGATTTCCTTGATTGTCAAACATTTCGGGGTGAGGTCTTGGCACTTCCCGATAGTTCATAATATATTCTCTAGCAGTCCAACCAATTATTATTCCCAATATTAGAAACAAAATGGTCAGGAATGAACCAAAGACTAAACTTACTGCTAACATTGCTTTTTCTCCTGGGAACTATCTCTTTTCTTTTCGATGTTAAAAGAAAACTCAGAATATATGGTAAACTCCCGATTCAGAAAGCAAACCATCTTCTCAAAAATGATATGAAATGGTTTTGTCTGCTTTTTTTTACCTCCGTTAAGCAGGAAATCAACACCACGATTACCGTGGTCCTCTGAGTTATTTATGTTATTATCTAACAATTTGTTTTTCTTTAAGAAATTGAATCGTGCCAACTGATCCTCCTATACTTTGATCATCACACAAAACTTGGGGGAAAGTAGAACCTTCTCCAAACTGGTTGTAAAAATCTTCTTTGGTAAAGTCCTCACCGAGATTATACACTAAAAACTCACTACCAGTCAACTCCAAAATTTTTTTTACTTTATAGCAATAAGGGCAATCTTCTTTTGAATAAACTTTAAATTTCATCTAACTTAAAATACTCCTTTAGATACTTGATTAAGATATTTTTTTGATAAGGTGGTAATAAATCTACTTTATTATTATAGATGTCGAGTAATATTTGTTTAGATTCATCGACCTTTCCCCACCACCATGCGGACAAACCATTATCAAATTCTAAGCATAACTTATACTTAGTTGGATCTATGTACCAAGTACATTCCAATGGTTCTAAATCAAATTCGCAAAATTCTAGTGCGAGTTTTGAAAATAGATAACCCTGATCGTATTCAGAAATCCAATTGTAATATCTTGAAATATAATAATATGCTTCTGGCCTTTTTGGCATCATTGACAATGCCTTTCTCCAGCAAGACATAGCCGTTCTACCCCTTTTACCTTGACCATCATAGAGATAACCCATATGAATTAAAGATTCATATGCAATTGAGGAGTGATTACATCTCTCTGCTGCTCTAAGATAATAAGAAATTGCAGAAGAAGACTGCCCCACATTTTCATATTCTAATCCAAGATTAAAATTTGAGGCGGGATTTTCATTATCTAAAATGTAAGTTTCTAGTCTACTTTGAATCGACATCAAGAAATTCCTCCAATACTTTTTTAGGTGTTTTTAAAATGTATGCTGCATTATCCATAAATCCAAAGGTGATTAAAAAACTATCACCGTATTCTGCTAGACCACATGTAAATTCCACTTTACCAGTTAAAAATGAAAATACTGGAGATCTTTTGATTGGATTCCAATCTTTATCCCAGTAAGTAAATTGGTGTCTATACATACCATCTCTTCTTCCTGCAGCAACCTTTGTTAAGTAAGTAATATGATGTAAACCTAGATACCCATCCTTATAAGGTATAACTTGAGAACCACCTCTTAAATCATGAGCAATATTATGTATATTAGTATGAGAAACTTGTATTGTTCTATCAGTTTCGAAATCATACTTGACAACTTCTGTTGGATTCCCCCATTTCACATAATGAAATGGTTTATTAATAATTGGCATCCAATTTTTTTCACAATATGAACAAATTTCACCAGGTTCTCCAACTAGTGGAATTCTAGTTCTAGAAACTTCTTTAACGTAATCATTACTCATTTCAATTTCAGACAATTCCATTCTACCACTTCCAATTGTATTACAGTCTCTCCTAACACCAGTCATATAAAGTTTTCCATCCCACCTAACAAGTCTTGCATCTTCCAAACCATGAAAATCCCATATAGGTTTAGTATCAAATTTGCTAGTATCGACCAATTTATACCAATCAATATTTAATTCATCATTTAAGATACATAAGTAGTTTTTTGTGGCAAGAACAAGGTTATCTTCTGGATGTATATAAACTAAAGGTCCCCATACATGCTCATAGTGTGGGGTTTCACAATTATAAAGTGTATAATTTACACTTCGGATATTTACAAGTATTTTTCCGTCATCGATATAGACAGAAGGATTCATAAGACCTAACCCATTTGTAAGTTTAGGGTCGATCAATAAAGGTTTTATGATTCCACCACCAGATGTCACATGCTTTACAAAATTTTCAAACATTCAATATCCTAAATCTCATACACAGTAATTATAACACATTATGTTTTCCATATCCCATTTACATCCTTTACAAAGAACTTATCGTTACTAACTCTCTTCCATGCCCCACTCACATTAATGTGAATCTCAGATACATTTACCCAACCAACAGTTGGCCTTTTAATATAAACGTTATTGGTTGTTACTACTAAAACTTCACCAGATGCACCAATAAAATAACCACCAATATGAAAATAATTATATGTTGAGGTAGCAGCTAGTGATGAAACCTCAAACTTAACAAAGGGTCTACCAAAATGAAGAAGTTCAAATCCCTTTACTTCTGTTCCAGATAAACGTGCCATTTTAATTCCCCTGTGTACAAACTATATTATCCACGTCAATACGTCTGGCATGTTGATTGTTAGTATTACCATAGTATTGAAATACTTCCATTGAAAAGACCATAATACCACTCCTAATTGGAGTTACATCTACACTCATTTCTTCCCATACATCTCTTGTAGTCATCATAGGACTTCTAACTATAGGGTTTCCAAGAGTAGGTGGAACATAAAGATTTGCTTGAATGTGTTCTAATCCTGTTTGGTATGAATACCTCTTAGCCTGAACAGTAAAAGTTACTACCTGGTTAGCAATAACTGCAACTTCTGCTAGTACTACTTTATTACCAATACCTCTGGAGAATAATCCATTTGCTTGATCAGACACTGCAACAAAACCATTTTGAGATGTAGGTAGTACACTAGAGTCGTATGCATAATAATCAAAAGCTGCCAGAGAAATACTTAAACTTTGACCTCCAGAACCATATCCTACTCCCTTTTGAATAAATACAGAACCACTGGCTGAAACCCATGTACCATCAGAGTTTTGCCAGTGTATATATGGGTCATTCTTACCAACATAACTAGTAGCATAATAAACTGCACTGCTGTCCAGGGTCACAGAATCACCACCACCATAAGTGGTAGGTCTAAGCACAGAATGAGGAACACCTGTACCTACCACAGATATATCTTTATATTTTTGATCGTGAAATATAGTTGACTGAGAGTCCGTCATATATCTACTTGAAAAATCCCCTACGGCAGTTGCAGTTACATTTCTAAAGATCATATGATTCGAATTAAATTGATTTCGTATCGTATACCTATCACCATAGCTAGAAATATTATTAAATTTGGAATGACCTGTCCAATAGTCGAGAGAAATGCTAGTACTTCTAAGATTTTTACTTGTAAATCCATCTACAGATGTGTGATATGAGCCCACCAAACGCAAAGCATTGGCCGTACTAAGAACAGTAACATCTTTCATTCTTAAAGCTCCAGAATTGTTTATATAAATTGCATAGAGGTCCGATGTTCCTGTAAGACCATTAAAAATCGAAGCATTACTAGAGTAGTTATAAATTCCATAATAATTATTGGCAAAATGTATATTATTAAGAGTATTTCTCTGGGACTGATTAATATACATCCCATTATAACCACCAAAGACTCCAATATTTGAAACAGTACAGTCATCTCGATATTGAAGCATAAATGCTCTACCAGTATAATTACATCCAACTCTAAACCAACTTATGGTACCAATATCAGTAACATCGTCCAGTGTAGACATATCAGTTCTATTCCATCCACCAATTACACTCGTATTGTTATGCTGCACTTGCTCACCTTGCGAATCACCGCTGCTGGCTGGAAACTTATCATATCCAAGTGCAGCCATATGAGTATTAGGAGCATTTACAACATAACAAGGTAAATTATTTTCTGTGAGTAAACCTACAGAGTCATTAGTTCTAAAATTCCAATGCACTAAAGAAGCATAAGAAGGACTTACATACCCAGAACAAAACGGGGCTTGATTATTTCCTCCACCGAGGCCAGATTCCAAAGTTCGAGAACCAATAATTAAACCCATTTCTTCATCTGCAAAGTAAACCGGCCACCATATATCACCCGATCTTTTTGTTGACACAAGACTATCATGATTCACACACTCGGGATCATCTGGACCTTTACATGCAATTATATTTTGTATACGAAATGTGTGATATCCGTAGTCAGTAACGACATAAAATGCGATAGAATTTATCGGAGTAGTCATTGTTTGACCAGCAGGTAAATTGCTACAATCTATAGTAATAGATCTCCAATAATTAGTACCCCCCTGAGCAGGAACTAAAAAATCATAAACTGGGACCGCTCCATTTGCATCACTACATAATGATATTTTCCAAGTATTGGGGGTGGTAGTATTGCCTGCACTTTGCCTGAGATGAAATGAAATTTGTCTATAACCAGTCAGATCCATCGAATTAGTGAAAGCATGATAAGAAACTAATCCAGTAGTAAAACTATTACTCCAGTAGAATTGTGTTATCCATGCCTGAGTAACACTATCAAAATTTAGTCCAGTTGTTGTATAATTGTAAATGCTTGTATTTGTGCTTTGATTGGTAACAAAACCAGGAGTTATATGAGTACCAGATTCTGCTCCAGTGACACAATTAATTAAATTTTTAACTTTAGGTGTATCAAGTGTAATTAATTGATTCTGCTGTTTCCAAAGATATCTATTACCACTCGTGCCAGTGGTGGTAACGGTCCCCAAGTGAGGTATAACAAAAAAATTAGAATCTATAACTGATATTTTCCACCAACCATTTAAACGTCCCTCAGCAAGGCCATTAGTAAATATTAAATCACCCTCCGAAAGATTATGGTTGGCACAATACACCCTCCAACCAGGAGGGTCAGGACTTGAAGTTTGTCCGTTAAGATAAGAAAGATATAGTGGAACGTGATTAATTTTACTAACCCAAGTAGAATCCCCAGATAATAGTGTATTTGGTGTTTTGATAACTCTAATTTCAGTATTAGATCCACCTGTGTTAGAAGCACTTTTAACAGATCTTTTACGATCAGCAAAACTTAATCCAGTATTAGAATCGTCACCATCAACTGGATCAACATAGAAAATTGCCATTTATCTATTACCTTTAAATTTATTGTATGTCTTCAAGATGTTCAAAGTCATGGAATTGAGTTCTTTTCTTGAGTCTCTTGGATAAGTTTAAGTAATCAATATTGCATTGATATTCAAATATTTTATCAACAATAAAACTATTTAGTTCGTCTTGCGGTAATTCATATTTAGTTGAATAACTGACAATACTGCCGTCATCATCAATTAATACAGCATAATGCCAATTATCATCAATACCTTTATATTTTTCTAATAAGTTATACATATTAAGCAGTTGTAATCTCTAAGTTAGTATATAAAACTCTCGTTTGATTACCGATTGTGTTGGCAACATCAGTAAAGTATACCATATATATAACCGCTACACCAGTAGTAACTGCAGTAACATTAAAAGATACATTATTCCACTGGCTTACCGGTCCATAAAAATCATCCTCAACATCTTCAGTAATACCGATGGAAGATTCCATCCAATCACAAAAAACTTGCAATCTTCCATAACTCGGTGAAGATCGATACACATCAGCACTAACCGTAATTGTAGTACCACTTGATACTGGTATTTCTCCAAGTTTTATTCTTGGAGAATTTTGTCTAATCTTCCAACCAGTATAATCATATGATTGATGCCGTTCCCATTTCCAACAGACATTACCAGGATCTGTACTTCCATCTGGAAGAGTAAAGGCTTTTGTGTCTGGATCTTTTACTAACGATGTGTGTGGAGGCCACAGTATCCTTGTTCTATTTGCATTAGATATTTCTTCACAAGGTCCATCTACATACAGAGTAGATTCCATACTAACAACACCACTTTGATTGGTAGTTATAGTAAGATCTGCAATATTAGTTCCAAGGAAGTATACCTCAGAGTCCTCAGAATTGTAATAATGGTAGGTTGAAGATTGTCTTGTTCTAGAAGGTCTTATTAACCCACCGTGAACTAAAATATCAGTAGATTCTTTCACATCATATATGTTATGACTACAAGATGTGATTGTTGGGTTATAATCTCTACATGATTTAGCCATATCATAGTACATTGCATCATCTCGACATCCTCTTATAACAACATCAAAAGTATTAATATCCGAAATTTTATTCTGTGCTCTTGAAATACCTTTCGTATTGCCATCATGAATACCCCCATAAATTTCACCTCCGTTAGTGTTATTACACGTAACTGATTGACCATTAGCAAGAGAAGATATTATTTTTAACTTCCACGCATCTGAACTGATTGGAAGAAAACCAACATCGTTACAATATGATGCACTACAATTTTCCAACTCAATGCCCTTACAACCAGTGATATAAAAACCTGTTCCACCACCAGTGGCATGGAAATTTGAATAATACGATCCTTGAACGTTGCTAATATTAAAAACCGTGCCTTCAGTAGCATTCATATTAATCCAAGTATCGCTAGTTTGAGTGGACATATCAGTTCTATTCCATCCACCCCTTACAGATACTCGATTCGTATTTAATGTTATACCCGAATTACCAAGTGTTATTGGTGATCTACCATAAGTTGTTACAGTATCAGTAACAACAGAAGCATTATCTCGAAGATTTGGAGGAGTAGTACCACTACCATAATATGCTAATTGATTATTATCACCTGCTATTTGGTCATTAGAACCTTTAATAGATACAAAAGTATTGTATCCATCAAAATCAATTGATTCTATTCTGTACCAATGTGGAGAATCTGTAGTATTTCTTCCAATATAAGTAGAAAGATTAAGACCCGTTGAACTAACAGCGGTCAGATCTGAAATGTAAAATGATCCTATGCTAGTATTATCACTTGAACCATCATAATGAATAGAGATTGCTTGTATATTAGAAGATAAATTTGCTCCAAAATCTATAGCAACTGGTACCCATTCACTAGACAAAGTTCCTATGGGCAATGCTACTTCTACGTATGATGCACCACTGTCATAAGCACCTTCATGCAATCTAAGTTTAAAATTATCAGGAACAGTTCCAGTTCTCTTCATCATTAATGATAATGAATCATAAGAACTTAAATCAATAGAACTTGTAAAATTTTCCCAAAAAACAGTAGTATTTGCTTCTGTTCCACCTGTATTAAACTGTGACCCAGATCCAGATCCAGAAGCACTCCCTACAGAAACTACACCTGGTACAATAGTTTGCAATTCAAAATCAGTATTAGTGTGAATATCAACCTGAATCATATTGTTACTACCAACTCTCCCATAAAAGTAAGCAGTCCATTCAAGGTCATGAGCATTTGTTGAAGAATCACCTTGATATGATGAGACACTACCAGCATCTTGTCTGTTTCCAATATACCAAATTAAGTAACCATTATTATAAGTACTGGTTGTGCTCGTATATTCGTCAACATCACTATAAGCCGTGTGATCCTTGGAGTTGACTACTTTGTACCTTAAACGATACATTTCACTATTTCTAGCACCTATTTTATAATTCCTAGCGGAAGGATTCGTTAAATTTGGGTAATTAGTAGTAGAATAGTGTCCTATGTTAATGAACGAGTTTGAGTTGACGACTAGATAATATCCAGTATAAGAACCAAAGTAATGTCTCTGCCAATACCCCGTGTATATGCTTCTACCATAATTATCTGATCCATAGTTGGAATTATATGAGTTAGACCAACTTGATATCACAGTTCTAGGATCAAAATATGTCCTCTCCTCTACAGTAACCGCAGTATTGCTACTCCATTTAATCCTCCATGTACTTTGTGGTCTTGATACAAAATCAGTCGAACCGGGAACTAATACTCCACCATTAGTTGCTGCATCAAAACAACCACCAACATTTACATACGCAGTTACTACATTGGTTACTGACGCAGCTGACCAAGATGGTGTAATACTTTTTACTTGTTCACCAGAAAATATAACTAATCTACCACTAATTTGCTGTATAGTTGTTGGATTGACTCCAGTTCCAGAACTAACACCGAGACTAGAAAAAGATGAGTTTTTTAATTTGTAATATCCATTACCTAAACTTGTAGTCTGCCAACGACCATTAAGGGCACCAATATAACTATTAGCAATCTGCACATAACCATCATCTTGATAATATGCCAAAGTATTTGGACTAATATAAATTTTAATCTCACCATTATCATCACTTACGTTTACTACAAACTCCTTAGAAGTAACTTCTTGTGAAGTCCAAGTTGCATTCCCTATAGCATATGCATCCGCAGAAGCCATAACTCGAACTTCATCAAACTGAGAAACATTTGGGATGGTTAACTTTCTATCAGCAAAAGACTGCCCATTGTTGGCATCGTTGCCATTTTCAAGATCAACATAATAGATAGCCATTTAAATTATATACTTTTTTTATTATTTATGGAGTGTATTTAATCCAAATATCACCCACAGCACCATCGTTTACTCCTGGATCTACTGTGGATGTAGTAATTTCATATGCATTGGGGCCCTGAATACCTTGGATACCTTGACCACCATAGTCGGTATTTTGACCACTAATACCTTGAGGACCTAATTCACCTCGTGTACCAGTATGACCCTGAAAACCTCTGTCACCATCGAAACCTTGAGAACCTTGACCAAAACTTTCCCCACTTTCACCTGTATGACCTTGAAAACCCGTTAAACCTCGAATACCTTGTTGGCCAAGAGATGTCAAGGCACCATCAATACCCTGTACTCCACTAGGAATAAAGTTTATAAAGACCTCATCATTAAGAGTAAATGGATTTGAATCACTTGATGTATGGAAAGGAGACCCATCAACAGTCATGGGTGTATAACCATTGAAGGTGGAGTTGGATGAACTAACCAATTGTACCATAATCTGAGCACTATAATCAGTTTTAGTAATAGTGATAATACCCCTATTTCCAGTAGATCCACTTTTATCCCATGATTGTAAGTAATTATTAATATATGCACCGTTGTGATATCTACTAATCCAAATCTTTTTAAGATCATCTAGGCTACCACTACCAGTGTCAAATTCAATCTGCATATAAGCGTTTGAGGCAGCCTGAGGAGTTGGATTGGTTGCGGTATTTTCACCTTTGTACACGAATAGCAGACCAGTATTGCCAGTAATACCTCGTGTGCCTTGAACACCCTGGCCACCAGGTTCACCTTGGTCTCCAGCACCGATAATAGCGCCACTTACTCCTTGAGGTCCTTGGTCACCCTCAATTCCAGTTGCACCGGTAGCACCACCAAAACCTTGACCACCATAATTAGTATTTGAACCATCAACTCCTTGATAACCTTGAAGACCTCTAGGTCCTTGAATACCTTGTTCACCTTGTATACCTTGGTCACCTCTAGCGATATTACCACCACTTATACCTTGTTCACCGATAGATCCCTGATATCCAATAATTCCCTGAATACCTTGAATACCTTGATCACCCTTAGATACTGTTTGCCCTGTTATACCTCTGTCACCCAGTATACCTTTAGTACCTTGATCACCCTGATAACCCTGAAAACCTCTAGCAACTTCAGAACCATCAATACCTTGAGGTCCTTGAGGTCCTTGGTTACCATCAATACCTTGAGGACCAATTAATCCTTGAATACCCTGAAAAGCATAAGCACCACTTTCGCCTTGAAAACCTCTATTGCCTCTTATTCCCTGATATCCAGCATTTCCTTGAGCACCTTTAGTAACGTTAGCACCACTGACTCCTTGAGTTCCTTGGTCACCCTGCAACCCCTGAAAACCTTGAATACCTTGGTCACCCTGAAAACCTTTAGATACATCACCACCACTTATACCCTGTAGACCAATTACACCTTGAATACCTTGAATACCTTGAGGACCTTGAATACCTTGACCAATTTGAGCACCATCAGTACCTTGAATACCTTGAGGACCTAATTCACCTCGTGTACCTTGAGATCCACTGGCACCCTGACTACCTTTTCCAACTTCATAACCTTGAATACCTTGTTGACCTTGAACACCTTGAACACCTTGAGGACCTTGAGAACCTTGAGAACCTTTGGCAACGTCACTACCACTTATACCCTGTAGACCGATTCCACCTTGCGTACCTTGTTCACCTCGTGTGCCTTGAGAACCTTGACTTCCCTGACTAACATCTTCACCAGATACACCTCTAGGACCATAACCACCCTGAAGACCTTGAGGACCTTGGGGACCGGCAAAACCTTGTCCTACTTCATATCCAGATATTCCTTGAGGTCCTTGAGGTCCTGTAAATCCAGAAGGACCGCGGTCTCCCGTTGAACCTTTTATACCTTGAGCAACATTAGCACCAGATACACCCTGAAATCCTTGAGGACCAAGCGGACCTTGAGGTCCTTGAGTACCCTGACTCCCCTGTCCAACTTGAGAACCACTTATACCCTGTTCACCAATTTCACCTTGTATACCTTGTATACCTTGAGTTCCTTGGTCACCCTGTAAACCTTTATCTACATCTTCACCACTTATACCTTGTTCACCAATTTCACCTTGTATACCTTGAGATCCTTGAGTACCCTGACTTCCTTTACCTACTTCAGATCCATCTTCACCTTGTTCACCTCGTTCACCTTGAATACCTTGAAAACCTTGAGTTCCTTGGTCACCCTGTAAACCTTTATCTACATCTTCACCACTTATACCTTGTTCACCAATTTCACCTTGTATACCTTGAGTACCTTGTTCACCTCTATATCCTTGAGCAGCGAGATCACTAGCAGAAATTCCTTGGTCACCTTGAAGTCCCTGTTCACCTTGAAAACCTTGAGTTCCTTGGTCACCCTGCAACCCCTGATAACCCCTTATACCTTGAGGACCAGTGTCTGGTCCTTGAACACCTTGAGGACCAGGATCTGGTTTTCTTTTCCAGTAAGTACCATTCCATACCCAGGTTCTACCACCCAAAACGGAATGTTCATCACCTATCTGTAGTGTTGGGTCATTTGGACCTCCTGGAAATTCTATTGGCATTTTATTTTTTATCCTTAAAGATTATTTATCTGAATACAAAAAAATTATTACGGTATTTTAAACCATAAAGCACCAGGATCAACTGTAGTGGGATCTGGATCATATGTAGAAACAAAAACATTACGTGTTGAAGATCCCAAAACACCTTGAACTCCTTGAAATCCTTGGTTTGCAGCAATACCTTGTCCACCTTGATAACCTTGATAACCTTGATAACCCTGAGCACCTCGATGACCTTGAATACCTTGAGATCCAAGGGATCCTTGAGTACTTACAGTACCGACAGATCCCTGATAACCCCTTTGACCTTGAAAACCTTGATAACCTTGACCACCAGGATTTGTTGAATATCCAGATGGACCTCGATCTCCATGAAAAAATAATTCTACATATACTTCATCATTAATAGAAGGGAAGTCCATTCCACTTGAGGATCCATACCAATATCTAGCATTGAAGGCAGTATTATCACCCTGTTGATTAAGAATAAGTAAATATGAATCATCTCCAGCATCATATACCGGTGCCCTATAAACCATGAATTGATGCGACCCCTCGTGGTCAGATTCTAACGTATTACTATAATCAGCGAAGGAAAGCTTCATGTGCAAAGCTTTGGTATATGCATAAAAGGTAGCAGTAGGAGAACCTACTAGGTCAAATATTTTACCAATATCTTTCCCATTACGATCAAATCTAGAAAATTTAAGTTGCCATACTCTATACATATCACCCACAGTATATTCGGTATATAATCCCATCTCTCCAGAGAGTGGAGATCTCTTTGTATTATTAGTCCAAGAAAGATGTTCTTTATGTATGAACTTATAAGTACCTCCAGAAATACCATTTCTACCAGTATCACCTATCGGTCCTTGTACTCCTTGCTGTCCAGGATTGTTAGCATACCCATCATTTCCTCTATCACCTCTATCACCTTTTCCCCCTGCAAAACCTTGAGTACCTTGAATACCACGGGGACCCTGCAGCGTAGCAGTACCAGACCCACCTCGGACTCCTCGACTTAAAGTTGAACCTTGAATACCTTGTGTACCTTGTTCACCCGGAAAACCATCTTCATCAGCACCACCAGCAGGACCAAGATAACCTTTAGGACCGGTTATCCCTTGAGAAGCTTGACGACCTTGAACACCTTGGTCACCATCTTCATCAGCACTACCACCGAATCCTTGAACACCTTGATCACCCTGATAACCCTGAAAACCTTGATAACCTTGATAACCTATGTTTTGTGCAGGTCCTGGAGCACCGGAAGAACCAGATTTTCCTAATTTTCCTAAAGTACCTTGTTCACCCGTAAAACCTTGAGTACCTTGAGAATCTACATTACCATAAGGACCAATATTACCTTGAAAACCTTGACGACCTTGTTCACCTTCAGGACCTTGGTCACCATCTTCATCAGCACCACCAGGATAACCATCTATACCACGTTTACCCTTAAGACCATACTTACCTTGAATAGCTTGTACACCTTTATCACCTGGCTCATTAACTGTCCCCAAAGGCCCCTGAATACCTTGGTTACCTTGAATAGACTGATTCCCTAGAACTCCTTGAGTACCTTGATCAGTAAAAAGACCATCTAAACCAGTATCACCTAACGGACCTTCTCCACCTTGACGACCCTGAAATCCTTGTGTTCCTTGATCACCAACTACATTAAATCCACCAGCAAGACCTCTTCGTCCACTGTAACTTCTATTACCCTGAAAACCTTGGATACCTTGATCACCACCGGCCGATGCAGTTCCTGTAGTACCTTGTTCACCCGTAAAACCCAATGAACCTTGAATACCTTGATCGGCATCTATACCCTGAGATCCAACATCATTTGCAGTTCCTGCAGGTCCTTGAGGTCCACCTTCACCTTGAAAACCTTGAGTACCTTGAATGCCAATATCTCCCCGTTGTATTGAATTTCCCTGTATCCCTTGATTAAGTTCATAACCAGCAAGTCCTTGATGACCTTCAGGACCTTGGTTACCTTCAGGACCTAAGTCATATCCCACCCCAGTATAACCGAGATGTCCTACAGGTCCAGGATCAGAAATATTACCTTGAATACCTTGAGAACCTAGTTGTAATGCTTCTCCTTGATCACCAAGAGGACCTTGAAAACCTTGAAGACCTTGTTCAGAATCGGGACCTTGAGAACCTTTATCACCTAATTCAGTTGCTTGTCCCTGAACACCTTGAAAACCTTGTTCACCTCTATGACCCTGAAATCCTTGAGTTCCTTGATCACCTTGTGTACTAAAGGTCCCAAGTTCTCCTACAGGTCCAGGAGAACCACTAGTACCTTGAGGTCCATCTTCACCTTGAACACCAATATCACCTAATTCAGATGCTTGTCCCTGAATACCTTGAGGACCTTGAATACCTTGAATACCTTGAAAACCTTGATAACCTTGATTACCTTGAGTAATTAATTCAGGTGGAGCATTAGGTCCTGGTTTACCTGTAATACCTTGAAGACCTTGCTCAGAATCAGGACCTTGAATACCTGTAATACCTTGGTCACCAGTTGCCCCAACCTCACCACCAGAAAATCCCTGAACTCCTTGAGCAGATGGTTTGGGCAGCAATCTCCAATAGTCACCTATTTCAAGTTGGTATATATTACCACTAGTGGCATCATAATATAGATGACCAGGTCCAACGCCTTCGGGAAAATCTAAAGCCATATATTTCTATTCCCCAAATTCAAGTTTAATTGGATCTACATGTTGCTTTGGTTCACGTGCTAAAATAGATTTTAAAACTTCTGGATAATACTCTCCAGCAGCATTAACAACGGGTAAATTATACGAACTAGGATCTCTTCTTGTAGAAATAACTAACCAATCTATTAACACATTGCAATCAGATTCCTTTGCCTCGATAGTAAGAATATTTCCGTCTATTGTTCCTCTCACCTGTGTCCAGTCAGAATTATTGCTAATATGACATTGAGCATTATTTGATAATGCCACAAAAGTTCCTTCGGTCATATTTGCATTTTCATCTATATTAACAGTTGCTCTACCATTAGTCAATTGAATTTTACCTCGGTATATCAAATCTGCTGTTGGTGATTCAACAGAAATATGCATCAAGTCATAATCTTCTGCTTTTGAAGGTAATGGATGAGGTATTTTAAATGCCTTTGCAGCTGCAGATACTGTATATGGTGTGTTAAGTGTATTAGTAGCAGAATTTAATTCCCATAAACTACCCGCACCACCAATAGCAGAAACCCACTGAGTAGAATCAGTGTCTTCATATCTTAAAAGCAAATCACCAGTATCACTGTTCCACCACATTGATCCTGGATCAGCATCTGCAGGTGCAGTACTAGAAATAGTAATACTTGCACCTCCACCACCACCTTTTTTACCAATGTATTTGTAAAAAGAAACTGTTGGTGGATCCGATGTAGTCACACCATTGGGTAGATCATCGTAGAATTGTAAAATACCAGCTGATGTATCTAGAACCCAGTCACCTTGGCCAAACTGGATTTGAGTGCCTGCAGAATTTTTAATCGTATAACCATAACCAGTGCTATTAGGTCCACTGGTAGGATTACCAAAGTTAAAGGGAATGGAGTTTATTAGGTCTGCAAGATAAAAACCTTTGGCTGATGTAGCCATACTACTCATCGTTCGGTCTTCAAAATATTCAAGAACGCCAGAGACTTCACCATCAATCATGGCCGGAGCATCTACTGGAATTTTATCAACTTCAGACCAAACAGAACTAGAATATACAGTAGGTCTAGATGGAACACCCTCAGCATAGAACTCTTTAGAAACACTTTTTCCTGGGGCATTACCAGTGTCAGCATACCCCAAAGCAATTTTAAAAAGCATTGTTGATTTATCATCAGTTGATGGCATACTTAAAATCCCCCGGTATTGATATTGTTAAAAATATAATGAGTACTTTTTAGATATTTATAATTCATAATTAACTAAAAGTTACACCTGTAATCTTAATATTAGACCCCGCTGGCAATCCCAGTCTAACATATACTTGTCCACTTAATGGAACTGTTCCCCAAGCTAAAGATTTTGTACTTTTATCTGAACCACCATAAAGTAGAGGTTTATCTCCATCAGCAGACAGGGTGCCAGAAGAATAGTTAGGACCCTCATTAATATTAAACCATCCAGTGGAACCTTCAATTTTCAGGTACATATCTATACCGTCTGTTACGGTAGCATTTAATGCATTTGCAGTCAATCCAGTAGCATTAATAGTAACTACACCATCCAATGCAGAGCTTGCAGTCCCAGGCGCAAATGTCACCCATCTTGTTCCTGTTAGAGATGAGTAATCTGGACCAACTAATGCATTACTACTGTAATCTGTTGAAGGATATTCATACTTTCCGTTTATCAGTTGAAGTTCTTCATTAGCGCTGAGTAATTGAGTAGAATCATATGAATCCCCATATCCAGTTGTTGGATATTGACCAGAACCAGAAGTTATTCGTGAAGTTTCATCTGATTTAGTATCAACTCTACCAGGAACAGTAAGAGTTGTAGGACTACCTGCGTCACCTTTTGAGTTAAAACCCTTTAAAGTAATATCAAAATCACCATCACTAAACTTATTATTACCAATAGTAACAGATTCATTAGTGATTGTTATTGCATCACCTTCACTATAAGTATCTGCTTCTGGTGATACATTTTTAGTACTAACCACACTACCAGTCATGGCACAAATCTTGGTAGAGTTATAAGCTTTGGTAACGGCGCCATTAACAGTGCAGCTTACATCAACATATGAGTTGTAAGTAAATGTAGGTACTCCACTAATAAATCCCTTATCTGTAGTTGCTTGAGTTGTATCGACCGACTCCCCACTAACAGAAAGATTTGCCCCAGTGTTTAGTTGATCGATAAAGAAATCAAGAGATGCATCACCAGTAATACTATGACTCATAGTATAGTTATGAGTTTCACCAGCAGTAAGATCACTGGTTGATTTAACTTTTGCTGATAATTGTTCCCAGAAGAATTCTTTACCCTGTTGACCAGCATATGGATCAGTATCTGTGGTAATCGTCAAACCACCATCACTTCCTGTGTTACCCTCAGTACCAACTCCTTCTGATAATGCAATCGAACCATCAGCTACACTATTAACTGTAAATGATAATGTACCTTGAGCACCATCATAGAAGTTAGAAACAACACTTGTTTCAGGACTTAACTGATCAGTAACGACAGAAAGAAGTTCGTGAGTACCAGATTTTATAGCAGAATAAGTACCATTAATACTCATAGTTTTAGTGGACAGTGGTGGTGGTGTTGGTGGTGCTAACTTAACCATGATCCCGTTTATTTGATCAATAGCATCATTAATTTGAGTCGATGTTGTCAGTGTTAATAGACCACCATCATAACTTAGACGACTGTTCTGACCCAAGGATGCGGTACCATCTCCACCACCTCCACCGCCTCCTCCAGAACCGGTAGAGTCACTTGCTGGTATCCAATTAGTACCATTCCACTTAAGAACCTGACCACTAGATGGTGCTGTAGTAGTTGTATCTACGTCAGTAAGATCATCTATGGAAGAAGCACCACCACCACCTCCACCACCAGAAGAAGTAAATGTTATAGACTTTGGTGTTGCTGAATTGTTTGTAGTAATAGTGATACCACTACCAGCAATAAATTCAACTTCTTCTTCACCTTCTGGTGTCAGAGTTGTTTGTCCATCAACAGACCATGGTGCAAAAGCAGAACCCAAACTAATAAATGCTTCACCTGTATTTGGATTAGATACCGAGAAACCAGAAGCACTATTGAATGTTAGTTTTGAGATCGAAGTAGCTTCACCACCTTCTGCACCGGCAGATCCATTTCTTGTCTGAACAGTGAGAGATGTTCCACCACCAGAAGGTGCGGCAACGAATTCAAGTGCAGTACCACCAGAGTTTACTGCAAGATACTGACCAGCTGTGCCCATAGATGCCGGGGTATCACTTAAACCAGTGAATGCAGTTGCACCACCACCAGATGCACTAATAGTGATTGCCTTAGTTGTAGATCCAGTATGAGTTAATGTAGTTGCAAGTTGAATATTTGTTCCTGCAATCAATTCAATCTCATCTTCACCAGATGCAACCAGAGTAGTCTGACCATCAATATACCAAGTTTTAAATGCACTACCAAAATCAACAAAAGCAGCACCACTACCTAGATCAGTGACATTGAAACCAGTATTTTTATCAAACTGAAGTTCAGTGATGCTTGTAGCAGTAACGTCTACTGTTCCACCACTACCTTGAACTTGCTTGACGGTAATACCAGTACTTGATGCAGCAATTGTACCAGGTTCCCACTTACTAGTTGTACTATCCCAAACAAGAGACTGTCCATCTGTTGGTGCAACAGTGGAGGTATCTACATCAGTTAAACTATCAATTGATGATCCTACATCTAATAGTTGTATCCAATTTCCAGAATGAGCAAAGTATCCTTTACCAGTGCCATGAACATGAGCAAACATACCATGATATGTTGATGCACTTGGTAGATCTACAATTGCACTGTATACATTAGAGTATAGTATCTTACCTGTTGATGTAATATCTTGTGAGGTTGTTGCCCCAAGAGTTAAAACATCATCTAATGTTTGTGTCTCTGTATATGTTGTTAAGTAAGAACTAAGGTCTGGTGGTGTATATGTAAAAGCACCGGTAGAATTGTCATAAGACAAAGAACCAGAACCAGATGCTGCTGATGGTGTCCCAACAGAAATATCTGATAACTCCAATCCATTAATTGTTACTGATCCAGTACTAGCAGATACAGTAATACCAGTACCACCGGTAAGTGTGGTAACAATATTCGTTAGATTAGAACCATCACCATTAGTAAGAAGGAGTGTACCAGTTGAACTTGGAAGTGTTACTGTTGCATTGCCACTATACGCAGAATGAGCTGCTGATTGAATTCTAGTGTAATGTGCATTACTAGATTCACAATAGAAATCAATTGCAGCAACATTACCAGTACTCGTTCTAATATCAATTTTACCATCAGAAAGAGTTATACCACTTGCACTACCATCACCACCAACGATTATAGAATTGGTAGTTGTATTTCCATTAGTTCTACCTGTTACACTATCGAGAGTGTCTGTCTCTGTGTATGATGTTAAGTAAGAACTAAGATCTGGTGGAGTATATGTGAAAGCACCGGTAGAATTATCATAGGTCAGTGCAGCAGTACCAGCAGCATTACTAGTGACACTTAAATCTGCAAGGTCAATGTAGGAACTAAGGTCTGGTGGTGTATAAGTAAAGGCACCTGTAGAATTATTGTAAGATAATGAAGCAGTACCAGCAGCATTACTAGTGACACTTAAATCTGTAAGGTCGATATAAGAACTAAGGTCTGGTGGTGTATATGTGAAAGCACCGGTAGAATTATCATAGGTCAGTGCAGCAGTGCCAACAGCATTACTAGTGACAGAAAGATCTGTAAGATCAATGTAAGAACTAAGGTCTGGTGGTGTATAAGTAAAAGCACCGGTAGAATTATCATAGGTCAGTGCAGCAGTACCAGCAGCATTACTTGTAACAGAAAGATCTGTAAGGTCGATATAAGAACTAAGGTCTGGTGGAGTATATGTGAAAGCACCAGTAGAATTATTGTAAGATAATGAAGCAGTACCAGCAGCATTACTTGTAACAGAAAGATCTGTAAGGTCGATATAAGAACTAAGGTCTGGTGGTGTATAAGTAAAGGCACCTGTAGAATTGTCATAAGACAATGAAGCAGTGCCAGCAGCATTACTAGTGACACTTAAATCTGTAAGGTCAATGTATGAACTAAGGTCTGGTGGTGTATATGTAAAAGCACCGGTAGAATTGTCATAAGACAATGAAGCAGTACCAGCAGCATTACTTGTAACACTTAAATCTGCAAGGTCAATATATGCTGTATTATCTGAAGATCCGTCTGCTTTCAAAAACTGAGAAGAAGTACCACTAGTTTTAGTAAATGAAGATGCTTGTATACTTCCTGTAGTATTGGCACTGAAAGTACTTGATAACGAAGCACTTAGATTTACTGCAGATGACCCATCAAAACCCACAGCAACTGCGGTTACGTCACCAGTTATACTGAAATTTCTAGAACTTTGTAACGTTACAGCTTCATCAGCAATACCAACAAGATTGCCTGTTACATTACCTGTTACATCGCCTATTACATTACCAGTAAGAGGTCCAGTAAAACTACCAGCAGTTACATTTCCAGTAACATTAAGGCTACCAAGAGTTCCAACAGAAGTTAGAGAAGAAGTAATAACTGAAGATCCAAGTATCGTTGCTGATAAAATATCAACACCATTAATCTTATAAGTTTTTCCATTTTTAATATCTAAATTCTCGGAAGATGTCCAAGAATCTGTAGAATCTATCCATTCAAATGTCTTATTACCATCACCAGATTCAATTGTAATACCACCACCACTGGCAGCAGCATCATCAGCAGCACCAGAACCTAAAACGAGGTTTTTATCATCCACTGTGATAGTGGTTGAGTTAACCGTGGTCGTTGTACCATCAATCTGCAAGTCACCGGCAATAACAACCTTACCTGTATTATCACCTACCCCTGCAGGGTCAAGTGTCATTGTTGCAGGACCAGAAATAGTATTAGAAGTAATTCTAATGGCAGAACCTACTGCCCCAGTACCAAATTCCGATGCTTGTATACTTCCTGTAGTATTGGCACTGAAAGTACTTGAAAGTGTTACTGCAAGATCTACATCAGATGACCCATCAAAACTTATGGCAGATGCAGTAGCAACATCACCACTTACAGAAAAATCTCTAGAAGTTTGTAAAGTAGTTGCAGTATCTGAATTACCAGTAACATTACCAGTTACACCACCTGTTAGATCACCAGATAATGTATTAGCAGTTAGTGTTGTAACATCAATAGTACCAATTGCAGCAGTTGTTGCCTGCAGTGTAGTAATAGAACCAATACCTGAAATATCAGTATTAATAGATGTCAGATAATTAATCGTTCCATTGGTAGTATCCAATGTCGGAAACGTACCTACACCAGTAATACTAATATGAGTAGCATCAATATTACTAGTAAATGTTGATACACCTGTTACCTTTAAATCATCAGTCTCTGTAATTCCAACAATATCAATACCATTAGAATCAATTGTTGCTTTTGTAACTGTATTATGTTTTAACAGTAAATTACCAGAACCTCTAGTATCAAGAGTAATTTGATTAGAAGCACCACTTTTTCCTAGGATATTAATGCTACCATTAGTGCTATTTGGTAGTGAAATTTCTGGAAATCCTGAAGTATTACCACCACCACGAATTGTTAATGAAGTTCCATTACTATGAAGATTTGGTGTTCTAATAGTTCCACTAACATCCAGATCAGTACTAGCACCAGATAGTTTTACATCTCCATTAAATGTAGTGATACCACTAACATTAAGATGATCTAGTTCAGTATTACCATTTACATCTAAAGCAGCAGTTGGGTTTGCCTGTCTTATTCCTATCTTACCGTCGAAAGTTGCGGATAGAACGGTTGCTCCAAGACCAACTTCTAGTCCGCGCTTTACTCTAAAGTTCTGCTGTGCCAAGGTTCACTATCCCCTATGGTTCTCTATACTATATTTATCAAATTGCAATCGCAGTAAATGTAATCCTATAAGTGGTTACATTGGGAGTTGTAGCAGTTATCAAAAGTTCAGCATTTGGCCCATTCATAATCATTTCATAAGATGCAAGAGGAACATTATTGAAGACAGTACCATATTCGGTCGTCATCACTACACCAGCACCATCATGTATAGCAAGAATCTTAGTAAGATGCATTTGAGCACCATCAACTGCTTGAATTAGATATTCAACAGATCTGAATGCATTACCATCTAAAATATGCCCAACAACTTGAGAAGTACCAGTTGTAATAAACTCAATAGAACCTATACTGCTATAATCAGTATTGAAAACTGGTGATCCAATAGAACTAGATACTACTGTGTTTGCAAATGTAGATACACCAGTAACTTGCAAATGAGTAGCAGTTACAATACCAACCTCAATATCTGGTGTTCCAGTAAGTCCATCGGCAACACCAGCGAAATGAATCGCATTAGCCGTCATGGTAGTTACTGGTCGTCCAAGAGAATCATAAAGATTTGTATTGTAAAGTTGAGACGTATCATTTACACTAGCACCAGGTTTAAGAACATAACCAGTGCCATCAATCGTTAATATAGTACCAGCAAAACCAACATTAGAAGTTACCTGGCCAGCAGTTACAATACCAACGTGAATGTCTGGTTCTCCAGTAAGTCCATCGGCAACACCAGCGAAATGAATCGCATTAGCCGTCATGGTAGTTACTGGTCGTCCAAGAGAATCATAGAGATTCGTGTTATACAGTTGAGACGTATCATTTACACTAGCACCAGGTTTAAGAACATAACCAGTGCCATCAATCGTTAATGTAGTACCAGCAAAACCAGCATTAGAAGTTACTATACCAGATACAGAAATATTGTCGGTTAAACCAACAGTTATTGTCTGTCCAGAGACAGAGGTTTCAATTTCTAGTGGAGTACCAGCAATTGTTAATGATTGAGAGTCAAGATCAACTGCACCAGTATTAGTGCCATCAGAAATGTCAAGATCCTGTGCGGTTACTTGAGCATCAACATAAGTCCTAATTGCCTTAGCAGAAGCAAGAGTATCATCAGATGCTGAGACAGATGCTAAATCAGTATCAATAGATGTGATTGCAGTGCCACTTGTAAATGTCAGATTATCAATGGTTGCACTGGTAGCATCGATGGTTGCAATAGTAGCAGTGCCACTTACATCTAAATCACCAACTATATTTAAAGTACTACCATTGAAAGTTAGATTTGCACTGTCTTCAATTTCACCACCAGTACCTGCAAGTACAACACGACCAGAAGTTAAATCTTCTATCTTAAATGTATCTGCTTGACCACCACCATTAATATCTACAAGACCAGTAAATATTATCTGCTGAGAATTATTTGCTCTAAATGCTTCATTATTTTCAGTATAGAAAATAATAGTTCCATCAGTACCAGTATCTGCAATAGAGATTGATGTATCACCTCTCTGAATAGCATCAATATTAACAACAGATGCATTCAGTGTACCATTAACATCAAGGTTACCCTGAACAATTGTCTTACTAGATCCAGAAGGATCAATTGTAATATCACCAGACAGTGAAGATAGTTGATTAGATGCTAACTGAAGACCACCTACTGTTATTGATGTTGGTGTTAAAGTTGATGTATCAGTACCATCAGTAACATCAATGGTACCAGTAACATCAAGACTGTAAGATGTAGCAGCAAAACTTACATTACCAGTCTCTTGATCAATAAACAGTGAATCACCGACTCTAAAGTCACCACTTTGGTCAATACTTACATAAGAAACTGTTCCACTGTTCAGTTCAACAACTTCATTTGCTTGAATGGTAAGAGTCGTATCATTACTGAAGTCTTTACCAGATCCAACATGGTTAAAATTAGTAGCAAACATTCTAAGTTTGACACCATTACCATCAGCAACAACACCCTGAGTACCATACTCAACAGCACAACCAACAGAACGCATCTCTGCACCAAACATGGTGTAGTCTGCTAGAAGAATTGAATCTGCAACACCAGTCTGAGTTGTTCCGTCTGCTTGGAAGAATCTTATATCTTGAGTGGTACCAGTACCAACTGATGTAAATGTTCCTGTACCCAATCCAGAGATAGTGGCATAATCACTGGAGTAAGTTACAATCTGACCTGTTGCAATACCAACGCCACCACCATTGAAGAGTTTGACAATATCATTGGCAGATGGTGTTACGTTTGGATTACTAAACCTCAATTTTGTGTTTGCATTTCCACCAATACCAGTTGTACCAGCAACACCACAGATTGCCTGAGATGCAAAATAATGGAAACAATTTAGATATTCAGCACGAGCACCATTCGTAAGAATCACACCTTTCTGGTTTGGTGTAAAGAAGGTTACCTCATTAAAGAGCATACCAGCTTCAATTGAACTAGATGTAATTACAGAACCATCAACCTTAGCACCACGACCAGCAGTGTAACTTGTTGGTGGTGAATCTGCAGTATCAAAACCATATGGGTCATCAGAAGTTACTACAGAACCTCTGTTGAGAACGGTAACTCTCTGAATGTAAGGTGATCTAGTTGCAATTGTAATACCAGATGCATATGAGAATGAATAACCAGTATCATCAGTAGAATTATAGTATGAACCCTTGATCGTAAAGTCTTCAACTGTTGAGACATCACTTAGTAAGAATATATTATTAGTCTTCGTTGCATCCGTTGGTCTAATTGTGGTTGCTCTTAGACCAGCACCCCTGATAGTTACACCAGAAGGAACCGTAAGTGGGCAAGTCTCCTCAAATATACCAGCACCAACATAAACAATATCACCACTAGTTGCAACTGTCAGTGCCTTTGCAATTGTTAGATATGGTTCATTAATATTATCACCAGAGTTTGAATCAGAACCAGTTGCAGCAACATAGTAAGTATTACCAAGTGCGTTAAGATCACCATCAAATCTAGTTGCAGAAACAATACCAGATACATCTACATTATCAAGAGAAATCGTTCCAGATATATCATGAAGATCACCATTAACATCTAAACGTTCAGAGATTGTTGCTATACCAGTAACATTAAGATGATCAAGATCAGAAGTACCATCAACTACTAGTTCACCACTAATATCAACAGAAGCATTAATGTCAACATTAGAAGTAAAAGTAGATAGTCCAACAACATTAAGTTCATCTAGGTCAGAAGTGCCATCTACAATCAGTTCACCACTGATATCAACAGAAGCATTAATGTCAACATTAGAAGTAAAAGTTGATAGTCCGGTGACATTAAGATGATCAAGATCAGAAGTACCATCAACTACTAGTTCACCACTAATATCAACAGAAGCATTAATGTCAACATTAGAGGCAAAGGTAGAAAGACCAACAACATTAAGATGATCAAGATCAGAAGTACCATCAACTACCAGTTCACCACTGATATCTACGTCAGAATTGATATCAACTGCAGAAGCAAATGTAGAGACACCTACGACATTAAGTTTTTCTGAGACATTAACGGTATCAAGTTCGGTATACCCATCAACATCTAAGTCACCACTTAAATCAATATCACCATTAACTACAAGTGTGCCATCAATAGTAGTACCATCAAGTGTAGTGGTTCCATCAACATTTAGACCATCAAGTTCAGTATCTCCATCAACATCTAGATTGGTACTAATGTTGACTGAGGCATTGATATCTAAATCAGAACCAAAGGTTGATACACCTACGACATTAAGTTTCTCAGATACATTGACTGTATCTAACTCAGTGTAACCATCAACATCTAAATTAGTACTGATATTAACTGAAGCATTAATATCAACATCAGAACCAAAGGTTGATACACCTACGACATTAAGTTTCTCAGATACATTGACTGTATCTAACTCAGTGTAACCATCAACATCTAGGTCAGCATTAATGTCAACATTAGAGGCAAAGGTAGAAAGACCAACAACATTAAGATGATCAAGATCAGAAGTACCATCAACTACTAGTTCACCACTAATATCCACATTGGCATTAATGTCCACATCAGATTCAAATGTAGATACACCTACGACATTAAGTTTCTCAGAAACGTTTACAGTGTCAAGTTCAGTGTAACCATCAACATCCAGATCACCAACAACATCTAGATTGGTACTAATGTTAACTGAGGCATTGATATCTAAGTCAGAACCAAATGTAGAGACACCTACAACATTGAGTTTCTCAGATACATTAACGGTATCAAGTTCGGTATACCCATCAACATCTAGATTGGTACTAATGTTAACTGAGGCATTAATATCAACATCAGAACCAAAGGTTGATACACCAACGACATTGAGTTTTTCTGAGACATTGACTGTATCCAACTCAGTGTAACCATCAACATCTAGATCACCAACAACATCTAGATCACCACTAATATCAACTGACGCATTAATGTCTACATCAGAACCAAAGGTTGATACACCAACGACATTAAGTTTCTCCGAAACATTTACAGTGTCAAGTTCAGTGTAACCATCGACATCTAGATCACCACTAATATCAACTGACGCATTAATGTCTACATCAGAACCAAATGTAGAGACACCTACGACATTAAGTTTTTCTGAGACATTAACTGTATCTAACTCCGTATACCCATCAATATCTAAGTCACCAATAACATCTAGATTGGTACTAATGTTAACTGAGGCATTAATATCAACATCAGAACCAAAGGTTGATACACCAACGACATTTAGTTTCTCAGATACATTGACTGTATCCAACTCAGTGTAACCATCAACATCAATGTCTCCACTTAAATCAATATCACCATTAACTACAAGTGTGCCATCAATAGTAGTACCATCAAGTGTAGTAGTTCCATCAACATTCAGACCATCAAGTTCTGTAGTACCGTCAACATCTAGGTCAGCATTAATATCTACGTTAGAACCAAGTGTAGTTAGACCAACTACATTCAGTGTCTCTGAAATGTTAGTCGTATCAAGTTCAGTGTAACCATCAACATCCAGATCACCATTTACGTCAAGTGTAGTTCCAATAGTAGTGACACCAGACAGTGCAGCATTTGCTACAGTCAATAGATCACTTCTCAGAACCTCAGTATTGGCAATCTTTAAGGTTTTACCAGTTGCAAGATTGATATGTTCAGAAGCACCAAAATTATCACCAGTTGCTTCAAATTGAAAAGTCTTATTACCATCGCCAGACTGAACTGTGAAACCACCACCATCTGCTGCAGCATCATTAACAGCACCATCAGCAAGCATGATATTAAGATCATCAACACTTAAAGTAGTACTATTAATAATAGTCTGGGTGCCATCTACTTGAAGATCACCAGCAATAATAACCAAACCAGTGTTATCACCAATACCAGCAGGATCAATGGTAATCGTAGAAGGACCAGTAATAGAATCAGAGTTAACTCTGATTGCAGAACCTTCCGCACCGGTTTGGAATGAAGTTGCTGTTACAACACCGACAACTAAAACATTTTCGGAGACATTAACATTATCTAATTCAGTATGCCCATCGACATCCAAGTCACCAATAACATCCAGATTAGTACTAATGTTAACTGAGGCATTAATGTCTAGATCAGAACCAAATGTAGAAACACCAACGACATTTAGTTTCTCAGATACATTAACGGTATCTAACTCAGTGTAACCATCAACATCTAAGTCACCAACAACATCTAAATTAGTACTAATATCAACTGACGCATTAATGTCTACATCAGAACCAAATGTAGAGACACCTACAACATTGAGTTCATCTATATCTGTTGTTCCATCAACCGTTAGATCACTACTAATATCAACTGACGCATTAATGTCTACATTGGATTCAAATGTAGAGACACCAACAACATTAAGTTTCTCAGAAACGTTTACAGTGTCAAGTTCAGTGTAACCATCTACATCTAGATCACCAATAAGATCTAGATTAGTACTAATGTTAACTGAGGCATTAATATCCACATCAGATTCAAATGTAGATACACCTACAACATTAAGTTTCTCAGATACATTAACGGTATCTAACTCCGTATACCCATCAACATCCAGATTACCACTAATATCCACATTGGCATTAATGTCTAGATCAGAACCAAATGTAGAAACACCAACGACATTAAGTTTCTCAGATACATTAACGGTATCAAGTTCAGTGTAACCATCAACATCCAGATCAGCACTAATATCTACATTAGCATTAATGTCCACATCAGATTCAAATGTAGATACACCTACAACATTAAGTTTCTCAGATACATTAACGGTATCAAGTTCGGTATACCCATCAACATCTAAGTCACCACTAATATCCACATTGGCATTGATATCTAAATCAGAACCAAAGGTTGATACACCAACGACATTTAGTTTCTCAGATACATTAACGGTATCAAGTTCAGTGTAACCATCAACATCTAAGTCACCATTAGCATCAATATTTCCAGTGAATGTTGATACACCAGTAACAATCAAAGTAGAGTCAATATTTACATTCGAATCAAAGTCAACATCAGAATTAAAAGTAGATAAACCTACAACAATTAACCTATCATCTACAGTAACTGTACCCTCAAACGAATCAATAATTAAATTACCAGTGGTAGTATCAATTTCATTATCACCAGTTATTCCAATTTGTACATTATCAATATATGCACCGTTGTTAATATCAACAGTATTTGTAAATGTAGAGAATCCAGTTACAGAGAAATTAGATCCAACACCAACAGATGAGAATGTAATTGCAGCACCTGGGGCAGGTACACCTTTAACACCAATATATCTTGCACCAGAAATGTATATACTTTTACCACTAAAGTTAATACCATTAGGAAGGTTCGTACCAATAAAGTGAAGTAAACCAGACTGATAATCAAAGAACCACTCATCGTTATTACCAGAACCAGCAGCAAATAACTGAGTTCCATTAGAGGCAGCATTAGCAGCATCACCAGAGGTATGAACATATACTTTGACCTGGTAGGTATCACCAATTTCTGGTGGTATCCAATCAATAGAATTTGTTTTCCAAGTTCTATTTGGTGAAGCAGTAATATCAATTACTGATTCTACTGGTGATGTTGATGGGTATACTTGTACCGCCTCAAGAGAAGAAGAAGGTATAACTGATGGTATAACATCAGATTGTGCCCAAATCAGATCACCTCGCAAAAACAAAGGTGATGGTATTGATTCGTTTGTAGCATTTTTAATCGAATTGACATCAGTCTTCGATTTACCATAACCTAATTTTTTCCAAAGGTAATCAACCTTTCTAGAATCTATAATAGACATCAGTTTGCCTCCCCTACACTAAGATTTGTTATTGATTGTCCCGAAGTTAATGCGATTCTCACTAAAACCACATTTCCTGTAGCATTACTCATGTTCTCACTACCGAGTGTCATTGTATACCCACCACTTAGTGCCGTAGATGGTAATATTCGATCCCCACTATTTGATGCACAACCATCACTGCTATTACCACCCGTTCCAGATCCAGGTATACCAGATCCAGCATAAGGTGTATCTGCTCTCAACCAACCATTGAGACCAGAAGTTGTGTCTATTTGTGTTCCTGGTGCTGCAATCCAAACTCCTGCAACACCACTAGTGCTAGTGATATTGATGTCAAAGTTTGCAACAACCTGCCTTCTGAATGCAAATGTAAAGTACTGAGTTCCAGTATCACCACTTCTATCAGGTCCAACTGGTAAGAAACCAGTAGAATAATCAACAACATTATGCTCAAGAACACCCAATCTAATAGTTGCTTCTTTGGTTCCGGCAACACCTGGGTCACCTGATTCAGTGTATGGTGAATTGGTGTAGAAATTAGTAGAACTAGTATACGATGGATTGTCAGTAGTATCTGAACTAAAGTCAAATATTCTTACACCATCATCGGTATAAACACCGTTACCTAATGAGTCTGTAACTGCAATTAAAATTTCACTAATACCACTTTGTTCTGTAGTATGTACTTGAACCTTTGTACTATTTGTTGCATATAATCCTGTACCTGTAGGATTCTTGGCACGTATTTTAATGTCTTGCACTGATCTTATACTATTAGAAGTGATTGGTATTAACAAAGAACCAAATGTATAAGGTGAACCGACTCCAGTATCTGCAAGAGGAACATTATAAGTAGAATCTATAAAAGTCGTTGCCCCATCAACTTGTGCATAAGTATAATTATTAGTACTTATAATACTACCAGAGGTTGATTCATAATTACTACCTGCATCAATATTAACAGGTGTTGTTGTATTTTGATATGTCTGTCCAGTAAAGTTTGTTACTGTTGCTCCAGTCATAGTTAGTGTTGGACCACCACTATCATAATATGGAATACCCGATATATACCTCTTCGTACCACCAGAACTTTCACTCAAAGTCCCTGCTGATGTAGTAGGTGTAGTATTTAGATCATCTTTCACAAAGGTTGTTATACCAGCAGTTCCTAAAGTAGAATGTGCCAGACCATAATCATTAACACCATCAGATATTTCTGATAATGGTTTAGAAACTCTTGCAGTGAAGACCTGATAAAATCTTGAAGGATATGTAGATGCAGATATTTTATCGTGTGCATCACCTTCTCCAGAAATTTCAAGATCATCAAATATACCAGATTCACTCGTTGCAGTTGTAAATGCCTTGCTACCAGTATCGACACCATTCAATTTAGCAGAAAGAGTGCCAGTATGAGAACCATTTATATTAGAGATATAATTAGTTCTAATTGGTGTAGTTGTTACATATCTAATCACACTAGAACCAGTTTCAATACCAACACCAGACTCATTTCTTGTAGCACCAGCACAAAGATATGGTGAACTACCTTGAGAAGATGTATTCATTGATAGATTAACAGAAGTAATTGCTGTTGGGGCTGCAGGTACATCATGCAATTCCATGGTTACTATAGAGGTTCTACCATTCTGAACAAGAGTTCCTGGTGTTCCATTTGCTGTTAATGTTACAGTTTTATTACCCGCAGAACCTTGGAATGAATGATCAATTGTTGCTGATGTTCCACCGGCAGAAACATTATCAGGTATCACATCATTAGAAGTGCCATCACCCCAAGCATATACATAATCTTCACCATTATGAGAAGTATTGGTGAAATTACCAACAGATCTATCTTCACCAAATAAATCTACACCAGAGTATAGATCCTGTGAATTATCACCAGTTCTATCACTAATAACAGTAGCAACACCAGCAAAGATTGATCTTACTTCTGGTTCTACTGAAATTGTAACATTAGTAGCAACAAATGGTGATGATGTATGACTAGTGAATAATGTTAGATCGGCATTAAATGTTGATGTCACTCCACTTATTTGCTGTGAAGCATTTAATGCAAATGTATGTGAAATATCTACATCATTATCACCAGCAGAATTACTTCCAACATTTATATCATTTGTAGTTCCATCACCCCATGTCCAGGTATAAGTGTTTCCAAAGGTTGCAAAACTACCAACAGTGTCTTCAGTGGTATTTGTAAATACTACTGGAAAACCACTAGCAGAAAGACTATTAATACCAACTAAAGTAGTTGTATCAAAAGATGGAGTATGCTCAGAATAAACCTTAAATGTTTGCGTATCTGTTGAAGGAATAACAGCAGGGTCAGCAGCAGGATGACTATTAAGTGTGGTTACTACAGAATAAACAGTATCAGTTTCTGTAGCATTAGTAAATGTATGCGAGGTTCTACCACCACCTACACCACCAGGAACAGCATTTGAAGAAATTTGGTCAGATGATCCATCACCATAATTCACCGTATAGTCAACAGCAAAACCAGATACATTAGTCGTATCATTCTCAAAATGAACTATATCACCATCATCCCATAGATTTAGTGCAGAACCACCACTAGATGCTGCAAAGAAATCAAAATCAACAACTGGATCTGGAGTGTAGATAGTAATATAATCACTCTTAAGAAGAGTCTGACTGTGACCTGCACCAACACCAGTATTATTTCTTGCTGTTACTGTTATTGGTAATATCGCACCATTTGGTTGTGTGTAAGTATGAGCAATTGTAGAGGCAGACTGATCTAAACTCTGAGTACCATCACCCCAAGTAACGTCATATCTATTTGCATTACCAGAGTGTGTAATATTAAGAGAAACATTTAATGGTGATCCACCAACCTCAGGTGTAGAAACAAAGTCAACTTCAGTAACAGCAGTATTTCTAACAATATTAAATGCTAATTCATTTAACTCATCAATACTATCTACAATCTTTGTATTACCATTGAATGTATTGATTGCTGCACCTCCAATATAATCACCATCAGTAGGTGCATCGACAGGTGTATATTGACCACCAAGTGTTAGAGCACCACCTTCACCATAGAATGAAGTTGCAGTGACAACACCAGTTGCATTTAAGTGAGTATTCAATTGAAAATGGGTTTCACTTAACTGAGCACTATTAGTACCATCGTTATAAAAATATAAAATATCTTCATCTGTTCCGGGACCAGTTTCTGGAACAATGTAAGTATCCTGATCAACGTCTTTTACACCACCAAGAGATCCCCAAGCATTACCTGGTCCAAATCCTTCAAATGTAGAGTATTCACTATTATATCTAATCTGACCAGTTACTGCAGTACCTACTGAATCTCTTTCAACAACATTACCGACAGGAATCTGAATAGAATTAGTACTGTCAAAGATTACCCTTTCAAAGAAAGTTGATACTCCAGTTACATGAAGTCGATCATTGATATCAACTCTTCCAGCATTAGTATCTAAAGTTAGAACTTCAGTAGTGGTTATACTATCATCAGTGATAGTCATTGTGTTTCCACCACCAACAACAGTGAAGGCATTTGCAACCGTCATGCCTGTTGTTGCTGCAAAAGAAACATTGCCAGTTTCTTGATCTACAAAGAATGTCTCACCAACTCTAAAGTCACCTTTTTGGTCGATACTCACATAAGAAATCTGACCATCATTTATTTCACTAATTTCATTATCCTGAACTACTAGTGTATCATCATTACTAAAGTCCTTACCAGAACCAATATGGTTAAAGTTTGCGGCAAATAATCTTAATTGTACACCATTACCATCAGCAACAACACCTTTATTTCCATATTCAAATGCACAAGATACCGATCTAATCTCGGCTCCAAACATCTTATAGTCTGCAAATGTAATTGTATCTGCAGTACCTACCTGAGTTGTTCCGTCAGATTGGAAAATACGGACATCTTGCGTCGTACCCGTACCAACATTAGAACTAAACTTACCAGTTCCTTTTCCAGAAATAGTAATTAGACCAGAGTCATGAGATACAACTGTACCCGTTGCGACACCCACTCCACCAGAATATAGTTTAATAACATCATTTGCTGTTGGTATTGTTGATAGACCAACAACTCTAACTCTTGCGTTTGCATTACCACCAATACCAGTAGTACCAGCAACACCACAAATACCCTCATCGGCAAAATAATGAAAACAATTCAGATACTCAACACGAGCACCATTAGTCATCACCAAACCTTTTTGATTTGGTGTGAAGAAGGTTACCTCATTAAAGAGCATACCCGCTTCAATTGAACTAGGGTCAACCAATGAACCATCAACCTTAGCACCACGACCAGCATCAGCAGTATCAAAACCATATGGGTCAGAAGAAGATACTACAGAACCCCTATTAAGAACGGTAACTCTCTGAATATAAGGTGATCTGGTTGTGATTGCAATACCAACATCATAGGAAAAAGCATAACCAGTGTCGTTGATAGAATCATAACAACAACCCCTGATCGTAAGATCTTCTATTGTAGATAGATTATTTAATTTGAATATATCTTGAGTTTTAGTAGCATCTGTTGGTATAATAGATGTGCTTCTAATTGAAGAACCCTTAATGGTTACACCTGCAGGAACTGTTAAAGGACATACTTCCTCATAATCCCCAGAAGCAATATCGATAATGTCACCATATTGTGCAACACTAAGTGCATGTTCAAGTGTTAAAAACTGTTGGTTATAGTCATCACCAATATGAGAGTCATTACCATTAGTAGAAACAAACCAAGTATTACCTGGTTTATTAAGGATACCATCAATATGTCCAAATACTGTAGTTGCAGATAGAATACCTACTGTACCTGTACCTACAACATTATAATTTGGTACAGTTAAATGAGTAGAGCTTAGATGCTCTGTCTCACCAATTTTATATACTTTACCACTTACAAGATCAAAGTTCTCACTTGACTTCAGTGCATCAGAACTAGTATCGTAAACAAGAGTCTTGCGAATACCAGTAGAACCAATACCAATACCAGCACCATCAAGCAGTGCGTTTGTAGCTACAGTAGAAGCAATACCTACATTAAAGTCGGCAAGTTCTATCCTCGAAGAGTCTACAATAAACTGTTCACCATCAACAATCAAATCACCTTTTATTCTAACCGTACCAGTATTATCACCAATACCTGCAGGATCAATACATATTTCTGAAGGTCCAGTAATTGCTGAATAGTCTGGATTATAAGATGAACTTAAATTTATACCTTGAGTATTAACTTCTAATGTAGGTACACCTTGATTATATAATATAACAGTGCCATCTGGATTTTGAGATAACGTTAATATTGGTTCATCCGATATCTTAAATTCAATTAAACCACCTTCAGTATTTAATTTTAGGGATGTACCTCCTATTTTATTAATATTAGATCCTTCAGGATCACTATTAATTGTTAATTCAGAAAGTTCATTACCAATACTAAGAAGATTTTCATTTGTAACTCTAACATTAGAATCTAAAGTTATATTTTGAGTTGCA